>JAESGE010000026.1_pt1 | contig 310117 bp, 297 predicted proteins | sample 9269601 | NCBI WGS metagenome assembly JAESGE01 (sample SAMN14515569, study PRJNA621662) | algae metagenome | isolation source: Tolypothrix brevis GSE-NOS-MK-07-07A and co-occurring heterotrophs from wet... | place: USA: Grand Staircase Escalante National Monument, Utah | collected 2006-04-16
CGCCACGGCGATCCGGTCCGCACGATCCACAACACGCCTTCCACGAACATCCGGTTGTCGCGACCCGTCGAACCGCGCTGATCTGCACGTCCGATGATCAAGGGTGCAATCCGGTCCCACGCCGCATCGCTCAGCACCAGTCGATCCAATACCCCCAAAGCAGCCTCCCAAAAGCCACCCTGAATCAGACTTCAGCTCAAATGGGAATCCCAAGAGTCCACACTACCTAATGCTTATAACTCGTGAAAGACTAACTCGATACCGATCCAGATTTTTTTAAATCGACATTCCGAAAGCCGTCATTCAGGAATCCACCCAATCCCGGACGTTTCGACCAATCTCCAGCACCCCCAAAAGCAGTCGTTCGTGATTCTGCCAAACGCCTACTCCGCCGCCTCTCTTTGCTCCTGCGCGAAAATCGCCACCAACTCCTCATCGCTCGCGGCCACCAGCCGCTCAGCCCAGCCGTGGAACACCTGCCCGCCCTTCTCGTTGCGGCCGAACAACACCTCTTTCATCAGTCCCGATTGCAGCGCCTGGTGCTGGCGCTTGCCGGTGGCGTAATCCTCGTCGCGGACCACGATTTCGAGGAAGTTGAACTGGTCATGCGCCGCCTGCACCTGTTCGGGCGTTTCGGGCTGGTTTTCCATGATGTAGAACTGGGTGGTGAAACTTTCGCCGACCGTGGCACCCGGGAATAGCTGGCTGACCAAGGCCCCGCGCTGCCCGCCGCCGTAGAAGCTGGCGATCGAGATGTGCGGGAAGATCGTCCAGACGCCCTGCACCAGCACTTCCTGTGGCAGATCGTCATCGGCCATTGCGGCCAGATCCATCTGCTGATCATCCTCGCCCGAAACCTTGATCGCGAATTGCGACGGGGTGGACAGGCGCTGGTGCGGGCCGAAGGCGAAGTAATTGGCGCGGTTATAGAAATCCGCCCCGAACGTGTCCTTGTGCAGCACCGGCAGGTGGTAGAAATCGAGGTAACCATCGTACGCAGTCTTCCAGTTCGGCCCTTCCAGCACGCGGCTAGCAAACAGCGTCCAGCCATCGAATTCGAACGCCTTGAGCAGGTCGTCATAGCCGCACAGGTAATCGGCGATGCTGAGCTTCGAATGCGGATCAAGCGTCACCCAGATCAGCCCGGCGCTTTCGTAGACCGGGAATTTGGTCAGGCAATGCTGGCTCTTGTCTAGCTGGCCGAAATCCTTCGCATCCGCCACGCCGATCAGGTCGCCATCGGCCTTGAAGGTCCAGCCGTGATAGCCGCAGGTGAAGCGGCTGGCATTGCCGCAGCCATTGGCGAGCGGGTTGCCGCGGTGCGAGCACATGTTGAGGAAGGCGCCCATGCTGCCGTCCTTCTGGCGGCTGAGCAGCAGCGGCACGCCGCAGATGTCCATCGCCTTGAAATCGCCCACATGCGCCAGCTCGCACGAGGGCGCGACCATCAGCGGCAGACGGCGGAAGATGCGCTGCTTTTCCCGCTCGAACAGCGCGGGATCAGTATAGGAACTGGCAGGCACGCGCTTCACGTCATCGGCATATTCCATCGTGTCGGCAACACCGTGGGCGACCAGATTGCGGGTCATTTCGACCAGCGTTTCGCGTGACATTGTCATCCTCCCAAATCGTGCTGCACAGCATCCGCCTTACCCGGCAGCAGGGCAATGCTCACTTTTAGGGGCAAACAAATGGGGCGAGCCATCGCTGGCCCGCCCCTGCCGTGCTTGCGCACGTTCGTCCCCCCGTTGGACGAAATCAGAACTTGAAGCTGACTTCCGCAAACACCTGGCGGCCGCGGTTCTGGGTCAGAACGATGTCGTCACCGGAGGCTAGTCCATTCCCATTGCCCGGAATAGCCCCGAATGGTCGACCGCCCGACGTAATGACGAAGATTTCATCGGTGAGGTTGGTCGCGACCAACGCCAGTTTCCAATTTCCATCGGGATGTCCGATCGAGACGTTGGTATCGAGCGTCCAGAAGCTCGGCTGAACAAAGTCGTTCAGCGTCGATTCGTCGGTGATGTAGCCATCATTGTAAGCGGCGTTGCCCGACAGGAACAGTTCGAGGCTGTCGCTGAGCGGCACGGTCCAATCGACCGCGAAGTTACCGGCCCATTCAGGCGCCTGGCTGCCGCGCCGACCGTTGAGGTCGACCGGACCGCCCTGGCCACCCGGCTGCAGGAATTCATCTGTGTACTGCGCATCAAGGTAAGACAGGTTCGATGACAGCCGCAAACCCTCAATCGGAGTGCGCCAGCCAGCTTCCAGCTCGACGCCTTTGGTGGTCAATTCCCCCGCATTGCTGGTGACGAACTGGATGGTCTGCGCATTGAAGTTCTGCACTTGCAAATCGGTAAAGACGTATTGGTAAATGGTCGCGTTCAAGGTGAAGGTTCGATCTGCCCATTGCGACTTGATTCCGATTTCTCCGCCAATTGCCTCTTCCGAACGGAAGATCAGGGAGCTGAAATCGCCCGACAAGGCCGCTTGGCTGAGGCTATTGGACGGCAGCGCCGAGTTATCGATCCCGCCCGATTTGAACCCTGTCTTGAACGAGGCGTACATGTTGATGTCATCGGTCGCCTGATACTTCAAGGTCGCTTCGGGGGAAAAATTATCATCGGCAAAGTTGATCGGGCCCGAAAAGAAGCCCGGAGGAACGAATACCGGACCTTGCAGGAAGGTGTGGACGAAGGGCACAGCGATGGTCTGGACCTTCTGTTCATCGGTCCAGCGTATCCCGCCCGACAGCTCGAGCTTGTCGGTCAGGTCGATCAGCACGCTGCCGAAAAACGACAGGGCTTCGGTCTTGGTGGTGTGAATCTTGTCGTAATCGTAAGTAAAACCGGTAACCGGGTCTGGGGCAACGAATGAAATGTTGATCGCCTGCTGTGACGTGTCAAAAATGAAGGTTCGGTCTTCGTAGAACGCGCCGAGCATGAAGTTGAACGGCCCGTCAAAATCCGAAGCGAGCCGGATTTCCTGGCTGTATTGTTCCAGCTGGTTGATCGGATCGGAACAGCCCGCGCCGCCCGGGATGCGAGTGCCATTGGGGCCGGGGAAAAACCCGCCATAGGCATAGCAGTCGAAATCGATCGCATCGAGATTGAGCAGGCCTGTGACCGAGGTCAACGTCAGGCTGTCGGACAGATCGAGTTCGAACTGCAACCGGCTGAACCAGATTTCGGTCTCGCCAAATGGCACCCCGCCACGGCCATTGGCCGGGGAATTGCCCGGGACAGGACCAGACAGCTGCGGCGCGGCATCGGGCAGGAAGTACCGTTGATCGTCGGTGTTGCAATCATAACCCGGCTGGATGACAAGTCCGTAGGTCACCGTGGCTGGATTAAGCAAAAGAGCGATCGGATCGGCCACCCCGTTGGCACCGCAGCCGATTTCAGCCGTACCGATCGCGCCGTCGTTTTCATTCTTGCTGTATTGCAGCTTGAAGTTGGCCCGGAACCGGTCGCTGGGCTGCCAGTCGAGCGTACCGCGGACGATCAGGTCGGTCAGCCCGCGCTCCTGATTCACCGCCGGGGTGTTGTCCTGCAGGAGCTGGAATTCTTCGATATCATTGAACTGCGCAGCAAGGCGTACGCCGAGCGTGTCGCTGATCGGGCCGGAAATATAGCCCGAGATCAGATACCCCTTTTCCTCAAACTCGTAAGACCCGCGCACGCCCACTTCCCAGTCAGACGTGGGGTTGGCCGAGCGCAGCGACAGCACGCCAGCGGTGGCCGATTTGCCGAAGAACAGCGATTGCGGCCCGCGCAGCACGTCGACCTGCTCAACGTCGAAGAAACCCGCCTGCACCAGACGGCTGGTCGAGGCGATCACGCCATCATATTCAAAGGCCACCGCGGAATCGAAGGCCGCCGAAATGTTCGACGAACCGACCCCGCGAAGGCTCAACTGACCGCCCGAACCCGAACCGCCGACCTGCACGTTCAAGGTCGGCACCCGGCTGGTGAAATCGGCCACCTGATCGATGCTGTAACGTTCCAGCGTCTCGCCGCCGATCGCCGTCACCGACACAGGCACTTCCTGCAAGGTTTCGTTCTGGCGGCGGGCCTGCACCACGATCACGCGTTCTTCGGGCGCATCTTCCACCGCTTCGGCATCCTGCGCGAAGGCTGTGGTTGGCACGGCGGCAAGTCCGCTCAGCGCAGCGCCGCAAAACAGCGCGCGCCGCAATCCGGTCGAGCCTTTGCCAGATGCATTTCGGGCACGAAGTGTGATCATGTTCGTCTCTCCCCAGCGGGTCATGGCTTGCCCACGCACCCTTTGATTCCCCAACCCTGAGCGCGTCTCCTCACGCCTTCCGGTATGGGTTGCAGGTGTATGGCGGGAGGCAAAACGCGCCATCCGCAAAAGCGATAGTGACTCTGTCAAACTGCGGCAAAAACGTCACAGAGCGGCGTCAAAACCGGATGCCGTAGCGTCACTGGGCTGTTTCGCGCTGCATTTGCGCGATGCGTGGATCGCGGGGCCACACCCATTCTGCGCCAATCACCGGTTCTACTCTGAGGTGCGGCGGAACGTTCTCGTAACCGATCATCCGGTCGAGGCTCTGGTGGAAGGAATAGATCCGCGCTTCCTGATAGGACAGCGGCACCGACCGGAAGGCTGAGCCCTGCATCGAAAGCTGGATCGCCTCGCCGAACTGGGTGTCTTCCAGAATGATCGGGCTCATCTGGCGGCCATTGGGCTGCGATGCATCCGGCACGGTCCACAGATCGGGCGCGGGCGCGTCCCCCCAATCCAATGCCATCGTCACCAGCTCCAGCCGGGTGGTGGTGAGCGACGTCGGCCAGAAGACCAGCGGCGGGACGAAGTAGTTGGACAGCGGCGAGACCCAGTTGGGAAACAGCGTATAGCTCTGGGTGCAGGTGCGGCCCAATTCGCCCACGCTGTCGATCTGCTGCCAGCCCGGCGGGCTGTCGATCGCGCGCACATGCTCACGGTCAGTGGTGCGCGGCGCGGGGGCGAGCATTCGCGCGTGACCGTTGGGATACATGGTGTTCAAGTTGCGCGCGGGGTCCACCAGCGGGGCGACGGTGGTGGGGTGGATGAAGGGCACATGGTAGACTTCCATGTTGGCCTCCATCGCGACCTTCCAGTTGCATTGGAGATCGAAGCTGTGCCGCGCGGCGAGCTTGATCCGGTCGAAGGCAAACTCCTCCCACTCGCGCGCCAAGGGGCCGAGCCAGTCGATCAGCGGCATCGCCTCCATATCGAAATTGACGTAGATGACCTTGCCAAACAGCTCGCACCGCACCGGCAGCAAGCCGCGGCAGCTCATATCGAAATCGGCCGGGAAGTCGCGCCGCTCGGGCACGCCCGCCAGGCTGCCGTCGGTCTTGTAGGTCCAGTTGTGATAGCCGCACATCAATCGGCTGGATTTGCCGCGATCCTCAGTCACCACCGGCGCGCCGCGGTGGCGGCAGGTGTTGTGGAAGGCGCGCACCTTACCGTCCATGCCGTGGACGATCACGATCGGATCACCCGCATTGTGCCAGCGCATGTAACAGCCGGGCTCGGGAATTTCGTCCATGTGCCCCGCGAAGAGCCAGCTCTTGCGGAACACGTGTTGCTGTTCGAGCGCGAAATATTCGGGGCTGGTGTAGCGCCCCGCCGGCAAGTCGGGCAGCTTAGGGAAGCCTTCGGGCGGCGCAGTGCGCGTGCCTTCCCACTCCATCAGCGCCTTGAGCTGCGCGATTTCGCCTGCGTCCATCATGCTCGCCTCTCCCTTGGTTGGGAGAATACATCGCGGCGCGCCCCCCGTGCCCTCGCGCTTTCGACAGTGGCACCCGTCCGCCCGCTCCCTAGGCTGGGTTGCATAAACACAAGCTTTTGGGAGAGAGCAGATGGCAGGACGGGTCGCGGGCAGGATTGCGCTCGTAACGGGCGGAGCAATGGGCTTGGGCAAGGCCGATTGCGAGGCACTGGCGCGCGAAGGGGCCAAAGTGATCGTCACCGACCGCGAGGTGGAACTCGCCCACAAGGTTGCCGCTGAAATCGGCGGCGATGCCATGGCCTTGGACGTCACCAGCGAAGAGCAGTGGATCGAGGTGATGCGTGCGGTCGAGGAACGCCACGGCGGGCTCGACATTCTCGTCAACAATGCGGGCAATGTGATCTTTGAAAGCATTGAGGATTGCAGCCTCGCGCATTTCAAGCTGCATCTCGATATCCACGTGGTCGGCACCTTCCTCGGATGCAAATATGCCGTGCCGCTGATGAAGCATCGCCACCTCAAGGTTGGCGGCGGCGGGTCGTCGATAATCAACATGGCATCGACCGCCGCGCTGATGGGCTATGGCAACATCCCCGCCTATGCCGCGTGCAAGGCCGGGATTGCGGGGATGACCCGCAGCCTGGCGGTCGACTTTCAGGACAAGGGCTACGGCATCCGCGTCAATGCGCTGGCGCCGGGCGGGATCGAGACCCCGATGGTGATGGGCATTTCCGGGCGCGGCGGCGAAAAGCCGATGGACATTCCCGAAGGCCCGCTGGCGATGGATGCGCTGGGATCTCCCAAGGATGTCGCGGGCTGCGTGCTGTTCCTCGCCTCGGATGACGCACGGTTTTTGAATGGCCTGACGATCCCGGTGGACAATGGCCTCTACGCCCGCCCTCACCACTGAGGACGCGAAGCCGGGGGCGTACCGCTGGTACGTGCTGGCCCTGCTCACGCTGACGAGTGCGTTCAGCGTTGCTGACCGGCTGGTTTTCGGCATTCTGGTGGAGGACATCAAGGCCGAGTTTGCCCTGTCGGACTTCGAGCTTGGCCTGCTGGGCGGGGCGGCGTTTTCGCTGGTCTATGTGCTGGCGGGCTTTCCAGCAGCGCGGCTGGCCGACCGTTCAACCCGCAAGAATATCGTTGCGAGCGCGATCAGTTTCTGGAGCCTGATGACGGCGGCCTGCGGCATGGCGACCGGGTTCTGGACGCTGTTCTTCGCGCGCACTGGCGTCGGCGTGGGCGAAGGCTGCTCTGGCCCTTCATCGCAAAGCCTCGTCGCCGATTTTTTCGAGCGCCACGAGCTGGCCAAGGCGATGGGCTACCTGACGCTCGGCTCGACCGTCGGCACAGCTGCCGGGCTGGTGTTCGGCGGGCAGCTGGCCGAGATTTTCAATTGGCGCTGGGCGTTCATCCTGATGGGCCTGCCCGGTCTGCTGATCGGCGCAGTGCTGTTTTTCACAGTGAGGGAGCCGCCGCGCGGGCGCTACGCCCCGGTGGGCACCGACATGACGCAATTGCCGCTCGGCCGCACGATCATGAGCCTCATTACCAACCGCGTTTTCATGGGTCTGGCGCTGGGCTGGGCGGTGCAGATCATGATCGGCTATGCGCTCGCCTTCTGGATGGCGGCGGTGATGCTGCGACAATTCCCGATTTCGACCGGGGATGTCGGGCTGTATCTGGGCCTGACCTTTTTCCTTGGCGGGATACCGGGGCCAATCCTCGGCGGATTCCTTACCCATTGGCTGACCTTGCGCGATGAACGCTGGCGCGCATGGTTGCCCGGCGTGGTGAGCCTCGGCTGCGTGGTGCCGCTGGCGCTGAGCCTGACGTCGAGCAGCTTCTACGCCTTCCTCGGCTGGTTCGGCGTGGCCTATGCCATCTACGTCGCCAGTCAGGCGGGGATCATGTCGGGCATTCAGGCGGCGGTGGAACCGGCCAGCCGTGGCTTTGCAGTGGCGATTGCGCTGTTCTTCAACAACCTCGTCGGGCAGGCGCTGGGGCTTGCGGTGATCGGCGCGGTCAGCGACGCGCTGGTGCCGACGCAGGGCGATAGCTCGCTGGCCGTGGCCGTGTTCGGCGTGTGCCTCGTCTCCGGCATCGCCTCGCTGGCGATCTTCGTGTGGACCGCGGCGCAGATGGGGCCGACGGGCTATCTGGAGAAGATGCGGGGGAGTTAGAGTCTGTTTCAGTAGAGTGGAAACGCCTGCATCGCGTCAGGAAGCCCGCTGGACAGGAGTGGCGCGCAGCAGGGGCTGGTTGCCCCTGCAAGTGCCGCGACGAAGCCAGCGGACTTCCTGACGCGAACCCTCCGGGGCGGGCCGCTTTTGGCCCAGCGCCGCGTCGCTCGTCGGTCACTATGCTTCAGCATGGCTCCCTCCTCGCTCCTCGTGCTGGGCCAAAATCGGCTCCGTGCAGGTGCTTCCACTCTACTGAAACAGACTCTAGAGCGCTTTTCCGACGATTCCGGGTCACCCTGCACCTACGGCAACCAATCAGCCGTGATCTCGCCCCTATGCCCCTCCGGCGCCAGTGCGGCGCGCAAGGCTTCCAGCAGCGGCGGCAGCGTTTGCGTGAAGGCGTAGGGCGGGTTGACGATGAAGAGCCCGGCGCCGTTATAAATGCCGGGCTGATCGGCATCATAGAGCCAATGCTCCACCGTCAGGAACTTCGGGATGCCGAGCCTGCGCAGCTTGTCCTTCCACCGCAGATGCGCCGCGCGGTCCTTGAGCGGATACCAGATCACCGTCACGCCATGCGCCCATTTGCGGTGCGCGGCGGCAAGGGTGGCGGTGATCCGGGCGCGTTCGTCCGTTTGCTCGTACGGCGGGTCGACCACCACGAGCCCACGTGGGCTGCGGGTCGGCAGCATCGCTAGCCATAGCTCGTAAGCGTCGCGCTCATGCACGGCAGCGGGTGTGCCGCGCATCGCGCCGCGCAGGGCATAGGCGTCATCGGGATGCTTTTCGTTGAGGATCAAGCCATCCTGCGGGCGAAGCAGCTGCGCCAGAATGCGTGGGCTTCCGGGGTAGAGGCGCGGCTCGGCAGCCACGTTCACGGCGCGAACTGCGGCGCGGTAATCGTCCAGCAAGGGGCTCGCGTCGGCAAAGGCCCGCACCACGCCCTCATCGGCCTCACCGGTGCGCCCGGCCTCCTCGCCGTGAAGGTCATAAAGCCCGCAGCCCGCATGGGTGTCGATCAGCGTCAGCGCGCTCTCTTTGAGCTGCAAGGCCCGGATGAGGGCGATCAGCAGGCTATGCTTCACCACATCGGCGCTGTTGCCGGCATGGAAGGAATGGCGATAATTCATGCGGAGATTTCCTCGAACTGGCCCGGGGCGATCCCCGCGACAGTCCAGTCGCCGATCGACCAGCGCACGAGCCGCAAGGTCGGTAGCCCGACCGCCGCCGTCATGCGGCGCACCTGCCGGTTGCGCCCTTCGCGGATGGTGATTTGCAGCCAGTGATCGGGAATGGATTTGCGCTGCCGGATCGGCGGATCGCGTGGCCACAGGTCCGGCGCGTCAATGCGAGCGACATCGGCCGGCAGGGTCATGCCATCCTTGAGCGCGACACCCTTGCGCAAGCGTTCCAGCGCCGCCTCCTGCGGATCGCCTTCGACCTGCACAAGGTAGGTCTTGGGCAGCTTGAATCGGGGATCGGCAATGCGTGCCTGCAGCCGCCCATCATCGCACAGCAGCAGCAGGCCCTCACTGTCCCGATCGAGTCTTCCCGCGGGATAGACGTCCTTCACTGCAATGAAATCCGACAGGGTCGCGCGAACCGTTGGCGATCCGCGATCGGTGAATTGCGACAGGACCCCGAAGGGTTTGTTGAACAGCAGCAGCCGGGCCATCCTGCGCCCATATCGCGCGATTGCGGTGATGTCTTCAGGCCCTTGATGCCGCCGCCAGATAGGCTGCGCCTGCTCCCCACCCCCCATGCAGGCCGAGTGCTACTCGGCCTGGGTCCAGATCGCGGCACACGCCCGCTGGTTATGGGTCGCCACAAACCGGGCGAGGTTGTCCGTCCCCTCGGGCAGTTTCCACCCCACGGTGAAGCCGAAATTGGCGAAGGCGAAGATCAGCAGATCGGCAAAGGTGAAGCGGCCGAGTGCGATGTGGTTGCTGTCCCCCAGAAACCCGTCGAACATCCGCCACTTTTCATCGGCCATGGCCGATAATTCCGCGCCCGCTTCGGGCGAGACGACGCTCATGCGCGGTTCGAACATCGGGCGGCCTGCACCGGCGCGGAAGCCCATTGTCATCGGCACCACGACCTCCTGATCGAACAACCGCGCCCATTTGCGCACCGTCGCGCGTTCCACCGGGGTTTCGCCGAACATGTTCGGCTCAGGGTGGTGTTCCTCGATAAATTCACAGATCGGCCAGCTTTCGGTCAGGCAGGTGCCGTCCTTCAGTTCCAGCGTGGGCGTAGTGCCGAGCGGGTTCTTGGCCATGTAATCCGCATCCTGCCGGTTCGCGCCGGTGATGATGTCATAGTGGATGCGGGTGAAATCCTTGCCTTCCTCGAACCCCTTTTCGATCATGAACATCCGCACAAGGCGGGGATTGGGGCCGAGGCTGGAATGAAGCGTGGTCATATGTGTCTCTCCCGGGAGTGTTTTGCCAGTGTTCTAGGGGCGGCAGGCGCGAGCGTCGCCCTCATAAATGCGATAGGCGGCAGGGCTGTGACGGGCCTCGCGCGAAAGTGCTTGCGCGCGGGCACTGTGTTGCGCATCTAAACCACCATGGACCAATCGCCCGCTTTCGCCCCTTCTGCTTTTCCGCTCGACGATGATGGCGAGCTGACGAAGCTGCACCCTAATTACGCCAGTGTTATCCGCTTGGTGACGGCGCTGAATGCGCTGCCTTTCGTGATTGCCGCTGGTGTGGCCGAGGCGGTGTGGCGCGGCGATGCCTTGTGGCCCACCGGGGTGGTCATCGGCGCGGTGATGCTGATCGCTCTGGCGGCGATTATCCGCATCCCCGCCCGCCGTTACGGCGCGCGCGGATACCAGATCAGCGCTGACCGGCTGCGCGTGGTGCGCGGGCTGCTGATGCGGCACGACACCGTGGTGCCGTTCAGCCGGGTGCAGCATATCGACGTCAATCAAGGCCCGCTCGAACGGTTTTTCGGCATCGCCACGCTGACGCTGCATACGGCGGGCAACCACAATGCCTCGATCAGCCTGCCCGGTCTTGCTGAGCCACTGGCGCGCGAAATGCGCGAAGATATCCGCGTGCATATCCGCCGGGAGACGGTGTGAGCCTGGCCCGATGAACCAGCCGCTTCGCACCGCCCCGATCAGCGTTGTCCTCGGCGCGCTCGGCAGCCTTCGCAGCGCGATCATTCCGGCGATTGCGATTGCCTTTTCCGGAATTGGCGGCAGCGGGCGAATATGGATTGCCTTGGGCGTTGGGCTGGCGGCACCGGTGATCGGCACGGTCTTCGCCTATATCGCCTGGCGGCGCTTGACCTACACCATCGGCGAGACCGACATCCGGGTGGAAAGCGGCGTGCTGAGCCGTTCGGCGCGATCGGTGCCCTATGAACGTATTCAGGACGTCAGTCTCGAAGCCAAGCCGCTGCCGCGCCTGTTCGGGCTGGTGTCGGTAAAGTTTGAAACCGGCGCTGGCGGGGGCGAGGATATGAGCCTCGAATACCTCACCGCCGCCGAAGGTGAGCGCCTGCGCCAACTGGTGCGCGAACGGCGGGACGAGGAACAGGCGGCTGCTGCCGCCGCCGACCCCAGCGCACCGCAACCCGCCGCCAATGTGCATGATGAGGGCGAGGTCTTGTTCGCAATGGGCCCGGGGCGGCTGATCAACTTCGGCCTGTTCGAATTTTCGCTCGCGGTGTTCGCGGTGCTGGGCGGCCTCTTGCAATATGTCGACAACGTCGCCGATATCGATGTCTGGAACGTCGATCTGTGGCGCGACTGGCTGGAACAGCAGGGCAGCGTGGTGGCGAGCCTTGGACCCTACACGCAGGCTGCCAGCGTGGTGGCCGGGATCGTCGGGTTGATCGTGATCGGCATGGTAAGCGGCATTGTCCGCACCGGCTTGCGCGACTGGGGCTTTACCCTCACCCGCTCGGCGCGGGGGTTTCGGCGGCAGCGCGGATTGCTGACCCGCACCGATGTGGTGATGCCCGCGCACCGGGTGCAGGGGATCGTGATCGGAACCGGCCTGATCCGCTACCGGTTCGGCTGGCACGGCTTAAGCTTCGTCAGTCTGGCGCAGGATGCCGAGGGCGAAAGCCATGTGGTGGCTCCGTTCGCGCGGATGGATGAGATCGCCCGGATCGTCGGCCCGGCGGGTTTTCACCTGCCGGACGAGACGACTCGCTGGCAGCATGCAAGCCAGCGCCAGCGCACCGACAAGGCGGTGCTTGATGCACTGCCCTTCGCGCTGGCGGTGATCCCGGTCGCGATCTTCGCGCCGCTGGGCTTTGCCCTGATCCCGCTTGGCATGGCGGTAGTGGCAGTGGCGGCCAACCTTTACGCGTGGAAATTCCGCCGCTTTGCGCTGGGCGACACGCAGATTTTCGCGACGTCGGGATTGATGTCCCCCACCAGCCGGATCGCCACCCGGCTGAAGCTCCATTCGGTCGAGATTGCGCAGGGGCCGATTGCCCGGCGGCGCGGTTATGCGACGGTGCATCTGGGGCTGGCGGGCGGAAGTTTTGCGATTGCTGGCGTCCCGCTGGAGGCAGCGCGCAGGATGCGGGCCAGCATATTAGAAACCATCGCCGCCACCGACTATTCGCGATTGGATGCGCCGCTGGAAGCGGACAGCGATCAGGCCTTTAGCGAGGCCCAATCGGGGTTGTCGGCAAACTTGCGCGCCACATAGCTGCAATCGGGGCGGATCAGGAACCCCTGCCGCCATGCATCCTCGATCAGCCGGGCGACCAATGCCGCCGCCACCCCGCGTCCGCCGATCGCGCGCGGGACGATGGTGTGGGCCGCCACGCGCACTTCTGTGCCATCGCTTGTCCCGCCGGCTTCCCATTCGAGATAGCCTTCCTCCGCCTCGCCTTCGAGCACAGCGACATAGCGTCCGCCTTGCCCGGCGACGTGGTGGGTGATTGTCAGCTTTTCGCTTTCGTCGCTCACTGGTGTGTGCTCCCGCTTGCCAAGCCCGCGCGCGCGGCTAGAGGCCTTGGCCGATGACTCTGACCAAGCCCTTCCTGTCCGACAACGCCGCTGCCGTCCACCCCAAGCTGTGGGCGGCGATGCAGGCGGCCGACCAGCCGGACAATCCCTACGATGGCGATCTGCTGTCGCAGGAGCTGGACGCGCGCTTCACCGCGCTGTTCGGGCGCGAGTGTGCGGCGCTGTGGGTGGCGACCGGAACTGCCGCGAATTGCCTCGCGCTGGCGACGATGTGTGCGCCCCACGGCGGGGTGGTGTGCCACCGCGCGGCGCATATCGAGGTGGACGAAGGCGGCGCGCCGGGGTTCTATCTCCACGGTGCGAAGCTGATGCTGGCAGAGGGCGAGGGCGCAAAGCTGACGCCAGCCGATATCGCTGCGTTGATCGATCCGATCCGTAACGACGTGCATCAGGTGCAGCCTCACGCCATCGCGATCACGCAGGCGAGCGAATATGGCCGCGCTTACACGCCCGGTGAACTCGCCGCGCTGGGTGCCTTTGCCAAGCAGCGCCGCCTCGGCCTGCATATGGACGGCGCGCGCTTTGCCAATGCGGCGGCGTTTCTGGGCGGCTCGCCCGAAGCAGCAGCGCGCGGGGCGAGCGGCCCGGTCGATAGCCTCGCCTTCGGCTTCATCAAGAACGGCGGCATGGGGGCGGAGGCCGTGGTGCTGTTCGATCCCGAGCGCGCCGCCGAGGTCCGCTATCGCCGCAAGCGCGCCGGTCACCTGCAATGCAAGGGCCGCTATCTCGCCGCGCAGATCCTCGCCATGCTGGAGGACGGGCTGTGGCTCGCCAATGCCGCCCACGCCAATGCGGCGGCGCAGGAAGTCGCCGCCGGATGCGGGGACCGCTTGCTCCACCCGGTCGAGGCGAACGAGCTGTTCGTGCGCCTGACCGAAGCCGAGCGCGCGGCCCTGCGCATGCAGGATTTTGCCTTCTACGATTGGGGGCCGGACTCCGCCCGGTTCGTCACCGCGTGGAACACCCGCGCCGAAGATGCCGGGGCGCTTGGGAAAGCGATCGCATCGCTGTGACCACCGCGCCCGCGCCAAGTATGCTCAGCCCCAGGGTGCTGATCCCCTTCATGCTGACGGGCACGATCTGGGGTTCGACCTGGTTCGTGATCACCGGACAGATATCTGACGTGCCCGCCGCCTGGGGGGTGTTCTACCGCTTCATGCTGGCGACCCCGGCGCTGTTTGTGCTCGCCATGGTGATGGGCCAGCGGCTGCGATTGAACCGGGCGGAGCATCTGCTGGCGATGGGAGTCGGGATTGCGCAGTTCTCTGGCAATTTCCTGTTCGTCTACTATGCCGAAAGCCACATTACCTCAGGGATAGTCGCGGTGATGTTCGCACTGCTGATGGTGCCCAACGCGGTATTCGCCAAGGTGTTCATCGGCGAGAAGGTGCAGCCGGGCTTTATCGGCGGCAGTCTGGTGGCGATTGCAGGCGTGGCGCTGCTGCTGGTGCACGAATGGAATGCGGCTCCGCTGGGCGGGAACGTCGCGCTGGGCATTGTGCTGGCGGTTGGCGGCATGCTGGCCGCCTCGCTTGCCAATGTGGTGCAGGCCAACCCCACCGGACGCGGCGTGCCGATGGTGAGCTTTCTCGCCTGGGCGATGCTCTACGGGACGGCGTTCGATCTGGTCTATGCCTTCGTGACGGTTGGCCCGCCGACAGTGCCGCAAGCGTGGCAGTTCTGGGCCGGGACAGCCTATCTCGCCATCATCGGATCGGTTGTGACCTTCCCGCTGCACTACAATCTGGTGCGCGAGATCGGCGCGGGGCGCTCGGCTTATAATGCGATTGTCACCGTGTGCGTGGCGATGGGGCTTTCGACCGTGTTCGAGGGGTTTGTGTGGGATGCTCTGTCGGCCGGCGGCATGGCGCTGGCGCTGATCGGCATGGGGCTGGCGCTCAGATCGCGGCAGAAGAAGTAGGGTAAGCTGGTTCACGCGAAGACGCGAAGAGGGCAACCTTTCGCCGCAGGCGTATCCAATCCAGTCCGGGCTTTCAACTTACTGCCCTGCGGGCAAGCCGCAACATCTTCGCGTCTTCGCGTGAACCATCACGACAGCCCCGCCAGCCCCTCGACATAGGTCGGAAAGCGCGGTTGCCACCCCAGCACGCGCTTTGCCTTGCCGTTCGCAACGCGGCGGTTTTCCATATAAAACCCACGCGCCATTTCGGAGAGGTTGGCTTCTTCCAGCGATTCCAGCGGCGGGAGCGGCAGCCCCAGTAGGCGGCAGGCGTGTTCGGTGACTTCATTGCCGCTGGCGGGCAAATTATCGCCGAGGTTGTAGGCTCCGGCTGGCGCGTCCTGTATCAGCGCAGCGACCACTCCGCTGACAATGTCATCGACATGGACGCGGCTGAACACCTGATCTGGCAAGTCGATCCGCCGCGCCTTGCCCTCGCGCACACGGTCCAAGGCGCTGCGGCCCGGACCATAGATCCCCGGCAGGCGGAACACCCGCGCGCCGAGGCTCATCCACGCCAAATCCGCCTCAGCCCGCGCGTTGCGGCGGCCTTCTCCGGATTGCGCGATGGTCGGTGTTGCCTCGTCCACCCATGCGCCCTGCCTGTCGCCGTATACTCCGGTTGACGAGAGATAGAACAGTTCCCGCCCCTTCAGTGCCTCGCCGTAAGCATCCAGCACCGGATCGCCGCCGCTTGTCCGGTCGGGCGGGACGGAGGAGAGGATGTGTGTCGCCTGCGCGAGCGCTGCCAGCACCGCATCACGATCGTCAAAGGCAATATCGCCTGCGCTGCCGGTTGCGCCGATTTGCCAACCTTGCGCACGGATCGCCTCAGCAATGCACGCGGCGGTGTAGCCCAGCCCGAAGATCAATAGCTGCGTCATACCCCTTAATGCCGTTCGTCTCGAGCGAAGTCGAGAGACCCGCGAATGTGTCTCGACTTCACGCCTTTGCCGTGAAGTTTATCCTGAGCGGCAATTTTTTAAAATTGCCTGTCGAAGGGCTCGACACGAACGGGTAGAGAGTGCGTCATGGACATCGCAACCACCCCCATCAGCCCCGAAGCCAACCCCGAACTCGCGGATGCCGCACCCACCCCGCACGCGCCGCCTGTTATCCTGCGCGAGGATTACCGCCCCTTCGGCTGGCTGGTGCCCGAGGTGAAGCTCGACTTCTATCTTGGTCTTACCCGCACCCGTATCCGTAGCCAGCTCACCTTGCAGCGCAATGCCCGCGCCGACCGGGCTGATACCATCCGCCTCAATGGTGACAGCCTCACTCCCCTGTCGGTGACGGTCGATGGGGAGCAAGCCGATTGGCGCATGGACGGGGCCGACCTGATTGTGCCGCTGCGGGAGGACAGCCACCTGCTTGTGGTTGAAACCGAAATCGACCCCAGCGCCAACACCCAGCTGATGGGCCTTTATGCCTCAAACGGCATGCTCTGCACCCAGTGTGAGGCCGAGGGCTTCCGCCGCATCACCTTCTTCCCCGACCGGCCTGATGTGCTGTCGATCTACCGCGTGCGGATGGAGGGCGATAAAGCAGCCTTCCCGATCCTGCTGTGCAATGGCAACCGCACGGCGGCAAGCGAAAACGCCGACGGCACGCATTGGGCTGAATGGCACGATCCCTGGCCCAAGCCGTCTTACCTGTTTGCGTTGGTCGCCGGTGATCTGGTCGCCAATTCCAAGCCCTTCACGACCCAATCGGGCCGCCAAGTCGAATGCAACGTCTGGGTGCGGGCCGAAGATTTGGGTCGCACCGACCACGCTGTCGAATCGCTTCACCGATCAATGGCGTGGGACGAGCAGGTGTTCGGCCGCGAATATGACCTTGATCTCTACAACATCGTCGCCGTGTCCGACTTCAACATGGGAGCGATGGAGAACAAGGGGCTCAACGTCTTTAACACCAAATATGTGCTGGCCGATCAGGATACCGCGACCGATGCCGATTATGACGGGGTCGAAGGCGTGATTGCGCATGAATATTTCCACAACTGGTCGGGCAACCGCATCACCTGCCGCGACTGGTTCCAGCTCTCGCTGAAAGAGGGCTTCACCGTGCTGCGCGACCAGATGTTCAGCCAGGACATGCGCGGCGAGGCGGTCAAGCGGATCGAGGATGTACGCATCCTGCGCGCGGCGCAGTTCCCCGAGGATAGCGGGCCATTGGCGCACCCGATCAGGCCCGATTCCTACCGCGAAATCAGCAATTTCTACACCGCCACGATCTACAACAAGGGCGCCGAAGTCATCCGCATGATGCGCAGCATGGTCGGCGAAGCGCGGTTCCGGGCGGGCACCGATCTCTATTTCGACCGCCATGATGGTGAGGCTGCGACCTGCGAGGATTTCGTGCGCGCGATCGAGGACGGCGCGGGGATTGATCTCACCCAGTTCCGGCGCTGGTATAGCCAAGCGGGCACGCCGCGCGTCACCGTGTCGCAGATGGTGGAAGGCGACGGCCTGACCCTCAGCCTCAAGCAGACCGTCCCCGCCACCCCCGGCCAGCCCGACAAACTGCCGATGCCGATCCCACTGCGGGTGGCGGTGCATTCGCGCAGCGGCGCGCTGGGGGCCGAGCAGCTGGTGGTGCTGGAAGACGAGGAGCAGAGCTTCACTCTGCCGCTCGTTGGCCCCAACCCGGTGGTGTCAATCAATCGCGGCTTTACCGCCCCGGTGGTGATCGAACGTGCGCTGGCGCGTGAAGACCTCGTGTTCCTTGCCGCGCAGGATGATGATCCCTTTGCTCGCTCCGAAGCCTTGCAGGAACTCGCCGTTAGCCACCTTGTCGGCACCGCGAGCGGAGAATTGAGTGCCGCCGATCAGGCCGCTGGCGAGGCTGCGATCATTGGTGCGTTTCGCTCCAGCCTCACCGACACAGCGCTGGATGACGCGATGCGCGGCGAGTTGATGGTGCTTCCGAGCGAAACCTACCTGTTCGAGGTGATGGCCACCGGCACGCGGCTGGCCGATCCGGGCGCGATCCATGCCGCGCGCGAAGCGTTGAAGGCGGCGATTGGCTCCGCGCTGGCGGCGGAACTCGGCGCGCTCCACGCCCGCGCTTCGGCGGTCGGGTTGAATGACCCGGCCGGGCGCGGCGCGCGCAAGGTCAAGACCATCGCGCTCGGCCTCATCGCCGCCGCCGACCAAGCGCAGGCCGCCATCCTGGCCGCAGCGCAGTACGACGCGGCCGACAATATGACCGACCGGCAGGGCGCGCTGATGGTGCTGTGCGGGCTCGATTGTCCGCAGCGGGCCGAGCGGCTGGCGTCGTTCTACCAGCGTTACACCGGCAATGATCTGGTGATCGACAAGTGGTTCACCTTGCAGGCGCTCTCGCTCCACCCGGATGTGATCCAACATGTCCGCGCGCTGGCTGATCATCCCGATTTCACCATGAAGAACCCCAACCGCGTGCGTTCGCTCCACATGGCTTTCGCGGGCAATCCCAAGGGCTTCCACAAGGCCGATGGTGAGGGTTACCGCATGATCGCCGACGTGATCCTTGCGCTCGATCCGATCAACCCGCAGACCGCCGCGCGCTTCGTGCCTTCGCTGGGACGCTGGCGGCGGATCGAGCCGGTGCGGGCCGCGCTGATGAAGGGTGAGCTGGAACGGATCATGGCGGCAGGCAACCTCTCCCGCGACACCTTCGAGCAGGTCAGCCGCTCGCTCGAAGGCTGAGCGGGTGGACTCGCCAATCGAGACCAGCGCTCTCCTTGCTGGCGTGCCGCACGGCTTTTTCGGCAGCGCAGGCGGGGCGCAGCAGTTCGGCTTTGGCGGGCCGGGCGATCCGGCCGAGGTGCAGGCGTTGCGGGCGCAGGCGGCGGAGATGATCCTGCCCGGCGGGCACCTCGCCGCGCCGCATCAGGTGCATTCGCCCGATGTCGTCACCGTAACCCAAGCCTGGGGCGATGCCGCCGAAGGCCGCCCGGTCGCCGATGCGGTGGTTTCGGCCACGCCGGGCATCGTGTTGGGCATCGTTACCGCCGATTGCGGCCCGATTCTATTCGCTGACGTCGAAGCCGGAGTGATCGGCGCGGCCCATGCCGGATGGCGCGGGGCGGTGGACGGGGTGCTCGAAAACACCATCGCCGCGATGGAAGCGCTGGGCGCGCAGCGGGCCAACATCGCGGCCGTGCTCGGCCCGACCATTGCGCAGGCGAGCTACGAAGTGGATGCCCCGTTCCGCGCGCGCTTTGCTCCCGAAGCCGATCGGTTTTTTGTGCCCGCGCCCGACCGGGGCGGCACTGCACGGTGGCACTTCGATCTGCCCGGTTTCATATGTGACCGGCTGGCCAGCGCAGGCCTTAGCAAAATTGCGGATATCGGCCGGGATACATTCTCACATGTCGCGCGTTACCACTCGCATCGACGATCCACGCAAGCGGGCGAGGCAAATTATGGCCGCCAGATCAGTATGATCGGTCTGCCATGATCCTTAATTGCACGCGGGCGAACAGGGCTTGATCAAAACACGGTTGGATTCTGGATTGTTTGCCGTTAATTGCCCCCGCCAAGTTCCGGGCAGGTTGCGTGGTGATCGCGCACTTTGCCGGGGACAGGGATCAATCTGACGGATCAGGCCGGAGGCGCCAGCCACCGGAATTGGAACAGCACGCCGCGCCGGACGTTTTCCAAGCGCGGCAATACGAGCAGGGTAATTGACGATGGCTGAGATGAGCGGTGCAACCACTCCCGCAGGTGCCTCGGGCGTTTTGGATGGCGCTGAAGGCGTGCGCCGTCGTGACTGGATCCACGTGGCTGCGCTGAGCACGGCGGGCGTCGGCGGCGCATCGCTGCTGTTTCCGCTGATCAGCCAGATGGCCCCTTCGGAGGACGTGCTGGCCGCCAGCTCGACCGAAGTCGATATTGGCGCGATTGCTGCCGGGCAGAGCATCAAGACCACCTTCCGCAAGCAACCGCTGTTCGTGAAGCGTCTCACCCCGGAAGAAATCGCCGCCGCCAAGGCCGATGACGGCGCCAGTATGCGCGATCCCGCGACGCTGGCTGAACGCACCAAGGAAGGCCACGAAGACATCCTGATCACCATGGGCGTGTGCACCCACCTCGGCTGCGTGCCGCTGGGCGCAGCCGAAGGTGAGAACAAGGGTGAATTCGGCGGCTATTTCTGCCCATGCCACGGTTCGCACTACGACGTGGCCGGACGCATCCGCAAGGGCCCCGCACCGCTCAACCTGATGGTGCCGGAATATTCATTCAAGTCCGACACGGTCGTCCGCGTCGGCTGAGCTTGCGTATCTAAAGCATGATAATAACCGACCCGACCCGTAACATCGATCATTTCGAGAGAACGCTATGAGTTTCGCCTGGGCAAAGCAGTACGAACCGCAATCCGCCTTCACCAAGTGGATCGACGAGAAATTGCCGTTTCCGCGGCTCGTCTACAACGCGGTCGGTGCCGGTTATCCGGTGCCGCGCAATCTCAACTACATGTGGAATTTCGGCGTGCTCGCCGGGTTCTGCCTGATGTTGCAGATCATCACCGGCGTTGTCCTGGCGATGCATTATGCCGCCAATGCGCAGGTCGCTTTCGGCACGGTTGAGCACATCATGCGCAACGTCAATTCGGGTTGGATGATGCGTTACGCCCACGCCAACGGCGCGAGCTTCTTCTTCATCGTGATCTACCTGCACATCTTCCGCGGGTTCTTCTACTCTTCCTACAAAGCCCCGCGCGAGATGATCTGGTTGCTGGGCGTAGTGATCTTCCTGTTGATGATGGCGACCGCCTTCATGGGTTACGTGCTGCCGTGGGGCCAGATGAGCTTCTGGGGCGCGCAGGTGATCACCGGTCTGTTCGGCGCGATCCCGCTGGTGGGTGAACCCTTGCAGGTGTGGCTGCTGGGCGGCTTTGCGCCCGATAACGCCGCGCTGAACCGCTTCTTCAGCTTGCACTTCCTGCTGCCCTTCGTGATCGCGGGTGTTGTGATCCTGCACATCTGGGCGCTGCACATCCCCGGCTCGTCGAACCCGACCGGCGTGGAAGTGAAGAGCGAAAGCGACACCGTGCCGTTCCACCCCTACTACACCTCGAAGGATGGCTTCGGCCTCGGCGTGTTCCTGATCGCCTTCACCGCGATGGTGTTCTTCCTGCCCAATGCGCTGGGCCACCCCGATAACTATATCGAAGCGAACCCGCTTTCGACCCCGGCGCTGATCGTGCCTGAGTGGTATTTCTATCCGTTCTACGCGATCCTGCGCGCCTTCACCGGCGATCTCACCATTCCATTCACCGGCATCGTGCTGATCCCGGCCAAGCTTTTGGGCGTGATCGCGATGTTCGGCTCGATCCTGGTGTGGTTCTTCCTGCCCTGGCTGGACAAGAGCCCGGTGCGTTCGGGCCACTATCGTCCGCTGTTCCGCAAGTTCTTCTGGTTCGGCCTGATTCCGACCATGGCGGCGCTGTTCTACCTCGGCGGTGCGCACGCGGAAGAGCCGTACATCATGCTCAGCCAGATCTTCACGGCGTACTACTTCATGCACTTCCTGGTGATCCTGCCGATCATCAGCCAGATCGAAGTGCCAAAGCCGCTGCCCTTCTCCATCACCGAAGGGGTGCTGGGCAAGGACACTGCTGCGGCAGCGCCGCGCACCGGATCGGTGGATGGTGGTGACACTGGCACCCTGCCCGATGGTTCGCTGCAACCGGCCGAGTAATCGGCCGGGGGCAGTCCCCTTGGCTTTCTGACCCGATAACGAGAAAGAGTTCGGTCATGTCTATTCGTCTCGGAGGCATCATTGCAGGTCTCCTCATCACTGCAGTGCTGGTGCTGTGGTCGCTGGTGCCTGGTGTCTATAACTTCGCCTTTGGCCCACCGGCTGAAAAGCCGGCGTCCTATGCTTTCTACGAGCATGGCGAAGGCCCGGAGGGCGGCTTCTCGTTCGATGGCGCCTTCGGCAAGTGGGACTATGCCCAGCTGCAGCGCGGTTATCAGGTCTACAAGGAAGTGTGCAAAGCCTGCCACAGCCTGAAGTTCGTGGCCTTCCGCGACCTTTCCGACCTCGGCTACACCGAGGCCGAGATTGACGCTGAAGCGGCAACGTGGACCGTGCCGGGGATCGATCCGGCAACGGGTGAGACGACCACCCGTCCGGGCGATCCGACCGACTACTTCCCGATGCCCTTCCCCAACGCGATTGCGGCGGCTGCGGCCAACAACAACGCAATCCCGCCCGATCTGTCGCTGATGACCAAGGCGCGTCACGACGGTTCGAATTATGTCTACGACCTGTTGACCGGATATGGCGAAGCTGACCCGGAAAAGGCCAAGAAGGTCGGGTTCGAAACCCCGGCGGGCCTCTATTTCAACAAGCACTTCCCCAACGTGAACATCGCGATGGCCCCGCCGCTCGCGATTGATGGGCAGGTGACCTATGCCGACGGCACCGAAGCCACCATCCCGCAGATGGCGACCGACGTTGCCGCCTTCCTGACCTGGACGGCAGAGCCTTCGCTGGTGGAGCGCAAGCAGACCGGTTGGTTCGTGCTGGGCTTCCTGCTGTTCGCCACCACCCTGGCGTTCTTCTCCTACAAGCAAATCTGGGCCGGGATGAAGCCGAAGAAGGCTTGAGGCGAAACGTCCACTGAAACGCTGATGCGCCCCGTCATCCCCTTGCGGATGGCGGGGCGCTCTGCTTTGAGGGCCCGGAAAGGGGCATAATCGCACATGACATCGCCGCATCTCTCTCCAACAGAGCTCAAGGCGCTGGTGCGCACCGTTCCGGATTTTCCCCACCCGGGCATCCAGTTCCGCGACATCACCACGCTGATCGGCCACCATCAGGGCATGGCGGCCAGCGTGCATCACCTCGCCGCGCTGGCGGGTGCTGCGGGCGCGCACAAGATCGCCGGGATGGAAGCGCGCGGTTTCATCTTCGGCGCGGCGGTGGCAGTGCAGCTTGGCGTTGGCTTTGTGCCGGTGCGCAAGCCCGGCAAGCTGCCGATTGAAACCATCGGCATCGACTACGCGCTGGAATATGGCACGGATCGGCTGGAGATGGACCCCAGCGCGATCGAGCCGGGCCAGAAGCTTGTGATCGTCGATGATCTGATCGCCACCGGCGGGACCGCGCTCGCCACGGCCGAGCTGCTGCGCATGGCGGGCGCGGTGATCGAACACGCGCTGTTCGTGATCGACCTGCCCGACCTGGGCGGCGCAGCGCGGCTGCGTGATGCTGGCATCAGTGTCAGCGCTCTGATGGAGTTCGAAGGGGACTAAGCGCGCCTCCGGGCGCGGGAGCCCGCATGGGCCGGTTGGGGTTGTGTTGAGGTAAACCGCTCGGCTATGCCCATCCGGGGCGACGTTATTCGCCCTGCCGCCACAAACCGCCGCACGAGGAAGGACCACCGGGGCCGCCAATGGCTTACCCATTGACGCTTTTGATCCTTGTGGCGCTTCCCTTCATCGCCGCACTTGCGATTGCGCTGCTGCACGCCGCATCGCGCGCAGTGCATTCGGGCATTGCCGCTGCGGCGAGCGCGGCTGGGCTTGTGTTGCTGGCCAGTCTTTCGGGGCCGGTTCTGGCTGGCGTGGTGCCTTCGGCCAGCTGGGCATGGGTGCCCGCGCTGGGGCTCGATCTCACGCTGATGGTCGATCCGCTGGGGCTGATGTTCGCCGGGCTGATCCTTGGCATTGGGCTGCTGGTGGTGATCTTCGGCCATTTCTACCTCTACAAGGGCGAGGCGACGGGGCGGTTCTTTGCCAGTCTGATGCTGTTTCAGGGCGCGATGCTGGGGATCGTGATCGCGGGCAATGTGCTGTTGTTGCTGGTGTTCTGGGAGTTGACGAGCCTGTCGTCCTTCCTCCTCATCGGTTTCTGGCAACACAAGGCAGAAGCGCGGCAGGGCGCGCGCATGGCGCTGGCGGTGACCGGCGGAGGCGGCCTTGCGCTGATTGGGGGTATGGTGCTGCTGGGGCTGGCGGCGGGATCGTTCGATCTGGCGACTATCCTGGAGCGCGGCGATGCAGTGCGCGCTTCGCCGCTTTATCCGGCAGCACTCGGGCTGATCCTGCTGGGCTGCTTTACCAAGTCGGCGCAGTTTCCGTTCCATTTCTGGCTCCCCCACGCGATGGCCGCACCGACGCCGGTGAGCGCCTATCTGCACTCGGCCACCATGGTGAAGGCGGGGGTTTTCCTGCTCGCGCGGTTGTGGCCGGTGCTCGCGGGGACGGAGGCATACACGGTGATCGTCAGCAGCGTGGGGCTGGTGACGATGGTGTTCGGCGCAATGGTGGCGCTGTTCCGGCATGATCTGAAGAGCATCCTCGCCTATTCGACCATCAGCCAATTGGGCCTGCTGGTAATGCTGCTGGGGTTCAGTCTGGAGATGGCGGCACTGGCGGCGGTGCTGCACATTCTCAACCACGCCGCCTTCAAGGCAGCGTTGTTCATGAGCGCCGGGATCGTCGAGCACGAAACCGGCACGCGCGATATCCGGCGGCTCGGCGGGCTGGCGAAGGCAATGCCGATCACCGCGCTGATTGCAACGCTGGCCGCCGCATCAATGGCGGGGCTGCCGCCGCTGGGCGGGTTCATCTCGAAGGAGATGATGCTCTACGAAACACCTGAAGTCGTGCTGTTCGGTCTGCCCTGGCTGGTGCCGGTGCTGGCGACCGTGGGCGCGACCTTTTCAGTCGGCTATTCGCTGCGGCTGGCATGGCATCTGTTCTTTGGCCAGCCGCGTGAGGCAGAGCCTTTCGTGCAGGCGCATGATCCGGGCGTCGGCATGTGGGCCGCGCCGGCCTTGCTGACCGCGCTGGCGGTGCTGCTGGGGCTGATCCCGATGACGCTCGCTGCGCCGCTGGTGGGCGCGGTGACGGCAGCTGTGATCGGAGCGTCCGCGCCCGAATTCGACCTTGCCCTGTGGCACGGCGTCAACCTCGCGCTGATCCTGAGCATGATCGCAGTCGTGGGCGGCGCTCTGCTGCTATGGCGGCACGCAGGACTGCTGGCGCTATGGGAGCGCGCGCCGCTGCCCGATGCCAAGCAGATTTTCACGCTCACGCTTGGTTTTGCCGACACATGGGTGCGCAAGGCGCTGCTGGCGACCCACACGCCCTCGCTGCAAAACATGCTCTTGGCGAGCTTTGCCGTCATCGTCCTGCTGGTGATCGAGGGCGCGGTGACCGGCGGCGGGGTGCTCACCGGCGCGCGCGCGGGCTTTGCCGCTCCGCTGCCTGCGATCATCGCCTGGGCGCTGCTGATCGCGGCGACGGCGGCGGTGGTCAACGATTCGCGCAATCGCTTCCGGGTGCTGATCTATGTCAGCGTGATCGGCCTGGTGGTCAGCCTCGCCTTCGCGCAGCTCTCCGCCCCCGATCTCGCGCTGACGCAGATTTCGGTCGAGGTGGTGACGATCCTGTTGCTGCTGCTGGCATTGAACCTGCTCCCCAAATCACCACCGCTGCTCTCCTCGGCGCCGCGCAAGTGGCGCGATGGGGCGCTGGCGATTACCGGCGGTGTGCTGGTGGGTGGGCTGGCTTGGGCGATGCTGACCCGCGATCCCGGCCCGAGCATCGCGGCCTATCACCTTGCCAATGCCAAATCGGGCGGGGGCGGGACCAATGTCGTCAACGTCATCCTCGTCGATTTCCGCGCGTTTGATACGCTGGGCGAGATCATCGTGCTGGGCATCGCTGGCTTGGGCATTTTCGCACTGCTCGAAACGACTGCCGTTGGCGCAGCGGGCAAACGGCTGCGCGGCTGGCGCGCGGACGCGCCGCATTCGCCTGAGCGGCACCCGATCATGCTGGTGATGGCGAGCCGGATCATCCTGCCGCTGACCCTGACGGTGGGCATCTATCTGTTCCTGCGCGGGCATAACCAACCGGGCGGAGGGTTCATCGCCGCGCTGGTGATGGCGGTGGCCTTCCTCGTCCAATACCTCGCCGCCGGGTTTGATTGGTCGGACGAGCGGCGGAAGTTTGGCGAGCACAAGCTGATCGCATGGGGCGTGCTGGTGGCGATGGCGACCGGGCTAGGCTCGCTGGCGTTCGGCGCGAATTTCCTCACCTCGACCTTCGATTATTTCTCGCTCCCGCTGATCGGCACATTCGAGCTGGCGAGCGCGATGCTGTTCGATACCGGCGTGTTCCTGACCGTGTTCGGCGCAGTGATGCTGGCGCTGGCGCAATTGAGCCACATCGCACAGCGCGCCGCCCGCGCGGCAGGGGAGCAAGCGCCATGAGCTATGAATTCCTCATGGCAAGCGCGATTGGCGTGCTGGTGGCGGGCGGCATCTACCTCGCCCTGCGCGCCCGCACCTTTCAGGTGGTGCTGGGCCTCACGCTGATTTCCTATGCGGTGAACCTGTTCCTGTTCGCGAGCGGCAGGCTGGTGGTGGGCCGCCCGCCGATCTGGGACAAGGCTGTCAATGAATACACCGATCCCCTGCCCCAAGCGCTGGTGCTGACCGCGATTGTCATCACCTTTGGCATGACCGCTTTCGTGGTGATCCTTGCCCTGCGCAGCTTTCTTGAAACCGGCAGCGATCATGTCGATGGCGATACGGTGCAGTGCGACGCGCAGGACGGTATGGCGGATGGGGACACGCTGTCGTGAGCCTTGCCGATCATCTTCCGATCCTGCCGATTGCGATTCCCGCACTGGCCGCGCCCTGCGCGCTGCTGGTGATGCGGCGGCGGCGTGGGCTGGCGATCGGGATTGCCTTTGCGTCGTGTCTGGCGATGCTGGCAGCCGGTTTGGCGCTGATGGCGCGAGTAAGCGATGGCACGATCCTCGCCTATGCGGTGGGCGATTGGCCTGCGCCCTTCGGCATTGTGCTCGTGGCAGACCGGCTGGCGGCGATGATGCTGGTGCTGGCCTCCACCTTGGCGCTGATCGCACTGCTGCACGCGGTGCTGACCCGCGCGGACCGCAAGGGCTGGCATTTCCACCCGCTGTTCCAGTTTCAGCTGATGGGCCTCAACGGCGCCTTCCTGACCGGCGACCTGTTCAACCTGTTCGTTTTTTTCGAAGTGCTGCTGATCGCCTCCTATGGCCTGATGCTCCACGGCCAAGGGACGGCGCGGTTCAAGGCCGGGGTGCAATATGTGGTGGTGAACCTGATCGGATCATCGGTGTTCCTGATCGCGCTGGGGCTGCTTTATGCGCTGACCGGCACGCTCAACATGGCCGATATGGGCATGCGGGTGGCCGCCGTTCCGCCCGAGGATCAAGGCCTGCTGCGCATCGCCGCGCTGCTGCTGGTGAGCGTGTTTGCTTTGAAGGCGGCAGTCGCGCCGCTGCATCTGTGGCTCGCGCGCACCTATGCCGTCTCGACCCCGGAGGTGGCGGCGCTGTTTGCGATCATGACCAAGGTCGGCGTCTATTCGCTGATCCGGGTCGTGCCGCAGGTGTTCGGCGATGGCGCGGGCGCGGCGGCGTGGGTGCCGGCGCCTTACCTGCTCCCGGCGGCGATGGTGAGCGCCTGCGTCGGCTTTGCAGGCGTGTTCGCCGCGCGCAGCATGTCGGAACAGGCCGCCTATGCCGTGATTGGCTCCACCGGCACGCTGCTGATCGCAGTCGCCGGGTGGACCCCGAACAGCCTTGGCGCTGCGCTCTATTACCTCGCCCATTCCAGTATCGCTGCCGCTGCGCTGTTTCTTGTGGCCGATGTGGTCGCCCGGCGGCGCGGCAGTTTTGGCGATAGGGGCAGCCCCGGCCCGGACTTTGCCGATCGCAGCGGGGTGGGCCTGCTGTTCATGCTCGCCGCCATCGCCGCCACCGGCCTGCCGCCGCTATCGGGCTTTATCGGCAAGCTACTGATCCTCAAATCAGTCGCGACGCTGCCTGATTGGGGCTGGGCCTGGGGGGTGATCCTCGGCACGACTTTCATCGGCGTGATCGGCTTTGCGCGGGTGGGCAGCGCGGTGTTCTGGAAGCGCGTCGATGATGCTGAACTGCCGCCGCCCGCCGCTTCGCGCGCCGATCTCGCCGCGCCAATCATCGCATTGGCATTGCTCGCTGCACTGTCAGCCGGAGCCGGCTGGGCCAGTGCCTATGCCAATGCCGCCGCCGCGCAGGTGCTCGATCCTGCGCAAAGCGCCCGCGCCGTGCTGACAGAGCCCCGGCCATGAACCGCCTGCTCCCGCATCCCGGCCTTAGCGCGCTGCTCGTCGCCATGTGGATGGTGATGGTCAATGATCTCACCTTTGGCACGCTGTTTCTGGGGCTGGTGTTCGGCATCGCCGTACCGCTGTTCACCGCACCGTGGTGGCCTGGGCGTCCCAATGTGCGGTTTGTGCCGGGCGCCGCCTATGTCGGGCTGGTGGTGTGGGATATCATCATCGCCAATTTTCAGGTCGCGGCGATCATCCTGTTCAAGCCGACCCGCGATCTGCGCCCAGCCTGGCTGACCATTCCGCTCGACCTCGCCACGCCAGAGGCGATCACAGTGCTGGCGGGCACGATCAGCCTCACCCCCGGTACCGTATCGGCGGATGTTTCGGCCTGCGGGAAGTATCTGCTGGTCCACGCGCTCCACGCGCCCGATCCGGCAAGCGAGATTGCCAAGGCCAAGGCGCGGTATGAAGCACGGCTGCTGAGGATTTTCGCATGATCGAAACCGCACTCACCATCGGCCTTGCCGCGCTCAGCCTCGCCCTGGCGCTCAATCTGTGGCGCTTGTTCAAGGGGCCGGGGATCGCTGATCGCATCCTCGCGCTTGATACGATGGTGATCAACGTGATCGGCATCATCGTGCTTGCCGGAATCGCAGGCGGCGAAGGCACAGCGTTTGAAGCCGCGCTGCTGCTCGCGATGGTCGGGTTTGTCGGCACGGTGGCCTATGCCAAGTTCCTGCTGCGCGGGGATATCGTCGAATGAGCGCGGGCGCGGTTTGGGCTGAATGGCTGGTCAGCGCCCTGATCGTGCTGGGCGGAGCCTTCGCGCTGATCGGCAGCTGGGGGCTGGTCCGCCTGCCATCGCTGATGGAGCGGCTGCACGGCCCGACCAAGGCGAGCACGCTGGGATTGGGCGCGCTGTTGGTGGGCTCGGTCGCCTATTTCCAGCTGATCGCGGGCAAGTGGACCACGCATGAACTGCTGGTGTCGGTGTTCCTGTTCGTCACCGCGCCGATCAGCGCCAACCTGATTGCCAAGGTGCATCTCCACCGGCTGCGGCTGGGCGAGGCGAGCGAAGCGGTCGGCCCGGCAGGCACCCCGCCCCCGCCCGCCCCCGGCGTGGACTGGGCCACGCATCAGGCCCCGCACAAAGGATCGGCTGGCGATCTCGAAGGGGACTGAACCGCGCCGCGAGACGCGTCCAGCACGTTTCAGCGGAGCTCCACACTGTTGGTCGGCGCGGTTGTAAACGTAACGAACAGCGAACGAATGCCCGCAACGTTTTGGCCTGCCGCGTCGGTCACAGGCGATGCGATTTTGGGGTCTGTCGCCGCTTTGCAGGCAATTTCATCGAGCGTCTTGGCTCCGCTGCTCGTGGCTATGATACATTCTGACGGGTCGCCGCTTTCGGTCATCACCAGCAAAACTTCGGCCAGTATGTCGGCGCGCGGCAGCTGTTCAGGGGTATTCACCACCAGGTCTGCCGAATCATAGGACTTGTTGCCGCTGCGCACGTTCGGCTTCCAAATCACCCTGTCGCGGCGAACCGAATGGATGGTGGAACCACTCGCATCCAATGCCGGCCTGAAGCGCGCTCTTTTCAAAACAGCCCGGCAAACAGCTTCGTCGAGATCGCCGCGCCCGCTGCCCACGATAATTTCACACCCAACCGACTTGCCGGTTTGATCAATCGTAAGATCAAACGTGGTGACCGCAGCATTGTCGCTGATTTTTGGAAGGTCACTGGCGCGAACCCACTTTGCCGGATCATCCTTGGGATCGGCCTTGACGGGCGCAGCAGCAGCAATGGCGAGCGCGCCGAGAATGACTCCGATCATCGTGTTACCAGCTCCATACGTAGGATTTCGGTTGCTGATCGATCATAGCACAGGGCTATCTTACTGAAAGAGATTATATTTGAGCAGCCCGCGCTTCCTGAACGGCACACAGCCTGCTAACCGCTTCGCATGAAGCCCATCGCCACGATCACAGCCCGGTGTTTTTTCGTGGCGTGGATGTTGGGGTGGGCCACCGCCGTATTTGCCCCGAGCACGCTGATCGCCGCGCTGGCCCTTTCGCCCCGCGTGACAGGCCAGAACCTTTTCCTTGACACCTTCGCTGTCGCTGATGAGGTTTCACCGGTGGCCAAGCTGCTGTTTGCGGCTTTATTCGCGGCTTTCCTGATCGTCGCCCGGATGCGCAGTTTGGGTCGGCCGATGGTGATCAACGCTGCGATCGGCATGGTCAGCATCATGCTGGTTGTCGCAGTGCTGCCGCAGGATTGCTCAAGAGGCTTCGGGATCGGCCTGAACGGCATCAGGTTTGATCCCCTGCCCACCGCAATCTACCTCGGCGGCGGCCTGCTGAGCGGCGTGGTGTTCTCGATTGTCGAAGCCCGGTGCAGGGCCCGAAGCGAAGGATCGGCGCGAGTCTAGGCACTGCTCAGCAACAAAACCAAAACGGCGCGGGAGGTTGCCCCCGCGCCGTTACTCTTCTTTCCTGAAAGCGAGACTTAGAAGACTTCAAACAGCCCCGCCGCCCCCTGGCCGCCACCAATGCACATCGTCACCACCACATACTTCGCCCCGCGGCGTTTGCCTTCGATCAGCGCGTGGCCGGTGCAGCGCGCGCCGGTCATGCCATAAGGATGGCCGATCGATATCGAGCCGCCGTTGACGTTGAGGATGTCGTTATCAATGCCGAGCGTATCGCGGCAGTACAGCACCTGCACCGCAAACGCCTCGTTCAGCTCCCACAGCCCGATGTCGTCCATTGTCAGGCCGGTTGCTTTAAGCAGCTTGGGGATCGCGAAGACCGGGCCGATGCCCATCTCGTCAGGCTCGGTGCCGGCGACCGCCATGCCGACATAGCGGCCGAGTGGCTGGAGGCCCTTCTGTTCGGCCAGCTTGGCTTCCATCAGCACAGATGCCGAGGAACCATCCGACAGCTGCGAGGCATTACCGGCGGTGATGCACATGCCCGGGCCCATCACGGGGTTGAGGCTCTGGAGGCCTTCCAAGGTGGTTTCGGGACGGTTGCCTTCATCCTTGGTCAGCGTGAATTCGTGCTGCGTGACTTCCTTCGTCTCCTTGTTCACCACGTTCATGGTGGTGATGACGGGGACGATTTCGGCATCGAACTTGCCCGCAGCCTGTGCGGCGGCGGTGCGCATCTGCGACTGGAAGGCGTATTCATCCTGCGCTTCGCGGCTGATGTTGTAACGCTTGGCAACCGTCTCAGCGGTGCCGAGCATCGGCATATAGACATCCTTGTGCATCGCAATCAGCGAGCGATCGGGCGCAACCCGCATCTCAGGCGTCTGCACCATCGAGATCGAATCCTGCCCGCCGCCCACGACGATATCCATGTTGTCGACGATGATCTGCTTGGCGGCGGTCGCAATTGCCATCAGGCCGGATGAACACTGGCGGTCAATCGTCTGTGCGGCCACGCCCACCGGGCAACCGGCGCGCAGGGCGACCTGGCGAGCGATATTGCCCGCCTGCGTGCCCTGCGTGAGGACGGCGCCCCACACCACATCATCAATCGCGCCCGCCTCAATCCCGGCGCGTTCGATCGCGGGGGCAAGGCTGTAAGCGCCGAGGGTGGCGCCAGGGGTGGCGTTGAAAGCGCCCTTGTAGGCCCGGCCAATCGGGGTGCGGGCGGTAGAAACGATTACGGCGTCACGTGCCATGATTGGGTATCCTTGATCAAGAGCCCCTCCCCTTCAGGGGAGGGGTGGGGGTGGGGGTTTTCGGGCGGAGTGCTGTGCTGGGAGCCCCCTCCCTCGACCCCTCCCCTGGAGGGGAGGGGAGAAGGACTCACACAATCCTCAGACGAAGTATTGCGTGATCCACTCACAGATCAGCGCGGGCTTGTCCTCGCCTTCGATCTCGATCGTGATCTCGCAGGTCTGCTGCCACTGGCCGGGGCGCTTCTCGACCATTTCGGTGAGCTTCCAGACGCCGCGGATGCGCTTTCCGGCGCGAACGGGCGCGATGAAGCGGGTCTTGTTGCCGCCGTAGTTGACGCCCATCTTCACGCCATCGATGCGCGGCGCGCCGCCCTGTGCGCCAAGATAGGGGATCATCGACAATGTCAGAAAGCCGTGGGCGATGGTGCCGCCAAACGGGGTCATCTTGGCCATTTCTTCGTTGACGTGGATGAACTGGTGATCACCGGTCGCCTCAGCGAACTGGTTGATGCGTTCCTGGCTCATTTCGGCCCATTCGCTGGTGCCGATAGTTTCGCCGACCTTGGCGGCCAATTCCTGGGGGGTCATCGGGTTCCTCCTTCGCATGCGCGCGGTCGGAATCCGGTGCCCGCCGCGCTGCTTGTGCGCGGGCTTCATGGCGCAACATTGCAGGTAGCGCAACGGTGACGCCTATGCCGCTACGGCACCGCGCAGCTTGGCGGTGATCGCATCCTTGCGGGCGATGCTGCGATCCAGCAAACCGCGCGCCGAATCGATCCGCCGGCAATAGGTGTGGAGGCCGATTTGCAGGCCCACCAGCATCAGCATCACCGGCTGATAGGCGATTCCCTGGAAGGTCGCACCAACCAGATAGATGATCGCGCCCATCTGCAACGCGCTCGCCAAGGGCGCAATCCAGCGCTCCGCCTCGTCCTCCGCGCCCCGCCAGCGGCGCTCGATGCGCTCCATGTGCCACAGGCCCAGCAGGTGCAGTGCCAGCCACATGATCAGCCCCGGCCAGCCCTGTTCGCCCAGCATTTCGAAGAAGGATGAATGGTAGGCGCGGCCTTCATCGACCACTTCGCGGTATTCCACACTGGTGGTGTTCCCATCCACCTGCTTGACCGGCATGGTGTAGGCAAAGCGGTTGCCGCGAAAGGCATCAAACCCGCCGCCCAGCGGTTTTTCGGCGGCGTAATCCAGGGTCCATTCCCACACCGCCACGCGGGTCGAGGCGCTTTCATCGCCGCCCGGTTCGGCCAGCGTCGCCATCCTGTCGTAATAACTCTGCGGCAGGAACGGCAGCGCAGCGAGGCCCAGCAGACTCGCGCCCGCAATGAACAGGAACCGCTGTTTGGTATGGCGCAATGTCAGCACCGCCAGCGCGGCGATGCACAACAGTCCGGTGCGCGCTTCGGTGCCGATGGGCACCAGCAAACAGGCAAAGGTCAGTGCGACGGCGAAGGCGGTGACCAGCCAGTGCGGGCGGAAGATCGTGCCGTGGCGCACGAACCACCACAGCATCGGCACCAGCCCGATCGCGACCGTTGCCAGCGTTGAGCTTTCATAGATGCCGCTATTGTCGTTGACGAAGAATTTGAGGTTTTCATAGCCGCCTCCGCCCAGCACGGTCTTCATGCCGGTGCCGATCACGATGGTGGCGACCGACAGCAGCAGCACCAGCGCCAGCCCTTCAATTCGCGCGCGGGTAGTCAGCGTCACCGGCAGGAAAATCGCGAAGAGCAGCGCCTTCCACACCCAATCCCACTTGGTCTGCGCGTCGAGCGGGAAATCGGCATTTCCGGTGGTCCATCCGCAATAGAGCAGCAGCGCCAGCATCAATCCCTGCCGCAGCGTGAAGCGTCCGCCGGATTTGCGATCCAGCGCGACCCAGCCGCCAAATGCCGCCGCAAAGGCGATCAGCGAGACCGGCAGGGTGGAAATGATCGAATAACCGATCCTCTGGGGCGCCAGAATGTCGATATAAACATATAACAGCACCCACAGAAACGGACGCCGCAGGCCGAGCACCAGCACATAAGCAATGAAGGCGAGGAAGACGACATCAATCATCGTCGGGCGTGCCGCTTTCCTGCGTGCTCTCGCTGTCGGTTGTGGCACGCCGAGCGGCGTTGCGGCCCGCGGTGCTGGCGACCTTGCGGTTGCCGGCGGTTTCGGATGTGATCGCGGCGATCAGCGGATCATCATCCAGCCCTTCGCGCATCACCAGCCGCAGCAGCGCAATGGCCAGCAGACCATGGCCAAGGGCAAGGGCGAAGTAATCGATCATCGGTCAAGGGCTCCGGGCCGCGTGCAAGACGGTGGTCTTAGCGTGATGCAGTTGACGCGGCGTTAAGCACGCCTGCGATATGCCCCCCGCATGACCCGCGTGCTCCATGTCCTTGATCATTCGTTGCCGCTCCACAGCGGCTATACCTTCCGCACCCGCGCAATCCTGAAGGCGCAGGAAGGGTTGGGGCTGGAGGTGCGCAGCATCACATCGCAGCGCCACAATCTGGAAGCGGCGCTGAACGGCTCGACCGAGGAAGTCGATGGCCTGACCTTCCACCGCACCCCTGGAACGCCCCAAGGCCCGACGGTGTGGCGCGAATTGGAAGAGATCTCCGCGCTCGCCAGCGCGATCCGCCATCTGGCACAGGAATGGCGGCCGGATATCATCCACGCCCATTCGCCCGCCTTGTGCGGAGCCGCAGCCCAGCGCGCGGCGCAGGCCATTGGCGTGCCCTTTGTCTACGAAATCCGCGCCTTCTGGGAAGATGCGGCGGTCGGCAATCTGACCGGCACCGAAGGCAGCGTGAAATACCGCCTCACCCGCGCGCTGGAAACGCGTGTCGCCAGCCGCGCGGATGCCTTGTTCACCATCTGCGACGGGTTGAAGGGTGATCTGGCGCGGCGCGGTATCGCCCCGGGCACAATCGGGGTGATGCGCAGCGGGGTCGATCTTGACCTGTTCGGAGAGCCGGTGCCGCGTGACGAAGACCTCGCACTATCGCTCGGCATAGCACCGGGCGCGCCGGTCATCGGCTATATCGGCAGCTTCTATGCCTATGAGGGCGTTGATGATCTGATCGCGGCCATGCCCTTGCTGCGCCAGTCGCACCCTCAGGCCCGGCTGCTGCTGGTGGGCGCGGGGCCGATGGACGAAGGCTGGCGCGCGGCAGCGGCGGCCTTGCCTGATCCTGATGCGGTGATCTTCACCGGGCAAGTGCCGCACAATGAGGTCGAACGCTATTACTCGCTGGTCGATGTGCTCGCCTATCCGCGCAAGGCCCAGCGCCTGACCGATCTGGTCACCCCGCTGAAGCCGCTGGAGGCGATGGCGCAGCAGCGGCTGGTCGCCGCCTCAAGCGTGGGCGGGCACCGTGAGCTGATCAGCGATGGCGACACAGGCACGCTGTTCCCGCCCGATGATCCGGCCGCCTGCGCCGCCGCGCTCGCCCGGCTGCTCGACAACCGCGAGGGCTGGGATGCGATGCGCAGCCGCGCCGCAGCCCATGTCCGCGCCCGGCACGACTGGGCAACCAATGCCCGCGATTATCTTTCTGTTTACCATCTTTTGTTAGCCCGGTCTGACAGCGGCAGTGCGCGGGGCGCGCACCATGCTGCAGCAACAGCGGGATAGAACGCCAATGACTATCAGGCAGCAGCTTCGGGCAGAGCAAGGCGAGCGCCGCAAAGACCCTGCGCGCGCGCGGCGGACGCTTTCAGCCCATCCGGCCTTTGCGCCGCTGATGGGCCTGTGGGGCGGGGCGTTGGCCGGACTGTCGGTGATGGTTCTGCCCGCCAACCTTATTGCACAGGTTGCTCAAGGATCGGGCGCGAAGGTGCTGGGCGGGCTGGCCCAACCGATTCTTGCCGGGCTGTCGGCGGTGCTGCTTGGCGGCACGATGTATCTGCTGGCTGGCGGATGGAAGCGCGAATCGGGCCGCAACGCCGATGCCCCCTCGCTGGTGGCCACCGCGTCGCGCCACGTGCGCGCCATCGATCCGCAGCGCGAATTGGGCAGTGCCAGCTTTGATGAGCCCGTCGTCGCCATGCCCTTTGGCGCACAACCCTCCCAGCCAGCCGTAGAACCGGCAGTGGCCGAACCGGACATGCCCGCGCCGCGCGCGCTCGATCTGGCGGAATTTGCCACGCTGCCCGGCCGCAATGCCGTGTGGGTCGAAGACGAGCCGGCCGACAAGCCGCTGCCTCAAGCAGTGGCTGAGGACATCGCCCCCGATACACCGGTCGCGACCCCTGCCGAACCGCTGGTCATGACCCCGCGGCCCACACGGATCGGCATGGCGCCGCCACCGCGTGCGCATCCCAATGCCGCTGCCCTCGCCCGGCTGCGCGCCACGCCGACGCAGGAACTCAGCCTGGCCGAGATGGTCGAACGCTTTGCCGGTGCCTTGCAGGAACACCGCGACGCTGCGCCCGCCAAGGGCTTGGATGGCCGCGATGTCGCCGCGCGCGAAGCCGCCTTGGCTGAAGCGCTCAAAGCCCTCGCCTCGCTCAGCGGCACGCCATCACCGGCCCCGCAGGACAACGCCCTGCATGACGCGCTCAGCCAGATGCAGTCGATGCGCGGGGCGGCCTGACGAGCACGACTGGCGCAAAAGCTGCAACCAACCTGCCCGGTTGGTGTGTGCTGCGCAATCTAACGATAGTTTGAATAGGTCTGCGAGAAATATTCCTTCGCGCGGAGCCCTTGCCAAATCCGCATCCTGTCGGCATGAGGGGCCCGAATCCCGGGTAAGGCAGGCCGCCTGCGGCATCGCTTGTCCGGAATAATCGTCGGCATTCGCCCGTTCAGCCCGCAAGGGCGCACGCGCGCTTGTCGGCATCTGACAGATCGGACCTTTGCCATGGGATACCCTTCCTCCCAGGGTCTTTACGACCCCGCCAACGAACATGACGCCTGCGGCGTCGGCATGGTTGCGCATATCAAAGGTGAAAAAAGCCACGCCATTGTGGCGCAGGCGCTGGATATTCTCGACCGGCTTGACCACCGCGGCGCGGTGGGGGCTGATCCCCTGCTGGGTGACGGCGCGGGGATTCTCATCCAGATTCCCGATCCGCTAATGCGCCGCTGGGCTGAGGCTCACGGTCATGAACTTCCCGCACTCGGCGATTACGCTATCGGCATGTGCTTTCTGCCGCAGGATGACGCGGCGCGCGCCTTTGTGTGTGAGCGGATGGAGACCTTCACCGCCAAGGAAGGCCAGCGCTTCATCGGCTGGCGCGATGTGCCGACCACGGCCGCCGGGCTGGGCGATGCGGTGATCGCCTCGATGCCGGTGATCCAGATGGCGGTGATCGCGCGCGGCGCGAACTGCGCCGATCAGGACGCCTTTGAACGCAAGCTACTGACCATCCGCAAGCAGGTGCAAAACCCGCTGGCGCAGCTGGCGGAAAAGCACGGCCTGCCGGGCGTGACCGAAACCTACATCCCCAGCTTCTCGACCCGCACCGTGGTTTACAAGGGGCTGCTGTTGGCGACGCAGGTCGGCAGCTTTTATGATGATCTGCGCGATCCGGCCTGTGTGTCGGCGCTCGGGCTTGTCCACCAGCGGTTCAGCACCAACACTTTCCCCAGCTGGCGGCTGGCGCACCCGTTCCGCTTCATCGCCCATAATGGCGAAATCAACACGGTGCGCGGCAACGTCAACTGGATGAACGCCCGCCGCCGCACGATGGAAAGCGAGCTGCTCGGCCCCGATCTCGACAAGATGTGGCCGATCATCCCGCACGGGCAATCGGATACGGCCTGCCTCGATAACGCCTTGGAATTGCTGATCGCGGGCGGATACAGCCTTGCGCATTCGATGATGATGCTGATCCCCGAAGCGTGGAGCGGCAATGCGCTGATGGACCCGGCCCGGCGCGCGTTCTACGAATATCACGCCGCCTTGATGGAGCCATGGGACGGCCCGGCGGCGGTGTGTTTTACCGATGGTCGCCAGATCGGCGCAACGCTGGACCGCAACGGGCTGCGTCCGGCGCGCTTCTGCGTGACCAAGGATGATATCGTCTGCCTGGCGTCCGAAAGCGGTGTGCTGCCGTTCGCCGAAGAGGATATCGTGCGCAAGTGGCGGCTCCAGCCCGGCAAGATGCTGCTGATCGACTTGGATCAGGGCAGGATCATCGAAGATGACGAGCTGAAGGCCGATCTCGCCAATGCCGAGCCCTATGCCCAGTGGCTCGAACAGGCGCAGTACAAGCTCGAAGACATCACCGAAGTGGTGCCCGAACTCGCGGCGATCCCGGCAGAGGAAACCACGCTGCTGCAACGCCAGCAGGCCTTCGGCTACACGCAGGAAGACATCACCCGCTTCCTCGAACCGATGGCGGTGGAGGGCGATGATCCGATTGGTTCGATGGGCACCGATACGCCCATCGCCGTGCTCTCGGGCCGCGCGCGGCTGCTGTATGATTATTTCAAGCAGAACTTTGCGCAGGTCACTAACCCGCCGATCGATCCGATCCGCGAAGAGTTGGTGATGAGCCTCACCAGCATGATCGGCCCGCGCCCCAACCTGCTGGGCCATGATGCCGGCACGCACAAGCGGCTGGAAGTGCATCAGCCGATCCTCACCAACGAGGATTTGGCCAAAATCCGCTCTGTGGAAGAGGCATTGGACGGCGCGTTCCGCTGCGCCACCATCGACATGACGTGGGATGCGGCGAGCGGGGCCGATGGTCTTGCCATGGCGATCAAGGAAATGTGCTGGGCTGCGACCGAAGCGGTGTTGCAGGATCACACCATCCTCGTCCTCAGCGACCGCGCCCAAAGCGAGGCCCGCGTGCCGATGCCCGCCTTGCTGGCGACCGCAGCGGTGCATCATCATCTTGTCCGGCAAGGCCTGCGGATGCAGACCGGCCTTGTTGTGGAAACCGGCGAAGCGCGCGAAGTGCACCATTTCTGCGTGCTGGCAGGTTACGGCGCGGAGGCGATCAACCCCTATCTCGCGTTCGAAACCTTGGAAGCCCTGCGCGCCCGGCGCCACGCCGATCTGCCGCCTGCCAAGGTGCAGCAGAACTTCATCAAGGCGATTGGCAAGGGCATCCGCAAGGTCATGTCCAAGATGGGCATTTCGACCTACCAATCATACTGCGGCGCGCAGATTTTCGACGCGGTGGGCCTGTCGACCGCCTTCACGCAGCAATTCTTCACCGGCACCGCGACCACCATCGAAGGCATCGGCCTCGCCGAAGTCGCCGAAGAAGCCTTGCGCCGCCATGCGCAGGCTTACGGCGAAAACCCGCTGTATGACGGGATGCTGGATGTCGGCGGGATCTACCAATATCGACTGCGCGGCGAGGAGCACGCGTGGACGCCGGAAAACGTCGCGCAATTGCAGCACGCGGTGCGCGGCAATGATCCCAAGAACTATGAGGAATTCGCCAAGTCGATCAACGAACAGTCCGAACGGCTGCTGACGATCCGCGGGTTGCTGGAATTCAAGACAGCCGACAAGCCGATCCCCTTGGACGAGGTTGAACCGGCAGCGGAAATCGTGAAGCGGTTCTCGACCGGGGCAATGAGCCTCGGTTCGATCAGCCACGAAGCGCACTCGACCATGGCGATTGCGATGAACCGCATCGGCGGGCGTTCGAACACGGGCGAGGGCGGGGAAGAACCGTTCCGGTTCAAGCCGATGGCCAACGGCGATTCGATGCGCAGCCGGATCAAGCAGGTGGCCAGCGGCCGGTTTGGCGTGACCACCGAATACCTCGTCAATTCGGACGATATCCAGATCAAGATGGCGCAGGGCGCCAAGCCCGGCGAAGGCGGTCAGCTGCCCGGCCACAAGGTCGACAAGCGCATCGGCGCGGTGCGCCATTCGACCCCCGGCGTGGGCCTGATTTCGCCTCCGCCGCACCATGATATCTACTCGATCGAAGACCTTGCGCAGCTGATCCATGACTTGAAGAACGTGAATCCTGAAGCGCGGATTTCGGTCAAGCTGGTGTCCGAAGTCGGCGTCGGCACGGTCGCGGCGGGCGTGTCCAAGGCGCGGGCGGATCATGTGACGATTTCGGGCTATGAAGGCGGAACGGGCGCTTCGCCGCTCACCTCGCTGACCCATGCAGGTTCGCCTTGGGAGATTGGCCTTGCCGAAACGCAGCAGACGCTGCTGCTCAACGATCTGCGCGCGCGGATCGCGGTGCAGGTCGATGGCGGCCTGCGCACCGGGCGCGACGTGGCAATTGGCGCGCTGCTCGGCGCGGATGAATTTGGCTTTGCCACCGCGCCGCTGATCGCCGCAGGCTGCATCATGATGCGCAAGTGCCACCTCAACACCTGCCCTGTCGGCGTCGCCACGCAGGACCCGGTGCTGCGCGCACGCTTCACCGGCCAGCCCGAGCACGTGGTCAACTACATGTTCTTCGTCGCCGAGGAACTGCGGCAGATCATGGCCGAGATGGGCTTCCACACCGTGGCCGAGATGGTCGGCCGGGTCGACCGGCTCGACACCCACCGGATGGAGCGCCACTGGAAGGCACGGGGGATCGACCTCGGTCGTATCCTACATCAGGTTGAACTGAAAGAGGGTGCCTCGCTGCGCCAGATCGGTGTGCAGGATCACGGGCTTGAAGGCGCGATGGACAACGGGTTGATCGCCGATTGCCGCGCCGCGATCGACACCAGGGCTCCGGTGCAGATCACCCGCGATGTGCGCAACGTCCACCGCACCGTCGGCGCGATGCTGTCGGGCGAGATCGCCAAGGCGCACGGGCACGAGGGCCTGCCGACTGACACGGTGCGCATCAACCTCACCGGCGTGGCCGGCCAGAGCTTCGGCGCGTGGCTGGCCCACGGCGTGACGCTGGATCTTGTCGGCGATGCGAACGACTATGTCGGCAAGGGGCTTTCAGGCGGACGCATTATCGTGCGCCAGCCAGACACCGCGCCGCGTGCGAGCCATGAGAACATCATCGTCGGCAACACCGTGCTTTACGGCGCGATTGCGGGTGAGGCCTATTTCAACGGCGTCGCGGGTGAGCGGTTTGCAGTCAGGAACTCGGGCGCCATTGCGGTGGTCGAAGGCACCGGCGATCATGGCTGCGAATACATGACCGGCGGCGTGGTGGTGGTGCTCGGCAAGACCGGGCGCAACTTCGGAGCCGGGATGAGCGGCGGGGTGGCCTATGTCTATGATCCTGAGGGCGCATTCAGCAGCCTTGTGAACCACGCGCAGGTTGATCTGCTGCCGATTTCGGCAGGTCCGGATGCGGATGAGGGAACGGGCCGTCCCGCTCAACGTCCGCGTTCGGTCCACGATTTCGGCATGGGTGACATGCTGCGCCACGATGCCGAGCGGCTGCGCATCCTCGTCGAACGCCATCAGCTCCACACCGGTAGCAAGCTTGCAGGCGCGCTACTGGCAGATTGGGACGCGGCGCTTGCGCGCTTCGTCAAGGTGATGCCACGCGATTATGCCGCCGCGCTGAAACGTCTCGAGGCCGAGCGTCACGAAGCCGCCAGCGTCGCTGCCGAATAGATTTCAGGAACGAGACAGTACCATGGGCAAGGAAACCGGATTTCTCGAGCTGGACCGCCGCGAGCGGGATTATCTCGATCCAAAAGAGCGGCTGAAAAACTACCGCGAATTCATCATCCAGCCGGATGAGGGCACGCTGGCAGGCCAGGCCTCGCGCTGCATGAATTGCGGCATTCCCTATTGCCACAACGGCTGCCCGGTGAACAACCTGATCCCGGACTGGAACCACCTTGTCTACGAGGCGGACTGGAAGCGCGCTTTGGACATGCTCCACAGCACCAACAACTTCCCCGAATTCACCGGCCGCATCTGCCCCGCCCCGTGCGAGGCGGCCTGCACATTGAACATCATCGATCAGCCGGTGACGATCAAATCGATCGAATGCGCGATCATTGACCGCGGGTGGAAAGAGGGCTGGGTCAAGCCTCTGGTGCCAGCAAAGAAGACCGGCAAATCAGTCGCCGTGATCGGCTCTGGCCCGGCGGGTCTTGCCTGCGCACAGCAATTGGCGCGCGCCGGGCACAGCGTCACTGTGTTCGAAAAGAGCGACCGCCTGGGCGGCTTGCTGCGTTACGGCATCCCCGACTTCAAGATGGAGAAGCACCTCATCAACCGCCGCGCGCAGCAGATGGAAGCCGAAGGGGTAACGTTCAAAACCTCAAAGGAAGTCGGCGTCGACATCTCCTTTGCTTCGCTGCGGGAGAATTTCGACGCGGTGGTGCTGGCAGGCGGCGCGGAAGATGCGCGGCAGCTGGCGATCCCCGGTGCGGAAATGCCGGGCGTGCGCCTCGCTATGGAATTCCTGTCGCAGCAGAACAAGCGTGTTGCAGGCGATGATGAACTGCGCGCCGCGCCGCGCGGGTCATTGCTCGCGACCGGTAAGCACGTGGTGGTGCTGGGCGGCGGCGATACCGGCAGTGACTGTGTCGGCACCTCGAACCGGCAAGGCGCATTGAGCGTCACCCAGCTCGAAATCATGCCCAAGCCGCCTGAGAAGGAAGACAAGGCGCTGACCTGGCCCGATTGGCCGATGAAGCTGCGCACTTCCTCCAGCCATCAGGAAGGCGTCGAGCGCGACTGGGCAGTGCTGGCCAAGCGCGTGATCGGCGATGGCGAGAAAGTCACCGGGCTGGAATGCGTGCGCGTCGAGTGGGTTGGTGGCCAGATGCAGGACGTCGCGGGCAGCGAATTTGTGATCTCGGCGGATCTCATCCTGCTCGCCATGGGCTTTGTCGGGCCGAAGAAGGCAGGCCTGCTCGAACAGGCCGGCGTGGCGCTGAGCCCGCGGGGCAATGTCGATGCCGACACAGAAAGCTACGCCACCAGCGAACCCGGCGTCTTCTCCTGTGGCGACATGCGGCGCGGGCAGAGCCTGGTGGTGTGGGCAATCCGCGAAGGGCGGCAGGCCGCCCGCGCGGTGGACGAGGCGCTGATGGGCGTGTCCGAACTACCGCGTTAGGCGGGCCGTGGCAGGTGACCCTGCTTGCGGTCACCTGCCAACCATTTGTACCGGTCAGCCGTAGAATTCGGCAGTCAGATACTCGTTCATGATCGGGCTGTGGGCAAAGCCGAGCGGGTTGAAGGCCAGCTCGCCGCCTGCTGCGCCCGGCAGGGCGGTGATGTCCGCGCCTTCGATGGCCAGAGCCGCACGCGCGCTGCTGTCCTGCGCTGCATCAAACGCGGCGTCCCCGCTGCTCGGGCTGGGGAACCAGCCCGCATAGGTCTCCGGCCCGAAGCCATTGGCGGTGAGGTAGTCGATCACCTGCTGCTGCGACCGGTAATCGGCAAAGCGGATATTGCCATCGGCATGCATCACCGCGCGCAGATAGGCGGTGCCGTCGGTGAGCGCGAAGAACACCTCCTGCCCGCCATCACCGTCATAATCATTGGCGCCCAGCACGCGGTTGATGTTCTCGATCTGGAGATCGTTCTGGAAGCGGCGCTGGCTGTCGTTGGGGCTGCCCGGCGCCACGGTGCCGTTCGCAACAAAGGGATCGATGTAAATCCCCGCCACGCGGGTCTCGCCCGCCCAGCCGTGGTCGGAGAAATAGACCAGCCCATCAGGCGCAGTGCCCACGGTGGCGAACCGCCCGAGCGCGCGGTTGACGATGATCTGATCGATGTCGCCATCACCGTTCACATCAGCCGAACCGATCCGCAGCCACGAGCCATTGCCGCCCAGCGCATTGCCATCGAAGTCGCGGATGGCGTTCAAGGCGGATTGGTAGACAGCGGGGTTGTTGGTTTCGAAGTTGACGCTGACGCCGGTGCCGGGGCGCAGGCGCAGGATCTGATCGTCGAACTGCGCGAATTCGATGCCGAACAGGCGGTCTTCGCCATCAGGACCAATGACGCCGAAGGAAAGGTCCGTAAACTGAACGACCGTGTAGTTCGAAAGGTTGCCTGCAAACACCGCGATATCGATGTTCGCGCCGCCGCGGATTTCGTCGCTACCACCGCCGCCGGTAAAGACGTTGGCACCGCCGTTACCGAACAGGCGGTCATTGAAATTGGAGCCGACCAGGTTCTCGATCGCGATGAGCGTGTCAAACCCGGCGCCGATCGTGTTCTGTTGTCCGCTGTTGGCAAGATCGACCGTCACGCCCTGAAAGGCGTCGCGGTAGCTGGCGGTATCATTGCCGCCCGCGCCATCGAGCCTGTTGGCACCCGTCCCGCCGACGAGAATGTCTCTGTTTCCGCCGCCAGTGATCTGATCGTCACCCGCCCCGCCGATCAGTTCGCCGTCGCCTTGAATGGTATCATTGCCGTCACCGCCGTCGAGAATGTTGAAGCCGTTAAAGTCAATCAGCACGTCATTGCCCTGACCACCGAAGAGCATGTCATTGCCGAGCCCGCCGTCCAGCATGTCGTTGCCGATGCCGCCTTCGATTCGATCACTGCCGCCGCGGCCGAACAGCGCGTTGTCGCGGTCATTGCCAATGATCCTATTGTTCTGGTCGTTGCCGGTGCCGCGGATCGCCGAGCCTTCAAGATTGAGCTGTTCGATATGCGCGCCGATCTCGAAATCGATGGTCGCGGTGACAATGTCGAAACCTTCTCCGGCATTTTCGAACACCCGGTCGCCTGCGGAATCGACGGTGAAGCGGTCATCGCCAAGCCCGCCGTGAAACTCGTCATCGCCTCCGCCGCCAGCGAGAATATCATTGCCCTGTCCGCCGAAGATCCGGTCGTTGCCTGACGATCCGGTGATACGGTCATTGCCCGCCAGACCGTCAATCGCTGCAACGCCTTGCAGAACAACGCTGTTACCAAAATCATTGAGCGTGAAGTCGTCATCCAGACCAGTGCCAAGGATGCGGAAGTTCGCGAAGCCGCCGGACGAGACGACATCGATGCCCGTGACAACGGCGCGTGCGGCTGTGGGGCTCTGCTCGAGTGCTGCCGTCCACTGCAGCGACGCGTTGTCTGCGCTCGCCCGTACGGTATAGGTGCCGGAACCTCCGTCGATCCTGTCAGTGCTTAGGCCCGCTGCGACCAGCACGGTCGCATTAAGGCCGCGCAGTGCGATGCTGTTCTGGCCGGTGCCGCCGCGCACAATATCACCATCGCCGAAGCTGTTGATGGTGTCATTGCCCGAGCCGCCAACCAGCTCGCCTTCGCCTGAAACGAAGTCATCGCCGGATCCGCCATCGAGCAGGCCGAAGCCTCTGAGCGAGTCATTCCCGTCCTCGCCATACAGTTCGTCGAATTCCACGCCATTGAAGCCGAGGATGCGGCCGTAGATCGTGTCATTGCCCAAACCGCCCCGCAAAACATCGGACCCGTTGCCGCCGATGATGGTGTCATTTCCGGCACCACCGGTGATCGCGTCGTTGCCGTCAAAGCCATCAAGAGTCGCTGCTTCTAGGACCGTGGGACCGAGGATCAATCGGTCATTGCCGCTGGTGAACTGGAATTCGAACCGCTCGAAATTGCGGATTGGCGAGGCACTTCCCGCACCTGCAAGCACTGCGAAGTCGAAGTCGAGCGCGCCAATGCTGCTGATGATCCGCAGCGTGTCGACGCCAGCCCCGCCGTCGATATCGTCATTGGGATCGAATCCGTCGAGCAAGACGACATCATCTCCGCCACCTGCCACAACGACGTCCACACCAAGCCCGGTGTTGATGGTGTCGTTGCCATTGCCGCCTATGATCGTGTCGTTGCCCGAGCCGGCATTGATTGTGTCATCGCCTTCACCGCCCAGGATGTCGTCATTGCCAGTGCCGGCATTCACAACATCATTGCCGTCTCCGGCATTGATCGTGTTGTCGCCAGCCAAGTCCTCGATCGTATCGTCACCGCCCAGGCCGGTCAGGACGTCATTGCCGTTTCCGCCATTGATGGAGTCGCCAACATTCCCTCCGGTCAGCCTGTCATTGCCATTGCCGCCGCGCAGATTGACATTGAAAGTGTAGTTCGATCCGTAAATCACGGTGTCGTCGAAATTGCTGGGGTCGCCGAAGTATTGGACATTCTCGATGTCGGTCACCCGTTGCCCGCCGATCAGGAACGAGCCATCGACGAGGAGATTGGAGAAGTCGATAATGATCGCTTCGCCAATAAGACCGCCAAAGCCAGTCCCGAATATCTCCAGCGTGTCGTTGCCGGCGCCGCCGATATACAGGTCATTCGAGCCGGAGAAGATGATCCGGTCATCGCCTGAACCGGCATTGATAGTGTCGCGCGCGCCATCGCCAATACCTGCATCGATTTCGTCGCCTCCATCGCCGCCATCGATCATGTCAGCGCCGCTGCCGCCACTGATGAAGTCGTTACCGGCGCCGCCGATCAGCGTATCATTGCCAGCGTCGCCACTGAGCGCGTCATCGGCATCGCCCCCATCGAGCAGGTCGTCACCGGCGCGCCCTCTCAACTGATCGCGGCCACCGAAGCCGCGGGCGGTATCGTCGAGGTTGGTCCCTTCGAAAAAGTCGTCCTCCGCGGTGCCGGTGAAATCGGCACCAGGAGGCGCGGCTGCGTTTGGATCGAATTCGAGATTGAACGCAGTGAAGTTGGCAACCTGCGTGTTTTCAAACACGAACAGGGTCGAACTGTTGTTGACCTGCCTGAAGTTCCAGATGAGGTGAACATCGCTGCCGACCTGAACAAGCCTGGTTTCGTTGAAAGAAAAGGGATTGAAATCGGGATTGCCCGTAAATCCGGTTTCCTGCCGGATCCAGTCAGACCACAGCAGCCGGTCGCCGCCATCTCCCGTCTGAAAATCGGTGATCCTGATCGGGACCGCCGTATCAATGCTCTGGATGCGGTTGACGTCGACGATGTCGGAACCGAGACCGAGGGTCAGGCTGTTTTCGCGGATCGGGAAAATGAAATTGATGCGGTCGTCGCCGTCACCCAGGTCGAGCACCAGTCTCTGGCTCGAATTGAGGCTCCACAAAACGGTATCGTTGCCCGACCCGCCAGAAATCCGCTGCGGCTCGGAGGTGATAAAGCTGCCGAAATAATTGGAGATATTGATGGTATCATTGCCGCCGCCGCCGTCGATGGTATTGGCGCCAAAGGCATCGGTGATCACGTCATTGCCTTCGCCGCCGCGGATTGTGTCATCGCCGAAGCCGCCGGTGATGGTGTCGGCACCGTCGCCGCCATCAATGTCGTCAACGCCGTCCCCGCCGTCGATCGTGTCGTTGCCGCCAAGGCCGCTGATCATGTCGCCCGCTTCGGTGCCGGTCAGAGTATCGTCACCCTCGGTCCCGGTGATCACCTCGCCAGGGCCGGCTGCAGCCGGGTTGAAGCCGCCAAAGTTGAACGCCGTGAAATTGCCGATGAGCGTGTTCTGGAACGTTCCGAGTACGAGCGACTCACCCGAAGCGCCGCCGAAGGTGTAGAATGTAAGAACGCTGTCAGCGCCCAGCTGCGTCAAGGTCAGGTGCCCGGTGGCGAAGGGGTTTTGCGATGAGCTATAATTTACCGCCCGGAAACCGATGCGGGTGAAGCTGAAGATGTCGCCCGCGTCGCCGGGAGTGAAATCCCGGAAGGTGAGGCCGATAAAGCTGTTAAAGTCGATCGTATCGACCCCGGTGCCCAGAGTGATGTCGGTCGCGTAGGTTCCGTTGCGGAAGGTGCTGAGAAGATCATCCCCCGCCCCCAAGTCGATGGTGAAGAGCCCGCCGGTGCTCGCATCGATGAACACCTGATCATTGCCGTCGCCAGCATTGACTGTGACGTTGTTTTGCGACCCGCCAAACCGCGCGATGATGATCACGTCATCGCCGCCGTCACCATTCAGGACATCATTGCCGCCGCCGCCATCGTTGATCCGATCGTTGCCGTCGCCGCCGCTGTAAACGTCATCCCCGATTGAACCGCCAAAGAAGTCGTCGCCGCTGGTGCCAGTGCTCATAGAAATGCGTTATGCTCCCTAAGTGCCCGCCCGGAAGGAAACCCCGCAGGCTTGCACTGACATTTATGGGCTTTTCCGCAATGGGGAAAGGCGAAAAACGCGCCGTCCCTTACTGTTCCTGCATGCTTTGCGACACGGTCTTGAAGATCGGTTTGGTCAGGTACGTCCACACCGTAGTCTTGCCGGTCAGGATTTCTGCCGTTGCGGTCATGCCGGGTTGCAGATCGACCGGCACGCTGCCGCCATCAAGCCGCATGGTGGCAATATCGACTTCGAGATTGACCCGGTAATAGGCCTCGGACGTGCCATCCTGCGCGGTTTCGACGATGGTGTCCGGGCTGATAAACGTCACCTTGCCGGTGGCCGACCCATAGACCGCGTTGTCAAAAGCGTCGAAATTCACCCGCGCGCGCTGCCCGACCTTCACAAAGGCGATATCGCGCGGGGCAACGCGGGTTTCGACGATCAGGCGTTGCCCGGCAGGAACAATCTGCAGCACCTCTTCGCCCGCACGCACCACGCCGCCAATGGTGGTGATGCGCACGTTTTTGACGATCCCGTCGGTCGGCGCGGTCAGCACGGTCGCGGCCAGACTGTCTTCGGCCCGCGCCAATTGTTCGCGCGCGGCGGCAAGCTGTTCCTCGGTGGAGGTAAACTCGTCCTGCAACTCGCGCACATATTGGCTGCGCAAGGTGGTGATCCGCCCTTCGGTTTCCACCACCCGCTGGCGCATTCCGATGATTTCTGACCGCGCAACGTCGCCGGTATCAAGCAGCGGCAGGTTGAGATCGAGCTCCTGCTGCTGCAACTGCGCCAGATTGCGCAAGGTTGCGATCTCGCCATCCAGACTGGCGCGGCGCTGCACGTAAAGCTGGCGCTGGTTGGCGGTGAATTCGGGAAATTCGGCGAGCGAGGCGGGGAAGCTGAGCGGACGCTTGTAAAGCTCGGCGCTGATCCGGGCCATGCGGCTTTCAAACGCCGCGACTGTCAGCCGCGCCTCGCGCACGGCGGCCTCAAGCTGCACGCGGTCGAGCGCAATCAGCAAGTCACCCGCCTTGACCCGCGCACCTTCGCGCACCGCAATCCGGGCGATGGCGCCATCCTGCTCGCTCTGCACGATCTGCACGCGGGCGAAGGGCACCACCCGGCCGGGCGCGCGCGCAACCTGATCAAGCTCGGCCCATAGCGACCAGCCGATAAAGCCGATGATCGCGGCACTGATGGTGATGATGATCAGCCCGGCCGGACGCAGCAGGCGGTTCATGGCGTGCCCCCGGTGCCAATCCGGGTGCTGACGAGGCTATCGGCGCCAGGGCGCGGCGGATTGGAAAACTCCCTGATCTTGCGCAGAAACTCTTGCCTAGTCTGATTGCTGACGATGGTGCCGCGCGCCATCACGATCACCCGGTCAAACCGCTCGATCAGCGGCAGCTTGTGGGTCGCCATCACCAGGATGGCATCCTTGCCGAGCGCCGCATCCAGCGTATCGAGCACGGCTTTCTCGCTATTGGCATCCAGCGCGGAGGTCGGCTCGTCCAGAAGCCAGATCGCAGGCTTGGCATGGATCAGGCGGTTGAAGGCGACCAGCGCGCGCTGCCCACCCGACAGGCCCGCGCCGCCTTCCTGCACCTCGGCATCCAGCCCGCGATTGCCATTGGCGAATAGCGCCTCCAGCCCGGTCGCCTGCGCCACCCGGATCAACTCATCATCGCTGACCCCGGCGAGCCCCATCGTCAGGCTTTCGCGCAAGGATCCCCGCACCAGCCGCGCGCTTTGTGACAGATAGCCGACATTGCGCCGCACCGTTTCCTCAGCCAATTGCGACAGATTGAGGCCGCCCAGCGTAATCGCGCCAGCCGTGGGCGAATAAAGCCCGGCAAGCAGGCGCAGCAGTGTCGATTTGCCCGCGCCCACGCCGCCTAGCAGCGCCACCTTTTCCCCCGGCTGGAGCTGGAGCCGATCGATCATCAGCACCTCCGGCCCGCCGCGATAGGCAAAGCGAACGTCACTCGCTGCCAGCGCGCCGCCGAGCCGCGCTGGCTTCAACCCGCCCTGCGCAGCAGTGGTCTCCACCGGGTAGGCCAACAGCATATCCAGCCCCTTCAGCGACGACCTGGCATAGCCCCATTGCACCACCAGCCCCGGCAATTGCGCGATCAACGGGCCATTGATGCGCCCGACGATGATCGAGCAAGCCAACAGCGCGCCTGTGGTGATCGACCCGGTCGCCGCGAGATAGGCGCCGAACGCCAGCACCGCCGTATAGGTGATCTGCTGCATCGTCGAAAACACTGCGCCCGAAACGGCTGAGGCACGCTTTACCGGGTCCTCGTAATGATGAATCTCGCGGATCAGGCGGTTCCAGCGCGCCAGCATGTGCCAGCCGCCCAGATTGGCTTTAAGCGTCTCTGACGCATCGAGCATCTCGACCAGCATCCCGTTCTTGCGCGTGCCGGTGACCTGCGCGCGTTCCGATCCGGTGCGGATCAGCCGGGCGAACAGGAAGGCCATGCCGATCGCGATCGGGAAGCTGATCACCGGCACCAGCGCCAAGGGCCCGGCGATCCCCATCACCACGAAGATGAACAATATGGCGAAGGGCAGATCGGTGATCACGAACAGCGAGCTGGCCGACATGACCTGCCGGATCTGTTCCTGCCCCTGAATCTGCGCCGCCATCGTGCCGATCCCGCCGGGTCGCGCATCCAGCCGGATCGCCTGCGCGCGGGCGAAGAAGAATTCCGATACTTCGCGGTCAATGCCCTGCGCTTCGGCCTCGATCAGCACCCCGCGCAGCGCCCGTAGCGCCAGATCGAGCAGCAGCGCAAAGGCGACGCCCACCGTCAGCACGATCAGCGTATCGAAACTGGCGAGCGGGATCACCCGGTCATACAGTTGCATCGCATAAAGCGAGATCGCCAGCGCCAGAATGTTGGCGAACACCGTTGCCAGCCCCGCAAGCAGCAACGCCCGGCTGCGGCGCGCGATCGCGCGGGCGAAGATGCGGAAGGCGCTCGGTACGCTCTCGCCCAGCGGATCGGGCCAATCGAGCCGGTAAAATTCCTGATCAGCGCCGCTGAACATCAGCGATTCGCCGCTGGTCAGCGCCAGATCATCCTCGCCAATCCATTGCTGCGCAACCTGCCAACCGCGCGGCGCATCATAGAACAGCAGCGGAAATTCGTCGGCGCGCGGGCGCCCGGCGATGCGCTGGGGCGGCGCCCAGCCGAGCGCGGTGCGCAGCGCCTCAAGCCCCGCCGGACCGTCGGGCAGTTCGGACACATCGCACGCCGCTGACCAGCCGGGCGGCAAGGCGCGGCCCCCGGCATCGGCATAGCGTTCCAGCGCGGCAAGAAGATCGGGCCCCATCATTCGCTGTTTGCTCTAAACCCCCGCCGGACGCCAGCGGCATGACAGCGCGAGAATGCGCGTGGCGCTGGTCGCCGCGTTGACCTTGGCATCGCTCTCCCCAATCCGCGCGGTAGTGACTTCGCGCGCGGCGTTAAGCACGTCGAGCCAGCTGCGCCGCCCGGCAACGAATTGGCGCTGATAGCTTTCCTGCAATTCCGCCGCCGCTGCGCTGGCATAGCTGCTCGCCTCGGCCTGCGCCCGGTTGGATCGCAGCGCGATGTATTCGTTGCCCAGCCGCGCGCGCAGTTCGCGCTCAGCCGCGCCCAGCAGCGCCGTGCCCTGATCGACCCGCGCCCGCGCCCGATCAATCGCGGTAAGCCGCGTCAGACCATTGCCGGTCTGCGCGCGCAGCACCAGCGCCACCCGCGCGCCGGTGATTTCGTTCTGCGACAATTGCAGCAGCAGCCTTGGCCACAAGGCGCCTTTGGCCCCGCGCACTTCAGCCTCGGCCGAGGCAAGTTCGCTGCGCAACCGCCCGAAGACCGGGGTGCAGGCGGCCATCTCGTCATAAGCAATGGGTTCGGGCGGAACGGCGGCGAAGATCGTCTCGTCGGGCAACACCGGCTCCACTGCGGTTTCGCCCGCCAGCTCGCGCAGGCGCAGACGGGCATTGTCGCCTGCCTCCAATACCGACGCGAGTTCGAGTTCCAGTTGCGTTGTGCGCGACCGGGCCAGCGTCAGATCGGCCAGCGGCGAGACCTCCTGCGCCACCCGCCGTTCAATTGAGGCGACCAGCGTGCGGTGATCGGCCAGCCCCGCTTCGAGCGCGCGGGCGCGCTCCTCGGACCGCACCACACCGAACCACGCTTCGATCATCCCGGTGAGCACAGCGAAGCGCGCCTCGCGCAAAGATTCGCCCCCGGCATCGCGCAGGGCGCGCGCCGAATCGATCTGGCTGTCGATCGCGCCGCCCGCCCATATCGGTTGTTCCAGCGTGACATTCACCGCAAGCCCATCCTGATCCGCGAAGCTGGAGCCCCGCGTCGCCGCCAGCGCTTCGGCCGATAGGCTGGGGTAGCGCAGCCAGCGCGCCGCATCGAGATCGGCCTCGGCCACCGCCAGCGCGGCGCGGCTGGCGATCACCTGCGGATTGTCGCCAAGCGCCTGATCGGCCAGCTGCGCGAGCGTGGGCGGCACCCCGGCGGGCACGGCTGACGCGGCGGCAGCATCATCGGGCGCGGCGGCCACAGGGCCATAAACCGGCGATTCATCAGCGACCTGCGCCTGCGCCAGATTGCCTGCGAACAGCGCGGCAATGCCCGGGGCAACGAGGCACAACCACGTGCTGCGTCGTGCCGTTCGACCATGAAGAGGGAGATGAGGTCCCGGAATGCCCATGCCTGTTGCCGTCAATGGCGCGATCACCGGTTTGCCATCGCTGTGTCCGGACACTCCAATCCACGCAGAAGGCTGGCCAGACAAGCAAAAAGTGCCGCTCTGCCGCTTGCCGTTGGCGTGAAGCCCGGCAATAGGGCGCCATGCGCACCGTTCTTGTCACCGGCACAGCCGGGTTCATCGGCTTTCACCTCTCGCAACTGCTGCTGGAGGAAGGGTTCCGCGTCGTCGGCTATGACGGGATGACCGATTATTATGACGTGCGGATCAAGCAGCGGCGGCACCAGATGCTGCTGCAACACCCGCATTTTACCTGCACCGAAGGCATGTTGGAGGATTTTGACACGCTCCACGCGCTGGCGCTGGCGGAAAAACCCGATGTGATCGTGCATTTGGCGGCGCAGGCCGGGGTGCGTTACAGCCTTGAAAATCCGCGCGCCTATCTTGATGCCAACCTGATCGGCACCTTCAACGTGATGGAATGCGCGCGCGAGCTTGGCGTCGATCACCTGCTGATGGCGTCCACATCATCGGTTTACGGCGCGAATACCGAAATGCCGTTTGGCGAAGACCAGAAATGCGATACGCCGCTGACCTTCTACGCCGCGACCAAGAAGGCGACCGAGGCGATGGCGCATTCCTATGCCCACCTCTGGACCCTGCCGACGACGATGTTCCGGTTCTTCACCGTCTATGGCCCGTGGGGGCGGCCCGATATGGCGCTTTTCAAATTTACCCGCGGGATCCTCGAAGGCACGCCGATCGACATCTACAACAACGGCGATATGTACCGCGACTTCACCTATGTCAGCGATCTGGTGCGCGGGATCCGCCTGCTGATCGACGCCGCGCCGGTGCGGCCCGAAACGCCCGAAGACATTGCGCCCGGCGACAACCTCTCGCCGGTCGCGCCGTTCCGGGTGGTCAATATCGGCAATGGTGACAAGGTGCGCCTGATGGACTTCATCACCGCCATCGAAGAGGAATGCGGGCGGGAAGCGATCAAGAACTTCATGCCGATGCAGACAGGCGATGTGCCTGCGACCTGGGCTGATGCGAGCCTGCTCCAATCGCTCACCGGCTACGCGCCGCAGACCCCGTTTCGCGAAGGCGTGCGGCGGTTCGTGACGTGGTACCGGGATTACTATCAGGTCTGAGCCTTAGAGCGGCTTGTCGGGAGAATCCTCGGGCGCGGGTTGCGGAGCAGGCAGAGCGGCCTCTCCTGGCAATTCGGCATCGCGTTCACGTTCAAGCCGCTGGAGATATTCGCGCTCGATCGATTCGACCCGTTCCTGCTCGGCGGCAGCTTCGGCATCGATGGTCGACAGACGCTCGGCGCGCGCTTCCTCGATCAGCTTGCCGAAGCGGATGCCGTCTTCCTCGGCCTTGTCCTTGTAGGCAGCTTCGATGAATTTCTGGGTGCAGCCGGTAAACCCGCCCGCGCCCGCCGGGCTGCAGCTCATCGCGCCGAAATCGCCGACATATTTGATCTCTTCAACCTGCCGCGCGCGCGCCACGTTTGCGGGCGAATCGGAGTACCGCAGGTTTGACGGGATGCGATACCGATCAGCATCGACCAGAATCTCGCAGATTACCACTTCGCCGGGCTGGGCCACGGGGCATTCATCCGCGCTATAGGCGATCACCATGTTGATCTTCTCGCTCGCGCTCTGCGCAGCAGCAGGGCTGGCGGCGGCGAGAATGGCGAGAGCAGCGGGGGCGAGCAGGAGCTTCATGGTGCTTGGATCCTCTGGGGTTGCGCATAGCAATGCCCGTGACCGGGACTCTTTGTCTAGTGCGCAGGGCCTGAACCGCCGGTGAAGCCCCATGCGCCGCGTGGTTAGCAAAAAATTGAGTCCTGTTAAGCTAGGCGGGCGCGGATGGAGCAGACAATCGCAGTTGTGGGCCTGGGCTATGTCGGCCTGCCGGTCGCCGTGGCGCTGGCCGAGCGGCTGAGCGCGCGCGGCGTGCGGGTGACGGGTTTCGACATTTCCGGGAGCCGGATCGCAGCGCTCAAGGCCGGACACGATACCACCCGCGAGATCGAGCCTGCACGGCTGACGTCATGCGGCCTCGACGTCACAGACGATCCGGCGGTGCTGGTGGGCGCGAGCCTGATCATCGTCACCGTGCCCACCCCGATCACCGAGGAACGGCGCCCCGATCTCACCCCGCTCGAACGCGCCTGCGAAACCATCGGCCCGCGCCTCGCCAAGGGCGCGCTGGTGGTGTTCGAATCGACTGTGTTTCCCGGCGTGACCGAAGATATCTGCGGGCCGTGGCTGGCGGCGCATTCGGGGCTTGTGCAGGGCCGCGACTTTTCGCTCGGCTACAGCCCCGAACGCATCAACCCGGGCGATCAGGTCCACCGGCTGGAGACCATCACCAAGATCATCGCCGCCGACAGCGCGCCTGCGCTCGCCCGGATGCGTGCGGTTTATGGCGCGATTGTTGACGTCGGGCTGCATGAAGCCCCCTCGATCAAGGTCGCGGAAGCCGCCAAGGTGATTGAGAACACCCAGCGCGATCTCAACATCGCACTGATGAATGAAATCGCGCTGATCTTCGACCGGATGGGCATCGCCACGCGTGACGTCCTGGCGGCAGCGGGGACCAAGTGGAACTTCCTCCCCTTCACCCCCGGCCTGGTTGGCGGGCACTGTATCGGGGTCGATCCTTTCTACTTGACCGCAGCGGCGGAGAAACTGGGCTACCGGCCCGAAGTGATCCTCGCCGGGCGGCGCATCAATGACGGCATGGGGCAAGCGATCGCGCAGAAGCTGGTCAAGCTGCTGATCGGACAGGGCATTGCACCATCCGAGGCGCGGGTTGGCGTCATGGGCCTGACGTTCAAGCAGGACGTGCCCGATATCCGCAATTCCAAGGTGCCCGATATCCTCATGGAGCTGGCCGAATATGGGATCACCGCGCTGGTCAGCGACCCGCTCGCCGAGCCGGCATCGGCGCTGCACCAATATGGCATTGCCCTGCGCGCGCCAGACGCGTTGAGAGACCTCGATGCCTTAGTGCTGGCGGTGAACCATGCCGAATACTGCGCCGACCCGGCGGCACTGAACGCACGCTTGCGCAAAGGCGGAGTTCTGGTGGATGTGAAAAGCGCGCTGGATCGAGCAGAACTGCCGGAAGATTTGGTATATTGGAGTCTCTGATTGCGAACGCGCCTCCGCGCGTTCGTCCTCGGCGCTGATTCTTCGCTCCGCTGCGGGCGGCCGGTCGGCCTGGCGGTCGCTGCGCGACCGTTGCAGCTCACTCCACAACTCTCCTCGCTAAATCCGCTCACTCACCTTGATCGCGATCCGGCAGCCGAGACGGATCGCGCCCGCCAGCAGCGGATAGGCCGGCGCGCGTTCTGCGCCATTGGCCAGGGCTGCATCGCGGTGTTCGCGTTCGTCCTCACGGAAGGCTTCGATCATTTCAGCGAGTTCGGGATCGGCCCCGCTCGCCTCCAACTGGTCAAGCTGTTCGCTGTAATGCTTGTCGATTTCGGTTTCGACCGCCGCGGTGCAGGCCATCGCCGCTTCCGGGCCAAGCAGCGCCGTTCCCGCACCCAGCATATAGCCGGCCGCCGACCAGAACGGGTGAAGCGCTGTCGGCCGCACGCCGCGCCGGGCGAGCAGCGCATCAAACTTGGCGCGGTGTTCGGCCTCTTGCGCGGCCATGTGGCGGATTTCGGCCGAATGCGGCCCGCGATCGCCCATCACCGCCAATTGCCCTTCGTAAATCCGGGTCGCGCCGAATTCGCCGGCCTGATCAACCCGGATCATACGGTGGAGGTCTTCGCGCTGCATTATCGGCTCCTTCGCGTGTCTCTTACTTACGATACGCGGCGAGCGCCACAATGGCCGCACCGGCAAGGCCCGAAATGAGGAAATTGAACCCCGCGAGCGAAATGCCAAACAGATCCCACGGCGCAACATCGCAGCGGATCAATGGCGCGGCGGTAGGGTCCATCACATCAATATTGGTGGGCAGAGTGGAACAGCCGGTTATGCCTTCCCACCAGTGATACTCGACCCCCGCATGAAAGCCGCCGATCAGCCCAGAGGACAGGATCGCGAGCCCTGCCAGCGCAGTCCACACCTGCGGCGGCTTCATCACATGGGCGGCAAGGCCCAGCCCCAGCGCGGCGAAATGCGGGTAGCGTTGCCACCAGCACATCTCGCATGGCGGCAGGCCGAAGGCATATTGCGCGATATAGGCCCCGCCGAGCAATGCGGCAGGGACCAGCACGGCCAGCAGCCGCGCCCCTTTGGCCTTGGGCCCCAGATTGTCCATGGCCTGTGCCTTAACGCTTGGGAGTGCGAAGCGCCACCGTGCTCTTGGTGGTCCGGCGCAAGGTTTCCATCGCGTAATGCAGCTGGAAGTCCTTCACGCCCTTTTCCTCAAGCTGCGCTGCGGTCAGCTGGAAACGCGGATCGGCGATCTTGTCGACCTCCATCTCCTCGTCCTTGATCGCGAGCTCGTTGATCAGATGGCCGCGCAGGTCACTTTCGCGGGTCTGGTATTTCTGACGCAGCGCGTAATCGGGATCGGAGATCTGCGGCACTGCAATATCGGGCTTGATCCCGCCTTCCTGCACCGATTTGCCCGCCGGGGTGAAATAGCGTGCGGTGGTCAGCTTCAGCGCTGCATCATTGCCGAGCGGCAGGAGCGACTGGACCGAGCCCTTGCCGAAGCTGCGTTCGCCCATGATCAGCGCGCGGCGGTGATCCTGCAACGCGCCCGCGACGATCTCGGATGCAGAGGCGGACCCGGCATTGATCAGCACGATCATCGGCACGCCTTCGGCCATATCGCCCCGGAATACCGTTTCGGCATCATAGAGCATCGTTTCGCCCCGCGCCCGGCCACGCTGGCTGACGATCCGGCCATCGGACAGGAACAGATCGGACAGCGCCACCGATTCATCCAGGCTGCCGCCCGGATTGTTGCGCAGGTCGAGCACCAACCCGTTCACGCGCCCGCCAGCAGCCGCTTTCTGGATCGCCTTGTAGGCGGCGAACACATCCGCGCCGACATTGGCGGAAAACTCGTTGACGGTGATGACGCCAATATTGCCGGTGGTGACTTCATGGGTGACAGGCTCCAGCTCGATCACGCCGCGTGTCACGTCGACTTCCAGCGGCTCTTCCCGACCGGGGCGGAACACCGTCAAGCGGATCGCGCTGCCCGAAGGTCCGCGCATCTGCGCCACGGCGTCATCCAGACTGCCGCCATAGATCAGCTTACCATCAAGGTGGGTGATGAAATCGCCCGCCTTCAACCCGGCAACCTCCGCCGGGCTACCACGGAACGGCGACACGATCTTGACCGCGCCATCTTCCAGCACGACCGAAAGGCCGAGGCCCGAATATTGCCCGTCAATCATGGTCTCCAGCCGCTGGAGATCGCTGCCATCGAGATAGGCCGAATGCGGATCGAGCGCCGCCAGCATGCCATCAATCGCGCCGCGGATCAGCACGTCATCCTCAACCGGCTCAACATAGCTTGACTTCACCCGCTGGAACACCGCGAACAATTTGGCGAATTCCGGCCCGGCGCGGCCATCGACCTGCGCCATGGTGGCGGTGGTGGCGGGGATCAGCGCGACGGCGGTGACGAGCGCGGCACTGCGCAGGAGAGCGGCGATGTTCATGGGTGCGGAAAGCTCCTTTGTGACACGAATGTATAGGTTTGTCAGGCTGAACGCCAGATGAGAGATACGCGGCGCTGAGACGGCGTCTCACAATGCGACAAGTGGCGCCCCTATCAGCGGCGGTGCGCCATTTAACGCAAGAATTGCAGGGGGTTGACCGGATCGCCATCGCGTCGCAGCTCGATCGTGACCGGCATCGCCCGGCCATCCGCCAACCCCACCGGGCTGCCGCCGATCACGCTGTCGCCCACCGCGACGTCCACCCGGGCAAGACCGGTGACCAGACTGGTCCAGCCACCGGCATGTTCGATGATGACGATTCGCCCGAACCCGCGATAGGCCCCGGCAAAGGCGATGCGCCCGCGCCCCGGTGCCACAACCTGAGCGCCCGAACCCGGCGCGAGAGTCAATCCGGTGCTGGCGAGCCCGCTATCCCGCCGTGCGCCAAAGCCGACCAGCGTGCGGCCCTGCACGGGCAGCTGGAAATCACTAGGAGGCGGCGTGCTGGCAGTCGGAGACGGCGTGCCGGTCGGCGCTTCGGGCAGCGGCGCGGAAAGATCGGCCGGGCGCAGCACCGGGCCGGGCAGCCCGGCAAGATCACGCCGTAGCACCGCGACTTCATCCAGCCGGTCAACCAGCCCATCAAGATCGCGTGCTTCCTCAGCGAAGGCCAGCGCTCGCTCCTGTTCGCGCACCGCCGCACCCCGCGCTGCGCGTGAGGCGATGCGTTGCTGGCTTTCGAGCGCCGCCAATTCACCGCGGCGCTGGCGCAGCGCGCCTTCGCTGGTCCGCAGCGCATCGAGCGAGCGCGCCGCCTGCCGCTCCAGCGCGCGGCCACGGTCCAATTCGCTGCGCAGCGCGGCGGTGCGTGCGCGGATCTGCGGCACCGCGCTGTCAAGCACCGCGCGGACATAGACGATGTCCCTCAAGGAACCCGGTTGCAGCGCCGACAGCGCCAGCGGGCGGCGCGCGGCGGTTTGCAAGGCGGCGGCGAGGCGGGCGGTCGGTTCTTGCTTGGCGGCCAGCCGCGCAGTGACCTCAGCGCGCGCGCTGCGGGCGAGGGAATAGCGCGCGCGTGCCACCTCGATATCGGCTTCGGCTTGCTGAATACGGGCGGCGAGCGATGCGGCCTGGCTGGCGGTGCGCTGGGCTGCTTCGGTGGCTGCCTCTGCCTCCTTGGCAAGGCGGGACGCGCGGCTTTCAGCGCGGCGGCTTTCGCGCGCGGCGCGGGTGAGGGCGGCTTGCGCCTCGGCCGGATCGAGCAGTTGCACTGCGGAACTCGCCTCGCTCGCGGGCATAGCCGCAAACAGCGCGGCGCAGGCGGCGGCGCTTGTCAGCAGGATCAGCAGCGCAGAACGGTTCATGGCGTCAGTCCTGCACGATTTTCAGGACCGATGATAGGGATGCCCGGCCAGAATGGTGGTCGCGCGGTAGAGCTGTTCCAGCAGCATGGCGCGCGCCAGCATATGCGGCCAGGTCGCTGGGCCAAAGGCCAGCAGCAGATCAGCGCTGGCCCGCTCGGCATCCGAATGGCCATCCGCCGCACCGATCATGAAGCGGGTCTCGCGCACGCCATCGTCACGCCAGCGGCCGAGCAGGGCGGCAAAATCCTCTGACGCCATGGCTTTGCCGCGCTCATCGAGCAAAACGGTGCGATGCGGGGTGAGAGGATCTGCCGCCTTGCCCGCGCCGGTATCGGGCCATTCGGTCAGCTTGAACGGCCAGGTCATGCGCTTGGCATAGCGATCCACCAGATCGCCCTCGGGCGACCGCCCAATCTTCCCGCGCGCGATGATATGGAGGAGGATAAGAATAACCTCGATCACAAGGAGACAACCGGTTGCGCAGCGACCGCAAGGGCGACCGCCCGCCCGCAGCGACGCGGCCTTCAGGCCGCATGAGCGAGGATTTCGCAGCCCGGATGGGCTGCGGAACACAAAAACGCGCCGAGGACGAACGCGCGGAGGCGCGCTCGCAAAACCAAAAGTGAAGCTTCAGGCCCTGCCTGAAGCGGCTTCGCCGCCCTCGAACGACCACATGCGTTCAAGGTTGTAGAAGGTGCGCACTTCGGGGCGGAACAGGTGGACGACGACATCACCCGCATCGATCAGCACCCAATCGGCAGCCGGAAGGCCTTCGATCCGCGCATGGCCGAACCCGGCTTTCTTGATCTCTTCAGCCAGCTTCTGCGCCATCGACGCGACCTGACGGGTCGAACGCCCACTGGCAATCACCATGTGATCGGCAATCGAGCTTTTGCCCTCAAGCGGGATCGACACGATTTCCTGCGCCTGATCATCATCAAGCTGCGAAAGCACCAATTGGTGCAGGGCATCGGTGCTCATGTCAGAGCGCGTCAGCGATTGGGCTGCAGTGGCAGCGGCTTGCACCGCGCCGGTCGGCACGGACGCGATAAACGCCTCGGTAATCGGCAATCTTGTATCTCCAGAGTTCAGAGCGATGGAAGCGGACAACACGCGGGCAGCCAGCCTGGGATGCCGAAACGCGTGGCCTGCGTTTCATGCGTCCTCCCACGACCGGATGCTGCGAAATGTCAGCCGATCACGCACCACCGCACCATGATTCTTATCCGCACGATCCGTCCCGAGCAAAGCCTCGGCCCACCCGGCTTTGGCACGGCGGATTGCCGTGGCCGAGCGGTGGTCAGGATCGAAACGCAAAAACACCAGGGCTGGCGCGCTCCACTGCCCCCGTTTCCGAATGCTGGCGGCAGGCACACGATAGCGCCGGAGCCAGGCCATGGCGGGGCTCGTCATGGCGGCTGCATCATAGCCCGGACGGGCGATCACCGCAATCGGCATTGTCCGCGCGATCCTTCGCCAGCCCTTCCAGAGATGAAATTGCGCCAGATTGTCAGAACCCATCAGCCACACAAACCGCCGCTTGGGATAGCGGCGGGTGAGTTTGGTCAGCGTGTCGACCGTAAAGCGGGTGTCGAGATCCAGTTCGATCGCCGTGGGGATGATGGGTGCGCGCCGGCTCATTGCTTCGGCCGATCGCAGCCGCGCTTTGAGCGAGCCCATGTCATCCTGCGGCTTCAGCGGATTGCCGGGGGACACCAGCCACCACACCTCGTCCAGCCCCAGCGCCTCGGCTGCGAACAGCGTGATGCGCCGGTGGCCGCCATGCGCGGGGTTGAAGCTGCCGCCGAGCAGCCCGGTAAGGGTGGCTGGTGAGCGCAAGACTTACGGGCGCGTCTGGCCCGTGCCGCGCACCTGCCACTTGTAGGTCGTCAGCCCCTCGAGCGCGACCGGGCCGCGCGCGTGCAGGCGGCCGGTGGCAATCCCGATTTCCGCGCCCAGCCCGAATTCGCCGCCATCCGCGAATTGCGATGAGGCATTGTGCATCACAATCGCAGAGTCGACTTCCGCGAGGAAGCGTTCGGCCACAGCATCATCGGCGGTGACGATCACATCGGTGTGGTCCGACGAATGGCGCGCGATATGCTCCAGCGCATCCTCCAACCCGTCGACCACCGCGACCGAAACAATCGCGTCGAGATACTCGGTGTCCCAGTCATTCGCGCTGGCCGGAATCACGCGGGCATTGAGCGCCTGCGCGCGGCCATCGCCGCGCACTTCGCAGCCCGCATCGATCAGCGCCGCGACGAGCGCAGGCCCATCTGGGAAAGCGGCATCGACCAGCAAAGTCTCCATCGCTCCGCAGATACCCGTGCGACGCAGCTTGGCGTTGACCGCAAGGCGGCGTGCCATGTCCGGCTCGGCGGCGGCGTGGACATAGGTGTGGCAGATGCCATCAAGGTGGGCGAGCACCGGCACCCGCGCATCGGCCTGCACCCGCGCGACCAAGCTTTTGCCCCCGCGCGGGACGATCATGTCGATCAGGCCACTTGCGGTAAGCATTGCGCCCACTGCGGCGCGATCCTGCGTGGGGATCAGTTGCACCGCGTCAGCGGGTACACCGCCTTGGGTCAGCCCCGCGGCCAGCGCCGTGTGGATCGCGCGGTTGGAATGCACCGCCTCGCTCCCGCCGCGCAGCAGCGCCGCATTGCCCGCCCGCACGCACAATGCGGCAGCATCGGCGGTGACGTTGGGACGGCTTTCGTAGATGATCCCGATCACCCCGATCGGCACCCGGATGCGGCTGAACTGAAGGCCATTGGGCTGCTGGCTCGAATCAATGATCTGGCCCACCGGATCGGCCAGATCGGCCACCGCCGCGACGGCATCAGCAATCCCCGCAAGCCGCGCTTCATTCAGTGCCAGCCGGTCCAGCATGGCGCCCGACAGCCCGTTGGCTTCGCCCGCCGCGAGATCCTTGGCATTGGCGGCAAGCACCACCGGCGCGGCATCGCGCAGCGATTGTGCCGCAAGCCGTAGCGCTGCCGCCCGCGCATCGGTCGGCATGGCCGCGAGCTGGCGCTGCGCCAGCCGCGCCGCGCATGCAATGTCGGTGACAAGCGCCTGCGGATCGGCGGCAAGCGGCTGGGGTGCAATCTGATTCATGGGTCCCGCTTAGCACCCCGGCGCGCGCCTGTCAGGCCATGTGCAACGGTGCGTGCTGGGGAGGGCTTTTGGCTCGGGTTTCGGGGCGATTCGCACCCCCCGACACAGGCATATGACACCGTCAGACTTGGCGGCGTTCATTTCACCGCGATTCCGCTTCGATTCACCCTTGCCGGTGATTTGCGGATTCGACCCTGATGGTTCGCGCTGATAGCGGCGATACAGGGTCGTACAAAAACCATAATCGGGGCCGCTCTTGTCTGAAAGATCATCCGCACACACGTGGGGCGAACGGCTGCGGCTATGGTTCCCCGACCGTGAGTTCTTCATGCGCGCCGATGGGCAGGTGCGCTTCATCAAGATTTCGGCGAAGTTGCAGATGCGCGTCGCTGCTGCGGCGGTGGCTTTTGTGGTGGTGTGGCTGGTCGCACTCGCGGTGATGGCCTGGGGCCAATACCGCGCTGAAGCCGACCTTGCCTCTTTCGCGGAAGAAAAAGCGCGCGTTGCCACTGCGCGCGAACGCCTTAACGCCTATGGCGGCAATCTCGACAAGGTGGTCGATGATTTGCAGGAGCGCCAGGAATTCCTCGAAGAAATGGCCCAGATGCTGCCCGAGGATGTGGTCGCCGAAGGAGCAGCAAGCGGCACCGTCACCGATTCGACCGCCGAAGCCAGCAAGACCGTCGACAAGGTCAGCGCGATGTTCCCGCAGGCACGCGGCCTTGCTCAGGTCGAAGCGCGCCAGATCGCCTTCGTGGAAAAGCTCACCCGCTTCGCCGATGCCCGGGCCCGCCGCGCCGAAGCCGCGATGCGCAAACTGAACCTCGATCCGGGTGTAATGAGCCGCCAAACGCAAGCCGCCATGGGTGGTCCCTTCGAAGCGATCCTCGGCGGCAGCGATGACGATATCGACCCGCGCTTTGAACGCCTCGGCCTCAGCCTCACCCGCATGGCGGTGCTGGAACGCGCATTGGATGGCATCCCGCAGGTGGTGCCTGCCACTATCGAGAACATCACGTCAGGCTTCGGCTACCGCCGCGATCCGTTTAACGGGCGCGGGGCGATGCATGCCGGGATCGATTTCAAAGGCGCGATGGGCTCACCGATCTTCGCTGCGGCAGAAGGCCGGGTGACCTTTGCCGGGTGGAAATCGGGCTATGGTCAGGCGATCGAAATCACCCATGGCAACGGAATGTTGACACGTTACGCGCACTTATCGCGCATTGGGGTGACGCTGGGCCAGTCCGTCGCGGCAGGGGATACGATTGGGGGTCTTGGCAGTACCGGACGTTCAACCGGCCCGCACCTGCATTTTGAAGTTCGCATCAATGACCGCGCGGTCAATCCGCGACCGTTTCTGGAGGCTGCCCCCGATGTTCTCAAGGAAGTCCGCCGAACCGGAGCAGAGCGCTCCTCCGCCCCCACGACCCGTTAACAGGAGCAACATGATGGCATCGGGCTCGACCTTTTCCGTGATCGGCGCCGACGTGGTGATCAAGGGCGATATCAGCGCAACGGCCGATCTCCACATCGACGGCACGATCGAAGGCGACATCAAATGCGCTTCGCTGGTGCAGGGCGAAAAGAGCAGCATCAACGGCGCGGTTGTGGCTGAAAGCGCCCGCATGTCGGGCAAAGTCAGCGGATCCATCACGGCGCGCGATCTGGTGATTCTGAAAAGCGCCGTGATCGAAGGCGATGTGCATTATGATGCGCTGACGATTGAACAAGGCGCGCAGGTCGATGGCCGCTTTGCGCCCAATGCGCGCCAGACGGTCAAGGCCGTGCCCTCAGCTGTTGAGGCGGCGGAGTAGCAATTGCGCTTTGCCGCTGCTCGCCCTTCGACAAGCTCAGGGTGAGCGGGGTACTGTTTACAAGACCTCAGCCCGCAGCGTCTTGCGATCAAGCTTGCCGATGATCGTCTTCGGCAGGCTCTCACGGATCACCACCTGATCGACCCGCTCATGCTTGCCGATCTTGGCGTTGAGCCAGCCCGCCAGCTCCTCAGCGCTCGCCGACGCGCCCTCGTTCAGCGTGACATAGGCCCGCGGCACTTCGCCGCGATATTCTTCGGGCACGCCGATCACCAGCGCTTCCTTCACCGCCGGGTGCTCAAGGATCACGTCCTCCACCGCGCTCGGGAAGACCTTGAACCCGCCCACCGCGATCATGTCCTTGATCCGGTCCACGATTTCGAGAAAGCCGTCCGCGTCGATCCGCGCGACATCGCCGGTGCGCAGATAGCGTTTGCCATCGCGCTCCACAAAGCACTCGGCATCGGTTTCGGGACGGCCCCAATAGCCGCGCATCACTTGTGGGCCGTGGACCGCGAGCTCGCCCGGCTCGCCTGCGGGGGCGAGGCTTTCGGGGTGTTCCTTGTCGAGCAGGATCACCTCAGTCCCCGGTACCAATTGCCCGATCGTGCCACGCTTGCGCGTGCCCTGATAGGGATTGGCCGAGACCACCCCTGCGCTTTCGGTGAGGCCATAGCCTTCCACCAGTCGCACACCGGTCGCCTCTTCAAAGCGCAGATGCACCGGCCCCGGCATCGGCGCACCGCCCGAAATGCAGATCTTCAAGCTGGACAGATCGGTCTTGGCGAGATCGGGGTGATCGAGCATCGCCTGAAACATCGTCGGCACGCCGGGAAAGCCGGTGCAGCGATATTTCTGGATCGTCGCCAGCACCTGCTTCGTCTCGAACCGCGGCACCATCGCAATCGAGGCGCCGGTAACACAGGCGTGGTTGAGTAGCGCGGTGTTGGCGAAGACATGGAAGAACGGCAGCGCGCCCATGAAGACTTCGCCGCTGGCATTGCCGAAGGGATTGATCGCGGCGACTTGCTGCGCATTGATGCTCAGCTGATCATGCCCCAGCATCGCCCCCTTGGGCCGCCCGGTGGTGCCGCCGGTATATTGCAGCAGGGCGAGATCGGTGTGCGGGTCAATCACGGCAGGAGTGAAAGGTGCAGCCTTTGCGACATCCGCCCATTTGCGGATATTCGGCCCATAGCCGACGTTGGCAATCTGGCTGCGCTTCAGCAATTTCAGCGCCAGCCCCTTGTACCACGGCAGCATGTCGGCGAGCGGGCCCACCACCAGCGTCTCGAGCGTGGAAGCTTCGAGCACCTTGGCGGCGGTGGCGTAAAGTTCGGGCACATCCAGCGTCACCAGCACCCGCGTGCCACTGTCTTCGACCTGCCAGCTCAATTCCTCGACCGAGTAGAGCGGCGAGAAGTTGACCACCACCGCCCCTGCCATCATCGCCCCGTAATAGGCTGCGGCATAGATCGGGACATTGGGCAGGAACAGGCCGACGCGGTCACCCTTGGCGATGCCCATGGCTTGCAGGCCTGCGGCAAAATGCTGCGCAGCCTCGTGGATTTCGCCGTAGCTGTAGGTCCGCCCAAGGAAGTGCAGGAACGGCGCGGCCGGGTTGGCGCGCACGCTGCGTTCGAGCATGGCGGGGAGGCTCATCGCCTCAAACCGGGTATCGAGTGGGGTGGGATGATGATAGGGCGCGTTACTGACAGTCATGTCAGTAATTGTGGCCGACAACGCGCTGGCGCACAAGCGAAAGTCGCGGGAATTGCGACGATTCTATCCAATTATCGTCGCCCCGGATCAGGTCCGGGACGACGACTTTTGTTCACAATCAGATAAACCCGCTTTCCGGATCGATCTTCACCTCGGCCGCTTCGGCAGCGCGGCGCGCGGCGAGCCAGGCTTCGGCCTCGGCTTCCTGCGCAGCCTTGCCAGCGGCCTGCACATTGGCATCGCGTTCGGCGCGCAGTTCCTCGATCAGCTTTTCGCGATCATTGCGCTCGCTGCGAGCCGGGGCTTCGACGTCTTCGATGATCCCGGCGCGCTTGGCCGCCTTGGCGACCATCGCGTCAAGCTCACGCTGAGAACACAGGCCCAGCGTCACCGGGTCTTTCGGGGTGATGTTCTGGATGTTCCAGTGCGTCCGATCACGCAGCGCGCCGATGGTGTTGCGGGTGGTGCCGATCAGCTTGCCGATCTGCGCATCCGACACTTCGGGATGGTTGCGCAGGATCCAGGCGATGCCATCGGGCTTGTCCTGCCGCTTCGACACGGGGGTGTAACGCGGGCCCTTGGTGCGGGTCACTTCGACCGGCGCCTTGTGCATCCGCAGGGAATAGGTCGAATCGGCCTGACCGAGTTCGATTTCGCCCTGTGTGAGCTCGCCAGCGTGGACCGGATCGCGCCCGGTATACTTGCTGCCCGCCAGATCATCGGCCATCGCCTGCACTTCGAGAATGTGAAGGCCGCAGAATTCGGCAATCTGCTCAAAGGAAAGCGCGGTGTTGTCCACCAGCCAGGTTGCGGTGGCATGCGGCATCAGCGGCTTGGGCTGATCCTTGATCGCCATGGGGAAATCTCCGTTGAAAATGAAAGGGCCGCCCCTTTCGGAGCGGCCGCGTTACACTGCTAGATAGGCTAAAGCGGGCGAAACGGCAAGAAATGGATTTGGTTTTGCTCGCAGGCATCTCGCCCCGCCTCCCCACCCGGCCACCAATGATACCATCAGGCTATGGTGGCCGGGTGGGGAGGCGGGGCGGGAGGTCTGCGTCGCGCGCAGCGCGACTGAAATCTAAAACGCGGGCATCGCCTGCAACGAAACTGCCTCGTCCTCTTCCAAAGCCACCAACCCCGACAGGAACTGATGCGTGGCCGATTCCCACGAAAAGCTCGCCCCATAGGCAGCGCAGGCGGCGCGGTCGCAATAGCGCGCTGCATCAATCGCCCGGGTCAGATCTTCGGAAAGCGCGCCGACGGCGCTGGTGACGATATCGACCGGGCCTGCCACCGGGAAGGCCGCCACCGGCGTGCCGCAGGCCAAAGCCTCGATCATCACCAGACCAAACGTGTCGGTGCGGCTGGGGAACACGAACACATCCGCCCCGGCATAACAGCCCGCCAGCTCCATTCCCGATTTCTTGCCGAGGAAATGCGCTTGCGGGAACTTGGCCTGCAAGGCATTGCGCGCCGGGCCATCGCCTACCACCACCTTGGTGCCGGGATAGTCGCAGGCGAGGAAGGCTTCGATGTTCTTTTCCACCGCAACCCGCCCGACATAGAGCAGGATCGGCCCCTTCATCGCGGCATATTCCGGCGGGCGCGGCGCGGTGGGGGAAAAGCATGCAAGGTCGACCCCCCGGCTCCAATGGGTGAGCTGGGTCAACCCCTGTTCGCGCAATTGAGCGCGGATGGTTTCAGTCGCTACCATGATCCGCTGCGCCGGGCGATGGAACCAGCGAATATAGGGCCAGAACACGCTGGCGGGCAGGCCGGTGCGGCGCGCGAGGTAATCGGGGAACTGGGTGTGATAGGCGGTGGTGAAGGGCACCTTGCGGCTGAGGCAGTAACGCCGTGCGGCAAAGCCCAGCGGCCCTTCGGTGGCGATATGCACCGCCTCAGGCGCAATCTTGGCCAGCCTGCGCCCCACCGCGCCGGGCGCAGTCAGCGCCAGGCGGATTTCGGGATAGGTCGGCGCAGGCATGGAGGGATAGTCTTCGGGCGAGATCACGCTGACCGCATATCCCCAGGCGCGCAACATGTCGCAGGTGGTCGAAAGGGTGCGCACCACCCCATTGGTCTGCGGGTGCCAGGCATCGGTAACAATAGCGATGGATTGCGGCGCCATCGCAGGCGGCACAAACGCCCGGGCGGTAGGCTTGGCAGTGTCTGGAGTGATGGTGGTCAGCCAGTTCACGCCGCTTCCCGCGCGGGATTGGCGGGCGCGGTCGCCGGGGGTTCGCCCGGTTCAGCGTCACGCCGCTTGATCTCGTCAGCCCAATGGAGGATTTCCATCCGTCCATCGTGATGCTCAACCAGCGCGTTGCAGCCTTCGACCCAATCGCCATCGTTCCAATATTCGACGGGCTTCCCGTTATGCTGGAACTCGCGGAATTCGGCGGTGTGGATGTGGCCGCAGACCACCCCGTCCACCCCGCGCTCGCCAGCCGCGCGGGCGACGACTTCTTCGTACTTGCCGATGAATTCGACCGCGTTCTTGACCTTGTGCTTGGCCGCCTTGGACAGCGACCAATAGGGCTTGCCCATCCAGCGGCGGACAGTGTTCACCGTGACGTTCAGTTTCATCATCAAATGATAGGCGTGATCGCCCACGAAGGCGAGCCAGCGGTGCGAGAGCATCACTGCGTCAAACTCGTCGCCGTGCAGCACCATCAGGCGGCGCCCATCGGCGGTATCGTGGAAGGCGGCACGGCGGATTTCGATCCCGCCGAAATTGAGGCCGGTGAACTGCCGGAACATCTCGTCATGATTGCCGGGTATATAGACCACCCGCGTGCCGCGCCGGGCGCGCTTCATGATGCGCCACACGATGTCGTTATGCGCCGAGGGCCAGTAGAACTTCTTCTTCAGCCGCCAGCCATCGATGATGTCGCCGACGAGGTACATCGTCTCGCTGTCGACGTGGTCGAGGAAATCGATCAGCAGTTCGGCATTGCAGCCCTTGGTGCCGAGGTGAACGTCGCTGATCCAGATCGTCCGATAGCTGCGCCGCTCCCCGCCTTCAGGCTCGGGCGTGAGCGGCGTGGTGCCGGGAAAGCTGGCGATATTGTCACTGATCAGGTCAGAAAGATCGGCACCGGTCATGAAAAATCCCTGAAATTCATGTCTAGGTGGAATGATCCCATGACAGGGAATTGTTACAGCCGACTCACAGACACATGACGGTTTGGAGTCATTTGCAGAAGGCGCAACAGGGCTGTGGCAGCCACGCCGCGCCATTCTTGATTATTTTATGACTGCCTTGCGACAAATCAAGCCGGGGTTAGAGCACTTTCCGGCCGGCCGGCTCAATCCATCGCGATAAAGCCGGGCAAGGCCTGCACCCGCGCGATCCACGCGGTGATATTCGGATAATCGCCAAGGCCAAAGCCGCCCTCTTCCGCCACATGCGTGTAAGGAAACAGCGCAATATCGGCGAGCGTCACCGTTGGCCCGGCGAAAAAGGCATGATCCGCCAGATGCCGGTTCATCAGATCAAGCGCCGCGCAGCCTGCCATCCGCTTGGCCATGATTTGCCCGCGCTGCTGCTCGGAAAGATTGGCCTCACCCACAAACCGCAGCCAGAAGCGTAGCGTCGCAATATTGGGTTCGTGGCTATATTGTTCAAAGAACATCCAGCGCAGCATGTCCGCCTGCGCGAACCGCTCGGCCGGGATCAGTGAAGAACCATGGGCGAGATACCAGCAGGCGGCATTGCTTTCCGGCAGGAACCGCGCCTCAGGCCCTTCCCCGATCTGAAGCACCGGAATCCGGCCATTGGCGTTGACCGTCGCCAAAAATTCCGGGGTCCGGGTTTCGCCCTTCATGATGTCATAGGCGCGGCAAGCCAGCGGCTGGCCCAGCAACGCGGCGGTCAGTTTGATCTTGAAGCAGTTCCCGCTGCGGGGGTCTTCGTGAAGAATCAGTCGATCAGCCACCGGCTACCTCCAGCACGATTTTGCCAACATGCTCCCCCGCTTCCATCCGCGCATGGGCAGCGGCGGCTTCGGCAAGGGGGAAGGTCATGTCCATCACCGGCGACAGCTCGCCATCGGCAAACAGCGGCCAGGCATTGTCGGCGATTTCGTCGGCGAGCGCGGATTTGAACGCGTCGGAACGGGGGCGCAGGGTCGATCCGGTCAGGGTCAGCCGCCGCATCATCACCGCCGCCATATTGAGGTCCGCCTTGACCCCGCCCAGTACCGCGATGGTGACATGGCGGCCATCTTCGGCCAGGCATTTGAGATTGCGCGCGACATAGTCGCCCGACACCATGTCGAGCACGATGTTGACGCCCTTACCATCGGTATGGGCCATCACCGCCTCGACGAAATCCTGCTCGCGGTAATTGATCGCAAGGTCAGCGCCGATGCGGGCGGCGGCGGCGCATTTGGCTTCGTCTCCGCAGGTAACGATCACCTGCATCGCAAACGCCTTGGCCAGCATGATCGCCATCGTGCCGATGCCGCTGGTGCCGCCGTGGATCAGCACGGTCTCACCATCGCGCGCCAGCCCACGTTCGAACAGGTTGTGCCACACGGTGAACAGGGTTTCGGGCAGAGCGGCGGCTTCGGCCAGCAACATCCCTTCGGGCACCGGCAGGCAGTGCTGCCAATGCGCGGCGCAATATTCGGCATAGCCGCCGCCCGGCGTCAGCGCGGCGACGAATTGCCCGATCATCTCGCGCGGAACTTCAGTGCCGACCGACACGATCTCGCCAGACACCTCCAGCCCCAACAGCGGCGATGCGCCCGGCGGCGCAGGATAGGCGCCTGCGCGTTGAAGGCAATCGGGGCGATTGACCCCGGCATAGGCCACGCGGATCAGCACATCATCGGGGCGCAAGCGCGGCAGCGGCACGGTTTCCAGCCGCAGCACATCTGGACCGCCCGGGGCATCGAACCCGATTGCGCGCATATTCGCGGGTAAATCCGGCCCATTTCCTGCAATCATGTCCCACGCCCCCAAAGCCAGCCCCGATCAACCCACGCGGGATTAACCACGAAGGCTGCGCGAATAACCGTCTCTCTGATTGACAGCAAGCCGCTTGGCTTGCGATGCTACGTGCCAATGGAAGAACCTGATCGCCCAAGGCCCAAAGGCGATGCTGCGAGTCGCCTCGCTGCGGAAGATCTCGCGCCCTATTCGCAGTCCGAACTGGGTGAGCGGATTGCGCTGCTTGAGGCTGAAATCCAGCGGGTCATAGCGCATCGGGACAAGGCCACAGCACACCGCGCGGCCGCCGATGCACTGTTCGGAAAAGGCGGAGGATGAAAATTGCCCGCAGCCCCGTTCTATTCCTGACAGGGGGTTCGCAATTCCAACACCCCTGCCCATATAGCTTGAAAATGGCGTCCTCCGCTCATTCGCCACGAGCAACCACCGCTCGCTGAAAAGGCCTCTCCCATGCCCAGCTTCGCCCAAAACCTCGAACGCACGCTGCACAATGCGCTCGGCAATGCGTCTGAACGTCGGCACGAATATGCCACGCTTGAACACCTGCTGCTGGCGCTGATCGGTGATGAGGATGCCGCCGCCGTGATGGCTGCCTGTGGCGTCGACCTGGCTGAACTGGGCGAGGTCGTAAAGCAGTATCTTGACCAAGAATATCAATCACTTAAAACAGAAGACGGAGCCGATCCGCAGCCCACAGCAGGCTTCCAGCGGGTGATCCAGCGCGCGATCCTCCACGTCCAGTCTTCGGGCAAGGATACTGTCACCGGCGCCAATGTGCTGGTCGCGCTGTTTTCCGAACGCGATAGCTATGCCGTCTATTTCCTGCAGCAGCAGGATATGAGCCGGCTCGATGCAGTGAGCTTCATCAGCCACGGCATCGGCAAGGGCGGCCGCCAGATCGAACCCAAGAATCCGCAAGGGGCCGACAAGGCTGAAGAACCCACCCAAAGCAAGGACGCGGGCAACAAGAAGGAGACGGCGCTCGATCAGTTCACCGTCAACCTCAACGTCCGGGCCGAAGCCGGCAAGATCGATCCGCTGATCGGGCGCGGGCCTGAGGTCGACCGCACGATCCAGATCCTGTGCCGCCGGTCAAAGAACAACCCGCTCTATGTCGGCGATCCCGGCGTCGGCAAGACCGCGATTGCCGAAGGTCTGGCGCGCAAGATCGTTGAAGGCGATGTGCCCGAAGTGCTGCTGCCAGCGGTGATCTACTCGCTCGATATGGGAGCGCTGCTGGCGGGCACACGCTATCGCGGCGATTTTGAAGAGCGGCTGAAGCAGGTCGTGACCGAGCTTGAGGCGATGCCGCACGCGGTGCTGTTCATCGATGAAATCCACACCGTGATCGGCGCTGGCGCAACCAGCGGCGGGGCGATGGATGCGTCGAACTTGCTCAAGCCCGCGCTGTCGAGCGGGGCGATCCGCTGCATCGGATCGACCACCTACAAGGAATTCCGCAACCACTTCGAAAAGGACCGCGCGCTGCTGCGCCGGTTCCAGAAGATCGATGTGAACGAGCCGACCATTGAGGATACCATTGCAATCCTCAAGGGTCTGCGGTCTGCTTTCGAAGATCACCACAAGGTGAAATACACCCCCGATGCGATCAAGACCGCGGTCGAACTGTCCGCGCGTTACATCAATGATCGCAAGCTGCCCGACAAGGCGATTGATGTGATCGACGAAGTCGGCGCGATGCAGATGCTCGTTCCGCCGAGCCGCCGCAAGAAGGTGATCACCGCGCGCGAGATCGAACAGGTGATCGCGACGATGGCGCGCATCCCGCCCAAGTCGGTCAGCAAGGATGACAAGAAGGCGCTCGAAAACCTTGAGCGCGATCTGAAGCACGTGGTGTTCGGGCAGGATGAGGCAATCACCCGCCTTGCCACGGCCATGAAGCTGAGCCGCGCGGGTCTGCGCGATCCGGACAAGCCGATTGGCTCGTTCCTGTTCTCCGGACCCACCGGCGTCGGCAAGACCGAAGTTGCGCGCCAGCTCGCTAGTATCATGGGGATCGAACTGAAGCGCTTCGACATGTCGGAATATATGGAGCGTCACTCGGTCTCACGTCTGATCGGCGCGCCTCCGGGCTATGTCGGCTATGATCAGGGCGGCTTGCTGACCGATGCCATCGATCAAAATCCGCATTGCGTGCTGCTGCTCGACGAAATCGAAAAGGCCCACCCTGACCTGTTCAACATCCTGTTGCAGGTGATGGATAATGGCCGCCTGACCGATCATCACGGCAAGACGGTCGATTTCCGCAACGTGGTGCTGATCATGACCACCAACGCAGGCGCTTCCGACATGGCGCGCAGCGGGATCGGGTTTGGCGATGTGAGCAAGGCCGACGCCGGGACCGAGGCGGTGAACAAGATGTTCACCCCCGAATTCCGCAACCGGCTGGATGCGATCGTGCCCTTTGCCTATCTCGGCAAGAGCATCGTCGCGCGCGTGGTCGACAAGTTCATCCTCCAGCTGGAATTGCAGCTGGCCGAACAGAACGTCCACATCCAGTTCGACACCGATGCCCGCACCTGGCTGGGCGACAAGGGCTATGACAAGCTCTACGGAGCCCGCCCGATGAGCCGCTTGATTCAGGACAAGATCAAGCAGCCGCTCGCCGAAGAATTGCTGTTCGGAAAGCTGGCCGGCGGCGGCGAGGTGCATGTCAGCATCAAGGATGGCAAGCCGAACTTCGAAATGACTCCGGCCCCGCCGAAGGTAAAGGCGTCGAAGAAGAAGCCTGCTGCGAAGAAGGCGCCAGCCAAGAAGCCCGCGCCCGAGGCAGACGAGGGCTGAGTCGCCCTTATTCGTCATTGCGAGCCGCAGGCGAAGCAATCCATGGACTAACTCTGCATCTTGCGGAGCAGCCAGTCCATGGATTGCCGCGTCGCCCTTTGGGCTCCTCGCAATGACGAGAGGCCGGAACAGCGGGTGGGCTTCCAACGTTCCCTCAACATGACCGCGCCCTTCGCCTGGATCCGGCCCGAGCCGTGGGGCATCCACATCGTCCCTGCCGACATCTGGGTCGATCCCTCGCGCGGTGTGCCACGCGCGCTGATCACCCACGGCCATGCCGATCACGCGCGCGGTGGGCACGGAGAGACGATCGCGACGCCTGCAACGCTGGCGATCATGGAGCTGCGTTACAACACCCGCGACGGCGCGGTGCCGGCGGCGTATGGTGAGGCAGTGAATATCGGCGGCGGCGTAACAGCAACCTACCTGCCAGCCGGACACGTGCTTGGCTCAGCGCAAATCCTGCTCGAACACGCAGGCGAACGCGTCGTCATCACCGGGGACTACAAGCGCGCGCCCGATCCCACTTGCGCGCTGTTCCAGGTCACCCCCTGCGACATCTTCATCACCGAGGCGACCTTTGGCCTCCCCGTCTTCACCCATCCGCCGATTGCCGAGGAAATCGGCAAGCTGCTCGACGCGCGCATCGACAACCCCGATGCCTGCATCCTCGTGGGCGCCTATGCGCTGGGCAAGGCGCAGCGGGTGATCGCGGAACTGCGCGCGGGCGGACATCACGACACAATCTGGCTGCACGGCGCGATGGAGGCGATGTGCCGGCTCTACGAGGAGCACGGCGTGGCTCTGGGCGACCTGAGGTTGGTAAGCGACGCGACCAAGGATCAGATGCGCGGGTCGATAATCCTTGCCCCGCCCTCGGCGCTCAATGATCGCTGGAGCCGCCGCCTGCCCGATCCCATCACAGCGATGGCAAGCGGCTGGATGAGGGTGCGCGGGCGGGCGCGGCAGCGCGGGGTGGAACTGCCGCTGGTCATCTCAGACCATGCCGACTGGAACGAGCTCACCCAGACGATTGCGCAAGTGAACCCGCAGGAAACTTGGATCACCCACGGCCGCGAAGAAGCGCTGCTGCGCTGGTGCGAACTCAACCAACGCCGCGCCCGCGCGCTGGCGCTGGTGGGGTATGAGGACGAGGATGATTAGCGGGCTGGCGGTATTCCCCCTCCTCTTCAGAGGAGGGGCGCGAGACTTGCGAGCTTGCTCGCTAGTCGCAGCGGGGTGGTGCCTGCGGCACGCGCGACGCTCACGCGCCGCGCCACCACCCCCAACCCCCTCCTCTGAAGAGGAGGGGGGTCCATCGGCCCTACTTGATCGCAGCCAGATCAGCGGCGATCTTTGCCAGAACGTCGTCCGTGATCAACCCTTGCGAAAACGGCGCGAGCGACTTCAGGCTCAGTGCCTTGAATTGCTCGTAGGCCGGGTGCTGGTCAATCCCGGCGAGGTGCTTGACGACCACCGCCTTGGCGCGCTCGTCAGCCATCAGGGCTTCGATCGGAGTGTCGACCGTAAAGGCCGCGGTGGTCGCCGTGGTGGCGGCTTCCTCAGCGGCGAAAGCAGGAGCGGCGATGGCAACAGCAGCAAGCGCGAGGGCGGTAAGCGGAGCAAGCTTCATACAGGCAATTCCTTGTTGGCGACGCGAACAAGCGGGGCGTCAGTCCAGCGCTTTAGCAAATCAACATGGCAGTGCAATGAATGGGGCCATGAGCAGGAAACATCCGGCTGATGGAAGAATTCGCCGCCCTGCTCGACGCGCTGGTCTACACCACCAGCCGCAACCGCAAGCTGGCGCTTATCGCGGCTTATTTGCGCGCAGCGCCCGATCCCGATCGTGGCTGGGCGCTGGCGGGGCTGACCGAGGGGCTGGATTTCCCTGCGGTCAAATCCTCTACCATCCGTGCGCTGATGAAGGAGCGGGTCGATCCGGTGCTGTGGTCGCTCAGTCGAGATTTCGTCGGCGATACGGCCGAGACCGCAAGCCTGCTGTGGCCCGCGCCCGAGGGTGCCGCGCCGCAGGATGATCTACCGCTGGCCGAGGTGGTCGAGCGGCTGGCGGCGCTCACGCGTGCCAGTGCGCCGCGTGAATTGCCGCTGCTGCTCGACCGGATGGATGCCAATGGCCGCTATGCGCTGATCAAGCTGGCCACTGGTGGGATGCGCGTGGGTATCTCAGCGCGGCTCGCCAAGACCGCCTTTGCGCAGGCCTTTGATGTGGCGGTAGAGGAGGTCGAGGAATATTGGCACGCGCTGACCCCGCCCTATGCCGAGCTGTTCCACTGGGCGGCGGATGGCGGCCCCGCGCCCGATCTCGCCAGCACGCCGAGATTTCGCCCCTTCATGCTCGCCCATCCGCTGGAAGATGGGACGGTTGATCTCAAACACTACGCCGCCGAGTGGAAGTGGGACGGCATCCGGGTGCAACTGGTGCGCACCGGAGGCGTGACGCGGCTCTATTCCCGCTCGGGCGATGATATCTCGGCGACCTTCCCGGAATTGCTCAGCGTGCTGCCGATGGACGCGGTGCTCGATGGCGAATTGCTGGTGCGGGGCACCGCACAAGGCGGCGAAGCTGGCGGCGCGGCGAGTTTCAATGCGCTCCAGCAGCGGCTTGGGCGCAAGACTGTCTCGGCCAACATGCTGAAGGAGGCCCCCGCCTTCGTGCGTCTTTATGATGTGCTGCTGCTCGAAGGCAGCGACTGGCGCGAGCACCCCTGGGAGTTGCGCCGCGCGACTTTGGAAAGCCTGATGCAGCACCTGCCTGCCAGCCATTTTGACCTGTCACAGCTGGTCGAAGCCGAGGATTTCACCGCACTTGCTGCGATCCGCGACACCGCCCGCGATGAAGCGATCGAGGGGCTGATGCTCAAGCGCCGTGACAGCCCCTATGTCGCTGGGCGCAAGGCGGCGCTTTGGTACAAGTGGAAGCGCGATCCGCTGCTGATCGACTGCGTGTTGATGTATGCCCAGCGCGGCAGCGGCAAGCGGTCGAGCTTCTATTCTGACTACACCTTCGGCTGCTGGGACGGCGATCCCGATACGGGCGCGGAATTGCTGCCGGTGGGCAAGGCCTATTCGGGCTTCACGGATGTGGAATTGAAGCAACTCGACAAGTTCGTGCGGCAGAACACCCTCAATCGCTTCGGGCCAGTGCGCGAGGTGGTGCGCCAGCTGGTGTTCGAGGTCGCCTTCGACAGCGTCCACAGCTCCAAACGCCACAAGAGCGGCCTTGCCATGCGCTTCCCTCGCATCCACCGCATCCGCTGGGACAAGCCCGCGCATGAGGCGGATCGTTTGGAAGGGTTGCGGGCGTTGGTGAAGGATTAAGGCTCTTCTCTCGTCATTGCGAGCCGAAGGCGCGGCAATCCATGGACCGCCGGTGAATCAAGCGGAACCGGCTGACCATGGATTGCTTCGTGGCCTTCGGCCCCTCGCAATGACGAAAGTTGGTGGCGGATGCATTGATCAGCCCCCCCAGCAGGCCTACCTCCCCCGCATATCCATCGGGAGAGACCAATGTCCTACGCCACCGCTGCACTCGCCACTTATACCAACATGCTCGGCACGCTCGACAACCTCGTGACGAAGGCGAGCGCGCACAATATGGGCGAGGCTTTGCTGCAATCGCGACTGGCCGATGACATGTTCCCGCTGGCGACGCAGCTGCGGTTCCTGTGCAACATGCCCGGCGAGGCGCTGGCGCGGCTGACGGGGCTGGAATTCACCTCAAGCGATGTCGATCCCGCGACCTTCGCCGAAGCACACGAGCGGATCGCCACCACAAAGGCGATGGTCGCTGCTTCCGATCCCGCCACCTGGCCCAATGCGGGCGACATGGTGGAATTCACCCTACCGAACGGCATGACCTTCGCCATGCAGGCGCACGAATATTGCCGCGACTGGTCGATGCCGCAGTTCTACTTCCACCTCATCGCCGCCTACTCGATCCTTCGGAGCGAAGGGCTTGCTATCGGGAAGATCGACTATGTCGGCTACATGCTGAAATATATGAAACAGCCCGCCGCCTGATGCACCGCTACGACCCCGCCCGCCAACGCCTCGCATTGGGCCTCGCCGGGCTGGCGGGGCTGGTGGATGCGACCGGGTTTGTGGTTGCAGGCGGGTATTTCACCTCCTTCATGTCGGGCAACACGACACGGATGGGGGTGGAGCTAAGCCTCCGTCCCGCACTGGCGCTCGCCCCGCTGGGGTTGATTGGCTGCTTCTTATCCGGAGTGATCCTCGGTGCACTGATCGGGCGACGCAATGCTGGGCGGCACAAGCGGGTGTTGCTCGGGATGGCCGCGGGCGTGCTGGGCGCAGGCGCGGGATTGCTGGCGGTGGGCGAGCCGATCCCCTTTCTCGCGCTTTCGGCGCTGGCGATGGGGCTCGCCAATAATGTCTTCGTGCGCGCTGGCGAGGTCACCGTCGGCGTGACCTATATGACCGGGGCGCTGGTGCGCTTCGGGCAGGGGGTAGCGGCGCGGATGGCGCGGCAACCGCTCCCGGCGACGCGCGGCTATGGCTTGCTGTGGAGCGCGCTGGCGCTGGGGGCGTCGGTGGGCGGCGGGCTGTGCCTGCTGGCTCCCACGGCGGCGGCGGGCGCGGGATGCGCGGCGGCGCTGGCATTGTGGGGCTTTGCCTTCCGGGTCGAGAGAACGCCGAGTTAACTGAGCGCAGCCGCCACCGCTTCCGCATGGGCCTTGGCGTTCTCGGCATAGTGCATCACGCCCACGCGCATTCCGGCGATTGCCGCGTCGCCCAAGTCCTTCATCTTCACCGCCGGGCGGCCCGCCCACAGTTCTCGCTCGCCCATCACCTTGCGCTCGGTCAGCATCGCGCCCGCCGCCAGCATAGCGTCGGACCCGATCACCGCCTTGTTCATCACAATCGCGCCCAAGCCAACAAAGCCGCGATCATGGATCGTGCAGCCGTGGACCATCGCCATATGACCGATCAGCACATCATCGCCGATAATCAGAGGGCAGCCATCAGGATCACCCGGGCGCGGCGGATCGCAGTGGAGTATGCTGCCATCCTGCACATTGGTCCGCTCGCCAATGCGGATCGAAAACACGTCGGCGCGCAGCACGCAATTGTACCAGATCGAGCTTCCCGCCCCGATCACCACATCGCCGATGATCGTGCATCCCGGCGCGATAAAGGCGGTGTCGTGGATTATGGGCGTCTTGCCATGGATCGGTATGATGTTCACGCCGGGTCGGTGTGTCACTGCTGGCTCTCCCATTCTGCGCGGGTGATCGCACATTGGATCAACGGACGTTCATCCAGCCCCAGCGCCGGATCGTCAAAATCAAGCTCGGGCCGCCGTGTCATGCCGAGTTTGGCCATCAACCGCCAACTGCCAATATTCGCCTCGCACGTCACTGCAACCAGCAGCGGCACGCCAATGACGCCAAAACCCCAGTCAACCACCGCGCGCATAGCCTCATGAGCATATCCCATCCGCCAGCGATCCTCGCGAACCAGCCAGCCGATTTCGTGATCCTGCGGGTTGGGGGCGAGTGGATGGGCCACCCGGCGCAGACCGCAATGGGCGACGATTTCGCCCGTCGCCCGCTCCTCGGCCAACATGAAGCCGAAGCCCTCGGCAGCAAAGCTTGTCCGCGACGCCTCATGCTTGGCCGCGATCACCGCGCGCGGCTGCACCCCGCCGAGATGGCGCATCACCGCAGGCGTGTTGAGCAGCGCCATGTGGGCATCAAGGTCGCCCTCGCCGATCCGGCGCAGCACCAGCCGTTCGGTCGTCAACACCGTGGCCGTCATGCGGGTGCGTCCATTGACCAGACGGTGGTGGGATTGTCCTCGGGCGGATAGTCGGGATCGTCGTAGCCCAGCTCTGGCCGCTTGGTGAAGTCAAGGCGCTGCATCATGCGCGTCGATCCGACGTTGGAATCGCTGGTCTGCGAATAGAGCAAGGGCAGACCTAGCGCACCGAAAGCATAGGCGATCACCGCCCGTGCCGCCTCGGTCGCATAGCCGCAGCCCCAATAGGCCGCAGCGAAGGTCCAGCCAATCTCGCGCTGGCCGTGCAGCACCGGCGGGGCGGCCGGGGAGAGCAGGTGGAACAGGCCGACGCGACCAACGCGCGTTTCGCCATCGCGCAGCCATACCGTCCAGCGCTGGTGCCCACCGCTGGCGAAGGCCGCGATGTCGTCGGCGAAACGCTGGGTCACCACCTCAGGCGTTTGCACGCCGCCAAGATGGCGCAGCACCGCTAGCGTATTCATTGTCTCAAGCACCCACGGCAGATCCTCCGCCACCGGTGGGCGCAGGATCAGCCGATCGGTAGCCAGTGCGCCCTCACCCATTCAGCAGGCGGGCAACATGCGCGGCGTGGTAGGTGAGGATGCCGCTGCATCCGGCGCGCTTGAAGGCGATCAGCTTTTCGAGCGCCAGCGCGTCGCGGTCCCCGATCCCGGCGGCCTGCGCGGCCTCGATCATCGCGTATTCGCCGCTGACCTGATAGGCGAAGACCGGCACGTCGAACCGTTGGCGAACCCGGTAGATGATGTCGAGATAGGCGAGGCCCGGCTTCACCATCACCGAATCCGCGCCCTCGGAAATATCCATCGCCACTTCGCGTAGCGCCTCATCGCCGTTGGCCGGGTCCATCTGGTAGGTTTTCTTGTCGCCCTTCAGCAAGCCGCTGCTGCCCACCGCATCGCGGAAGGGGCCGTAGAAGGCACTGGCATATTTGGCGGCGTAGCTCATGATCTGCACATTCGTGTGCCCGTTCATCTCCAGCGCGCGTCGGATCGCGCCAATGCGGCCGTCCATCATGTCCGAAGGCGCGATGATGTCCGCGCCCGCATTCGCCTGATTGACCGCCTGATCGACCAGCGCGGCGACCGTATCGTCGTTCAGCACATAGCCCGCATCATTCACCAGCCCGTCCTGCCCGTGGGAGGTATAGGGATCGAGCGCCACGTCGGTCAGCACGCCGATATCATTGCCGCAGGCCTGTTTGATCGCGCGGATCGCCTGGCACATCAGGTTGTCGGGATTATGCGCCTCGGCCCCGTCTTCGCTGCGCAGCTCGCGCGGGGTGTTGGGGAACAACGCGATTACCGGAATGCCGAGATCAACCGCTTCCTTGGCGCGGGCGACGATCCCGTCGACCGACCAGCGCGACACGCCAGGCAGGGTGGCAATCGGCTCCTCCACGCCTGTGCCAGCGGTAACGAACAGCGGCCAGATCAGATCGGCCGGGGTGAGGATGGTTTCGCGGTGCAGCGCGCGGCTCCAAGCGTGGGCGCGGGTGCGGCGCAGGCGGGTGTTGGGATAGCTTCCAGTCATAGCCGCAAGGCTTACGCCCAATCCCGCGCGCGCGACAAGCCTTCGTTATAGCTTGGGCACGGAACCGTTGGGCTTGGCAGGTTTGGCCGCGATCTCGATCTTCTCAATCTCGCGCACCGGCTCTTTCACCTCGCTCGGCAGCGGGGTGAGATCCAGCAGCGCTGCGCCCACTTCGACCTCTTTCAACCGGATCAACTGGCGGCGGAAATCAATCAGCTCGGTGCCCGACAGCTCGGCGCGGGTGACGAAAGCCACGCTCCCCGGGTTGATCGCCCGCCCGCCGCGATACATTTCATAATGGAGGTGCGCGCCGGTCGAAAGGCCGGTTGATCCGACATAGCCGATCACCTGTCCGCGCCGCACGCTCATGCCCGGACCGACCGCCATGCGGCTCATGTGGCAATAGCGGGTGGAGAGCCCGCCGCCGTGTTCCAGCCGCACCGCGATGCCGCAGCCGCCTGCGCGCCCGGCGGCGCTGACCCGGCCATCGGTGGCAGCGACAATCGGCGTGCCGTACCGCGCCTTGAAGTCCATTCCGGCGTGCATCCGGGTGTAGCCAAGGATCGGGTGACGGCGCATGCCGAAGTTGGACGAAATCGGCCCCGGCACTGGTGCCAAGAGGCCACGACGCTGCTCACCGACGCCTGATGCCTCGTAGAACCGCCCGTCGCTGCCCCACCGCATCAGTTGGGTGCGCGGTTTGCCCGCACGGTCGACCCCGGCATACATCAACTGGCCAGCCTGCCGTTCGCCGGTGGCGGCGCGGCGATAGCCGATGATGATGTCAAACTCGTCGCCGGGGCGCACTTCGCGCTCCATATCGACCTGCGCATCGAGCGCCTTGAGATAATCCTGCACCGCGCTGGCCGGAACGCCCGCCTGCCGCATCGAACGATAGAGGCTTGAACCGACCACGCCGCGAACCCTGAGCGGGGTATCATCGACGCGGATGATGTTGCGCTTCAGCGCCAGCGGCCCGTTGGGGATGATCGGCGTTCCATCGTCGGCGATTTCGCCCACTCCCGGCCGGGTCAGTTCCAGCTCCAGATCAAAGCGGGCGCGAAAGGCAAGGCTATCAAGCGGGCGCGCTTGGCCGGGCGCCGGGCGGCGGCCCAGCAGCACGTCCATCTGCGTGCCCGGATCAATCTCCGACAAGGCCACCGCCTGCCCGACCAGCGCGGCGGCGCGATCAATATCGCCGCCCGACACCCCGGCGCGGCGCAGCATCGAAGCAAAGCTGTCGCCCGGCGCCAATGTCACCACCATCTGAATCTGCGGGCGTTCGGGCGCGCTCCTGAGCGGGATCACCGCCCCGGTTGGCCCCATCCGACGACCGGAATCCGCGCCCAGCGCCAGCGGCAGGATCATCTGGCTGCGCAGCTCGCTGTTGACCGCGTCGTTCTGCGGCATCGCGGGACGCGCTTCCAGGGGGGTCAGATCAGGCCAGAACGCCAGTGCCAACGCGCCCAGCCCCAGCATCGTGCCCAGCCCACGAAACCAGCGGCGGCTGCCGATGCTGTCCGCGAGATCCGGGGCTAGATCGATCCGGTCAAACCAGCGCGAGACGCCAAGGCGCCATTCGTCGTAGCGTTCGCTGACGCCATTGACGCGTGCCACCACCCGGCGCTTTGCCTTTTGCGCGCCAGTTGGCGGGGCGAGGGCGCGGGCGTTGCGGAAATAGGGCAGCAGGTCGCGCGCCGTCTCGGGATCGACGGGGACGAGAGCGGTGGGCGGCGCGGCTGAAGGCGCTGTTAGCGGCTGATCGGCGCGCGGCTCCGCCTCAGACCCACTCTCGGGTTCCGGCGGATCGGTCAGATTGCGCGCGTGGTTCAACATTACTGCCCCGTTAGCGGCGCCCGGACGGGGCGAGCCTTCAACTGCTCTGATCGCCCCTTGTCGCATTTCTCTGCCACAACAAAGTAAATCCCACCTTAACCAGCGACCAGCCGTATTGCAGATGCGATAAGGTGTTTTGCTTAAGCCGAAACAAGGGAGCTGACCGCGCCAAAGCTGCACTTGCTCCTATGCTTGCAGCCTGACATGAGGGACAAATTGTGAGCGTCCCCCTCAACGCCCGTCCAGCCGCCCTGCGCGACGCGAAAGCCGGTGATGCCAGACGTGATGAACGCGTACGCGCGGTGCTTGGCCCGACCAACACCGGCAAGACGCACCTCGCCATTGAACGAATGTGCGGCCACTCATCGGGGATGATGGGATTCCCGCTGCGCCTGTTGGCGCGTGAGGTCTATGACCGGGTGCGCGCGATCAAGGGCGACAAGCAGGTCGCGCTGATCACTGGCGAGGAACGGATTGAGCCGCCTGACGCGCGCTATTTCCTCTGCACCGCCGAAGCCATGCCGCGCACTGCAGGCCAGCACGCATTTGTCGCCATAGATGAGGCGCAATTGGGCGCAGACCCGGAACGCGGGCATATTTTCACCGACCGGTTGCTGCATGCGCGCGGGCGGGAAGAGACGATGATCCTCGGCAGCGCGACGCTGGAACCAATGGTCAAGGCGCTGATCCCCAAGGCCGAGGTGACGAGCCGCCCGCGCTTTTCGACGCTCAGCCACGCGGGCATCTGCAAGCTCTCGCGCCTGCCCAAGCGCAGCGCGGTGGTCGCCTTCTCGGTCGAGCAGGTTTACGCCATGGCGGAGGCTTTGCGCCGGTTCCGCGGCGGGGCGGCGGTGGTGATGGGGGCGCTGTCGCCAGAAACCCGCAACAAGCAGGTCGAATTGTTCCAATCGGGCGAGGTTGATTACATCGTTGCCACCGATGCGATCGGCATGGGGCTGAACCTCGATCTCGATCACGTCGCCTTTGCCAGCCTCTCCAAGTTCGATGGCCACAGGAAGCGGCGACTGACGCCGTCGGAGATGGCACAGATTGCGGGGCGCGCGGGGCGGCACCAGCGCGATGGCACCTTCGGCACGCTGTCGGGGATGAGCGCGGTCGCGCATGGTGAGCCGCTCGCCTTCACCGATGAGGAAGTCTACGCAATCGAAGAACACAAGTTCGCGCCGCTGACCCATCTGTTCTGGCGCGATGCTGATCCCCGGTTTGATAGCCTGCCAGCACTGATCGCCGATCTGGAAGCGCGACCTGACAATGCCGTGCTGCGCGCCGCGCCCGAAGCCATCGACATGGCAGTGCTGCGCCGCCTGGCCGAGGATGACATTGGCCGTTCTGTGCGCGGGGCAGGATCGGTGCGGCGGTTTTGGGAGGCCTGTTCGCTCCCCGATTTCCGTTCGCTGGGCGTGGAACAACACGCAAGATTCGTCGCGCGGCTGTGGGATGACTTGCGCGGAGGCTATCTCGGCGCGGATTTCGTCGCCGCGCGCATCGCCGAGCTTGACCGGATGCATGGCGACATCGACACGCTGCAAGGGCGGATCGCGGCGATTCGCAGCTGGGCTTATATCTGCCAGCGGCCCGATTGGGTGCTGGCGAGGGACGAAATGGCCGCGCGGGCGCGCGCGGTTGAGGCGAAGCTTTCGGATGCGCTGCACGCGCGGCTGACCGAGCGTTTCGTGAATCGAAGGACGACACTCTTGATGAAATCACTGGGGCAGGACGCCAGCGCGCTGCCGGTCACCTTGGAGCCCGATGGCCAATTGCTGGTCGAAGGGGAGACGATTGGTCGCCTTGAAGGCTTCCGCTTCCATGTCGATCCCTCTGCGGGCGTGGCGGACCGGCGAATGCTGCTGGCGGCGGGCGAAAAGGCGCTGCCCGCACTTCTGGCGAACCGCGCGGAGTGGCTGCTCACCCAAGGGTTGGGAGAGCTGGAAATTTCCGGCGGCGCGATCCGCTGGTCAGGCCAAGGCCAGGGCCGTGCGTTGGCTGAGATCAGCTTTCCCGGGCACGCGGGTGCAGGCAATTTCGGCACCCCGCGCCTTACCCTGACCCGCGATGTGGCGCTGCTGACCGAAGCAGCGCGGACAAGCCTCGAAGCCGGGCTCGCGGCATGGCTCGACAAGCAGCTCGAACCGCTCGAACCGCTGCGCAAATTGGCCGAGGCCGCGCGCGATCCTGCCGCCGGATCGCAGGCGCGCGCGCTGATCATTACCTTGATCGAAGCGCGCGGGGTGATCAGCCGCGAGGAGGCAGGGCTGGAGCATCTGCCCAAGGAAATGCGCCCCTATCTGCGCAAGCTGGGCGTGACCTTCGGCGCGCTCGACATTTTTGCCGCGCCCTTGCTCAAGCCCGCGCCGCGCCAGCTGCTGCATGCGCTGGGGCTCGATCTACGGCCATTGCAGGAAACGATGCAGCCGGTGCTGGCTGAAGGCAGCTGGGCCAAGGGGCGGCTTCCTGCGGGTTATCGTTATGCCGGGAGCCAGGCGATCCGGGTCGATCTTGCCGAAAAGATCCTGCGCGCGGCCTTCGATGCCCGCGCGGTGATAACAGCAGCGCGGCCGAAGGAGCGCAATCTCGCCTTCCGGCTCGATCTGGCGCTGGCCGTGTCGATTGGGCTGGAGGCGGAGAATGCCCGCCGCTTACTGGGCAGCGCAGGCTTCCGCTGCGATCGCGCCCGCACTCTGCCTGAAGGCGCATTCGGCCCGCCCGCGCCCGATCGCTGGCACTGGCGCCCACGCCGACCCGGTGAAAGGGACGAGCGTCCCCAGCAACAGCGCAATGAGCGCCGTCCGGAACGCAAAGATGGGCGTAAGGATGCGCGCAAGGATTCAGGTCAGCCGCGCGGGAAGCCCGAGGGTCACGACAAACGCGGCCAGCGTCCTCCCAGACCCGTCCAGACCCCTGCCAGACCCGCGCCCAAACCTTCCGGCGATACCGGCCCGGCCCGCGCTGGCGGCGCGTTCGACAAGCTGACGGACCTTCTCAAAGGATGAAGGCAGGCGGAACGGAAATCGCTACCTATCGGTCGATCCGGATCGACCGGCTGCTGGTATTCCTTCGCCTCGCCCGCACCCGCTCCGCCGCGTTGGCCCTGATTGAAGCCCATGCTTTGCGGCTCAACAGAAAACATGTGCTGCGCGGTGCCGAACCGGCGCGTATCGGCGATGTGCTGACTATTGCGTTGGGGCAGCACATCAGGGTGATCCAAATCCTCACCATCCCTGACCGCCGCGGCCCGCCAGCCGAGGCGCGTTCGCATTATCGTGAGGTTGACGCTGATGGGCTTGACCGTAAGACGCAAATCACCTTAGCAGCATCGCCTCCTGGCGCGGCAGATTTGCCCGCTGATCCCGAAGACCGCTTTTGAAAGAGCCGCAATGACTTACGTCGTCACCGAAGACTGCATCAAGTGCAAGTACACCGATTGTGTGGAAGTGTGCCCGGTCGATTGCTTCTACGAAGGCGAGAACATGCTGGTGATCAATCCCAGCGAGTGCATTGATTGCGGCGTGTGTGAACCCGAATGCCCGGCTGAAGCGATCCTGCCCGATACCGAAGATGGTCTGGAAAAGTGGCTTGAGCTCAACACGCAATTCTCAGCGCAGTGGCCCAACATCACCAGCCAGAAGGCGCCGCCCGAAGATGCCGATGCGCACAAGGGCGAAAAGGGCAAGTTCGAGAAGTATTTCAGCGACGCGCCCGGCGAAGGCGACTGATATTGCCCGCAAACCTTTGCATTCGCAAAGGCGCGAGGAGAGTCGCAATCACCGACTCGCAATTTTGTTGCAGACGTGCTATATAATAGGGGCACCGCGCAAGGCTGAGGCTGGCGCAGGCGAAAACCAGGAAGGTCCGACACCAGCAACCCCCTCACCGGATGATCCGCTTCCGGCGCTTTGCCTCATTTTTTTTGAGGTCGGGTCGCACCGCCGGAATGATTGTCTGCTCTCACGCTGGAAGCCGGGCCCACAGAAAGGGATGTGCATGGCAAGCACCGCAAACGCATTCACTGTCGGCGATTATGTAGTTTACCCCAAGCACGGCGTCGGCCGCGTGATCGAGCTCCAGAGCGAGGAAATCGCCGGAATGCAGCTCGAACTTTATGTCCTGCGCTTCGAGAAAGAGCGCATGACGCTGCGGGTGCCGGTGGGCAAGGTCGAAGCGATCGGGATGCGAAAGCTTTCGTCGGACAAGACCCTGAAGCAGGCAATGGAAACGCTGAAGGGCAAGCCCAAAGTCAAGCGCACCATGTGGTCGCGCCGCGCGCAGGAATATGAAGCCAAGATCAACTCGGGCGACCTCGTGTCGATTGCCGAAGTGACCCGCGATCTGTTCCGCCCGGAAGACCAGCCGGAACAGTCATATTCGGAACGTCAGATCTTCGAAGCGGCCTCCAGCCGCCTCGCCCGCGAATTGGCGGCGATGGAAGAAACCGACGAGCCGACCGCGCTGAACAAGATTCTCGATGTGCTGCGCGAACACGCACCGCAATATTACGACACTGCTGAGGAAGCCTGAGGCCCCCCACACCGCGTCATGCGAACATCAAGGGCTGCCCCCACCGGGGCGGCCCTTTTTTGTTTGTGCCGTAGTGGGCTTGCGGTTGCGCTTTGGGTGTATTACATCAGCAATACGCTAAGACCCATTGGGGAGAGACAGGCAATGACCCACCACCACTTCCAGCACATGGCCCCCTCCGCCATGCTCGCATTTTCCGCCATGCTGGCAGGCTGCGACAGCCAGATGGAAATCAACGGAGAAAAGGGCGTGCCGCTGGCCGAGGTCGAACTGGCCGGAGCGCCGCCGGTCGAAGTGGTGCTGGCTTCCGGCGACAAGGTCATCGTCACCGATGGCACCACCTTCACCATCAAAGTCGAAGGCGTTGAGGCTGATAGCCTGCGCTTCGTGCGCGATGAACGCACCATCGGCATCACCCGCGAAGATGGCTGGAGCGGCGAAAGCACCGCCACCATCCGCATCACCATGCCGCCGCCGGAAGAATTGGTGATCGCCGGAAGCGGAACCATTCAGGCGCAATCGCTAGCGAACCAGTCGGAAATTTCGATCGGCGGATCGGGCACGGTCGAATTCGCGCGGGTCGCGATCGAATCGTTGGCGATCAACATCGGCGGCAGCGGCACGATCAGAGGCGCGGGCACCGCCAAGCAGCTTGAAGTGAATATCGGCGGGAACGGCGATGTCGAACTTGCCGGGCTTAAGGCAGATAACGCCGAGGTTTCAATCGGTGGATCGGGCGATGTTGCTTTTGCCTCGGACGGCGAAGTTGAGGCCAATATCGCCGGCGCCGGCGATGTAAACGTGGCGGGCAATGCCAAATGCACCATCAACGCCTTTGGCTCGGGCACGCTGACCTGTACGCCGACCAGCAGCGGCACATCGGCAGCGATCCCGGCACCGACACAGACGCCTGCCGCTCAGCCGACCCCAGACATTCGCTCCGCCCCGGCCACGGCGAAACCCGCCGAATAGGATTTGCAATTCGGCAAAGCGCAGGTGACATTCCGCACCGATGCGCCCCGCCGCCACCCTTGCCCTGATTCTCGCCGCGCTCGCGCTGCAAGGCTGTTTGGCGCGCGCCGCAGTGGGCGTGGTGACCCTGCCGGTGCGCGTGGCCAGCAAGGGCGTGGATGTGGCTACCACCAGCCAGTCCGAAGCCGACGAGAAGCGTGGGCGCGAAATCCGGCGGCGCGAGGAGCGGCTCGGCGAGCTGCAGCGTGATTTCGACAAGCAGTCCGAACGCTGCGCCGATGGCGATGATGCCGCTTGCGAGAAAGCGCAGGCGATCAGGGCCGAGATGAAGGCGATCCTGCCGGGGGTTCCACTGGAGCCTATGGATTAGCCTTTTCCAGCTCCGCTCGCGCCCACCCCTAACCCCTCCCGCAAGCGGGAGCGGGACATGATCGCGCCGCTACTCTCCTCCCGCTTGCGGGAGGGGTTGGGGGTGGGAATGCTAGGTCGCCGCCCTTCGCAGGCGGTCATTGATCGCGCGGCCAATCCCCTCCTCCGGCACTGGAGCCACGGCGATGCGCGGGTGCTTTGCCAAAGCGGCTTGATGCAGACAGGCATAGAGCCGCGCGGCAGCCTCGATCAAATCGCCGCCTGCTGACAAGGTGCAATCACCCGCCACCGGCCCAAACCCGATCAGAAATTCATCAGCGTCAGCCTCTGCAGCCGCGAGCCGCACCGGCTTGCCCGGCGCATAGTGGCTCGCAAGCTGGCCCGGAGCTTCGATACTCCCGCCGCTCGCGCGTTCGCCAATCAACAAAGGGCCGGGCCGCAATTCCTCGACTCTCCCATCAGCGCGCACCGCGACAATGGTGGATTCCACCCCTGCCTCGGTCGCCCCGCCATCGAGCACCAGATCGATCCGCCCATCAAGCGAGGCCAGCACATGGGCCGCGGTGGTCGGGCTGATAAAGCCAGAGCGGTTGGCCGAGGGCGCAGCGAGCGGGAAGTCCACGGCGGCGAGCAAGGCCTGCATCACCGGATGGGCCGGAGCGCGCAGCGCAATCGTGGGCAAGCCCGCCGTCACCGCCTCCGCCAGTGCCGCCCCTGCCTTCCTCGGCACCACTAGTGTCAGCGGGCCTGGCCAATGCGCCTCAGCCAGCGCCAGCGCCGTGGGAGAGAGGTCAGCATAGCGCGCGGCCTGCTCCAGCCCCGTCACATGCACAATCAGCGGATTAAAATCCGGACGGCCCTTCGCGGCATAAATCCGCGCCACCGCATCAGCGTTATCTGCCCGCGCGGCGAGGCCATAGACTGTCTCGGTCGGCACCGCGACAAGCCCGCCCGATTCGAGGATTCGCGCCGCCAGCGCGATCCCCTCGGCGTCTGCCATCCGCACTTCCGTAACGTTCTTGCCGCTCATGCCCCGGCGCTATATTCAATCCCCCGCCCTGCCAAGTGCGCGAGGCTTTTCCACACGCAAGGACGCCCCCCAAGTGACCCCCTTTACCCCGCCGACCGCCGACCAACTGCTCGCCATCCGCGTGAATGCCGGGATCGACGAGCTGGCGCAAAGCGAGCGCTTCGCCCATGCCGAGCCTGATCTGATCGAGGCCATTGTCGAAGGCGTCGGCCAATTCGCCGCCGGGGAATTCGCACCCCTGAACCGGATCGGAGATCAGCAAGGCGCGAAGCTTGAGAACGGCGTCGTGCGCCTGCCCGAAGGCTTCGATGCCGCCTACCGCGCCTATGTCGAGCAGGGCTGGAACGCGATTGCCTCCCCAGTGGAGCATGGTGGGCAGGGCTTGCCCTTCACGCTGTCGTGCAATGTGCTCGAAAACCTTGGCGCAGCGAACATGGCCTTCACGCTGCTGCCGATGCTGTCAGTCGGCGCGATTGAGGCGCTGGAGCATCACGGCTCCAATGATCAGAAGGCGATGTACCTGCCCAAGCTCGTCAGCGGGGCATGGTCAGGCACGATGAACCTGACCGAACCCGCTGCCGGGAGCGATGTCGGCGCACTGCGTTCGACCGCCGAGCCGATCACGGAAGGTCCGCACGCAGGCAAGTACCGGATCACCGGCCAGAAGATCTACATTACCTGGGGCGAGCATGATCTGGCAGACAATATCATCCACCTCGTCCTCGCCCGCCTGCCCGGCGCGCCGGAAGGTTCGCGTGGGATCAGCCTGTTCGTGGTGCCCAAGTATCATGTGAATACAGATGGCAGCCTCGGCCCGCATAATGATCTTCGCTGCGTCAGCCTCGAACACAAGCTCGGCATCAACGCCTCGCCCACTTGCGTGATGTCCTATGGCGACAATGGCGAATGCATCGGCGAGCTGGTCGGCCACGAAAACAAGGGCCTCGCCGCGATGTTCACGATGATGAACAATGCGCGCATCAATGTCGGCAATCAGGGCGCGCAGATTGCCGAACGCGCAACGCAGCAGGCGATGGCCTATGCCCGCGACCGGGTGCAATCGGCGCGCGCGGGATCACCAGACAAGACCCCGGTAGCGATTATCGAGCACCCCGATGTGCGCCGCATGATTTGCCGCATGAAGGCGCTGACCGAAGGCGCCCGCGCGCTGCTCTACTATTGCGCGGGTCAGGTCGATCGCGGCAATCTGGGCGACGAGGCGGCCAAAAACCGCGCCGAGATCATCGTGCCGCTGCTCAAGGCATGGGGCACCGATATTGGCGTGGAGGTCGCCGGGATCGGCATTCAGATCCACGGCGGGATGGGCTTCGTCGAGGAGACCGGCGCGGCGCAGCACTGGCGCGATTCGCGAATTGCGCCGATCTATGAAGGCACCAACGGCATTCAGGCAGCGGACCTTGTGACGCGCAAGCTTGGGCTGGACGGCGGCGCAGCGATGATCGCGCTGTTCGATACCATTGCACGCGACACTGCTGGCGAAGCGACATTGGCGCATCTCGCGCAGGATTGCGCTGCCATCGCCCGCTGGATGCGTGACGAGGCCAGCCTTGATGATCGCCTCGCGGGCAGCGTACCGTTCTGCACCATGGCCGCTGTTGCAGTCGCCGGGTGGCAGCTGATGAAGCAGGGCCAAGCGGTCGCCGCCGGTGCCGCGCCCGAACTCGCTGCGACCAAGCCGGTGACGGTGCGGTTCTTCCTCGACCGGATTGTGCCTGAAGCCATCGGCCTGAAGGCTGGCGCGGTCGCCGGGGCCGAAGGGCTCTACACCCTCTCCGCCGCCGCTTTGGTCGGCTGACATGGGCGGGGACGCTGGCGATTCAGAGGCGCTGGACCGGATCGCCGCCGCGCTCGAGCGGCTCGCGCCCCCGCCCCCGCCGCCAACCGATTGGCGCGCCGCCCCTGCCTATGTGTGGGAGGGTGAGCGGGCGCGGGCTGTGCCGGTGCTTGATGCCCTGCTGCTCGACAGCTTGCACGGAATCGCCGCGCAAAAAGTCGCGCTGCGCAACAATTGCGCCCGGCTCGCGAGCGGCGCGGCGGCGCATGATGCCTTGCTGTGGGGCGCACGCGGCATGGGCAAATCGGCGCTGGTGCGCGCCGCTGTCGCCGCGGTGCAGGCCGAACAGCCCGGCGCGCTGGCACTGGTGCAGCTCGCCCCCGGCACGCTGCCCACCTTCCCCGCACTGATCGCCGCGCTGGCCGAAGAACCGCGGGCCTTCCTGCTGTTTATCGATGATCTCGGCTTTGGCGCGGATGGGCGGGCCGAGATGCTGGCCCTGCGCAGCTTGCTCGACGGCGGCATCGCCCCTCGCCCTGCGCAAATCCGCTTGGCAGTCACCGCCAACCGCCGCGCGATTGTCGAACGCGAGGATACCTCTGCCGCGATCCACGAACGCGATGAGCGGGATGATGCGCTGGCGCTGGCCGACCGTTTCGGGCTGACGCTGGGCTTCCACCCGGCGGACAAGGACACCTACCTCGCGATCCTTTCGGGTTACACCGCGCCGCTGGGCCTGAGATTCGATCCCGAAGAGGCGATGGCTTTCGCTCTCACGCGCGGCAACCGCTCAGGTCGCACGGCGCTGCAATTCGCCACAGAATTGGCGGGGCGGGCCGGGATTGGCCTTTAATTCACCCTCTGCCCGGCCTGCTTCCGCAGATAATCCTCTTCAAATGCGGCGCTGGGGTCTTTCAACTCGCGCACGGGCAGCCGCTCGCTTTTCAGGCGCGCAATCGCCGCTGCGGGCGCGGCCGAGGGCGAGCGGACCCGCCAGATGATGCCGGCGGTACCATCCGACACCAGCAGCGATCCATCCCCTGCCCATTCCACCCACGTCGGACGCCCGCGCGTGGTGCCATCGGCTTTGAGGAACCCGGTCAGCACCGGCTTGGGCTTGCCCACCGGGTTGCCGCGATCGTCGAAGTCCACGAACACCACATCATAGCCCGAGGGCGGCTTGCGGTTCCACGATCCGTGGCGCGCGATAAAGGCCCCGCTGACAAAGCCCGTGCCCATCCGGTCGCCTTCCTTGCTGAACACCATCCCCAACGCGGCAACATGCGGGCCCAGCGCGAATTCGGGCTTGCGCACATATTCCATCAGGAAACGCGGCATCGGCGCTTCCACCCGGCGATCACGGTTGACCTTGTAGTAGACCCACGGCCAGCCATATTGCGCGCCAATCGGCACATTGGTGAGGTAATCTGGCACGAGATCGGAACCGAGCATGTCGCGCTCGTTCACCGTGGTCCACAATTCGCCGGTCCAGGGGCTGAAATCGAGGCCATTGGGGTTGCGCAAGCCCACTGCGAATTGGCGCTGGCGGTTGTCAGCAAGATCATATTCCCAGATCATCGCCCGGCCTTCTTCGACCGCCATCCCGGCTTCACCGATATTGCTGACGGATCCGACCGCGACGTAGAGATTCCGCCCATCGGGCGACAATTCGACATTGCGCATCCAGTGCCCCCCGCCGCCGGGCAGGTCCATCAGCTTGCGCGGGCTTCCCGTCACTGTCTCGCTGCCGAGTTCATAGGGAAAGGCCAGCAGGGCGTTGTGGTTGGCGACATACAGCGTGCCGTCCTTCCAGCTGAGGCCCGAGGGCGAATCGAGGCCCTTTTCGAGAATCACCTTGCGGGTTTCGGCGGAGCCATTGCCGTCTTCATCACGCAGCAGCACGATCTGGTTGGGCGATTCGCCTGCGGCCCCAGCCTTGGCGAACAGGATGCCTTCCACCCAGGCTTGGATTGTGTCCATGACCCCGCCTCGGTCCTCGCGAGCCGGCGCGCGGGTGAGCGAGACCAGAATATCGCCATTGGGCAGCGCGAACAGCGTGCGGGGATGATCGAGCCCCTCGGCAAAGCGGACCACTTCGAGCCCTTCGGCCGCTACGGGCGCCTCGCCTGCCGCCCAGCCCACCGGCTCGGCAATCTGCACAGTGGGAAAGCTCTCCGGATCACCCTCTTGCAATTGCGGATCGCTGCCGGTCACTGCCTCGACCGAAAGATCGGCGGTGTCGCCCCGGGTCAGGAACCAGAAGCCCCCGCCCCCCAGCACACAAATGATTCCAAGGGTGATTGCGGTTTTGCGAAGAATAGCCATGTGGGCGAGGATAGAGCCGGGCTGCGCATGCGGCAACTGGCAAGCGATGAAAGGCTGCGCTTCGCCGTGTATGATTTCAAACCTGATGCCGCACTCGCTCCGAGCGAGCAGTACCGCGAATTGCTGGCAGCGGCGGATTCGCTGACCGGGAATGAGCCCGATGCGGTCGCCAACATGGCCAACGTTGCGGCCCTGCTGTGGGATTATCTGCCCGATCTTAACTGGGCGGGGTTTTACAGGGTGGCTCCAGCCAAGGCCAGCCCAGCGTCAGAACTGGTCCTGGGGCCGTTTGTGGGCCGCCCAGCCTGTATTCGCATCCCCTTCGGCACCGGCGTGTGCGGCGCGGCCGCAGCCAGCGGAGTGACGCAGTTGGTGGCCGACGTCCACGCCTTCCCCGGCCACATCGCCTGCGACGCCGCCAGCGCCAGCGAGCTGGTGGTGCCGGTGATTCGCGATGGCCGCGTGGTGGCGGTGATCGATCTCGACAGCCCGAAGCCGGCGCGCTTTACCGAGGCCGATGCCACGGGGATCGAGGCGCTCGCCGCGCTGCTTTCCGCCCGGATTTAGAGCATCGCGCCGAAAAGTGGGGACCGGTTTTCGGCAAACAGCGATGCGACCACAAAGAGTTGCAGCACGCTTTTCACCCCCGACCGGCCCGAAACGGGACAAGGCTCACAGCATCGCTTGGGCGGCGGGGTTAGTCGGTGGTAAACCTTTTGCTAACCATAGGCCGCGGTTTGCGGCGAGAAGGGGGTTTTACCATGCGCCAGCCGCTCCGCACTCTTATCCGTCTTGGCGTTGTTTTGCCGGTGATCGGCCTTTGCGCCGTCGCAAATGCCCAGAATTACAGCGATTTGCCGCCACTTGCACCGCTGGGCGAAGCCGAAGTTCGCGCCCTCCCGGTTGAATATCGTTCGGCCCCAGTATCGGTCCAGACTAACGAAACAGTTACCTCGGCTGACGGGGTGGAGACGATTACCCGCACCCGCCGGATCGAAGGCCCGCGCCCCGGCCACTCTGCTGCGCCTGCCGCCCAGCATGGCTATCCGCATCACAGTCATCCTCCGGTGACCTACGCGCCTGCCTATGCCGCCCCGGTAGTTTTCGAGCGCGATCAATGGATCGAAGAATGCCGCCGCCGCACCGCAGGTCGCGACAAGGACGATACGGGCCTGATCATCGGCGGCCTGCTCGGCGCGATTGCCGGGGGTGTTGCCGGATACGAGATTGCAGGCGCGGGAGACCGGGTGCTTGGCTCGGTCCTGGGCGTTGGCGGCGGCGGCTTGATCGGCGGTCTGATCGGCAGCCTGTTTGATGGCGATGATGACGAAGACCGCTACGACTGCGAGGCTGCGCTCGATAGCTACCTGTCACAGCACGGCGCGCCGGGCGGGCGCGTTGCCAGCCGCGAAATTGCTTACCCGGCCTATGCGCCGCCCGCCTATGGCTATGGCTACCCCGCCAGTTACGGCTACACCTATGCCCCACCGCCGCAGGTGGTGCTGGTTCCGGTGCGGACCGAGGTGCAGCAGCAGGTGGTTGTACGCGAGACCGAGCGGTACGAGACCTATACCGTTCCCGGCGCGGTACGCGAAATCCCGCAGCGCCCTTCGCCCAAGATGATCAAGGGCGGCCGCTAACCTACAGAATTTGGTAGGAATAGAGGGGGCCGCAGCGCGCGGCCCCCTTTTTTGCGCCTAAAACTCGCCGCCGGTGAGGCGCTGGCACAGCAGATCTAGCTGATCCAGCGTGCCGTAGCGGATGGTGATCGCCCCCTTGCGTGGATCGGCTTCGGGCTTGATCTTCACGCTAAGCCCCAGAAATTCCTCAAGGTGCTGTTCCACAGCCGAAATATCCGCGCTTTCAGACGTTTGCGGCAGCGCAAGCCGTGCCTGAACAGGCGCAGCAGACTCCCGGCGGGAGATCTTGCGCGTCAGCAGTTCGATCTCGCGCACCGAAAGGCCCTCGGCCACCGCGATTTCGGCCAGTTCCAGCGCATCATCGCGCCCGATCAGCGCGCGGACATGGCCGGTCGATAGCTGGCCTGAACCCACCAGATCGAGCACCCGATCGGGCAGGGACATCAGCCGCATCATATTGGCGACATGGCTGCGCGACTTTTCGACCATCTTGGCGATGTCGACCTGGATCATGCCTTCGAGTTCGGACAGGCGATGATAGGCGCGCGCCTCTTCGACCGGGCTCAGATCTTCGCGCTGCAAGTTCTCGATCAGCGCCAGTGCCATGACCTCGCGGTCGGACAGATCGCGCACCAGCGCCGGGATCTCGTGCAACCGCGCCTTCTGCGCTGCCCGCCAGCGTCGCTCCCCCGCGACCAGCTGATAGCCGGTGCCTTCGGGATGCGGGCGGACGATGATCGGCTGAATCACCCCGCGCGCCGCGATCGAAGCGGCAAGTTCCGCCAGCGCGGTTTCGTCGAAATGCTTGCGCGGGTTGCCGGGCAGCGGCTTAATCTGAGACAGCGGCACCATCCGCAGTGGCGAAGCCCCAGGCGTCAGCGGTTCAACCGGCGCATCATCGCGCCGCACCAGCGGTTCTTCGCGCCGGGTCTCACCCAGCAATGCGCCAAGCCCCCGGCCCAGACGCCGTGGCTTATCATCCGCAGCCCGTGATCCTGTTGCAAGATCAGCGGGTTGGGTCACTTCATCATTCATGCGGCTTGTCTTTCTGCGGGAAATCGCCCGATCAATTCGCGCGCGAGGGCCATATAGGCGCGGCTGCCGGTGCAATGCTGATCATAGATCAGCGCGGGCAGCCCGTGGCCCGGTGCTTCGGACAGGCGGACATTGCGCGGAATCACCGTCTCGAACACCACGTTGCCAAGACATTCGCGCACATTTTCCGAAACTTCGTCCGTCAGCCGATTGCGCCGGTCATACATCGTGAGAGCAACGCCGATGATGCCGAGATCGGGATTGAAGCGCTTCTGCACCTGATCGACAGTCTGGAGCAGTTGGCTCAGCCCCTCAAGCGCGAAGAATTCGCACTGCAGCGGCACTAACAGCGTATCAGCGGCGCACAGCGCGTTCAGCGTCAGCAGCCCGAGCGAAGGCGGGCAATCGATAAAGCAGATATCGTGCCCCGCGTGCTGGGCCAACGCGCGCTGCAACTTGTGGGTGCGGCCTTCCACCGCGACCAGCTCAACCTCGGCCCCGGAAAGGTCGACTGTCGCCGGAACAATATCGAGCCGCGGGATCGATGTCGGCACGATCGCCGTATCCAGCGCAACATCGTCCACCAGCAGATCATAACTGGACACTTCGCGGGATTCGGCCCGGATGCCCAGTCCGGTTGAGGCATTGCCCTGCGGATCGAGATCGATCAGCAGCGTGCGCCAACCGGTCGCCGCCATGGCGGTGGCGATGTTGATCGCGGTGGTGGTCTTGCCCACACCGCCCTTCTGATTGGCAATCGCGATGGTCAGCATGGCTCAATCCGTCCTTCCCGCGTGCCGATTCAGAAGGAATTGGCGCGTGTTTCGCGTGTCAGGCCTTCACGATGATCCCGGCCTCGGGATCGGTCAAGGAATGTTTCACGTGAAACATTGCCCGAATCGAAGGCTTCAGTGTCTCCAACTCCTGCGCTGCCGAGCGGCCCTTGGGCAAGACGTAGCGGGTGGTGCTTGTGGAGAAGGGTGCGGACAAGGTGAGGAGTTTTGCCAGCGGAGCGAAAGCACGTGCCGAAATGGCGCGGGCGGGGAATGGCGTTATGCGCTCCAACTGCTGGCCTTCTACCCGGCATTTACCGAGGTTGAGCGCGGCAACACAGCGTTCAAGAAACTCAGCCCGCCGCGTGCGGGATTCGACCAGCACCACGGGCATATTGGGATAGAGCGCTGCGATCACCAGCCCCGGAAAGCCCGGCCCGCTCCCCAGATCAAGCCAGGGCCCACCCGCATTGGCACCGAATGTTTCACGTGAAACATTTTGGGTGAGCTGCGCAGAGTCGGCAATGTGTCGCTGCCAGATATGCACCTCGGTCGCCTTGGCGATCAGGTTCTGCTGCTGATTTTCCTCCAGCACCAGCGCGGCGAAGGCCTCGATCCGCGCCATTCCTTCGGCGTCGGTCAGCCCTGCGACATAGGCGCGGGCTTCGGTTTCATTGCTGATCACGCCGCCTGCTGCCCATTGGCAAGCCGCCGCGCATGAACCAACAGGGCCGAGAGCGCCGCGGGGGTCACACCGGGGACACGCCCAGCGGCGGCCAGTGTTCCGGGGGCGGCCTTAGTGAGGCGCTCGATCATCTCATTCGAGAGGCCGGGCACGCCGCTATAGGGGAAGTCCGCCGTCAGCGCCAAAGCCTCGCTGGCCCGGAGATCGCGCAACTCAGCGTCCTGCCGGGCAAGATAGGGCGCATAGGCGGCATCCTCGGCCATTTCCTCGGCGAGCAGCGGGTCGAGCGCGGTTGTCTCACCCAGCCATGGGGCGAGCGCAGCGGGGGTGATACCATCGTAGCGCAGCCATTCGGCCAGCCGCTTCTCCCCCTGATCGCGCCGCACCGGCAAGCCAAGATCAGCCAGTTGGCGGGCGTGGATCGTCTCGGAATGTTTCACGTGAAACATTTCGCGCACCGTCTCACGCCGTTCCCACCAGACGCGGCGCTCCTCACCAATGCAGCCCGCCGCGATACCGAGCCCGGTCAGGCGGGTGGCGGCGTTGTTGGCGCGCAGGCGCAGCCGGTATTCAGCGCGGGCGGTGAGCATGCGGTAGGGCTCCGACACGCCCTGAAGGGTGAGATCATCTACCATCACCGCGATGTAGCTGTTTGCCCGGTCAAGCGCAGGTGCGGATTTGCCAAGCGCCGCTGCGGCAGCTTCCAGCCCAGCGACCAGCCCTTGCGCGGCGGCTTCCTCGTATCCCGTGGTGCCGTTGATCTGCCCGGCGCAATAAAGGCCGGGGATGGCGCGCAGCTGCAAATCCGGGGTCAAGGCGCGCGGATCAATATGGTCATACTCCACCGCATAGCCCGGCTGCGCGATCACCGCCCGCTCACAGCCCGGCATGGTGCGCACCACTACCTCCTGCACATCGGTGGGCAGCGAAGTGCTGATCCCGTTGGGGTAGACCATGTGGGTATCCAGACCTTCGGGCTCAAGGAACACCTGATGCCCCTCGCAGTCGCCAAAGCGGTGGATCTTGTCCTCGATTGAAGGGCAATAGCGTGGCCCTGCCGCCGCAATCGCACCCGAGAACAGCGGCGAGCGGTGGAGATTGGCGCGGATCGCATCATGCCCGGCCTGCGTGGTGCGGGTGATCGCGCAGAATACCTCGGGGTTGACCCGGCGCGGGGTTAGGAAGGACATGGTCCAGGCCTCGCCATCCGAAGGCTGTTCTTCGAGCACTGCCCAATTGATCGAGCGCCCATCGAGACGCGGCGGGGTGCCGGTCTTGAGGCGGGCCATGGGGAGATCGGCGGCACGGAGTTGCTGGGCGAGGCGCTTAGCGGCGTTCTCGCCGATGCGACCGCCTTCGTAGCGTTCCTCGCCGCGGAACAGCACTCCGCCGAGGAAGGTGCCGGTGCACAGCACCACGCGGGGCGCGGTGAGGGTGGTGCCGTCGGCCAGTTCCAGCCCCGCGACCTTGTCACCTACCAGCACCAGCGCGGCGGCCTCACCCTCGACCAGCGTGAGACTGGCCTGCGCCAGCACGATGGCCTGCACCGCCGCCTTGAACCGCACCCGGTCGGCCTGCACACGGGGCCCCCACACGGCGCTGCCCTTGGAGCGGTTGAGCATCCGATAGTGGATTGCCCCGGCATCTGCCGCGCGGCCGATGACGCCGTCCAAGGCATCAACCTCGCGCACCAGATGGCCCTTGCCCAGGCCGCCGATTGCCGGATTGCAGCTCATCGCGCCGATGGCGTTGAGATCGAAGCTTACCAGAGCGGTGCGCGCACCCATCCGCGCCGAAGCGCAAGCCGCCTCGACCCCGGCGTGTCCGCCGCCGATGATGATGACATCAAACTGGTGCATGGGGCGCAGATAGGGCGCGCGGGGGGAATCGTCAAAGCGGATTCGGTGGGGGTGGCTGGCGTGAATGTTTCACTTGGAGGCGAAGCTGTGCCGCCGGCACAAACATTGGTGATCAAACTGGCGCAAAATGTTTCACGTGAAACATTCAGGCCCAAAATCGCCCCAAAAAGCGCATCCAATGTTTCACGTGAAACATTGCACGCCATAATGCCGCTCACTTGCCGATACAAAACCGCCCAAACAGCGTGTCGAGCATGTCCTCGGTGGTCGCGCGGCCGATCAGCTGGTCAAACGCCACCCGCACGCGGCGCAGTTCCTCGGCCAACAACAAGGGATCCCGCAGAGTGCGCGCCGCCGCCAAACTCTCACCCGCTTCGGACAAACGAGCATGCTGACGCGCGTTGAGCGCGGCCTCGCCCGGCTTGGGCAGAGCACCGCGCGCAGTTTCGACCAAAGCCGATTTAAGCGCCGACACACCCACACCCGTCGCAGCCGACAATGTAAAGCGCGCCGCGGCCTTGGGCGCAAAGCCATCGCGGTCCGCCTGCGCGGCGATCTCCCACGCACCATCAGGGCCTGCGCCTTCCGGCCCTAGCCACAGCACCAGATCAGCGCGCACCAACTCAGCCTCGGCCCGCGCGATGCCGATAGCCTCGATTTGGTCCGCCTCTGCCCCACCCGCGACCGTCCTTAGCCCCGCTGTATCGACAAAAGTGAATGGCACGCCGGCCACAGCAACCGCGCGTTCGATCACATCGCGGGTAGTGCCCGCAATTGGTGAGGTAATCGCCGCTTCGCTTTCGATCAGGGCGTTGAACAGGGTGGATTTCCCCGCATTCGGCGGCCCGGCGAGCACAACGCGAAAACCTTCCCCCAAACGTTCGGAACGCGGACGGGCGATCCACTCGCCAATCTCGTCCGCCAACGCGGCAATGTTCCACGTGAAACTTTCGGAGAGATCGGCGGCATCCTCCTCATCCGAAAAGTCGAGCACACCTTCAACCTCAGCCGACAGGACCAGCACCCGCTCCCGCCAACCCTCGACTTGCCGCGACAAAGCCCCACCCGCGTTGGCAAGGGCCGCAGCGCGCTGCAATTCGGTCTCGGCCGCAAGGAGATCGCCCAACCCTTCCGCTTCGGCCAGATCGATCCGGCCATTGGCAAAGGCGCGGCGGGTGAATTCACCCGGCTCGGCACGGCGCAGTCCGGGCAGCGCGGCAAGGGCCGCTTCCACGGCAGCAATCACCGCCCGCCCTCCGTGGCAATGCAGTTCGGCCAGATCCTCACCCGTCGCGGTGTTCGGGCCGGGGAACCACAATATCAGGGCCTCATCGAGCACAGCCCCATCAGCCCCACGCAGTTTCGCCAGCGAGGCCCGGCGCGCCTCAGGCACCCGCCCGGCCAAGGCCATCAGCGCTGCCCCTGCCTGCGCCCCGGACACCCGGATCACACCCACGCCAGCAGGCGGCGCGCCGCTCGATAGCGCGAAGATCGTCGCAGGCCCCGTCATCGGCAGATCAGTCAGAAGCAGGCTTCTTCGATCCCGTCGAACCGCCTTGGGCAGCCTTCATCCCGCCTTCGACAAAGCTCTGGAACAGCTTCAGCCCGACCTGCCCCATCGGGGCCAGCGCCTGTGCATATTCCGCCATCTGCGCCGGGTTTGACACGCCCTTCATCGCCTTGGTGATGGTATCGACATAAACCGAGTTGGCGGCGCTCACATCGGGCAGGCCCAGAAAGTTGCGAGCCTCTTCCGGGGTGCAATCGACTTCAATGGTGATCTTCATGAGCGGTTTCTCCTCCCTCCCTCATTTGCGCTTGGCAGGCGGCCAAGGCAAGCGATAGACCGGAGGAGAGCCCCCAAGCCTGCAAGAGAGAGATCCCATGAGCCTCAACACCGCCATTCCCACGCTTGAAGGCGATGCCAGCTTCGCCGCCTATATCGCCCGGCCCGAAGGCGCGTCGAAGGGCGCGATTATCGTGATACAGGAGATTTTCGGGGTGAACCCCGGCATCCGCCAGAAGTGCGATAAGCTCGCCGCAGAAGGCTACGTCGCGCTGGCACCCGATCTGTTCTGGCGGTTGCAACCCGAAGTCTCGCTCGATCCCGATGTCGAGAGTGAGTTCGCCGCCGCGCTCGATCTGATGGGCAAATTCAACCAGGATGCAGGGATCCGCGATATTCAGGCCGCGATCAACTATCTGCGCGATCAGGAAGGCACTCCGATGGTTGGTTGCGTCGGATATTGCCTTGGCGGACGGCTCGCCTACATGACCGCCGCGCGCACCAGCATCGATGCCAGCGTCGGCTATTACGGGGTTGGGATTGACAGCTTGCTGGGCGAGAAGGAAGCGATCGCCAATCGGCTGCTGCTCCACATCCCGACCGAGGACGGCTTTGTTTCACGTGAAGCACAAGCCGCGATGCACGCGGGGCTGGATGACCACCCGCGCGTGACGATTTATGATTACGAAGGTCTCGACCACGGCTTTGCCGCCGAAACCGGCAAGCGCCGCGACGAGGCAGCTGCGCAGCTTGCCGACAGCCGCACTGCCACGTTCTTTGCTGAGCATCTGGGATGATACGCGTTTCCCTCATCGCGTTGGCACTGATGGCCACTCCCCTCGCTGCGCAGGAGGGACCGAGGGCCCATCTGAACCAAGGAGAAACCATCGAGGTTGAGCTGCGCGCCGACCTCAACGGCGATCACAATCCCGATCTCGCCTATGTCGCAGTGAAGGAGGATGGGCGCGAACTGCGTGTGGTGATCAGCTTTGCCGACGAATTGAGCTTCGGCGAACTGCCGGTGCAAAACCTTGCGCTGGATGCCTACCCGCTTGCTGACGCCGTCCTTGCGGTAAAGGGCAACGCGAGGGGGAAGGTGCTGCTGATCGAAGAGTTGACCGGCGGAACCACGGCGGTTGCCTCAACTCACCGGTTTCGCTGGGACGACGCACAGAGCAAGATGATGCTGATCGGGCTCGACGCGACACTCTACAGCCGCACCTTCGCGCATGATGGGCGGGAGGCAAGCTGGAACCTCCTGACCGGCGACCTCATCACCCGCCGGCTGCAACTCAACACGGGCAACGGCGATGCCGCCTATCGGAAGGTGGATGAGAAGCGCAGCAAGAAACCCAGCCCGCTGCTGGCGCTGGACCAATCGCCCAGTGGTGACGACCTGCTCGGATGGCCTGTGGCTGGGCCGGATCAATAGGGGAATGACAATGGGTAACGCACACACGGGCCTCGCCCGCTGGCACAACTACATGACGGGCGGCGCCGATCCGGCTGTGCTGGCAGACTTGCTGGCCGATGATGCGGTGTTCCATTCGCCGGTGGTGCATACGCCCCAGGCCGGCAAAGCGGTGGTGATGGCCTATCTGGTCGCTGCCTCGCATGTGCTGGGCGGCGCAAACTTCCGCTATGTCCGCGAGCTCGTGGATGGCGATGAGATGATGCTCGAATTCGTCACGGAAATTGACGGCATCAACATCAATGGCGTTGATATCATTCGCTGGAATGAAAACGGAACTATAAGCGATTTCAAGGTGATGGTGCGGCCGCTGAAGGCGATCAACAAGGTCTGGGAAATGATGGGCGCTCAGCTAGCGGCCAAAGGCTAACTCCCACGAGCCATCTCGGCGCATGACGAAGTCCGTCTCTGAGAGCACGTCCATTCCCAAAAGCACATCAAAGCCATTCGCCTGCTTGATCTCAAATCCGACCGTTTCGGTGAAAACGAATGGCAGGGCTGTAGTTGGCTCGTCGTCTCCAACTAAACCTAATCGGAATATGTATGAGGAAAGCTGTCGAACCTCTGTCGCTACCACACAGGGTCTCTTTCCGATGGGCTGGAGGTCAAAGCGCCTAACAATAGCGCGGCTTACCCAACTCGCGGTTGCTCCCGAATCGAGCAAGGCGACGTACATTTCAAACGTAAGGTCTGAAGGATCACGAGCGGCCAAAACAGCTATCGGCAAAAGAATGCGCCGGTCGCTTTTTCGACCCTTAATCAACCGCAAGACTGATCAGTCCCATTTCCACCGGAAGATCTTCGACTTCCTGAACCGAAAAAACCTCGTCTTCGAACAGACTCAAGCCAGCTCGGTAAGCCTCACCCGGAGAAGTGAAAAAGGTAACGATTTTGCGGTCTCGTATGAGGGCAAACTCACCTCGATGCTCACTCAACAGAGCTGCAAGCGAGCGCTGGAAAAAGTCAAAGTTCTGATCGATCTCAGACTGCTGGCTTTTGTGCATCACGCATCCTCCAACCCGCTAGACTCATCGCACAACTGCGACAAAACGAAAGAAAATTGCGATGAAAAGAATCAAGATTCAGACGAGTAGAATCAGGCAGGACAAAATATACGGCCGCTAATTCAACACCGCGAAATTCACGATCATCTTGCGCACCTCAGGGTCCAGCTCCAGCGGCAGATCGCGCTCGAGCATTTCGCGGCGGCTGGCGATGCTTTCGGCAATCATCACCCGCTTCATCGCCCAATCGGGGCAGGCCCGTTCGGCAATGGCCCGCCGGTCGAGCACCGATACGCCGCTGTGGCGCGGATCCTGGGTGATCCGCTCCATCAATCCAGCAACCTCGCTCTCCTCGCCCTCAAGCAGCTGGAGGAAGTTGCGGCCGTTGAACAGCAACAGGCCGGTAATGCCGCGCTCCGGATTGTTGCGCGCGCTGGTGGCGAGGATGGATTCCACTTTCTCGCGCGGCAGAGTCGGCGCGGTGCTGATATAGAGAAACTGGCTAAGCACGTATTCCCGTCCGTCCGTCTGCGGCCCGACCCCTCGGCCCGTTTTGTCCTGCGTTTACTGATTCATCGTCGCAAAGAAGTCTTCGTTGGTCTTCGAATCCTTCATCTTGTCGAGCAGGAACTCCATCGCATCTACGGTGCCCATCTGCATCAGGATGCGGCGCAGCACCCACATCTTGCTGAGGTTGTCCTTCTGGACCAGCAGCTCTTCCTTACGGGTGCCGGACTTGCCGACATCCAATGCGGGGAAGATGCGCTTGTCAGATACCTTGCGGTCGAGCACGATTTCCGAGTTGCCGGTGCCCTTGAACTCTTCGAAGATCACTTCGTCCATCCGGCTGCCCGTATCGATCAGCGCGGTGGCGATGATGGAAAGCGAGCCGCCTTCCTCGATATTGCGCGCCGCACCGAAGAACCGCTTGGGCCGCTGGAGCGCGTTGGCGTCCACACCGCCGGTCAGCACCTTGCCCGAGCTTGGCACCACGGTGTTGTAAGCCCGGCCCAGACGCGTGATCGAGTCGAGCAGGATCACCACGTCCTTCTTGTGTTCGACCAGCCGCTTGGCCTTTTCGATCACCATTTCCGCGACTTGCACGTGACGATTGGCGGGTTCGTCAAAGGTCGAGGAGATCACCTCGCCTTTCACCGAACGCTGCATGTCGGTCACTTCCTCGGGCCGTTCGTCGACCAGCAGGACGATCAGGAACACCTCAGGGTGGTTGTCGGTGATCGCCTTGGCGATGTTCTGCAGCAGCACGGTCTTACCCGTGCGTGGCGGGGCGACGATCAGGGCGCGCTGGCCTTTGCCCTGCGGCGCGATGATGTCGATCACCCGCGCGCTTTTGTCCTTGACCGTCGGGTCAAGCGTATCAAGGCTGAGCTTCTGATCCGGGTAAAGCGGCGTCAGGTTGTCGAAATTGGTGCGCAGGCGGACCGCGTCAGGATCGTCGAAATTGACAGCGGTGAGGCTGGTCAGCGCAAAATAGCGCTCGCCATCGCGCGGTGCGCGGATTTCGCCTTCGACCGTATCGCCCGTGCGCAGACCCCAGCGGCGGACCTGATTGGGCGAGACATAGATATCGTCCGGTCCGGCGAGATAATTCGCCTCGGGGCTGCGCAGGAAGCCGAAACCATCCTGCAGCACCTCAATGGTGCCGATGCCCATGATCTTTTCTTCGTATTCTTCGTCCTCGGCCAGTTCGCGCAGGATGCTGAACATCAGATCCTGGCGGCGCATGGTCGAGGCGCCTTCAACGCCCAATTCTTCAGCCATCTGAACCAGTTCGGCCGGGGCTTTGCGTTTGAGGTCTTTGAGATGCATTGTATTGTTTATCCGAAAGCAGGAGTGGCCGGATGGTCAGTACCCTTCTGGAAGAAGGGCGTCTTGCGGATGCGCTGATCGCAATTGCAAGACTGGGCTTGGAGAAAGCAGACCTGATGGAGCAAGAACGCTCCGGTACCCGGTTAGGTGATCACGAAATAGGAGCCGCAGCGCGCTAGGTCAATCGCGGAATGCACTGCCTACAGCAAGCTGTCTGATTTGTGAATCAGCCAACTTGCTGCAACTCTTTGTTGTCACATCGCTGTTGGCCGAAAACCGGTTCCCACTTTTCGGCGCGATGCTCTAGAACGGCTTCAGGTAAACCAGCGCCACGATCAGCACCAGCAACAGGCCGGGCACCTCGCCAATCATCCGCAGCCGCGCTTCGGTCAGCGGCCGTTCGCCCCTCGCCATTTTCTTGGTCTGCCCGACCAGCCAGCCGTGATAGCCGGTCATCACCAGCACCAGCGTCAGCTTGGCATGGAACCAGCCCGAGGTGAAATGCCCGCCCGCATAGGCGAGGCTCAACCCCAGAACCCACACGATGATCATACTGGGGGTGAGGATGATGCTGCGCAGCTTGCCCATCCGGGTCGCCCACTTGGCCTCGCCTTCCGAGCCCGGCGCGTGATCGAGCATGTAGATGCACTGGCGTGGCAGCATGAACAGGCCCGCCAGCCAGAACACCATGAAGATCACGTGCCCCGCCTTGAGGAACAGATAGATCGACAGCAGCAGGTCTTGCACCGGTTTAGCCCCTCGCTTCGTTTCTTAGGGCCGCGAGCAGTTCCTCGACATGCGCGATCGGGGTGAATTGCCCGATCCCATGGCCGAGGTTGAAGACATGCGGGCGATCTTCGAAAGCGGCGATGATGGTCTTGACCCGCTCAGCCACGGCCGGGCCTCCTGCTTCAAGCAGCAGCGGATCGAAATTGCCCTGCACCGGCATGCCCTGGGGCAAGCTGGCGTGGGCCCAGGCGGGATCGAGCGTCTCGTCCAGCCCCACCGCGTCCACACCCGTCTCACGCGCATAGGCGGGCAGCTTCGCGCCCGAGCCCTTCGGAAAGCCGATGATCGGGGTATCGGGGTGCGTTTCCTTCAGCTTCGCGGTGATCGCGGCGTTGGGAGCAATCACCCACTTTTCAAACTGATCGGGCGCGAGACTGCCCGCCCAGCTGTCGAACAGCTGCACCGCCTCGGCCCCGGCATCGATCTGCCCGCGCAGATAGGTGACCGAAACCTCGATAATCGCGTCGATAATCGCCTGAAGATGCGCCGGATCACGGTAAGCGAGCAGCCGCGCCGGGCCCTGATCCTTGGAGCCTTCGCCCGCAATCATGTAGGTCGCGACCGTCCAGGGGCTCCCCGCAAAGCCGAGCATCGTCACCTCGGGGCCGATCATGGCGCGGGTGCGGCGCACGGTCTCATACACCGGCTCGAACCGTTCAAACGCCGGGGTGAAGGCATCGAGCCCCACTTCCAGCAGAGTCGGCGACAGATGCGGGCCTTCGCCGGCCGCAAAGGTCAGCCCCTGCCCCATCGCATGCGGCACAATCAGGATATCGGAAAACAGGATCGCCCCATCAAACCCGAACCGCCTGATCGGCTGCACGGTGATCTCGGCGGCCGCTTCGCTATCGTAAACCAGTTCGAGGAACCCGCCCTTTTCGGCGCGAAGTTCACGATATTCAGGCAGATAGCGCCCGGCTTGGCGCATCAGCCAGACGGGGGCGACGTCCTGACGGACACCTTTGAGCGTATCGAGCAATGGACCAGGCATAGAACTCCTTAGAACAAATCTAATCAATTTATAAAGGATTGATGGAGTCTGTTGGCCCTGTGGAAAGTGGGAATTACCGGGCTCTGCCGGATCATCCCCAATTGGCCCAGTCCCAAATGCCCCCACCGAATCCGCATGGATTGGACGTCAAGCGGGCTTTATCCCCACTCTTCCCAGCCTGTCGATAACACTTGTCCCGTGTGGGCAAATACCCCGAGGAAAAGCCTGTCAGCGGGCATGATAATTGCTCCCCAGCTTGTCCGCTGCCCTCTCCCGTGGTTTATGCCGCTGACTGTCCACAGGCTCCGGACGGCACGGCGAGCGACCCTGACGATGAACCGACTCAACCTCCACCTTGTATCGGATTCGACCGGCGAAACGCTGGAAATGATCGCCAAGGCGGCGTTGGCGCAGTTTGATAATCCTGCGGTGAACCGCCATTTCTGGCCCATGGTCCGCTCGCTCCAGCATCTTGACCGGATCGTGCCCGATCTCGCCGCGCATCCCGGCCTGGTGCTCTATACGTTGGTGAACCCCGACACGCGCAAGCGGTTGGAGGAGCATTGCCGACATCTCGGCCTGCCCGCTGTGCCGGTGCTCGATCAGGTGACCGCCGCGTTGGAAGCTCAGCTCGGGCAGGAGGCGCATGGCCGCCCGGGCCGCCAGCACATGATGGACGAGAGCTACTTCAAGCGGGTCGAGGCGATCCAGTACACGATCGCCCATGATGATGGGCTGGCGCACGAGGATTGGGAGGAAGCTGATATCCTGCTCGTCGGCGTGTCGCGGTCGTCCAAGACGCCGACCAGCATCTATCTCGCCAATCGCGGGTACAAGACTGCCAATATCCCGCTGGTGGTGGAAAGCCCGCCGCCCTCGGCGCTCTATCGCTTGCGCCACCCGCTGGTGGTCGGCCTGACGACCAGCCCCGAAAGGCTGGTGCAGATCCGCCGCAACCGGCTGTTGAGCCTGAACGAGGCGACCGAGACCGCTTACGTTGATAATGATCGGGTGAAGGCCGAGCTGTTGTTCGCCCGCCGGATGTTTGCCGATAATGGCTGGCCGGTGATCGATGTCACCCGCCGTTCAATCGAGGAAACCGCCGCCGCGATTATTCGGTTGGCGCAGGAGCGTGATCGCAAACCGGCGAGCGAGGGCGGGGTGGGAAAGCCGATATGAGCGGGACACGCCTGATTCTTGCTAGCAAATCCGCCTCACGCCGGGCGATGCTCGATGCTGCAGGCGTGGCCTATGAGAGCATCCCGGCCGATATTGATGAGCGCGCGGTTGAGGCAGGGTTGTCAGGCGCCGCCCCCGCTGAGGTGGCCGAAGCACTGGCCGTTGCCAAGGCGGCGGCCGTAGCGGCGCTCAATCCCGGCGCGCTGGTGCTGGGGAGCGATTCGCTGGTGGTGGTGGGTGGTCTCCGCTTCGACAAGCCGCGGACGGCGGAGGAAGCTGCTGACCATCTGCGGTTCTTCTCGGGCCAGGTGATGGAGCTCCACAGCGCGGCGGCATTGGTCAGGGGTGGCGGGTGCGAATGGAGCCACGCCAGCGTCGCGCGGCTGCATGTCCGCGACCTGTCGGAGGATTTCATCGCGCATTATCTGTCGCTTGAATGGCCCGAAATCAGCCACACCGTCGGTGCCTTCCGGATCGAGGGGCCGGGAGTGCAATTGTTCGATCAGATTGAGGGCGATCAATTCACCGTGCTCGGCATGCCGCTCCTGCCACTGCTCGGCGCGCTGCGCGAAGAAGGGGTTTTGCTGGCATGACCAAACCCTATGCCGAAGTGATCGGCGATCCGATTGCGCAGTCCAAATCGCCTGCAATCCACGGCTTCTGGCTGGGCAAGCTGGGGATCGATGCCGAATACCGCGCTGCCCATGTGCGGGCTGAGGAATTGGCGGACTATCTCGCGCAGCGTCGTGCTGATCCCCTGTGGCGTGGTTGCAATGTCACTATGCCACACAAGCAGGCAGTGATGCCGGTGCTCGAACACATCGAAGCGCCTGCGGATAGCATCGGCGCGGTCAACACCATCACTCCGCACGATGGCGCGCTGACAGGGACAAACACCGATGCGGCCGGCTTCCTTGAGCCGCTCAGCGATGACCTCGCCCAGACCCACTATTTCCGCATGGCCCGCATCATCGGCACGGGCGGCGCAGCGCGGGCAATCATTGCGGCGCTGGCGGGGCACGGCTTCACGCTGGTGGTGGCGGGGCGTGATCCCGACAAAGCACGCGCGCTGCTCGATGAACTCGCTCCCAAGGGGGAACATCACGCCATTGATCTCGCCCACTTTGCCGATCCCACCGATTTCGCCTTTGATGACCGCGAGGATTGTCTTGATCTCATCGTCAACGCCTCCAGCCTCGGGATGCAGGGGCAACCGCCGCTGGCGTTTGACTGGAGCCATGCGCCGCCGGGCAGCATCGCCTATGACATCGTCACCGCCCCGCGCGACACAGCGCTGCTGCAAACAGCGCGCGGGGCCGGGCATCGCACCATCGATGGGCTTTCGATGCTGATCGGGCAGGCAGCGGTCGCCTTTGAGCGCTTCTTTGGCCAGCCCGCCCCGCGCGAACACGACGGCGAATTGCGCGAGCTGCTGAACCGATGAGCAAGCCCAAAATCATCGGCCTCACCGGCTCCATCGGGATGGGCAAATCCACTGTCGCGGCGATGTTCGCCGATGCCGGTATCCCGGTGTTCGACGCCGATGCCGAAGTGCGTGCAATGCAGGGGCCGGGCGGCGAATTGCTGCCCGCGATTGAAGCCGCCTTCCCCGGATCAACCGGGCCTGACGGGGTCGACCGTGACCGACTGGGCCAGCAGGTCTTCGCCGACAAAGACGCCTTGGCGCGACTCGAAGCCATCGTTCACCCCGCCGTGGCAGCCAAACGTGCCGCATTCCTTGAACTGCATCACGACAAGCCAGCCGTGGTGTTCGATATCCCCCTGCTGTTCGAACGCGGCGGGCATGCGGGCGTTGATACCATAGTCGTCGTCTCTGCTCCGGCGGAAGTGCAGCGCGCCCGCGTGCTTGCCCGCCCCGGCATGATCTCTGAAAAATTCGCCCACATCCTCGGCCTGCAAATGCCCGACGCCGAAAAGCGCGCCCGCGCCGATCATGTGATCGATACCGGCACCAGCCTTGACGAAACCCGCGCACAGGTGCTTGCCCTGATTGCGTCACTTTGATTGCAAAGCCCGCTTGCAACTGCCCGAACATGGGCAGATAGTGCCGCAAATGCGCGAGATAATTTTCGACACCGAAACCACCGGGCTGGATCCCAAGACGGGGGATCGCATGGTGGAAATCGGCTGCATCGAGATGGTCGGACGGGTCGAAACTGGCCGCACCTTCCACGCCTATTTCAATCCGGATCGCGACATGCCGCCCGAAGCGGAACGGGTCCACGGCCTCAGCGCCGCCTTCCTCGCCACCAAGCCGCGCTTTGCCGAACGGGTGGATGAATTGCTGGCGTTTCTTGGCGATGCGCCGCTGGTGGCGCACAATGCCGGGTTCGATTTTGGATTTCTTAACAACGAGCTGGACCTGATCAGCCGCGATCCGATCAGCATCGACCGGATGGTGGATACGGTCGCGCTCGCACGCAAGCGGCATCCCGGCGCCAAGCTCAGCCTCGATGCGCTGTGCACCCGTTACGGGATCGATCGCAGCCACCGGGTGAAGCACGGCGCGCTGCTTGATGCTGAACTGCTCGCGCAGGTCTATGTCGAACTGAACGGCGGGCGGCAGATTGGGCTGGGTCTGATCGATAACGGCCCTGGCTCTGACGCCGAAACGCTCGCCGCCGCCAACACCACACCCAACGCGCCCTGGCATCGCCCCGCAAGCGACAAGCCCCGGCGCGAACCACGCCCCCATGTTGCCAGCCCGGAGGAGCTGGAACGCCACCGCGCATTCATTGCCGGGATCGACAACGCGATCTGGACTCGCTGAGGACGCAGGCAAGCCAGCATCGGATGCACGATCCCCATCACCCGACGGGAGGACTAACAGATCATGGATATTCGCATTTCAGGCCACCAGATGGACACCGGCATCGCCTTGCAGGAGCACGCGGCGGACCGCCTTGGCACCATCGTCGACAAGTATTTTGACCGTGCGCTTTCCTCCCACGTCACCTTTGGCAAGGCGCCCGCCGGTGCCTTTACCTGCGATATCATCACCCATGTGATGCAGGGGCTGATCCTCAAGGCGCAAGGCAGCGCGCAGGATGCACATGTCGCGCTGGACGATGCGGCCACCAAGATCGAAAAGCAGCTGCGCCGCTACAAGCGTCGCCTGACCGACCGCCACGAACAGGCCGATCATGCCCGCGGCGAAGAAGAGGCCGCCTACACCATCTTCGCGATGGAGGAGGACGAAGAACAGGAGATCATCGCCGATTCGCCGCTGGTGATCGCTGAAACCCGCGTCGATATCCCCACCGCCACGGTGGCCGACGCTGTGATGATGATGGACTTGCGCCACACGACCGCGCTGTTTTTCAAAAATGCTGGCACGGGACGGCATAATATGGTTTACCGCCGCGCCGATGGCTCGATCGGTTGGGTGGAACCCAAATAGAGCCGGAATGCCTCTTTGCCCTAGGGTAAAAGGCGACTATCACGATGCTCATACGGCGGTAGCAGGAGGGGGTTACCGCCCCGGCTCGGCGGTGCTTTGCGGCACCATCGGACCGGTTCTACGCCGCACGCGGCGCACTCTTTCGGGATCTGCAACACAATGGATGTTACCCTCGCACTTTCGCCACAGGCGGTTGCATTTGCCCGGTGCGATACCAAGCCCAAGGTGCTGGCGCAGATCGCGCAGCTGCTGGGCGATGCCTATGGGCTCAATGCCGCTGAGGTGCTGGAAGGCCTTGAAGCGCGCGAAGCTTTGGGCAGCACCGGCTTTGGCCGCGGGGTCGCGATCCCGCATTGCCGCAGCAAGGATGTGCGCCGCCCGTCGCTGGCGCTGATCCGGCTGGAGGCGCCGATCGATTTTGCTGCCGCCGATGCGCGCCCGGTCACGCTGGTCTGCGGCCTTGTCTCGCCAGAAAATGCCGGGGCGACCCATCTGCACGCGCTCGCGGCGATTTCGCGGCTGACGCGCGATGAAACCCTGCTGCAAATGCTCGCCGATGCCCCCACGACCGAGGCGGTGTTTGCGCTGCTGACCAACCAGTTCCTGCGCGATGCGGCCTGATCAGACACGGTGAACAATGCCCGGACCTGACGATCAACCTGCCGCGACCGGGGCGGAGCAGCATTACCGGGCGCTGGAGCGGCTCTATGCCTCGGCCCCGATCAATCGTAAGTTTGACAGCGTGCTGCACATTCCCGGCGAGGGACTGGCGCGGTTGACCTTCACCATCACGCCCGAAGATTATCATGCGGCCGGCGCGGCGCATGGGACGATCTATTTCAAGATGCTGGATGATGCGGCGTTTTATGCCGCCAACACGCTCGCGACCGACCGTTTCCTGCTGACCACCAGCTTCAACCTGCACTTCACCAGGCCGCTGCGCCAAGGCACAGTAATCGCCGAGGGCCGCTGGGTCACTGGCAAGCGCCGTGTGTTCGTGGCCGAAGCGCGGTTGGTGGATGAAGAGGGCGACGAGATCGGGCGCGGCACCGGCACCTTCATGCGGTCACGCATGGCGCTCTCCAGCCTGCCGGGTTACGCCGCCGGCGGTGTTTCCGGGCTCTGATGGCCGACAATCGCCTGCCCGCCCATCTTGAGGCGAGCGCGATGATCCGGCTGGCCGAATCACTCGGCGGCTATGCCACGGTGTTGAACAAGGGCGAGCGTGACGCCGGAACGATCCTGATTGTCACGCTGTGTCACGGTAAAGGCGGCACGCTTTACGAAAGAATGCCGCAGACCGATGGATCGCGCATTTTTGTTGCTGCAAAGCGGGAAAATGCCGAAAATCCATCGAAATTTGCCGAATATCTGGCGCGCAGACGGGCTCAGGATGCCGATATGTGGTTAATTGAGGTGGACATCGCAGATCCCGAACGGTTCATCGCGGGATTGAACGACTCGCGTTGACGCAAAGGTCAATCGGGCTAGGGGCGCGGCACTTCCCAGCGCAGGCTGTCAGGGCGGCAATTCGGCCGTATCGTCAGCACGCAGACGGGGAGCGGCCGGCAGGCTTTGCTTGAACCCCGCACGATTTTATCGCTGCGATCAGGGTTCCCACCTGTGACAGTGCGCGCTCACCGCCCGATTTGTAGATTTGATGAGTCGCAAGACTGCCACGATTGTCGCGATTGCCGGACTGGCATTCGCCTCCACGATGTTTCCCACCGGCAAAGTTGCCGTTGCCATGGCCCAGGCCGCAAGCGCGCCGGCCGATAATCAGCCCGCCGTGACCGAACCGGTCGAGCTGGTGCCCGAAACCCCCATCGCCTTTGTGTCTGAGGAAGTGGTGCAGCCACTGGCTTCACCTACTGCGCCAGTATTGACCGAGGCCGGTTCGCTGTCCGAACTGGTCGGCATGGTCGATACGGCTGCGGCGCTCGATAACGAGCTGCACTGCCTTGCGGGCGCGGTCTATTTCGAAGCGCGCGGCGAAGGCCTCGCCGGACAGCTCGCGGTTGCGCAGGTGATCATCAACCGCAGCGAAGATGGGCGCTTCCCCGGTTCCTATTGCGGCGTGGTCGCCCAACCGGGACAATTCTCCTTCATGCGCGGCCGCCAGATGCCGCAGGTCCGCACCGGCACCGCCGCTTGGACCCGCGCCGTGGCGATCGCCCAGATTGCGCACAAGGGCATGTGGGAATCCGAAGTGGGGAATGCGGTGTTCTTCCACGCCCGCTATGTCCGTCCCGGCTGGAGCATGCGCAAGACACGGATGGCGCAGATCGACACGCATATTTTTTATAGGTGAGCTTAAGCTCCCCTCCCTTTGGGGAGGGGTTGGGGGTAGGGGTACCGCCCCCAGAGAAGGCAGACCCCCCATCCCAACCCTTCCCCGTAGGGAAGGGCTTTTTGGTTCAGACCCTCAGCGTGACCCAAACCGGGGTATGATCGCTGGCCTTTTCCCGCCCGCGATATTCCTTGTCGACGCCGCAGGATTCCAGCCGGTCGGCGCATTCGGGTGACAGCAGGATGTGGTCGATCCGGAAGCCGTGATCGCGCTGCCAAGCGCCGGCCTGATAATCCCAATAGGTCCATACCCCGCCGCGCGGATTGTGGGTGCGGATCGCGTCGGTCCAGCCGTTACCCAGAAGCTGCGCATAGGCCGCGCGCGATTCGGGTTGCATCAGCGCGTCATCCTGCATCGCCTTGACCGACCAGGTGTCATCATCTTCGGGGATGACGTTGAAATCACCGAGCACAACGGCGGGGACTTCCTCGGCCCAGATTGCCGCCATGCGCGCGCGCAGCTTTGCCATCCATGCAAGCTTATAGGTGAATTTCGGCCCCGGATGCGGGTTGCCATTGGGAAGGTAAAGGCAGGCGATCCGCACGCCGGAAACATCCGCCTCCAGATAGCGCGCCTGTTCCTCATCGCCTTCATTAGGGCCGGGAATGCCAAGCCCGCGCTGCACTTCGGCAAGGGTGTAGCCCGCCTTTGTGTCGACCAGAATTGCGACCCCGTTGAAGCTTTTCTGCCCATACCAGATAGCACTGTATCCCAGCGCCTCAATCTCGGCGGCGGGAAAGCCCTCGTCCTGCGATTTGATCTCTTGCAGGCAGGCAACCGCAGGCCGGGTTTCGGCGAGCCATTCGAGCAAGCGCGGCAGGCGGGCCTTGATCCCGTTGATGTTGAAGGTTGCGATTTTCATGAGGCTACCTCGTCATTGCGAGCGCAGCGAAGCAATCCATGATCCGGTGTTTCCGCTTGGTGCGAGGTCAGCCCATGGATTGCCGCGTCGGCCCTTGCGGGCCTCCTCGCAATGACGAGGGGAGAGATCAACCTAAATCCCGAAGCTCGCGCCGCAACCACAGCCAGCCGCCGCTTGCGGGTTTTCGACCTTGAAGGCCGCCCCGCCGAGCGATTCGACGAAATCGACCGTGCTGCCTGCGATGAGATCAAGGCTGACGGGATCGACGACCAGACGCACGCCATCGGTTTCGCTCACACTGTCATCACTGTCGGGCGCATCGGCCAGATCGAACTTGTACTGGAAGCCCGAACAGCCGCCGCCTTCCACCGCAAGCCGCAGGATCGGCTGGCGCGACTGCTTGGCCGCAATAAACGCCACACGCTTGGCGGCGGACGGGGTGAGGATCAGGGGCGCGGCGGTCATGGGCCTAATCTAGGGTGCGTGGGGGCAATGCTCAAGCGCTCACACGGCCTGAATGTAGTTCCGCATCGCCTCTGCCTCGTGCGTTACCTCGTCCATCTTCGCCTTCACCAGATCGCCGATGGAAATGAAGGCGATCAACGCGCCGTTCTCAACCACCGGGAAGTGGCGGAAGCGGCGGCGGGTCATCATCCCCAGCGCTTCGTCGACCGTGGTGGCAGGCTCTACGGTGATCGCAGGCGAGGTCATGATCGCTTCGACCGGTTGATCGAGGCAGACCGCCCCGCGATCAGCCAGGCGGTAGATAATGTCGCGTTCCGAAATGATGCCAACCACCTGCCCATTACGCAGCACCGGCAGGGCGCCGATGCGTTTGGTGGCAAGCGTGCTGACAACCTCTGATACAGGCGTGGTGACGTCGCAGGCGATAATGTCGGCTGAGCCGCGTTCGGCGATGATTCTGGCAATGGTCATGGCAGACTCCTCTCTCCAGCCGTGCAGAGTGCCATGAGTGCGGCCAAAAAGCGAATCCGGGTTATCGCCGATATTGCACCGCGCGAACGTGCGCTTGCATGCTTTGCGCGTTGCCAAGCGGGGCCCGGAACGCCATGTCGGGCGGCATGACACGCAAGTCCCCACTCGACGATCCTGTGAACGCCGCCCATGCTTGGGCGCGGTATCGGCAAATCATGAAGGTGCTGCTGGCGGCAACCGTGCTGACAGTGGCGATCGCGATGGGCCTGCTATTTGCCTATAATGGCATGATTTCGGTGCATTTTTATATCGCGGTCGCGCTGGGGATCAGCCTTACCATGCTGCTCGGCGGCGGGCTGATGGGGCTGGTGTTCCTGTCCAATGGCACCGGCCACGACGAATCGGTCGACAATCAGCTGCCGGGGCGGGACGAGTTCTGGTCGCCCAAGGACGATTAGCCTGGCGGGTTGAGCCGGAACTCTTCCACCGGCACTCCGCCCACCAGATGCTCCTGAATGATCCGTTCGAGCACCTTGGGGCTGCACGAATGATACCACACCCCGTCCGGCCACACGACCGCGACCGGCCCGGCGGCGCAGATTTGCAGGCAATCGGCCTTGCTGCGCTGCACGCCCCCGCCTACGCCGCGCTTGCTGCCATCGGTGCGCTGCGGGCCGACCAACCCCAGCTCCTTGAGGCGTGACTTGAGGAACTGCCAGCTTTCCTCCCCCGCCTCGCGCGAACAGCATTTCTGCTTGTCGGATATGGCGCACAGCATGATGTGGCGGGTGATTCGCGTGCCCTTCGCCGGATCGCCGTAATGCTTGGCGAGCGCGGTCTGCGCCGAAAGCAGCTTCTGCCGGCTCATTGGCCGTCCTTCGGTTTCAGCCAGCTATCCAGCCAGGCGAACACGGTGTTGTGCCATTGCAGCGAGTTCTTCGCGCCGAGCACCCAGTGATTCTCGTCCGGGAAGACCAGCAATTGCGCCGGGATGCCGCGTTCCTGCAAGGCGGTGAAGCTTTGTAATCCTTGGGTGTAGGGCACTCGGAAATCCTGTTCGCCGGTGATGACCAGCATCGGGGTGCGCCACTTGTCGACGTGGTTGGCGGGGTTCCACTTTTCATAGGTATCGCGCGCCTCTGCATAAGACCCGCCGAAATCCCAGCGCGGAAACCACAATTCTTCGGTCGCGTAATAGAAGCTGCGGGTGTCGAAGATGCCGTCGTGCTGGACGATGCAATCGAACCGGTCGGGCCATTGCCCCGCGATCCAGTTGACCATGAACCCGCCATAGCTCGCCCCCATCGCGCAGGCGCGGGTGCCATCGATCTGGCTGTCCAGCGTCAGCGCAGCTTCGAGGCCTTTCTGGAGGTCTTCCAGCGGCTTGCCGCCCCAATCCTCGCGGATCGCGTCGGTGAAGGCCTGCCCGTATCCGGTGCTGCCGTGGAAATCGACCGAGATCACCGCGTAGCCTTGCGACGCGACCACGCGCGGGTTCCAGCGGTTGGACCAGCTGTCGTTGAAGCTGCCCTGTGGCCCGCCGTGGATGTAGAGGATCGCCGGGATCGGCCCCGTCTGATCGGCCAGCCGCGTGATCTGGCCCCACACGATGTCGCCATTGGCCCCGGCAAAGCTGAAGCGGCGGGTGACGATATTGGCATGCGCGCCCATGCGGGTGGTGGCGATATCGGTCAGCGGGCGGGCCTGCCCCATGCCGTCCGACAGAAAGAGCTCCGCCGGATTGCCCAGCGAATCGCGCGTGAACAGCGCCCGGCCACCCGGCAGCGGGGTGAGATTGGCAATATGCGCCTCGTTCCCGGCCATCAGGTTCAGCTCGGTCACAACGCCGCTGGCCGGATCGATGCGGAAGGCGGGTGTATCCAGCACCTTTTGCGCGGAAGCGAACAGCGACTTGCCATCCGCGCTCCACGCCAGGCCGCCAAAGCTGAGATCGGTCGCTTCGGTCAGATTGCGGCGCTTGCCGGTTTTGAGGTCGAGCAGCTGCACCGCCAGCTTGTCCGCCTCGTAGGTCGGACGGGCCATGGCGAGCCACGCGAGATAGCGGCCATCGGGTGACGGCACCGGGGAGGTGTCGGTCGCGGCATTATCCGCCGTCAGCAACTTGGGGGCCGCGCCGGAGAGGTCGAAGGCATAGATATCAAGATTGGTCGATCCCGGCTCTGCCCCATTGGCCAACCGTGCGGTGAAATAGAGCGTCTTGCCATCGGGCGAGAAGGCGATTTCCTCGCCCCCGCCAAACGGCATGGTTGGCGCGTCGCCGACCAGCGCGGTCGCAAGGTCACGCCCGGCGGCGGGCACACCGTTCTGCTCGCCTTGCCAGTGCGCCTGCGTGTCCCAATCCTTCACGGGATAGACCATGATGCGATTGTGGACGCCCGGCGTTTCCCACTGATCCCAGTGGCGGTAGAATCCGTCTGCGCCATCATACAGCCGCCCGGTGCCGGGGCCGGGCAAGTGCTTTGCCGGAACATCGCCGCAACCCGCGTCCGGGCAGTCGGCGGGCATGGCCCCCCACAGGGCGATGCGCTGGCCATCGGACGATAGCTTGAACCCGGCGGCGGCGACATCGGGCAATCCCACCACGACCTGCTTGTCCGTGATGCTGCCATCCGCGCCCAGTGCCGCGCGCCACACGCGGTCGATCTCCCCCGCCCCGTCCCACGGCTCTGCATCGCTGAGGAAATAGACCAATCCGTCGGGGCCAAAGGCGGGCGATGATGCCGCCATCCCGAAATCGAGCGCTACGGGCGCAGCACCCGGCTTGGTCAGGTCGAGCAGGTAGTAGGCGGTGCTGCGGGTCAGGCTGTCCGGATCGGTGGTGGTGACGCCGTAAACCGTCAGCGTCCCCGCCGCGTTGACTGCCGGTGCACCAAGCCGGGGCAGGGTGACAAGGTCGCGCGCGCTCATCGGCGGGGCAGTCACGCCGGGAACAGCGGGTGTTTCAGGTGTGTTCTGCGCGGCCAGTGGCGCAGCGAACAGGATTGCGGCGATCAGCGCGCCGGAGGTCATCAGTGTGTGCATGGCGGCAGGGTTAGCCCGCCGCGCCGCGCTGCGCCAGCCTTCAGGGCCGCTTGCCAACAATCCGGGCGATTTCCGCCTGCACCAGCTTTTCGACCATGCCGGGCAGGTTCGCTTCCAGCCACTGCGCCAGCATCGGGCGCAGCAATTCGCGGGTCAGCCCTTCGAGCGAGGTTTCGCCCGAACGCACAATCTGAGGGCGCGCCCCCGGTTCGGCCAGCATCGCCAGCGCGGCAAGGTTTTCCTGCATCGCATCGCGCGCATTATTGCCAATCAGCGGGGCATCATCGGCATTATCGTCCAGCGGAGTGGGTGAGGTCTCGGGCGTGCATTCCATGTCGGCCAGATCCAGCACCTCGACCTCGTCACGCACATGATGGATTGCCGCCGGTTCTTCCCGCGTTGCAGCAGTTTGATCGGGTGCCGCGCCGCGCCGCCGCCGTGTTTCCAGCGCGCCGGCGCGATTGTCACGCGCGATCACCTTTTTGATCGATTCGAGAATTTCCTCGACCGATGCTTCGCCATCCTGCGCCATCATTCGCCCCGTGTTCCTCATTGCCCGGCCTGTCCCGAATCGGGATCAAATTCACTCGCCGGGTGTCAGCTGTGGCCCGATTGTTGCGTTGGCAGGGGGAATGTCAACGGTTGAGGTCGATTTGGCGGCAGGTGCGGGATCACGGTCCCAGTCCCACAGCTTGCTGCTGACCCGGTCGGCGTTGACCTGCGGGTCATACAAGACCCCGCCGGTATCGAGGTTGAGATCGCGCGCTTCGGCCCGACCCATCAGCGCCAGCAGGTTGAACCCGGCAACATAGGCATTGCGCCGCGCGGTCACCAATTGAGCGCGGGTGTTGACCAGTTCCTGTTCGGCGTTGAGCACGTCAAGCACGGTGCGATTGCCGATCGAGTTTTCCGCCCGCACGCCTTCAAGGCTGAGCTCTGCGGCTTCGACGGCCGATTGGGCGCTTCTGATCACGCCATTTGCGGCCTGCCAATTGGCATAGGTCGACCGTGTTTCGGCCATGATCTGGCGTTCAGCGGCGATCACGTCTTCCAGCGCCGCGCTCTCGCGTGCGCCCGCTTGCCGCTGGCGCGCGGCGGGCAGGCCGCCCTGAAACAGCGGTATGGTGACCCGAACCCCGGCGTTGGCGGTGGTTTCGCGCTGCAAGAATTCACTGGAAACCGGGCCGCCCAGCGTGCCGAAGAAATCACTGTAATCGCCGCTGACAAACAGGCCCACCGTGGGCAGCCGCCCGGCACCTGCGGCCTTGGTATCATATCCGGCCGCCTCGGCGCGCAGCTTGGCGGCTTGCAGGTTGGGGTTGTTTTCCAGCGCGCTGACAATCGCCGCGCCGACGCTGTCGGGCAAGCCGGGCAGCGGCGGAGGTGCTTCAAGCTCGCCCGGTGCGCTGCCGACCAGGCGGACGTAGGTTTCGCGCGCAGTGATCAGGTTGGCTTCGGCCTGCTGCAGATCACCCTCAGCCAGAGCAAGGCGCGAGCGTGATTGCGCGACATCGGTGATCGTCAGGTCGCCAATCTGGAACCGGTCGCTCGAAGCATCGAGATTGGCGCGCAACACCGCGACATTATTGGCGGCGAGCAGGGCCAGCGCCTCGGTCCGCAGCACATCCATATAGGCGGCGACGACCTGGCTGAAGATCGCGCTTTCGGTGTTGCGCAGGTCGGCTTGCCCGGCCTCGACGCGTTCCTTGGCGGCGGCAATCCCGTTGCGGACCGCCCCGCCGGAATAGACCGGAACGAGCAGCTGGGCATTGACCCCAAGGTTGCGTTCGGGCGCGGTAAAGGAGTTGGCCGATTGCCGCAGGAACTCGATATGGGTGGCGGTGACACTTGCCGATGGCAGGCCTTGGGCGCGCTGGATCGGCACCCCTTCGTCGGTGGCGCGCTGGTCCGCCCTTGCCGCTTCAAGCGTGGGGTTGGTGTTGTAAGCACCCACCAGTGCTTCACGCAGACCATCGGCGTGGGCTGGCGCGCCAAGGGCCAGCAAGCTTGCCGAACCGGCTAGCGCTAGCAAACCGCGGGCAGCTCTCACGCGAAGGTCCAGCGCTTGGGTGCGTCAAAGGCGTGCAGCACCGGAATGCCGAGATCCTCGACCGGCTGGAGATTGATCTGGCCCGCAACCTTGCGGCCCGAGGCGAGGCGCGTGACCTGGCGCAGCAATAGCCCCGTGACCAGACGGCCATCATCGGCCAGCCGCGCCGCCAGCGCATCGGGCAAGTGTTCGATCGCGCCGTCGATCATGATCAGATCATAGGGCGCACCATCCGCCCCGGCAGCCGCATCGGCGGCGCTGATGGCGTCAAGACCGGCTACCAGCGGACGCAGCAAGGCCGCAAGGTAGCCGGTGCCGCCCTCCACCACCAACACGCGATCCATTGGCGCAGGCGCAGCTTCCATCAGCAACTTGCCATAGAACAGCGGCGCCGCGAGGTAGCCCTGTTCGCCCAGCGTGACCGCACGATCAATATAGGCGACCGAAGCCTTGTCGGCAGGAAGGAAATCCTCGCGCGGGACAGCTAGCATCCGGGCGAGCACATATTCTTCATTGACGCCGCTGGTGCGCAATTGGCTGTCGATCATCGCACGGCGGGCGAGGGTGGTGTCGGGCAAGGTCGTGGTCATGATGCTCATGTTCTCTCAGGATCGCTGTATTATGGCAATAACACAGTCCGTCAACCCTTTCCATAAACGCGCAAAGGCTCAGTTCCAAGGCCTTTGACCTCGGCTACCGGGAGTGCTTAGGGAGCCGCACGGACCTGCGGGATTCTAATCGACTTAGTGAGGGATGGTTTCGATGAGTGACATGACAGCGACCTCTGGCGATGTGCGGATTGAAACCGATTCGCTGGGCGAAGTGGCGGTGCCAGCGCAAATGCATTGGGGCGCGCAGACGCAGCGCAGCATCGCCAACTTCCCGATTGGCGGGGAAAAGATGCCCCCGGCGCTGATCCGCGCGCTGGGCCTGCAAAAGCTGGCGGCGGCGCGGGCCAACATGGCGCTGGGCGTGCTCGACAGCGGACTGGGCGAAGCGATTGTCGCCGCCGCGCGCGAGGTGATCGACGGGACGCTGGCCGACCAGTTCCCGCTGGTGGTGTGGCAGACGGGTTCCGGCACCCAGTCGAACATGAACGCCAACGAAGTGATCGCCAGCCGCGCCAACGAAATGCTCACCGGCGCGCGCGGGGGCAAGTCGCCGGTGCACCCCAATGATCACTGCAACATGGGTCAGTCGTCAAACGACACCTTCCCCACCGCGATGCACATTGCTGCGGCGAGCGAGGCGATCGACCAGCTGATCCCGGCGCTGAAGAAACTGCACGGCGCGCTCGATGCCAAGGCGCAGGAATTTGCCGAGATCGTCAAGATCGGCCGCACCCACTTGCAGGATGCGACTCCGATGACGCTGGGGCAGGAATTTTCCGGCTACGCCAAGCAGATCGAATATGGCATCGCCCGGGTCGAAGCGACCCTGCCGCGCGTGCTCGAACTGGCGCAGGGCGGCACAGCGGTCGGCACCGGGATCAATGCCAAGGTCGGGTTCGCGGAGGAATTCGCCGCGCAGGTCGCTGCCGAAACCGGCCACGCCTTCGTCACCGCACCCAACAAGTTTGAAGCCCTCGCCGCGCATGATGCGATGGTTGAGATTTCGGGCGCGCTCAACGTGCTCGCGGTCAGTCTGATGAAGATCGCCAACGACATCCGCCTGCTCGGCTCCGGCCCGCGCAGCGGTCTTGGCGAACTCTCGCTGCCAGCGAACGAACCCGGCTCCTCGATCATGCCGGGCAAGGTCAACCCGACCCAGTGCGAGGCGATGACGATGGTCTGCGCGCAGGTGATCGGCAATCACATGACGGTGACGGTCGCGGGCACCCACGGGCACCTTGAACTCAATGTGTTCAAGCCGGTGATGATCTACAACGTGCTGCAATCGATCAAGTTGATCGGCGATGCCAGCCACGCCTTCACCGATAATTGCGTGGTCGGGATTGAGGCCAACACTGCCCGGATCACTCAGCTGCTCAATGAAAGCCTGATGCTGGTGACGGCGCTTAATCCGCATATCGGCTATGACAACGCGGCCAAGATCGCCAAGAAGGCCCATGCTGAAGGCACTACGCTGAAGGCGGCGGCGCTCGAATTGGGCCTGCTGACCGAAGAGCAGTTCGCGCTCTGGGTCGTTCCGGCGGATATGATCCGGCCGAGGGATTAGGGGCGGGGTCGTTCGTCGACCCTGAATAACTGTTCAGCTTTCGACCAATGCGCGAGTCCGCCCGACGACAAGCGCCTTCGCTAGTGGCGCTTGTCAGGCTAGGGCGTTATCGCTGTTCGGCATAATGTTGATGGCCCGATACAACGAAGCGACCCTCGCCCCGCCCTCGGCCGCTGTGCCATTCCGCACGGTGCTGTTTTCGATGGTGGTGCTGTGGGCGACCTATTTTGTCCTCACCACCATTCGCAGTTTTGTGATGGACTTCGGCCTGCAATTCGAGCTTGGCTGGCGCCGCCTTGCGGTGACCGGCGCCGGGGTGGCGCTGACGTTGGTCTTGTGGCTGCTGCTGCGATTGTTCGATGCGAGGCCGCTCTGGATCAAGATTTCGGCTGCGATTGCGCTGGCATTGCCGGTCGCGCTGGCGATCGGGCAGGTCAGCTACTTCGCCTTCAAGGACATGGAAGAGGCGCAAGAACAGGCCTATGCGCAGAAATACAACATCAACCTGCGCCGCGACGAAAGCGGCAATCTGCTGGTCGACGTGCCTGTGCGCAGGGTCGGTCCCTCGGCATCGGGCGGAAGTGCAGAGGGATCGGACACGGATGATGCGGTGGTCGAATCCGAAGCGGTGATCATCGCCCCGGCCGAAACCTATGCCGATTTCTGGCGCAAGCTGCTCGACATTGCCCTGGGCCGCTATTTCCTGCTGCTGGCCTGGGCGGCGACCTATTTTGCGCTGCTGGCAGGCGTGCAGGCGCGCGCAGCGCAGTGGCGGGAGGAACAGTTCCGCAGCGCCGCAAAGGCCGCCGAATTGCGATCCTTGCGCTATCAGGTCAACCCGCATTTTCTGTTCAACACGCTGAATTCGCTATCGGCGCTGGTGATGACAGGCAAGGCCGACCGGGCCGAGCGGATGATTCAGACAATCAGCCGCTTCTACCGCCACAGCCTCGCCAACGAGCCGACCTCTGACGTGGCCCTGGCTGACGAGTTCGATCTGCAAAAGCTCTATCTCGATATTGAAACGGTGCGCTTTCCCACCCGGCTGGTGACGGTGTTCGATCTGCCTGACGATCTGGAAGAAGCGCGCGTGCCGGGGATGATCCTGCAACCGCTGGTGGAAAATTCAGTCAAATACGCGGTGTCCCCCGTCTCCCGTCCGGTGACGATCACGATGGCGGCGCGCGAGGAATTTGATCGGCTGGTGATCACCGTCAGCGATGATGGCCCCGGAGTGCCGCACGGCGCGCAGCACGGTTTCGGCATTGGTCTTGCCAATGTGCGTGATCGGCTCGAAGCGCGCTTTGGCCCCGATATCGGCTTTGTTTCCACCCCCGTGCCGGGGGGTTATCGGACAGAAATCCGCATCCCCCTGTCCAAACCCCTCAACCGACCAGATGAGCGCCATGGCTGATCGCGAATCCGAACAGTCTCCGCTGCGCACCCTGATCGTCGATGATGAGCCACTGGCGGTGGAACGGGTGCAGGTGATCTGTGCTGAAATCCCCGCCGTGCGCGTGGTCGGCACCGCCAGCGATGGCGCCGCCGCGCTGCGGCTGGCCGAGAAGCTGAGCCCTGATCTGGTGCTGCTCGACATGACCATGCCCGAATTGGACGGGCTGGGCGTCGCGCGCCGCTTCGCCGAGCAGGAGCAGGCTCCGGTGGTGATCTTCGTCACCGCGCATGATCACTTTGCGGTCGAAGCCTTCGATCTGGAAGCGGTGGACTATGTGCTCAAACCGGTCTCGGCCGACCGGCTCGAACGCGCGATCGAGCGCGCGGTGGCGCGACGCGGCCAGCGGCGCCAGAAGGTCAGCCGCTACCTTGATGAACTATGGGTGCCGCACCGGTCCGAATTGTTGCGGATCGCGGTGAGCGAAGTCCACCAGATCGATGCCGAGCGCGATTATGTCCGCCTGCACGTCGGCGGGCCGGAAGCGCTGCGATCTTACCTGCTGCTCCAGACCATCGCGGGTCTCGAAGGACGGCTCGATCCTGAACAATTCATCCGCATCCACCGCTCCACCATCCTGCGGCGCGATCACATTCGCGGGCTGCGGCATGATGGGTTGGGGGTGTGGTCGGCCGAACTGGTCAATGGCGAGGCGCTGCGGATCGGCCGGACTTATCTCGCCCGCGTCAAGGCGATGGCTGGAAGGTAAGGGGCGTTTGCGCCACCGAGAGCATCGCGCCGAAAAGTGAGAGCCGGTTTTCGGCAAACAGCGATGCGACAACAAAGAGCTACAGCAAGCTGTCTGATGACTCGAAAAAAACGGCCCGAACCCCAGGGACTGGAAGGGTTCGGGCCATGTAACCCGCGCCGCCCACGCTGCGGGGCGAGGGGAAGCGCAGGAAAGCGCGCGCGGTTCAGACGCCGCGTTGCTTGTTCGACATCAGGGCTGCGACCTGCTGCTTGGCACTGGTGCGCGCCTTGGCGAGGCAGGCGCGTACCTCATGGCTCATCAACCGCGACCCGGTGGTCACGCTGTTGACACGGCACACCGTCCGCACGGCTTTTTCGACGCGCTGATCGAGCAGCTTCTGCCCTTGCACCGTGCCAAGATTGATGTCCGACGTGCTGACATTGATCGTCATCAGCTGGGGTTCGCCGGCCATGGCAGGGCTGATCGCAGCGCTGGCGAGGCCAAGGGCTATGGCTGTATGGGCGACTGTTTTTCCAAGGAACGTCATGAGTTATCCTCCATCAGCAGGGTGGCTGTGATCAAGCGGGGTCTTGATCCGGGGGGACGCCAGTCACTCTGCTGCCGACACAAATACCCTGCTGCCGCCCCGTCCGCATGCGCGCCTCGACCAACCCCGGGCGCCGGTCCGACCGGTGAGCACGCGAATGACCAAGCGCGTGGCCAGGCGGACAAATGGCGGTTTTCAATCGACCGGCGCAGCGCCATAGTAAGGCCATGAACTGGGCGACGATCACGATCTTCATCATGGGAATCGCCAATTTCGCGCTCAACCGGGCGGTTTTTTCCAGTGGCCATCCACTGCTCGCCCGGCTGCCGCTATCGAGCCGGACCTGGGGTCAGCGGGCTGCCTTGGTCAGCGAATTTGCCCTGCTGTTTTTCGCGCTTCTGCTATCGGTCAGGGGCTGGCCGGTCCTTGCCTTTGCCTATGCAGCCTATACCGTGGTCAATGGCTTTGCAGCATGGCTGATCATAAGCAGGCGAGTATAGGCAAGGGCCATGACGACGCGGTTGTTCCATATCAGCGATGTGCACTTCGGCGTGGAGGATCGTGCCGCGCTGGCTGCTGTGGCGCAAGCGGTGGCCGATGAACGGCCCGATGCGGTGGTGTGCACCGGCGACCTGACCCAGCGTGCCAAACATTCCGAATATGCCGCCGCGCAAGACTGGTTCGCGGCGCTGGGGGTGCCGGTTGTGCTGGAGCCGGGCAATCACGACATGCCCTATTACAACCCGTGGGAACGCTTCACCGATCCGTTCCGGCGGTATCACCGCTTGCGTGCCGGTCTGCCGGATGGTTTTGCATCGGATGATGTGGTGCTGGTGCCGCTGCGCACCACGGTCCGCGCGCAGACGCGATTTCCGTGGTCCGATGGCGTGATCCGGCCTGATGCGCTGAAGGCGACGCTGGCGGACTTGGCCGCGCTGAAGGGCGATCCGCGCACCATCATCGTGATCGGCCACCACCCCCTGCTCGGCCCGGAAGGCGTAGCGAAAAACCCGACCATCGGCGGCGATGATGCCTTTGCGCAGATTGCGGCGGCGGGGGCCGATGCGATCATATCCGGCCACGTCCACGTGCCCTTCGATCAGCAGCGCTATGTGGGCGGACATGACCTGCGCATGATCGGCACCGGCACCCTGTCCACCCGGCTGCGTCACGGCGTGGGGCCATCATGGCGCGAGATTATCTGCGATCCCGGCGGCGTGATCGAAACCCGCGTCCGGTCCCACGCGCCCGCCGTGCCTTAACCAATTTTGCGTATAAGGCCGTTAATCCTTTCTTGGTGAAATTGCCTGCGGGGCGCGTGAGCGCCTGTCAGCATAGGGGCACAAGCGATGGATATGATCAAGGCGCTGATCTTCGGCGCAATCCTGTCCGCAACGATTGCGTTGGTGATCGGGTCACAAGGCACCAGCGCAGGACCATTGGCGATTCACCTGGTGTCGGTGGCCGATGCCAAGCTGTTCTGGTCGTGGCCGACATTCTTTCTTGGCAGCGGCCTTTCATGGGCGATCATGCTGCTGCAACGCTGATCGCAGCATCGCACGACCCACGAAAAAGGGCGACCCCCGTGTGGGAGCCGCCCTTTCGATATCCGGTTGGATAAGCTTTAACGCTTCGAGAATTGGAAGCTGCGGCGGGCCTTGGCCTTGCCGTACTTCTTACGCTCGACCACGCGGCTATCGCGGGTGAGGAAGCCTTCGGCCTTCACGGCGCTGCGCAGTTCAGGCTCGTACTTGGTCAGCGCCTGCGCGATGCCGTGCTTCACGGCGCCCGCCTGACCCGACAGACCGCCACCGCGAACGGTGCAGATCACATCAAACTGGCCAGAACGGTCGGTGATGGTGAAGGGCTGGTTGATCACCAGACGCAGGGTCGGACGCGCGAAATAGGTTTCCTGATCGCGGCCATTGATGGTGATCTTGCCGGTGCCGGGCTTGACCCACACGCGGGCAACCGCATCCTTGCGGCGGCCGGTGGCGTAAGAGCGACCCTGCGCATCGACTTCGCGTTCGCGCAGCGGTGCGGTGACGCGGGCGATTTCGGCAGCATCACCCTGCGGGACGCCAGCAGCGATGTCCTTCAGATCGGCCAGATCCGAAACGGTGGTGGTTTCAGCAGTCATTATGCAACGACCTTGTTCTTGCGGTTCATGGAAGCAACGTCGAGCACGGTGGGCTTCTGCCCATCATGCGGATGCTCGGTGCCGACATAGAGGTGCAGCGCACGCATCTGATCGCGCCCAAGCGGGCCGCGCGGAATCATGCGTTCCACAGCCTTTTCCAGCACGCGTTCGGGGAAACGACCGCCGAGCACCTTGGCCGGGGTGGTTTCCTTGATCCCGCCGGGGTGGCCGGTGTGCTTGTAATAGATCTTGTTGCCCATCTTGTTGCCGGTGAAGCGCACCTTCTCAACATTGATGACAATCACGTGATCGCCGCAATCGACGTGCGGGGTGTAGCTCGGCTTGGTCTTGCCGCGCAGGATGTTGGCAATGATCGAGGCCAGACGGCCAACGACCAGACCATCGGCATCGATGATGTGCCAGTTCTTTTCGACCTCGGCCGGTTTGATCGACCGGGTCTGCTTGCTGAGCGCCTTCATGGCATGTGTCCTTGGTTCGAAACTGTCTTGCAGGGGATGCCTGCGAGAATCGCCCTCCGATCAATCGACCGAGGGAGAAGTGCGGCGCCAATGTCGCTCGGCCCCGTGAAAGTCAAGCAAAAGCGCGGTTTTTCGATAGGGTAAAATAATACCGTATGATTTGGGTTGCCTGTTTCCGGGCTATGCCGGGCCCAACGTCCAGACTTCATGGGCGCGGCGTTCGAGCCCCTCGACGCGGGTGATGATCCAGCATTCGGCATGCTTCAGCCACGGAGCGTCGGCCTGTGGCTGCGCTTCGTAACGAAACGAGAAACTGCCCGAAAGGCCGCCGGGAAGCGCCACGGTGTCGTTGCGTTCCGCTGGCCGACCGGCGGGGAACAGCAAATCGGGCGGCATCATGTCCAATTGCAAGCTGCCCGCCTTGTGCAGTTGCGCCAGATAAAAGCGAATCGCGTCGCGTTGATCGGGCGGCACGTCCTGTTGCGCAATATAGTTCTCAGCTGCGCGCAGGGCTGAGGCGACATCCTCGCTTGGCGTGAGGGACGCGCTGCTTGGCATGATCACCCCCGTGTCAGACAGCAAGATCGGGAACATCCCGGCGGCATCACGCTGCTGCTCGATCGCGGATAATTGCGCAAATTGCGGGGGAGCTTTCACCTCGGCTGAAATTTGCTCGCCGGTGACAATGATCCCGCGCGCTTGCCGGTCAAACCGCACCTGCCAGCGGCGGGTGACGGTGATGGCCGCGCCATCCACACCCAAACCGCGTTCAAGCATGCGTGACAGGATCAAGGTGGTATCTGGGAGGCGCAAGAGTGGCGCTGGCGTCGCCGAGAGCGGGGTAAGTGTTAGCTTGGGCACGCCGATGATGCCCATTCCGGCCCCCAATCCGGCCAAACCCGCCAGCATCCCCCGTCGGGAGGTCACCTTCATCGCCGTCACCCTCCGCCCCACCATGCCCGGCTCCGCCGTGCGGTCATCCGGTTCAATTGCGTGCTGCTGGCGCGGTGCAGTATGTCGCAAGCCACGCCAGCGTTGCCGGATGGGCAGCATCGCAGCGCCAGCCGATAATGGCAGGTGTATCATAGGGATGCAGCAGCCCCAACTGCGCAACGCAAATATCCAGCAGGTCAGCGGTGGTCTTGAACAGCACCGCCGTTTCAGTACCGCTTGCGCGGGCGCCGTCCCACACGAAATGGGACTCGATCATGCCCAGGATGTTGGCGCAGGCGATCAGCCGGGCATCGAGCAATTGGCCTGCGATGCTGCGGGCACTTTCAGGGTCAGGGAAGGGGCACCAGATCAGCGCCGCAGTGGCTGGCCCCGGCTGCTCCATCACGCAGGGCTGCGACTTTGCCGCGCCGCCCCGTCGCTGTGCATCGCCCGCACCGTTGCTGCCACGGTCAGCGCGCCGACCAGTTGGTGCGCCGCCGCAATCCAGAGCGAGACTTCGCTGATCACCGTGGCGATCCCCAGCACAACCATCGTGCCAAAGGCGGCGTTGAGCGCGATGGCGGCAAGACGATCCGCCTTGCGCACCCGCCGCGCCAGCCAAATCAGCGCCGCGACCGCGACCCAGGCCCACCAGCGATGGAGGAATTGCAGCAGGAAGGGATCATGCGTCACCGCCCAGATGGCCCCGCGCGACCACTCCACCTCAGGCACGAGCCGCCCATTCATCAGCGGCCAATCATAGGCGGCGTGGCCGGCATTGAGCCCCGCTACCCACGCGCCGAGCAGCAGCTGGATGAACAAGACCCCAGCCACCAGCGACGCCCCAAAGGTGAGCCGCGCGGGCCGTGCCGCCGGATCGGCCGCCAGCCTGCGCAGATCCCGTGCCGTCCAGACGAGGCCCGCGAGCAGAAACAGCGCGGTGAGCAGATGCGCCGCAAGACGGAAATGGCTGACGTCGGTCAGATTGGTCTGACCCACGCCCGATGACACCATGTACCACCCCAGCGCCCCCTGCCCGAGGATCAATCCGAACATCGCCGTCAGACGCCAGCCATAGCAAGCCGGAATCGCCCGGCGCAGCGCGAACACGATCAGCGGCACAAGAAACGCCAGCCCGATCACCCGGCCAAGGATGCGGTGGAACCATTCCCAGAAGAAGATGAATTGAAACGCCGCAAGGTCCATTCCGGCGGGGCCGCTTTCCATCCGGAACTCGGCGGTCGTGCGGTACTTGGCAAATTCGGCCGCCCAGGCCGCGTCGGTGAGCGGGGGCAGGATGCCGCTGACCACATTCCACTCGGTGATCGACAGCCCGCTTTCGGTCAGCCGCGTGATACCGCCGACCAGCACGATCATCACCACCATGGCGGCGACGATTTCCAGCCACCGGGCGATCGCCAGTGGCGCAGCGCGGGTCTGGGGCGAGCGCGCAAGCAGGTCTGATACGGAGGCGGAGGCGGCCATAATGAACCGTCCCATGTGCCGGGGCGCGGCGTTGCGCAAGCCTGTTTGGCGCAAGTCCCGGTGCGGGGGTTGCAAGCAGGCCGTGCAAGGTGGACGCGCCGGCTGAATAGGTTTTCAGCGCGCCCTGCTCTTGCGCAATGTAACAATGTCACATATCTAGGGAGACACAATGGCTCAGAACGCCCTCCCCCCGCCGAGTCGATCCTCGCTGCGCCGCCGACTCGATCATCTCGGGATCGGGCTGGCTGGCTTGTGCGCGCTGCATTGCCTGGCGACGCTGGTAGTGCTGTCGACGCTGGGCCTTGGCGGACACTTTCTGTTCAATGAGAATATCCACCGCATCGGGCTGATGCTGGCCCTGGTGGTTGGCGGCGTTGCGATTGGTTGGGGCCTGCTGCGGCACCGGCTGATCTTGCCGTTCATTGTCGCGATGGCCGGGTTGACGCTGATGGCAGCGGCGCTGCTGGTGCCGCATGGCGCAAACGAGTTCCTGTTGACGCTGGTTGGCGTGACGCTGGTTTCGGCGGCGCACCTGATGAACCTGCGCGCGGCGCGCTGAGCCTCTCAAACTCGCTGTTGCAGCAGGCCGCCAAGGCCCTATGTCTCGCGCCATGACCAAAAGCATCATTCTGAACGGCGCCCCGCACCGCAGCGCCGCTACCACTATCGCCGATCTGGTGCGCGAACTGGAGCTTGCGCCTGAAAAGGTCGCGGTTGAACGCAATGGCGCGATTGTCCCGCGCTCTACGCTGGCGGAAGCACCTTTGGCCGAGGGTGATACGCTCGAAATCGTGCACTTTGTTGGCGGGGGCGATCATCAGGCGGATACCTGGACCGTCGCGGGCCGGACCTTCACCTCGCGACTGATTGTCGGCACGGGCAAGTACAAAAGCTTTGAGCAGAACGCGGCGGCTGTTGCGGCGAGCGGCGCGGACATCGTCACGGTCGCAGTGCGCCGGGTGAACGTCAGCGATCCCAAGGCGCCGATGCTCACCGACTTCATCGACCCTAAGAAGATCACCTACCTCCCCAACACAGCCGGTTGCTTTACCGGCGACGATGCGGTGCGCACGCTGCGGCTGGCGCGCGAGGCGGGGGGCTGGGATCTCGTGAAGCTGGAAGTGCTGGGCGAAGCGCGCACGCTTTACCCCGACATGCGCGAGACGCTGAAAGCGACAGAGGTGCTGGCCAAGGAAGGCTTCCTGCCGATGGTTTACTGCGCCGATGATCCGATTGCTGCCAAGCAATTGGAAGACGCAGGTGCGGTGGCAATCATGCCCTTGGGCGCGCCGATTGGCTCGGGGTTGGGAATCCAGAACCGGGTAATGATCCGCTTGATTGTAGAAGGCGCGAAGGTGCCGGTGCTGGTCGATGCTGGCGTCGGCACAGCGTCAGACGCGGCGGTCGGCATGGAGCTGGGCTGCGACGGCATCCTGATGAACACCGCCATCGCCGAAGCGAAGGACCCGATCCGCATGGCCCGCGCGATGAAGCTGGCAGTTGAAGCCGGGCGCGAGGCCTATCTGGCGGGCCGCATGGCCCGGCGGATGTATGCCGATCCGTCGAGCCCGCTGGCGGGGTTGATCTGATTCGGTTCACACAAAGACACAAAGACACAAAGACACAAAGAGCTTGGTGCCTGTGGCCCGTCAGGGCCTTCCAATCCAGGTGCCGATAGAATGCAAAGCGCGGCTTCGCCGAAAGGGCTGACCTCTTTGTGCCTTTGTGTCTTTGTGTGAGAAACCGACTACCTAACCCTTAATTAACCATGCCATGCGACAGTTCTCCTCGTCCGAAGGAGACACGCCATGATGATGCCGATTGCCGAGATGCGGGAATTTGCCGGGTTCGCCCCGGCCGAACAGCGTTACATCAAGCGCAGCCTCGATATCGGCCTCGCCCGCACTGACGCTTTCCGCCGCTGGGGCCGGGGCGAGGCGGAGAATACCGCGATCCGCCGCCAGTATGTCGCCTATCAGGATTTGAAGAGCCTGCGCGGGCTGATCCCGCACGAAGGTTCGCCATTCGAAGTCGAACGCTTCCTCGCCAAGCTGGTGCGCCTCGCCGCCTTTGATCTGGAACAGGAGCGGCTGGCGAGCTTTTCGGCCTTCCGGTTCCTGTATGAACGCCTGCTCGGCGCCCGGGCGCGGCCCTATCTTCCGGCGGCCTTCTGCGCCGCGAGCGCCTTGCCCGCAATTCGCCCAGAACGCCGCAAACTGCTGCTGCAAAGCTTGAGCGAAGCCGCCGCCACCGCGCCCGGCTGGTCGGAGCGCGAGCCGATGTTCCTCCCCGAATATGTGGACGACTTCGAAGCGGCTTGAGTTTAGACGAGGAGGGATGACGCCGCCCTCCCCCTATCACCCCCCGGTCAAACGCTCGCTGAGCATAGCGGGTCACCAGACCTCGATCAGCCTCGAACCGCTGTTCTGGGACATGCTGAAGGCTGCCGCCTTGCGCGAGGGGCTGGCGATTGCCGCGCTGGTCGCCCGAATCGATGCCGAACGGATCAAGTCCCCCACCCCACCCGGCCTCGCCAGCTCAATTCGGGTCTGGCTGGTCAGCCGCTCGGCGGAGCAGGGCGTACAGCTCTGACCCGATATCGTCCCGATGGCAGAGCGAGGCGCAAGTCTTCGCCTGGCTCGGCCCAGATGCGATCGACCGGCACGGCATCGTCGGGGTCGCCCTCGGCAAAGGCTTCGATAACCAGCGGACCATCGGTCGGGCGCAGCGATTCCGGGATTGCGACCGGAAGCTGGCCGTTTGCAAACCGCCATTCGGGGCGGCCATGACGCAACTTCACTGCCGGGTGATCGACATAGAGGTCAAACCAGCCCTGCTTGTCCGCCGACGATGGGGCGAGTCTGACCGTGTCCGAACTCCCGCGACAATAGGTTTGATCGATGGTCAGCGGGTCAATCCCGTGATCGCGCTTCAAGCGTGCGGCCATCCAGGCATCGTCCCAGCCATCCTCGTCCACCACCGCCGCCTCGCGCGCGTGGGAGTAGCCGACATGGACTACCAGCTTTTCCTCGGGCGCGATGCCTTTCAGGATCGCAGCCAGATTTTGCGCCTGTTCGGTTTCGCGGTCGCGGATGTCGATGCGCCAATCCCCGTCCGATTCAGGGCGAACCCGGTCCGGGTCGTAGACCTGCTCATAGGCGGCAAAGCGGTAGCCGAGACCCTTGGCCTCGCGCAGCATGGCTGCGAACACGGGCTCGCGGCTGTACCACCCCAGATCCTGATGAATGTAAGGAAGCTCGGCATGCATATCGACCGTATCGGCACCCGGCTCATCAGTATTGGCAAAGGTTTCTGCGGCCAGCACGCTGAAGCCGAGCGGGCGCAGAGCCGCGATCAGCTTGCGATTGAAGTCACGGTGCCGCGTGACCGTGTGGCTTTCGTTGATAATGACGACACGGTGCTTCGCCGCCGCCTCGACGATCCGCGCCAGCACATCGGTTCCCCCCTCGGCACCCGGCGTCAGCGGCGGGCAAGGGGCGGTTTGGTATTCGTTATCGTGCCGCGCGGCCAAATCCTCGCGGCCGAGCATCGAATAAGCCTGCGAAAGCGGCTCGCGCTTCGGATCGATCTTGCGCGGGTCTTCGTAGAGTAACGGTTGCCCCGTCTCGCCAGCCTCAACCGGCGGCCCGGCGACTCGCAACTGCACCTGCGGCCCGGATTGATCCTCCGCGTGAAGCCCGCCCGCCACTGCGGCCAGCGCCACCAGCAGTGCGGGCCACCGCATCAATCATCCACCCGTTCAATATCCGCGCCGACCAGCTGCAGCTTCTCCTCCAGCCGCTCGTACCCGCGATCAAGGTGATAGAGCCGCCGCACGGTAGTCTCGCCTTCAGCCGCCAGCGCGGCGATTACGAGGCTCATCGAGGCGCGCAGGTCGGTGGCCATCACTTCGGCACCGGTCAGGTGCTCCACGCCCTTGACGATCGCGGTGCGGCCTTCGGTGGTGATGTCCGCGCCCATGCGTGCCAGTTCGGGCACGTGCATAAAGCGGTTTTCGAAGATCGTTTCCTTGAGCACGCTCGCGCCTTGCGCCTTGCACAGCAGCGCCATCAGCTGCGCCTGCATGTCGGTTGCAAGCCCCGGATAGGGCGCAGTGGTGAGGTTGGTGGCCTTGAGCTTGCCGTCCGATTTCACGGTAACGCTCTTCGCGTCTGACGTGACTTCGCAGCCGATTGCTTGCAGCGCGTGGATCGTCGCCAGCATCTCGTCCGCACGCGCGCCCTCCAATTGCACCTCGCCCCCGGTGATCGCCGCCGCGCAGGCATAGGAGCCCGCCTCGATCCGGTCGGGCATCACCCGGTAGGTCGCCCCGTGCAGCCGCTTGACCGGGTGGATCGTGAGGTTGGAGCGGCCGATCCCTTCGATCTCTGCCCCCATCGCGACGAGCAGATTGCACAGGTCGACAATCTCGGGTTCGCGCGCGGCGTTGAACAGCCGGCTCGTGCCATTCGCGAGCACCGCTGCCATCAGCGCGTTCTCGGTCGCGCCGACGCTCACCACCGGGAAATCGAAATCGCCCCCCGGCATCCCGCCATCGGGCTGGATCGCCCGCACGTAACCGGCAGCGAGTTCGATCTTCGCGCCGAAGGCTTCGAGCGCCTTCAAATGCAGGTCAATCGGCCGATTACCGATGGCGCAGCCGCCGGGCATCGACACGGTCGCTTCGCCGCTGCGCGCCAGCATCGGGCCGAGCACCAGGATCGACGCGCGCATCTTGCGCACCAGATCATAGGGCGCGACGTTTGACGTGATCCGGGTCGCCTCCATGCTCATCACCCGGCCGAAATCTTCGGGGCGGGTGCCTTGGATCACCGTGGTGACGCCGAACTGGTTCATCAGGTGCTGGAACCCGTCGATATCCGCCAGCCGCGGCAGGTTGCGCAGCGTCAGCGGTTCCTCGGTCAGCAACGCGCACGGGATCAGCGTAAGCGCGGCATTTTTTGCGCCAGAAATCGGGATCGAACCGGAAAGGCGGTTGCCGCCGCGAATGATGAGTTTGTCCATCCCGCCAGCCTTAGCGAAAAGTGCTTTTGGCGCAATAAGCCGTGCAGCGCCGCCAACAGTGATTGACGCAGCGCAGGGAGCGCGGCACGACATCACTGTTCGATGACAGGCCAGCGAAGGTGCCGTGATGTCTCCCAGACCAATCAAGAAAGCCGTCTTCCCCGTCGCGGGGCTTGGAACCCGCTTTCTCCCGGCGACCAAGGTGGTGCCCAAGGAACTGCTGCCGGTGGTGGATCGCCCGCTGATCCAATACGCGGTGGACGAAGCGCGCGACGCGGGGATCGAGCAGATGATCTTCGTCACGGGTCGCGGGAAGACCGGGATCGTCGAGCATTTCGATATCGCCTTCGAGCTCGAAAAGACGATGAGCGAACGCGGCAAGGATTTGTCGGCGCTCGAATGCACTCGTGCGACCCCCGGCGATGTCATCGCGGTGCGACAGCAGGTGCCTCTGGGTCTCGGCCATGCGATCTGGTGCGCGCGGGCAATTGTGGGGGATGATCCCTTCGCGATCTTCCTGCCCGATGAGCTGATGGTCGCGCGCGAAGGTGGCACAGGCTGCATGAAGCAGATGGTTGAGGCCTATAATGAGGTCGGCGGCAACCTCATCTCGGTGCTCGAAGTGCCGATGGCGCAGGTGTCCAGCTACGGTGTGATCGATCCGGGCGCGCAGGTCGGCGCGCTGACCGAAGTGCGCGGTTTGGTGGAGAAGCCGAAGCAAGCCGATGCGCCCTCCAACAAGATCGTCTCGGGCCGGTACATCCTCCAGCCCGAAGTGATGCGGGTGCTGGAGAATCAGGGCAAGGGTGCAGGCGGCGAAATTCAGTTGACCGACGCGATGGCCAAGATGATCGGCACCCAGCCGTTCCACGCGGTGACCTTTGATGGCGCGCGGTATGACTGCGGCAGCAAGATCGGTTTTGTCGAAGCGACCTTGGCGATTGCGCTGGCCCGGCCCGATATGGGCGCGGAAGTGCGCGCGATTGCGCAAAGGCTGCTTGGGTAGGCTGTTTTTCCGACCCGTGTTGGAGACACAGGTTACACTGTCCAGGAACGAAAAACCGCCCCCTCCCCAAGCGCCTTGGATGACGCGGGGAGGAGGCGGTGGAATGTGTCTCATCCCGCGATCTTGTCACCGCACGGGCGAGTAGGAAAGTGGGCGAGACGGGCGGTTTTCGACCGCGCAGGACTTGCAGAAGTCAGTTTCAAAAAACCGTTCGCCCTGAGTCTGTCGAAGGGTCGTTCTTTACTTGAGGACCATCGTTGCCTCAGAAGAAGTGCAGTGCTTCGACAAACTCAGCACGAACGGTTTGAGGGTTTGCCGATTTACTCCGCCGCTTCGCCTGTTGGTGCGCCGCCTGCGTCATTATCCTGCGGCTTGGCGAGTTTCGGCGCTTTCTTCGGTGCGGGGGAAGCAGGTGGAGCCGACTCGGCCTCCGCCGCACCCTTGATCAGCCCCGACAGCGACGAACCATCCAGCCCCAGTTCTTTCATCAGCCCGTCAAGCACTGGTGCCTGCGCGCGGTAGGCGAGGGCTGCTGACACGGCATCGCTGGCAAGGTTGCCCGACCCACTACCGCCGCCGGAACCCCCAAACCCGTTGCCGTCACTCGATCCGCGCCCGCCATTGGTGAGGCCATCGACCTGCACGATCTTGATCGAATCGATCGCTTCCATCGGCTTGGCGCTTTCGCGGATCACCTCTGGCAGCACCTTCAGCAGCGCCAGCTTGGTTTGCAGGCTGATCTGGCTGTTCGAGAGGATGTTGGACGCTTCATTGATCGCGCGTTGGCCGGCTGCTTCGACTTCGAACCGCACCCCGGCAGCCTCGGCACGCAGCTTTTCCGCGTCGGCCTGGCCCTTGGCTTCAAGCGTCAGCGCCTGCGCGCGGTTGGCCGCAGCATCCTTTTCCGCCTCGGCCTGCACCTTGACCCCGATCGCTTCACGCTCGGCCTGTTTGGACGCTTCGATCAGCTCGATCTTCTTGCTGCGTTCAGCGATCTCGCTTTCGCGCGCGGTGGTGACGCGTTCTTCGGCCTCGACCGCCTTGGCGCGGGCATCGTCGGCCTCGGCCTTGGCCTGACTTTCTTCGCGGCTCTTGTTCTGCACCGCGATCTGCTGTTCCTGCCGTGCGATTTCGAGCGCGCGTTGCTGATCGATGCGGGCTTCTTCGACCAGCCGATCAGCCTCGATCTGCTGGGCATCGACCTGCTTCTTGGCTTCGATCTTGGCGGCATCGGCTTCGCGGGTGCGTTCGGCCTGTTCGCGGGCGATTTCAGCAGCTTGGCCAGCGCGCCGCACTTCGACTTCGCGTTCCTGCTCCAGCCGCGCATATTCCTGATCGCGGGCGATTTCGAAGCTGCGCTGGCTGGCTTCGAGGTTCTTGGTCTCGATCTGGACGCGGGTGTCCTGTTCGATATCGTTGCGCAGTTTCTTGCGCGCTTCGATTTGCTCGGTCAGCTTGGTCAGACCTTCGGCGTCAAACGCATTGTTGGCGTTGAAGTGTTCGATGCTCGTCTGGTCGAGCCCGGTCAGCGACACAGATTCCAGCTCCAGCCCGTTCATCGCGAGGTCGTTGGAGCTGACCTGCTGCACCTTCTGTACAAAGTCGGCGCGCTGTTCGTGCAGCTCGTTCATGGTCATGCCCGCTGCGACCGAGCGCAGCGCGTCAACGAACTTGCCTTCGACAAGATCTTTCAGAAGGTCGGGCTGCATTGTGCGCTGACCCAGCGTCTGCGCGGCCATGGCGATGGCAGCGGCATCGGGGCGCACGCGGACATAGAATTCCGCCTTCACGTCGATCCGCAGCCGGTCGAGCGTGATCAGCGCTTCGGTATCGCGGCGCACCACTGGCAGCACCAGCGTGTTCATGTTGACCGGCATGGTTTCGTGGAACACCGGGAACACCAGCGCGCCGCCGTTCATCACCACCTTCTCGCCGCCCAGACCGGTGCGGACGAAGGCGGTTTCCTTCGACGCGCGGCGATAGAGCCGGATCAGGAAGGCGAAGAAAATGATGACGAAGAGCAGGCCGCCCCCGCCCATCACGGCGTAAGAGATCAGGTCCCCGGACGAGCTCAAAACCTCCGTCGCCCCCGAACTGTCGGTTGTCGTCAAAGCCATCTGCGTTCCCCTTTAATGATCCACCCCCAGAAGCGGGCTTTCGTATTGCACGCCGTAGAAGGTTGGCCCTTCGCGGCGCACCAGCAGGACGGTATCGCCTGCGGTGAATGTGACTGTCTGATCGTGCGGTTCGACCATGATGAAATGGGCCTGGCCATGCATGTCGATCACCTTGGCACGCGCAGGGCTGCCGGCGCGGGCGGTGCCGATCTGGATTTCGGCATCGCGCCGCACCAGATCATCGAGATCAATCGCCGTGGTCTCGTCCTTGGGGATAACCGCGCCGAGCGGGCGCATGGCCAGGCTGTTGAGCGGCAGCGCCGCCCCGCCTGCTGCCAGCGCCGCCCATCCGGCAGAGAGCGGCGCGCCGAGCAGGTTTGTCAGAAGCGATTGCCCGATCACGCCAACGCAAGCGAACACGAACAGCAGCGCCGCCAGCCAGATCAGCAGCGGCACCCGGCCCAGCCCGAGCAGCGTGGTCAGCGCGTCGCCGAGGCCGCCCATTGCAAGACCATCAGGCGAATCAAATTCGCCCGCGCCTTCGATGGCCTCGGACACGCCGCTGACCTGCAGCAGAGCGATCACCGCGAGCGCACCGAAAGCGATCAGAAACGGCAGGTTGTGCGGTTCCAGCAAGCTCACGCCGCGCGCCCCGCAAAATCATGGCGGACATCAAATCCCATGTCCGGAAAGCTAGGGCAATTGCGGGCGAAACAATAGCGGAATCGGACAGGGTTTGCCGATTCTTGGGCCGATTTTGGCCGCGATATCAGGCGGGCGTTACCTTGAGCGGCAGGGTCTTCAACCCGCCGACAAAGGTGCTGCTTGCCCGCTTCGCCTCTCCTGCTGGTTCGACGCTCGCTACCCGGTCGAGGATTGCTTCGAACAGGATCTTCATCTCCAGCCGTGCCAGATGCAGGCCGAGGCATTGGTGTGCCCCGGCTCCGAACGCCAGGTGCCGGTTGGGCGAGCGCGCGGCGTCAAACTGGCGCGGATCGGGGAAATGCGCGGGGTCGTGATTGGCGGCGACGTAGTTCATCATCAGCCAGTCGCCCTTTTTCACCTGCTGACCGCCCAATTCGACGTCTTCGGCTGCGGTGCGCATGAAGTGCTGCACCGGGCTGGTCCAGCGGATCGCCTCTTCAACGATGCCGGGCAGCAGCGAGCGGTCGGCACGCACGCGGGCGTATTGCTCGGGGTCCTTCGCCAGCGCCTGCATCGCGCCTGCGGTGCTGGCTGAAGTGGTGTCATGGCCGGCGGTGGCGACGATGATGTAGTATCCTGCCATGTCGCGCGGGGGGAGCGGCTGGCCGTCCACCAGCGCATTGGCGATGACGCTCGCCACATCATCGGTCGGGTGCTTGCGGCGATCCTCGGCGATCCCGGCGAAATAATCCTCAAACGTCTTCACCGCACCCGCGACAATTTGCACCACCTGTTCGGGGGTCATCTTGTCCATCCCGGAGCCCGAAAGGTCCTTGTCCTGCCCGCCAAACAATTGCTGGGTGAGCATCTGCATCCGGAACTCGTCCTCCGGCGGCACGCCAAGGATTTGCATCACGACGCGCAAGGGATAGGGGCCGGAAACCTCCTTGACGAAGTCGACTTCGCTGCCCTGCTCCAGCATGCGGTCGACCGTGCGGGCCGCCAGAGAGCGCAGCTCGCCTTCCAGCCGCGCGAGGTTTCGGGGCATGAACCATTCCTGGGTCAGCTTGCGATACTTGGGGTGGATCGGCGCGTCGAACACCACCAGCGAATCGACCAGCATGTTCGATCCCGTAGCAGCACGGCTGAATTCGATCGCCTGATTGAAGCTGAACACCACCGGGCGCGGGTTGTTGAGGAAGGCGGCGTTGTCCTTCGACATCCGCATCACATCATCATAGCCGGTCACGAGCCAGAAGGGATCGAACAGGCCGGGCGTATCGGGCTGCACCTTGACCACCGGCGTATCCGCGCGGATCGCGTCAAAGGTAGCGAGCAGCCCGTTCCATTCGGCATAGGCATGCGGATCGATCACCTTGCGAGCGAGATCGCCGGGCAGCACGGCCCCGTTGCTAACCCCGCTCACGCTGCGTCGGCCTTCGCCTTCGCCGCATATTCATCGCGCAGCTCGCGCTTGTAGAGCTTGCCATTGGCCTCACGCGGCAGTTCGGGGCGGAAGTCGAACAGCTTGGGCATCTTGATCTTGGAGAGGCTGGCGCTGAGGAACTCGCGCAATTCGGCCTCCAGCTCCGCGCCCGCATCGGCCATGTCCTTGGGCTGCACCACCGCCACAACCTTCTCGCCCAGATCGGGGCAGGGCGCGCCGATCACGCCTGCGTCCATCACCTTGGGGTGAGTGACCAGCAGGTTCTCGATCTCCTGCGGGTAGATATTCACGCCGCCGCTGATGATCATGTGGCTCTTGCGGTCGGTCAGGAACAGGAAGCCGTCTGGATCGACATGGCCGATATCGCCCAGCGTCATCCAGCCCTTGGGATGCATCGCTTCGGCGGTCTTGGCGGGATCATTGTGATAGGTCGGCAGCAAGGCGTTCTCGAAATAGATCAGCCCGTCCTCGCTTGGCGGCACTTCCTCGCCATCGGGGCCGCAGACGTGGAGCGTGCCGTAGATCGCCCTCCCAACGCTGCCGGGATGCGCAAGCCAGTCAGCCGAGCCGATCATCGTCATCCCGATCCCTTCGGACCCGGCGTAATATTCGTTCACGATGGGGCCCCACCATTCGATCATCTCGCGCTTGATCGGCACCGGGCAGGGCGCGGCGGCATGGAGCGCACGCTTGTGGCTCGACAGATCATACCTGGTGCGGATCGCCGGATCGAGCTTGAGGAAGCGCACGAAATGGGTCGGCACCCACTGGCTATCGGTGATGCGGTATTTTTCGATCGCGGCGAGCGCGGCTTCGGGCTCGAACTTCTCCAGCACCACCAGCGTGCCGCCGAGCCGCTGCGCGGCTGAGCACCACGCGAGCGGCGCGGCGTGATAGAGCGGCGCGGGTGAAAGATAGATCATTGATCCATCGGTGGGCATCCCTGCGCCCATGGTCGCCAGGCCAAGGAACGGGATCATCGCCTGCGGATCGGGATTTTCTGGCGGGGCGGGGCGAATGCCCTTGGGCCGGCCCGTCGTGCCCGAGCTGTAGAGCATGTTGGCGCCCGCGCGCTGATCGGCGATGGGGGTGGAGGGCTGTGCGGCAAGCGCAGCGTCAAAGCTCTCCGCGCTGCTATCGCCAGCCATCAGCACCGGCAGATCGGGGCAATCCCGCCGGATCGCATCCATTACCCCGTCAAATTCATGCGAGGTGATGAGCAGTTTTGCGCCGCTGTCCTTGAGGATATAGGCGATTTCCGGCGCGGTCAGGCGGGTGGAAATCGGCACCAGCAGGGTGCCTGCGCGCTGCGAGCCCCAGATCAGTGTGAAATATTCAATCCGGTTTTCGAGCAGCACGGCAAAGGCATCGTCCGGCTGGAACCCTTGCGCGCGCAGCAGCTGCGCAAAGCGATTCGCCGCCTCATCCATTTCGCGATAATTCATTTGCTGGCCCGATCCGGCCATGATGACCGCCGGGTGATCGGGGCGGGCCGCGGCGTGCGCGATCGGGTGCATGCTCATTTGGTTCTCTCTCCCTTGCCGCAGCATCGGCGCGCTGTCTGGCCTTGACGGGAAATTGAACCGGGAGCGCCAGCCTCGCAAGCAAAATCGGTATGGGAAATGCCACCGATCAGCGCGCTTTCATGGGCCTTTGCGCAGGGCGAATGGCCGGAGCAGAAACAAAAAAAGGCGGCGGGTAAACCCGCCGCCTATGATCGGACACCCTCTCCAATGTCCGGCCCGTTTTCACGGGCAAGCTCTTCAGCTTGCGGGCTGGGGCTATTCGCCGCCTTGGCCGGTAAGCCGTGCATCGCGGGCGTAAGCCAGCTGTGCTTCGCTCTCTACCATATACGGAATCGGATTGACTGCAATACCCTCTACGCGAACTTCGTAATGGAGGTGCGGGCCGGTGGAACGACCGGTCGATCCGACATAGCCGATCAGGTCGCCCTTCTTCACATTATCGCCCGCCGCAACCGCAAGGCGCGACAGGTGGGCGTAGCGCGTTTCCATCGAAGCGCCGTGGTTGACGCTGATGTAAAGACCATAGCTCGAATACCAGTCAGCCCGGCCCACCACGCCATCGGCGGTAGCATAGACCGGGGTGCCGGTTGGTGCGGCAAGATCAACACCGTCATGCTTGCGGCGCCCGCCAAGCACGGGATGATTGCGCATGCCGTAACCACTCGTCAGCGCGGCACCGACGAGCGGCATGCGCGACGGCACTGAAACACTGCGCTGCGGGATCGGCGATGAATAAGCGGTGACATCACCTTCAACCACGCCGGACCCCAGCGTCGGGCTGGTGCGTTCAAGCGCGGTCCAGCTGGTGAAGAGTGATTTGAAGCGCATGTCGCTATTGGCCAGGGCATCGCCTTCAGCTTCGCGCACAGGCTCAACAATGTCGGCGCTGGTGGTGGCGGAGTTGGCGGTGTTGGCAAGGGCAGGCGCGGCAGCAGAAACCAGAACAGCAGCGCAGCTTGTGGCTGCGAGCTTGATCACATGGCGTAAAGCAGAAATCATAACTGACCCGGTTCCCGATTGCGGCCCACCCTTTTTTGAAGGCGGCACCGTTGGAATTATCCGGCCCGTCTGATGCGAGCCTTTGTTGCAATCTTGTTATCCGGGTGAGTCGTTAATGCGCAATCTCTGCATAGAAACCGCGCGACAAACCGGCTGCAAGACGCGCTGAGTCGTTGAACGGCGGCTTAATGGCCCCGTGAAAGTGCTGTTTCACAAGCGCCTGCCACAGAGATTCGGGCTCCGCATGCGCCATTTCGGCACAACGCAAAAAGTGCTTGGTGCCGAAACCGACATGACGAATCTCGTCGTCAAGGATGCGGGTGAGGATTTTTGTGCCATTTTGATCGCCCGTCGCGCGCACCCGATCCAGCGTCGCGGGGGTGACATCGAGGCCGCGCGCTTCGAGCACCATCGGCACCACGGCGAGCCGGGCAGCGACATCGTGGCTTGTGGCGTGCGCGGCTTCCCAGAGCCCGGCATGGGCGGGCAACGCGCCGTAACGGCTGCCGAGCGATTCGAGTTTGCGGGCGAGCAGCGCGAAATGCATCGCTTCGTCTGCCGCGACATCGAGAAAATCGCTGACAAAGTCGCGCCCCATCGCTTCGCCGAATCGTCCGGCCATATCGAGCGCCAGATCAATCGCGACGAATTCGATGTGGGCGAGCGCGTGCCACAGCGCGATCCGCCCCTGCTCTGAACCACCCTTGCGGCGCTTGGGCATCTGCCCCGGCGGCAGCAGTTCCGGCCGGTCCGGCCAGGCGGGCTGATCCGGTATGGCGGCGTCGAACCGCCAATCGAGCTTTCCCAAGCGCCATTCGCGCGCGACGGCGCGGGTGGCAAAGCACTTGGCGCGCGGGTCTGGCGTCAACAGCGCGGCACGGATGGCGGTAGCAACGCTTGGCATCGGGGCGTTAGAGAGCTTTAGCTGCCGCCAGCACTTCTTCAGCGTGACCGGCGACCTTCACCTTGTCCCAGATGCGCGCGATTGTGCCGTCGGCGGCGGCCAGATAGGTCGCGCGCACCATGCCCATGTAGGTCTTGCCGTACATCTGCTTTTCCGCCCAAACGCCGAGCGCGTCGGAAAGGCCGCCCTCTTCGGCGTCGGTCGCCAGCGGCGCGGTAAGGCCGTGCTTGGCGATGAACTTGGCGTGCTTCTTGGCCGGGTCCTTGCTGACGCCGAGCAGCTGGGTGCCCGCTGCCGCGAAGTCATCCTTCAGCGCGGAGAAATCCTTGTTCTCGGTCGTGCAGCCGGGGGTGTCGTCCTTGGGGTAGAAGAAGATCACCAGCTTCGATCCGGCAAAGTCGGATGGCTTCACGCTGCCACCCTCGGGGGTTTCCATGGCGAAATCGGGGATGGCGTCACCGACGCCGGGAAAAGTGGTCATAGGGGGTTCTCCTGTTCGGTAGCGAGAATGTCTGGCCCGAGGATTTGTTTCCACGCCTGCGCAACGCTCTGTCGCGCATCGGCGAAGGCGGCGAGGAGGTCGGTGTAGCTGTCATGTCCGCACGCCCGCGCCAGAGCGCGCGCGCCGGATGGCGGGGGTTCACGGCCATCAGGGGCGAGCAACCGGCCCGCCACCAGCATGCGGCTCATCAACGCGTGGGGCTCTATGAGATCGGCGGAGATGAGGCCCGCAGCAATCAAACCGGACAGCGCCACCGCGAGATCAGGATCAAGCGCTTCAGGCGCGACATCAGCCAGCGGTGCCCCATCGGCGGCATCGCCTTTCAATTGCAGATAGTGGACGAGGAACTCCAGATCGACCAATCCGCCGCGCGTCAGCTTGGCATCAATCGGCCCGCCGGATTGCTTGTGCTTGGCCATCTCGGCCCGCATGGCCAAGACCGCCTCGCGCAGGGCCGCGCGGTCACGCGGGGCATGCAGCACTTCGGCGAGCACCGCCTCCAGCTCGGCGCGCGCGGGCGGCGAGCCATAGAGCACCCGCGCGCGGGCGAGCGCCATATGCTCCCACGTCCACGCAGCCTCACGCTGATACTTGCCGAAAGCCTCGCAACTGACGGCGAGCGGCCCTTGATTGCCCTGTGGGCGCAGCCGCGTGTCGACCTCATACAGCGCGCCCTGCGCAGTCGGCACCGACAGCGCGGCGCTGACCCGGCTGGCAAGGCGGTTGTAGTAGATCGTCCCGCCGAGCGGCCTTGGTCCATCGGACTGCGCGGCGAAATCGCCAGTGAACAGGTAGACGATGTCGAGATCGGATGCATGGGTCAGCGCCCCGCCGCCCAAGCGACCGAGGCCGAGGATCAGCAATTCGCTGTCCGCAATCCGGCCATGCTTGGCGGCAAATTCCGCCACCGTCGCATCGCTGGCGAGCGTCAACGCGGCTTCGGCGGTGCGCGAGAGGGCGCGGGCGATGGCGAGCGGATCGGCCAGCCCTTCGATCAACTGGATGCCGAGCGCAAAGCGGATCTCGCCCGTGATCACCCGGATCGCATCGAGCAGCGCCTCGTAATCATCACGGATCGCCGCGCCGCGCATCCGTGCGATGATCGCGGGCACATCCCCCGGCAGGTCGAGTGCATCGCGATCGATCAGCGTGTCGAGCAGCTCGGGCTTGCGCGCCAATTCATCCGACAGTGCCGGGGCGAGGGTCAGCGCGGCCACAAGGCGTTCAATCAGATCGGGCCGCGCGTCGAGCAGGCGGAATGTGGTGATGGCGCTCGGCACGCGCTCGATGATGCGTTCCCAGCGGGTCACCGCGCGCGGTGGATCGTCGCTTGCCGCCATGGCTGCCAGCAACGCCGGTTGCAGCCGGTCCCACGCCGCCACCGCCTGCGGGGACCGGATCGCAGCATGACGTCCATCGCGCCAGCCTTCGATCCGCTCGGCGAGCACTTCGGGTTCCTCAAACCCAAGTTCGATGAGCTGCTGCGCCAAGGCGCTGGCGGGCATGGCGACTGGCACCCGTGTGGCCTCGCGTCGGCCGATCAGCTCTTCATAAATCCGCCCGGTTCGGGCGGTCAGCGCAGTAAGTTCCGCCACCAGCGCCGCGCCGTCTGCCAACCCATCGAGCCGCGCGACATTGTCGAGCGCATCGCCTTCGGGCAGCGCATGGGTCTGGCGGTCGTGCACCATCTGCAAGCGGTGCTCGATCTGCCGCAGCCGGTCATATCCCTCGCCCAAGGTGGCGGCGTTGTCAGCCGTGATCCACCCCGCTGACGCCAGCGCGTCAAGCGCCGCGCGTGTGCCGCGCACCCTGAGCGAGGTATCGCGTCCGCCGTGAATCAGCTGATGGGTCTGAGCGTAGAATTCGATCTCACGGATGCCACCGCGCCCGCGTTTGACGTCAAACCCGGGGCCGGGCAGCGGCGGGCCTGCATGGCTTTCCCGGATGCGCAGCGTGAGCGCGCGGATTTCCTCGATAGCGCCGAAATCGAGTTGCGCGCGCCACACAAAGGGGCGGATCGCGGCAAGGAACGCCTCGCCCGCGGGCACATCCCCTGCTGCCGCGCGCGCGCGGGTGAAGGCTGCCCGCTCCCAGGCCAGCGCCGCGCCCTGATAATGCGCCAGCGCTGATCCGACCGGCACGGCGAGCGGGCTGACTTCGCTAGCCGGGCGTAGCCGTAGGTCCACCCTCAGGGCGTAGCCGTCAGCCGTGCTAGTCGACAGCAGCGCCACCACCCGGCGGGCATAACGCTGCGCCGCCTCACCCGGATCGTCAGAAGCGCGGCGCGGCAGGCGCTCACGATCGAACAGCAGGATCGGGTCGATATCGGACGAGTAGTTGAGCTCACTCGCCCCCTGCTTACCCAGCGCCAGTGCAATGAAGCCGTCCGCGGCATCGCTATCGGTGCGCTCATGGATCGCGGTGCGGATCGCGCAGTCCAGCGCGCGGTCGGCGAAAGCGGTGAGTTCGCTGACCACCTGCGTGAGCGGGAAGGCGCCTGCCAGATCGCCCACCGCCAGCGTCGCCGCCAGCGCCAGCCGTTCGCGGCGCACGGCAATTGCGGTGTCGGGATGGTCGGCTTGCGCCTGCGCCCATGCCAGCGCGGCTTCGGACTCTCCCGCCGCCAGCAGCCCGGCCAGCTCCTGCTGCCGTTCCAGTGCGCGGGCGAGGAACGGGGCATGGCTGCGCGCGCGGTGCAGCGCCCCCGTCCAATCAAGGCTGTCCCAATCGAGGTGGCGATGCTCTCCCATCGCCCGCCTCTCTGACGGGTGCGGGCATGGGCCGCAAGGTCCGATGCTTGCGCGCAGGGCCAAGCTCTGCGATTGCACTGCGGCCAGACACAAGGTCGGGCACAGGGCCAAAGACTGGAGACGGCACGGACATGACAGCACGGAACGGAACGCTTGGCGTCATCATGGCAGCAGCGCTGACGCTGGCCGGGTGCGATGCGCTGATGGTGGATCAGGGGATCGATGGCATGGATTTGCCCGCGGTCGAGCCCGGCGTTTTGTCTGAAGCGACCATGAAAGACGTCACCCGCACCCTTTCCAGCGACGCCTTCGAAGGCCGCATGCCCGGCACCCCCGGCGAGGAAAAGACCATCGCGTTGCTGACCGAGCGCTTCAAGGCGGCGGGATTGCAGCCCGGCAATGGCGATTCCTGGGTGCAGGAAGTGCCGTTGATCGAAATCACCGGAAAGGATTACGCCCCGCTGACGATTGCCGGGAAGGGCGCGCCCATCGCGCTCGATTTCCGCAAGGATTGGGTCGGCGTCACCTATCGCGAGGATGCCGCCACCACGCTCAAGGACAGCGAACTCGTTTTCGTCGGATACGGCATCAACGCCCCCGAACGCGGCTGGAACGATTACGCCGGGCTTGATGTGAAGGGCAAGACGGTGGTGATCCTCGTCAATGATCCTGATTGGCAGGCGGTAAACCTCGAAGGCACCTTCAATGGCCGGGCGATGACCTATTACGGGCGCTGGACCTACAAGTATGAAGAGGCCGCCCGCCAAGGAGCGGCGGGCGCGCTGATCGTCCACCAGACCGATCCGGCCAGCTATGGCTGGAACGTGGTCGAAAGCTCATGGACCGGCCCGCAGGCCTATGCCCAGCGCGGGGAGAATGCTCCGCCGCTGACTCAGATGAACGGCTGGCTGACCGAGGATGCTGCGCGCAAGGTGCTGAAAGCCGCCGGACAAGATCTCGACGCGCTGACCAAGGCGGCGCAGGCCAAGGGGTTCAAGCCGGTGCCGCTCGGCCTCAAGGCGGGCACCAGCTTTGCCAACGACTTCCGCAGCTTCATGTCGCACAACATCATCGGCATTCTGCCGGGCAGCGAGGCGCCTGACGAATATGTGCTGCACACCGCGCATTGGGATCACTTGGGCCGCTGCACGCCTGCGCCTGATGGCGATGACATCTGCAACGGTGCGGTCGACAACGCCACCGGCACGGCGGCGTTGGTCGCGCTGGCCGAGGCCCACGGCAAGGCCGGGCCACCGCGCCGCAGTCTGGTGTTCCTCGCGGTAACGGCGGAGGAATCGGGCCTGCTCGGCGCGCAGTACTATGCGCAGAACCCGATCTTCCCGCTGGCGCAGACCGTAGGCGGGATCAACATGGATGCGTTTCAGGTGGCAGGCCCGGCCAAGGACGTGACGGTTGTGGGCGGCGGCAAGTCGCAGCTCGATGCCTTCCTGCAGACGGCGCTGTTTGCCGATGATCGGCGCGCTACCCCCGATCCCAAGCCCGAAGCTGGGTATTACTATCGTTCGGATCACTTCGCCTTTGCCAAGCTCGGCGTGCCGATGCTCTATATCGATGGCGGTGAGGACCTGATCACCGGCGGCAAGGATGCAGGCGCTGCGGTGGCGAAGGATTATACCGACAACCGCTATCACGGGCCGAAAGACGAGTTCAACGAGGCGTGGGACTGGTCGGGCGTGATGGCCGATTTGCAGCTCTATTACCGCATCGGCCGTACACTCGCGATGAGCACAAGCTGGCCGAACTGGAACGAAGGCGATGAGTTCAAGGGCGTCCGCGATGAAGATTGCGCGGGGTCCAATAAGGGTTGTTGAGCGCGCCATGACTGCACTGATGCCGCCCGAATGGGCTCCGCAGGATTGGCTGTGGATCGGCTTTCCGCACCTCGCCGAAGAATGGCCGGGCTGGCTTGAACCGGCGCAGGCGCAGATCGCCGATTTCGCCTCGGCCGTGGCGGAGAGCGGGCAGGCAGTGCGCCTGCTGGTGCGCGACGAAGCCAATGAGGCGCGCGCAAGGTCGCTGGTGAGCGAGAAAGTGACGCTCGAACGGCGCGCCTATGGCGATGTCTGGCTGCGCGATACCGGGCCGCTGGTGGTGTTCGATGCGGACGGCACCTGCACCGCGCGGCGGTTCGGCTTCAATGGCTGGGGCGGCAAATATCTGATGCCGGGCGATCAGGAGATCGGTGCGGAACTGGCGCGCGATGCCGGGCTGGCGATCACCACAACGCCGATGGTGCTTGAAGGCGGGGCGGTGGATGGCGACGGCACCGGGCTGGTCGCGACCACCGAGCAATGCCTACTCAATCCCAACCGCAACCCGCAGATGAGCCGCGCCGCCATCGAGGCTGAACTGGCCGCACAGCTCGGCTTCACCCGCGTGCTGTGGCTGGGCGATGGGCTGATCAACGATCACACCGATGGCCATGTCGATAATCTGGCGCGGTTTGTCGGGCCAAACCGGCTGGTGCTGCCTGAAGCCACGGGCAAGGACGATCCCAACGCTGCGATCTACGTCGATGCGGCGGCGCGGGCGGAAGCCTTCGGGGTCGAGGTGGTGCGCATCCCCTCGCCCGGGCTCCTCACCCGCGACGGGGTGATCGAACCCGCGAGCTATGTGAACTTCGCGATCACATCGCATCTGGTGGTGGTGCCGACCTTTGGCTCACCCCACGATGCCGAGGGGGTCGCCGCCATCGCCGCGCTGTTCCCTGACCGCGACACCATCGGCCTGCCCGGCGAGGCGGTGCTGGCGGGTGGCGGCGGTTTCCACTGCGCCAGCCAGCAAATGCCTACGCTTCCCGGAGCAAATTAACGATTCGTTAGGGATTTAGGGCGATGGTCGGGGGCGATGAACCGCGCCATTGCCCTTGCTTATCCGCTGACCGCTGCCGCTGGCCGCATCGCGCCGGTTGATCTTGCGCGCCGGGCGATCGTGCTCGGAAGCGCTGCCGCTTTGATCCTGGCTGGGCAATCGCTTCCGTTCTGACGCAGCAGGCGCAAATTGTGCCGTAACCAAGTGGCCATCTGGCGCGTATATATCCTCGACCACATAGAGGATGATCCGATGATCACGAACCGCACTGCACTTGCCCTTTTCGCCGGAATTGCCGCGCTTGGCGCCGGAGCCACCGCCGTTTCGCTAGCCCCATCGGCGCAGGCGCAGAACGACGCCCGCGTTGTCTCACCCACCGGAGAGCCGGTTCTGATTGAACTGTTCACCAGCCAGGGCTGTTCGTCCTGCCCGCCGGCCGACAAGGTCGCCGCCAAGATCGCGCCGAGCCCCGGTCTGGTCGTGATCTCACGCCCGGTCACCTATTGGGATCGGCTGGGGTGGAAGGATACGCTGGCCAAGGAAGCCAATACCGAATTGCAGCAGGCCTATGCCGAGCGCGGCCTGGCTGGCCGGAACGGGGTCTACACCCCGCAGGCGGTTGTCAATGGCCGCTTCGGCACGGTCGGCTCAAGAGAGCTTGATGTGCGCCGCGGTGTCGCGCACCACAGCGGGGCTGGCAATGCGGCGATCCGGGTCAATGATCTGGGCGCGGAAGGCTTTGGCGTTGGCCTTGGCGGCGATACCGCCAAACCGGCAGAACTGGTGCTGGTGGCGACCACCCGCGAAGTCGAAGTCGGCATCGGCAGCGGCGAGAATGGCGGGCGCACGGTGACCTACACCAATGTCCTGCGCGACGAGCAGACCATCGCCAGCTGGAAGGGCGGCAAGGCCAGCCATGTCATCACCCCCGCACAGCTCAAGGTCAAGGGCGCCAACCGCTATGCGCTGGTGCTGCGCGAACCCGGCGGCGGGCTAGTGCTCGCCGCGCGCTGGTTGAGCTAAAATAGGCGGATCAGTGCGCCCACCGCGGCGCCTGCCAGCACCACGCCGACCGTGCCGCGCCACACCGGGTCGCTGATCCGGCCGGATACGGCCATGCCCAGCCGGTTGCCGATCAGGATCACCGGCAGCATCACGAGCGCAAACACGATCACCTCCCAGCGCAGGATGCCGAGCCATGTTGCGCTCAGCAATCCGGCGCTGGCGGCGATGGTGAAGATCAGCAGCATCGAGGCCTTGATCGTGCTGCGCGGCAGATCGCGCCCGGCGTAGTAAGGCACCACTGGAGGACCGGGCATCCCGGCATAGCCGGTCATCAAGCCGCTCAGCACGCCGACGCCGCCAGTCACCAGCGGACCCGGCATCGCGCTGCCCCGGCGTGGGAGCAGGATCGCGAGGAAGGCGCTGAAGGCGATCAGCGCAATCATCAGCCGCGCCACATCCGCCCCGGTCAGCGACAGTGCGAAAAGGCCGATCGGCGTGGTGATCACCACGGCGAGGCATATCTGCCATGCGCTGCGCTCAGCATCGCGCACCAGGGTGCGAAATTCAGTGAGGCCGATCAGCACCGACAGGCAATTGCCCAGCACCACCGCTTCGACCGGCGGCAGGGCAAGCGCGAGGATCGGCACCAGCAGGATCGCCATGCCGAACCCGGTCAGCCCGCGCACAAAGGACGCGCCCAGCGCTGCGCCGAGTGCGACTGCCACTTGCAGCGCGGTAAAGCCCCCGATCAGTTCCATGCTTGCGCCGCGCGCTTACTTCGTGCTGCGCTGCTTGAGCCAGGCTTCCATTTCGGCGATTTCTTCCTTCTGCGCGGCGATGACGCGGGCGGCGAGATCGCGCACCTGTTCATCCTTGGCATATTTCAGCGCGACTTCTGACATGGCAACCGCACCCTGATGATGGGCGAGCATTCCCTGCATGAAGGCGACGTCGGGATCGGCCGGAATTTCGGCCATTCCGGCGTGCATCGCATCATTGGCCGCCTTGTAAGCCGCCTGCGCTTCGGTCAGCTCAGCTTTGGAATCCTCGCCCATAGCCCCATCCATATCATGGCCGGAATGGTCCATCTCGCCCGTACCGGTCGCGGTATCCGTATCGGTCTTGGCACCGCAGGCGGCGAGCAGCAGCAAAGCTGCGGAGGCGGCGAACATGGGAGTGATTTTCATGGGCGAAGGTCCTTCCAGATGAAGAGCAGGGTCAGGCAGTGAAAAGCGGCGATGGCAAGATTGCTCAGCACGACCGGATTGTTCACCGTCCCCACTGTAAACGGCGTCGTTAGCTTATAGGCGACCTGCACCAGCAGCAATGCCGCTACCATCGCCGGGACCGGCTTGAACAGCAAGCCGGCAGAGCCGATCAGGATTGCCAGATAGACCGACAGCAGGATCCCGCGCGCTGGGGTCTCCGGACCATAGGCCGCCAGCGTCCAGCCCGTCCGGGTGATGAGGCCGAAGCACACCGGCACCAGCACCGCGATATTCAGGCCCAGCGAGGCGATGATCAGCGCGCGCATATCAGCCCTTGAGATCGGGCGGCGTGCCCTCCGCGCGCAGCATGGCGATGGCATCGGCGAGGCTCATCACCTTTTGATGCTCCGCACCCAACGTGCGCACGGCAACGGTGCCTTCCTCGGCCTCGCGCTTGCCCACCACCAGCAGTTGCGGGACCTTGGCAAGGCTGTGCTCGCGCACCTTGTAGTTGATTTTCTCGTTGCGCAGATCGGTCTCGACCCGAATCCCTGCGCTGCGCAATTGCGCTTCGACATTGCGGGCATAATCATCCGCGTCCGACACGATCGTCGCCACCACCGCCTGCACCGGGGCGAGCCATGCGGGCATGCGCCCGGCGAAGTGCTCGATCAGGATGCCGATGAAGCGTTCATACGATCCGAAAATCGCGCGGTGCAGCATCACCGGGCGGTGCTTGTCGCCATCCTCGCCGATGTAATGGGCATCCAGCCGCTCGGGCAATACCCGGTCCGACTGGATCGTGCCGACCTGCCAGGTGCGGCCGATCGCATCTGTCAAGTGCCATTCGAGCTTGGGGGCATAGAACGCGCCTTCACCGGGAAGTTCATCCCAGCTGTGGCCATTGGCGGTCAAAGCGTCGCGCAGTTCCTGCTCAGCCTTGTCCCAATCGGCGTCGCTGCCGAACCGCTGATCGGGGCGCAGCGCCAGCTTGATGTCATAGGTAAAGCCGAAGTCCTGATAGACGCTGTCGGCGAGCGCGATGAAGTCCTGCACCTCAGCCACGACCTGCGCTTCGGTGCAGAAGATGTGGGCATCGTCCTGCGTGAACTGGCGCACGCGCATGAGACCGTGGAGGGCGCCGTGCGGCTCGTTGCGGTGGCAGCAGCCCATCTCGCCCAGCCGGATCGGCAGATCGCGGTAGGAGGTAATCCCCTGCTTGAAGACGAGCACATGCGCGGGGCAGTTCATCGGCTTCAGCGCCATCCACTGCGCTTCGCCGCTGATCACCGGGCCGTCATCGTCAACGTTGGGCACTTCATCGGGGATCACGAACATGTTTTCGCGATACTTGCCCCAGTGGCCCGATTGCTCCCATTGGCGCGCGTCCATCACCTGCGGGGTCTTGATCTCGCGGTAGCCCGCGCCGTCCATCTTGCGGCGCATATAGGAATCAAGCTCACGCCAGATGCGGTAGCCCTTGGGGTGCCAGAAGACAGAGCCGTGCGCTTCTTCCTGCAAGTGGAACAGGTCCATCTCGCGCCCCAGCTTGCGGTGATCGCGCTTGGCCGCTTCCTCAAGGCGGGTGAGGTGGGCCTGAAGCTGCTTCTTGTTGAGCCAGCCGGTGCCGTAAATGCGCGTCAGCTGCGCATTGTTCTGATCGCCGCGCCAATAGGCACCCGCGACGCGCATCAGCTTGAAGGCATCGGGATCAAGCTTGCCGGTCGAAGGCAGATGCGGGCCGCGGCACATGTCGAGCCAGTCGGTGCCTGACCAGTAGACCGTCAGCTCCTCGCCCTCGGGCAGTTCCTGCGCCCATTCGGCCTTGAAGGTCTCGCCCTCGCTCGCCCACTTGGCAATGAGCTGTTCGCGGCTCCACACCTCGCGGCGCAGCGGCTTGTCGGCGCGGATGATGGCGCGCATCGCGTCTTCGATCGCAGGCAGATCGTCCATCGAGAATGGCTCGCGGCCTTCGGGCGCTTTGACGTCGTAATAGAACCCATCGTCGGTGGACGGGCCGAAGGTGATCTGCGTGCCGGGGAACAGCGCCTGCACTGCCTCGGCCAGCACGTGGGCGTAATCGTGGCGGGCGAGTTCGAGCGCATCAGCCTCGTCGCGCGCGGTGACCAGCGCCAATTCGGCATCGCCTTCGAACGGCCGGGTGAGATCGCGCAGCTCCCCATTCACGCGCGCGGCGAGCGCCGCCTTGGCAAGGCCGGGGCCAACCGCGGCGGCAATATCCGCTGGGGTCGAGCCGGGGGGCACTTCGCGCACCGAGCCATCGGGCAGGCTGATCTTGAGCAGTTCGGTCATCGGTCAAATCCGTCTGGTTTGGCCGCGCCCTGCCACAGCGAGGCGCGCACCGGAAGAGCGGTGTTGAACGTTAGTCGGTTTGAGGAGAACACCGCGCCGCCCCGAACCGGGCGGCGGGAGCCGGGCCTTAACCCAAGCGCCGCCGCCCCGGAATAGTCCGGGTGGTGGTGGTGCAGGTAAGGGTCAGCAGGTGAGCCATCCAAGTGGCGTAGCGCAAACCGGTTGCGATGTCATTATCTGCAAAGCGATCAGACTTCCAGCGTCCCCGAGCCCTTCTCAGTCGCAATCCGCTTCGTCCCCGCCAGCTTGGTCGCGCGCTGCCGCACTCCACTGCTGAAGCGATATTCGGTCACCGCGCGGGTCGGGGTGAGTTCCATTACCATGTAACCGCGCTGCGCCGTGTCCGCCCATTTGAGTTGCGCGTTTTCAGCCACCAGCGCTGCGGCCATCGTGGCGGGCGGGACTGCTGACAGGTAGGCTTCAAACCCCGGCGAGCTGACCGAACACACGCCCAGTTCGACCCCGACTTTCGCGCCATCATGGTCGAGTTCGAAGGCCCAGCCATTGTGGGTGTCCCCGGCGAGCACCAGCAGATTGGCGTCCGCCCCCAGAGCCGCCTCGAACACCCGCTTGCGTGCGGCGGGGTAGCCGTCCCATGCGTCCATATTGAGCGGCAGGCCGACCGTGCCCGCCAAGGCCGAAGCGGCCAGACGCTGCTTGACGAAATCAGGCAGACCATCGCCCAATTGGCTGGCGAGCGCTTGCGGCGTCTTGAGGTTGCCGATCAGCACCTGCTGCACCAGCACCTGCCAGTGTGTTCCGCCAGCGGTCGACGCCGACAGCCCCTTGGCAAGCCATGTGTCCTGCGTCTGCCCCAGCAATTGCCGTTCCGGATCGGCCCAGTTGCCATCGCGGAACTTGGTCAGCGCGGCGGTCATCGCCTGCGGATCGCTTGCGCCCTTCAGCACCATCCCGAGATCGAATTGCTGGTCGCGCCCTTCCAGCCGGGTGTCGAGCCGGAACAAAGTCGCCAGATCGCCGACCTGATAGCTGGCATAGGGCGCGTCCGACACCGGCATCCATTCGCGGTAGGCCTGCTTGGCCGCCGCCTTGCGCACCGCCCATTCGCCTTCGGTATCGGGCTGATGGTTCTGCGCGCCGGTCTCGTAGGAATCGTTGGCGCTTTCGTGGTCGTCCCACACCGAAATCATCGGCAAGACCTGATGCAGCCGCTGGCAATCGGGATCGGCGCGGTAGGTGGCATAGCGCAGGCGGTAATCGGTCAGCGCGACGATTTCGGTCGTGGGGGCGAGCACCCGGCCCGGCGCAGCCTGTTCAGTGTTGGGGTAGTTATCGGCGCCATACTCGTAAATGTAGTCGCCCAGATGCACCGCCAGGTCGGCGTCATTCGCCTCGACCGCGTGGCCGTAGGCGTTGAAATAGCCAAATCCGAAGTTGGAGCATGAGAATACCGCGAGCTTGAACCCGCTCGCCTTGCCTTCGGGCAGGGTGCGGGTGCGGCCGACGGGCGAGGTCGACCCGCTTGGCGCGATAAAGCGGTAGAAATACCAGCGATTGGGGGCGAGGCCGCCTGCCACCGCCTTGGCGCACCAATCGCGCGCGGGGCTGGCCGAGGCGCTGCCTTCAGCCACGGGCCGGGTGAAATCCTCGCTCTCGCTCACCTGCCAGGTCAGCGCCGTATCCGCCTCGGCAACAAAGCGCGTCCATAGCAAGACTGACGTCGCGCTCGGCTCTCCGCTGGCGACCGCGTGGGTGAAGCCGCTGCCGAAACTGCGCGCGGCCAGCGGTGTGGTGGCGAGCGCTGCTACCGCTCCGGTCAGGCCGAACAGGTTGCGGCGGGTGAGGGCGGTCTGGGCGGGGGCCGGCTGGGCGGCGGTGTCGGTTTTGAACATGGCGGCTCGCTTATCGCTCTCCCGTTGCGCATCTGTGACAATGCTTGCACCCGAGGCCGGTGGCAAGGCATGGAGCGGGAATGTCCGAGATCATGCACCACACGCTATACGACGGCCGCCGGATCGCCTTCCGCTATATCGACGGCAACGGCCCCTGCCTTGTGTTCCTGCCCGGCTACATGTCCGACATGAGCGGCAGCAAGGCAACCGCGCTGTTCGCCGAGGCGGAAGCGCAGGGTCGCGCCTGCCTGTTGCTCGACTATTCGGGCTGCGGCCAAAGCGCGGGCAAATTTGTTGACGGGATGCTGAGCCGCTGGCGGGACGAGGTGCTGGCGCTCGTGGCGAGCTATGTCAGCGGGTCGGTGCTGCTGGTGGGTTCGTCTTTGGGCGGGTGGCTGATGCTGCTGGTGGCGCAGCACCTGAAGCACCGGATCGCAGGCCTGATCGGCATTGCCCCCGCGCCTGATTTCACCCGCTGGGGCTACACCGAGGAGCAACGCGCGCAATTGGCGGCGGGTGAGGTGATTTACGAACCCAATCCCTATGGCCCCGAGCCGACTCCCACCTATCCCGGCTTTTTCGCCGATGCCGAATGCCATCTGCGGTTGGAGAGCATGATCAACCTCATCTGCCCGGTGCGGCTGCTGCACGGCAAGGCCGATGCCGACGTGCCGTGGGAGATCAGCCTGCGGCTCAAAACCGTGCTGCGGTCGGACGATGTTCAGGTGACGCTGATAGAAGACGGCGATCACCGCCTGTCGCGCCCCAGCGACATCGCCGCTCTCAAGGCCCTTGTGGCCGAGTTTTACCGATAGGCCCGCCCGTGCCCTCAGCGTCCCTGCTTCTTGCCCTGCTGCTTCAGGTTGGCCCCAATCCGCTCGGCGGAGCCATCGCTGGCGATGAGTTAGTGCGCGACCGTCCCCCGCGCCCCGAGGCCTCGGCGACCGAGCCTGGTCTTGAAAGCGCCTGGCTTGAAACCTGTTTCAATCAGCTCGCCGAGGATCCTGCGCGCGCCCACACGATGGCGCAGATCCGCCGGACTGAGACCAAGGGCGCCGACCGGGTGCTCGCCAATCACTGCCTTGGCTTGGCTTCGAGCGAACTAGGGTTGTGGGACGATGCCCGCACCGCCTTTATCGCCGCGCGGGACGAGACGCCATCGGACGAGACCCGCGCCCGCGCACGCTTCGCGGCGCTGGCAGGCAATGCTGCGCTGGGCGGCGGGGATGCCGAAGGCGCGCTTGCCTTGCTGACCGACGCCGAGAATGCGGCCCGCGCGGCAGGCTCGGCCCCGCTCGAAGCGCTCGCCGCGATTGACCGCGCCCGCGCGCTGGTGGCGCTGGGCCGGGGCGATCAGGCCTTGGGCGCGCTTGAAGCGGCGACCATGCTCACGCCCGAAAGCACCGAAGCCTGGCTGCTCAAGGCGACCTTGCTGCGCCGCTTGAGCCAGCTTTCCGAAGCGCAGGTGGCGATCGAACGCGCCGCAACCCTTTCTGCCGGCAACCCCGAAATCGGGCTCGAAGCCGGGGTGATCGCTGTGCTGGCGGGGCGTGACGATGCAGCGCGGCAAAGCTGGCAATCGGTGATCGCGCTCGCGCCCGAAAGCGCGGCTGCTGTGGTCGCCACGGATTATCTTGCACAGCTTGGCGAAGCGGCGGAGACTGCCCCCGCGCCGCCCGCCGCTGAGGAGCCCCCCGCATGACCCGTTTTTCCGTGCTCGATCTGGTGCCGGTGCGCGAAGGCGGCACGTTATCAGAGGCCTTTGCCGATGCCACCACCCTCGCCCGCGCGGCTGAAGCCTTGGGGTGCGACCGTTTCTGGGTGGCCGAACATCACGCGATGGACGGGATTGCGGGCGGCGCGACCTCGGTCGTTCTCGCCCATATCGGCAATGCCACCAGCCGCATCCGGATCGGATCGGGCGGGATCATGCTGCCCAACCACACCCCGTTCCAGATCGCTGAGCAGTTCGGCACATTGGACGCGCTGTTCCCCGGGCGGATCGACCTGGGGCTGGGCCGAGCGCCGGGGGCCGGGCCGGAATTGCAGCGCGCCTTGCGCAAGAACCTGCATCAAGCGGCGGAATATTTCCCGCAGGACGTGGTCGAGCTGCGCGCATTGCTCACAGGCGATATCGACCTGCCGATTAAGGCCACCCCCGGCTTTGGCGCGCGGCCGGAATTGTGGATGCTGGGGTCGAGCCTGTTCGGTGCGCAGCTCGCTGCGAAGCTCGGCCTGCCCTATGCCTTCGCCGCGCACTTCGCGCCCGATCATCTGGACGCGGCGCTGGCGGTGTACCGCCGCGACTTTCAACCGTCAGACGCGCTCGCGCAGCCCCATGTGATGGTGGCGATGAACGTCTTCGCCGCTGATACCGAGGCAGAGGCGCGGCTGCTCGCTTCGAGCCAGCAGCAAAGCTTCGTGCGGCTGCGCACCGGCCAGCCGGGCAAGCTGCCGCCGCCGATTGCCGATTACACCGACACGCTGCCCTCATCGGCGCAGGCGATGCTCGCTCATATCGGGCAGGCCGCCGCTGTCGGCACGCCTGCGCAGGTGCGCGAAGGGATCGCGGCGTTCGTCGCCCGCACCGGGGCGGATGAAATTCTGCTGAGCGGGGCGACTTATGATCCGATGGCACGCATCCGTTCGCTCGAATACACTATCGAGGCCTGTCAAACCGTCATCGCTGCGTGACACACGCGCTCAACACGCTTGCGCCGAATGGGGGTAAGCGCGTATCGCGAAAGACACGTTTCAAACAATTCAGCACAATATAATTACAATCGGGTCGGTGCTGAATCGCAGGATGTCGGGAGCAAGAGATGGGGTTGAAAACCAGCGGCACAGCGCCAGCGAAGTCACAGGATTCGGCGTTGATCAAGGCGCTGCGGCTGCACCTTGAGGCATCGTTACTGCCCGGAGACGCCGCACCCGGCACCGCCGCGATGGATGAGGCCGCCGTCTTCCTGCTGGCCGCCGCACGCAGCCGAAGCCGCGGCCAATCGGAAGTGCAGATCGAATCCGCCAGCGATGGCCGCCGTCATCTGCGGATCGCGATCATCAATGATGATCAGCCGTTTCTGGTCGATTCGATTGCGGCCACCATCGCCGCGCAGGGACTCGCCATCGATGTGCTGCTGCACCCGGTGATCGCGGTCGAACGCGATGATGCGGGCACCATCACCGCGATGGCGAAGGTTGGTGCCAAGGCGATCGGGCGACGCGAGTCGCTGATCTACTGCGAAACCCCGCGCATCGATGCCCGTCAGCGACGCGATTTGCTCGAAGCGCTTGAAGCGACGCTCGCCGATGTCCACGCGGCGGTGCGCGATTGGCCGCAATTGCAGGCGGCGATGGCTGATGATGCGGCGCAGGCCGCAGCGGATGATGCCGAAGCAGGGGCGCTGCTCGGTTGGCTCAATGGCGGGATGCTGACCCAGCTGGGCCATCTCACCCGGCATCGTGACGGGCGCCAGTCTGACGTGTTTGGCATCTGCACCGGTTCGGCCAGCGAGTTGCTGGCCGAAGTCTCGCTTGAACGGGCGTTTGAATGGTTTGATCGCCATCCGGCCGCCACGCTGTTGCTGATCAAATCCAACGTCCAATCCAAGGTCCACCGCGGCAGCCCGCTGGATCTGTTTCTCGTGCCTGTCCGGAGTGATGGCACGCTGACCGCGCTGTCGATCCATGCCGGATTGTGGACCAGTGCCGCGCTGAATGCCCGCCCGCAGGAAGTGCCGGTGCTGCGCGCTGCGCTGTCCGGGCTGACCGAGCGGCTGGGCCTCGATCCATCGGGGCATAATGGCAAGGCACTGGTGCACGCCTTCACCTCGTTGCCCAATGACCTGCTGACCGCCTTCGATCCCGCCTGTGTGCGCACGCTGGCGACCGCTAAGATGGCGCTGGTTGACCGTCCGCGCCCGCGCATCGTGATGGTGCGCGCCACGCTGGAGCGGCACCTGTTCGCCTTTGTGTGGCTGCCGCGCGATCAATTGTCGACCGATGTGCGGCTGCAGATTCAGACGATGCTGCTCGCCACGCCCGGCGCGGCGCTGCTCGACTGGAGCCTTGAGGTTGAAACCGGCACGCTGGCGCAGCTGCGGTTCCTGATCGATGTGCGCGGCTGCGACGCCTTGCCCGACGATGCCGCCGTCGAAGCGCAACTGGTCGATCTGCTGCGCGGCTGGAACGAGGCGGTGGCGACGCATCTTGCGGCATTCGAAGACGAAGGCCGCGCGGCTGCCTTGACGGCGCGATATGCGCCGGCCTTTCCGACCGGATATCGCCTGTCTTACGGCCCGCAAGAGGCCGCGCGCGACATTGCCAAGCTGCGCACGCTGGCGCTTGCCGATGGTGACGCACTGACGGATGACCGCGCCACGCGGCTGTACCGCTTGCCGATCGATGGGCCGGAAGCATTGCGGCTCAAGGTCTATGCCATTCGCGGCACGCTGGCGCTGTCCGATGCCGTGCCCGCGCTGGAGAATTTCGGCTTCCGGGTGGCCGCCGAAGTGCCGACCTTCCTGACCGACGCTGCGTTGGGCTCGATCCACGACTTCATCCTCACCGTGCCCGCCGGGCTCGAAGCGGGCGCGCTGCTGGAACGCGCTGCCCTGATCGAAGCGGCGCTGGCCGATGTGCTCAATGGCGTGGCTGAGGACGATCCCTTCAACCGGCTGGTCGCCGCCACCGGGCTGGAACCGCAGGCGGCCAACTGGATGCGCGCGATCTATCGCTATCTGCGCCAGACGGGGGTGAGCTACACCATCTACACCGTGGTCGATGCGCTGGTCGCCGCGCCGCAGGTGACCCGTGCGATGGTCGCGCTGTTCGAAGCCCGCCACGATCCGGCCTTTGACGGCGACCGTGACGAAGCGATTGCCAGCGCTGTCACCACCTTCACCCGTGGTCTGGCGAAAGTAACCGCGATCAATGATGACCGGCTGCTGCGGCTTTACCGGGCGGTGATTGACGCCGTGCTACGCACCAACGCCTTTGCGCCCGCTGCGGCCGAGGCGCTGGCGTTCAAGATCGATAGCCAGCTGGTTCCCGGCCTGCCCAAGCCCGTGCCGTGGCGCGAAATCTTCGTCTATTCACGCCGGGTGGAGGGCATCCACCTGCGGTCTGGCGCAGTGGCGCGCGGGGGGCTGCGCTGGTCTGACCGGCGCGACGATTTCCGCACCGAAGTGCTCGGGCTGATGAAGGCGCAGCGGGTCAAGAACGCGGTGATCGTGCCGACCGGCGCTAAGGGCGGGTTCTATCCCAAGCAGCTGCCGTCGCCCGCAATCGACCGCGAAGGCTGGGCGGCAGAAGGCCGCGCGTCCTATGAGATCTTCATCCGCACGCTGCTGTCGCTGACCGACAATATCGTCGGCGGCCGGGTGCTGCATCCGCCAGCGGTGCGTGTGCTGGACGGCGAAGACCCCTATTTCGTGGTCGCCGCCGACAAGGGCACGGCGACCTTCTCCGACATCGCCAATGGCATCGCACAGGGCCGCGACTTCTGGCTCGACGATGCCTTCGCCAGCGGTGGTTCCAACGGTTACGACCACAAGGCGATGGGCATCACCGCGCGCGGCGCGTGGGTGAGCGTGCAGCGCCACTTCCGCGAGATGGGCACCGATGTGCAATCGGACTCCATCACGGTCGCAGGCTGCGGCGACATGTCCGGCGATGTGTTCGGCAACGGCATGCTGCTGTCCAAGACGCTCAAACTGGTCGCCGCCTTCGATCACCGCCACATCTTCATCGACCCCGCCCCCGATCAGCTGGCCAGCTGGAAGGAGCGCAAGCGGATGTTCGAACTCCCCCGCTCAAGCTGGGAGGATTACGACAAGGCGCTGATCTCCAAGGGCGGCGGGGTGTTTCAGCGCAGCGCCAAGCAGATCAAGCTCTCCAAACAGGCGCGCGAAGTGCTGGGTATCGATGCAAAAGAGATCGAGCCCGAGGCGCTGATCACAGCCATCCTGCGCAGCCGCGTAGATCTGCTGTGGTTCGGCGGGATTGGCACCTATATCAAGGCCGATCACGAAAGCCCGATGCAGGTTGGCGATCCGGCCAATGATAGTCTGCGGATCAACGCCAGCGAAGTGCAGGCCAAAGCGATTGGCGAGGGCGCAAACCTTGGCGTGACCCAGGCGGGCCGCATTGCCTTTTCGCTGAGCGGCGGCCGGATCAATACCGACTTCATCGACAATTCGGCCGGGGTCGATTGTTCGGACAACGAGGTCAATATCAAGATCGCGCTGGCCGCGGCGACCGCTTCGGGCAAGCTTTCGGGCAAGAAGCGCAACACCTTGCTTGCCGCGATGACCGACGAGGTTGCCGCGATCGTGCTGGAAGACAACCGCTTGCAGGCGTTGGCACTGTCGATTGCCGAAAGCGGCGGCGCGGCGGCCATACCGGCCTATGTCCGGCTGATCGAACGGCTGGAGGAAGTCAGCGATTTTGATCGCCGCACCGAAGGGCTGGCCGATGGCGAAACCTTCCTGCGCCGTGCCGCCGAGGGCCACGGGCTGACCCGGCCCGAACTCGCGGTGCTGCTGTCTTCGGCCAAACTGGCGTTGCAAGAAGCGATCGAACACAGTGCGCTGCCCGATGATCCGGTGCTGGAACCGCTGCTGATCGCGCGCTTCCCGTCAGCGATGCGCAAGACCTATGCCGGGGAGATTCGCGGCCACCGGTTGCGGCGTGAGATGATTGCGACCAGTCTGTCCAACCGCATGGTCAACCGGCTGGGGATGGTCCATCCGTTTGAACTGGCCGAGGAAGAGGGCGTTGGCCTTGCCGAAGTCACCGCCGCCTTTGTGGTGGCGGAGCGATTGTTCGGGCTGGATGCGCTGTGGCGCGAGCTTGATGATGCCGAAATCCCTGAAGCAGCGCGCCTCGCGCTGTTTGATCGGCTGGCGGCTGCTGTCGGCAACCTGATGAGCGATGTGCTGCGCACCGCCGCGGGCAAGGTCGCGGCGGGCGCCATGATCGGCGGTCTGGCGGCGGGCGTCACCATGCTCACCGCCGCGCGTGAGGAATTGCTGACCGCTGAACCACGCGCCCGGTCGATGGAGCTGCGCCGCAGCTTTATCGCCGCCGGTTCGCCCGAAGCACTGGCGGCGCGGGTCGCCAATCTGTTTGATTTCGATGGCGCGGTCGGATTGGCGCAGACCGCCAGCGATACCGGGATCGATGCCAAGCTGCTGACCCAGGCCTTCACCGATGTCGGCACCCGGCTGGGGCTGGACTGGGCGCAGGGCATTGCCGCGCACATGTCTCCCTCGGACGTGTGGGAACGGCTGCTGGTCTCGGGCCTCGCCCGCGATTTCCAGCAGATGCGGATCGATTTCCTGCGGCGATTGATGCGCACCAAGGCGGGCAAGACCGATCCGATGGGCGCGGTCAGCGATTGGGCGCAGCGCAATGCGCAGGCCGTGGCGCAGTTCCGCAGCATGGTCGCCCGTGCGCAGGCTCGCCCGCCGGTGGGGCCAGCCATGCTCGCCCAGATCGCCAGCCAGTCGCGCAACCTGCTGGAGCGTTGATATAGCCCCCTCTCTTGAGGGAGGGGGTTGGGGGGTGGGTGTGCGACGCCCGCTACTGCCGAACCCCCACCCCCCACCCCTCCCCGCGGGGAGGGGAGTTTCGTGCGGCGAGCGCCACGTGCTGTGCCTTGCCCTCAAACCATCAGGTTGACCGCATGCGTATTTGCGGCAAGTCAACGCGCCTGATCTCGGCTAGGGTATGAGCACGCTATGGAAAAAACCCAACTTCAGCACGCTGACGTCGTCATCGTCGGCACCGGGCACGGCGGCGCGCAGGCAGCGATTGCCTTGCGCCAGCACGGGCACGAGGGATCAATCCTGATGATCGGGCGCGACAATGCGCCGCCTTACGAACGCCCGCCACTGTCGAAGGAATATCTCGCCGGAGACAAGGGGTTTGAACGGATCATGATCCGGCCCGAGAAGTTCTGGGCGGACAAGGAAATTGCGCTCAGGCTCGGCGCGGCGGTGACGGCAGTTGATCCGCAAGCACACCGGCTGACCTTGAGCGATGGCGGTCACGTCACCTATCGCAAGCTGATCTGGTCGGGCGGGGGCGATCCGCGGCGCTTGCCGGTGCCGGGCGCGGTGCTGCCGGGCGTGTTCTACGTGCGCGACAAGGGCGATGCCGACGCGATGATGGCCGTGCTGGCTGGCGGAGCGAAGCGCGCCGTGGTGATCGGCGGCGGCTATATCGGGCTGGAAGCAGCTGCCGTGCTGCGCAAGCTCGGTTGCGAGGTGGTGCTGGTCGAAATGCTCCCCCGTCTGCTGGCGCGGGTGGCAGGCGAGGAATTGTCGGACTTCTACGCCGCCGAACATCGCCGCCAAGGGGTGGACGTGCGGCTGAGCACCGGAGTGCAGGCTGTGCTGGGGGAGGATCATGTCACCGGCGTCAGGCTCGACAATGGTGAGGAGGTGAATTGCGACATGGTGATCGTCGGCATCGGGGTGGTGCCAGCGGTCGCGCCCCTGATCGCGGCGGGGGCTGCCGGGTCGAACGGGGTCGACGTCGATTTCTGCTGCCGCACAACCTTGGACGATGTCTATGCCATCGGCGACTGCGCCGCGCACGCCAATGATTTTGCCGATGGCGCCGTGATCCGGCTCGAATCGGTGCAGAACGCGCATGATATGGCGGGCACCGTGGCACGCGCGATCATGGGCGAGAAGGAACCGTACCATGCGCTGCCGTGGTTCTGGTCGAACCAGTATGATCTCAAGTTGCAGACGGCGGGGTTGAACCTCGGTTTTGATCAGACTGTGCTGCGCGGCGACCCGGAAACACGCAAATTTACCGTGGTCTACCTAAAAGGCGGCGTGCCGATTGCCTTCGACTGCGTGGGCACGATGAAGGACTATGTGCAGGGCCGGAAGTTCCTGGAGAGCGGCGGCGGCAAGATTGACTTGGCGCTGCTGGCTGATCCTGAGGTGCCGATCAAAGATCTGATGTGAATCTCCCCTCCCCTTGTGGGAGGGGCTGGGGGAGGGGACGAGGCCGCAGGCCTCGCTGTCTCGCCGCTGGCGTGAGCCCCCGCCCCCCGACCCCCTCCCGCAAGGGGAGGGGGAGGTCAGGCACGGAGCCTCGCCGAAGCCCACCGAGAGGCCTCGGCAACCACTGGGTCGGGGTCTTGGGTTAACGCCTCGACCTGCGGCACAAGTGCGCCGTTACCGCTGTTCCCCGCCGCATAGAGGCAGTTGCGCACAAACCGATCCCGCCCGATCCGCTTGATCGGTGAGCCCGAAAACAGCGCCCGGAACCCCGCATCATCCAGTGCCAGCAACTCTGCCAGCCGTGGGGCCACCAGTTCGGCGCGGGGGAGGAACTCGCGGATGGCCTGCGCCTCGCTCGCAAACTTGTTCCACGGGCACACCGCCAGGCAATCATCGCAGCCATAGATGCGGTTGCCCAAACCCGCGCGCAGCTCCTCTGCTACCGGGCCTTTGTGCTCGATGGTGAGGTAGGAAATGCAGCGCCGCGCATCGAGTTGGTAGGGCGCGGGGAAGGCGTCGGTGGGGCAGGCGTCAAGACAGGCGCGGCAAGAACCGCATTGGTCGCGGTGCGGTTCGGCGGGGGCGAGATCCAAGCTGGTATAAATCGCGCCGAGAAACAGCCAACTGCCATGGCTGGGACTGACCATGTTGGTGTGCTTGCCCTGCCAGCCAATTCCCGCCGCCTCACCCAAGGGCTTTTCCATCACCGGGGCGGTGTCGACGAACACCTTCACCTCCGCCTCCGGCGCCGCCTCCACCAGCCAGCGGGCAAGCGCCTTCAGCCGTTTCTTGACGACATCGTGGTAATCCTTGCCTTGGGCATAGACTGAAATCCGCGCATGGGTGGATGATCCCTCCAGCGCCATCGGATCATGCCCCGGGGCGTAACTCATGCCGAGTGCAATCACGCTGCGCGCCTGCGGCCACAACCCCTGAGGCGAGCGGCGATGGTCGAGCCGGGCCTCCATCCATTCCATGCTGCCGTGGTTGCCTTCGCCCAGCCATGTCTCCAGCCGCTTGGCGCGCAGCGGGTCTTCACCCGCGCTGGCAAAGCCGCAGGCGGCAAAACCCAGCGCCGCAGCCTCAGCAACAATTCGCGCCGCCAGATCCGTTGCCGGAGCATTAACCATATCTGGAGAGGCTCCCGTTTAATCCTGACCACTAACCGCGTAAGGCATGGACATGGCGGTAAGCGATCACACATCATGGGGCAATCACGGGACGGCCACCATCGCCATTCCGGTCGATGCCCGCCCTCTCGCCGTCGAAGCGCGCGGGCTGGTCAAAAGCTTTGACGGGACGCGCGCGGTTGACGGGGTGGATATCGCGATCCCCGAAGGCGCGATTTACGGCATCCTTGGCCCCAATGGCGCAGGCAAGACCACGACGCTGCGGATGCTGCTCGGGATTATTGATCCCGATGAAGGCGTGCGCCGCGTGTTCGGGCATGATCGCCCGCATGATATTGGGCGGTTGATCGGTTACTTGCCCGAAGAACGCGGGCTTTATCCCGCAATGAAATGCATCGAAGCGATTGCCTTCATGGGCGCGCTGCGCGGCTTGCCGCTGAAGGAGGGGCGCAAGCGCGCGGTCGAACTGCTCGAACGCCACGGGCTGGGCTATGCCGCCAATCGCCAGATCCGCCAGCTGTCCAAAGGCATGGCGCAGACCGTGCAGCTGCTCGGCACGCTGGTGCATCAGCCCCGGCTGGTGGTGCTGGACGAGCCGTTCTCGGGCCTCGATGCGATCAATCAGGGCAAGCTTGAACTGATGATCCGCGCACTCGCCGAAGATGGCGTGACGGTGATCTTCTCCACCCACGTGATTCACCATGCCGAACGCCTGTGCGAAGGCGTGGCGATCATTGCTGGGGGCAAGGTGCCCTATGCCGGGAGCGTTGAGGCGGCGCGCGACCGGATTCCGGCGCAGGTGCGGCTGGAAACGCGGGCGCGCGAAGGCGCATGGCTCACCGCGCTGCCCGCCGACACGCGCCGCAATGGCGATTTCTTCCAGTTCCCGCTGCCTGCCACCGGGATCGAACCTTTGCTGCGGCAGCTGATCGAAGGCGAGGCGGGGATCCTCTCGCTCTCGATCGAACGGGCCGGGCTGCATGATGCCTTCGTCGCCATCGCGGGCGAAGCCGCCGCGCGCCAGCTTGAAGCCGATAATCAGGAGCCGCGCGCATGAGCACCGACATGATCCGCCCGCGCCTCAACGCCTTGGAAGCCGCCTGGGTGATCGCCCGGCGCGATTTCGTCGCGGTGCTGTTCAGCCGTGCCTTCCTGTTCTTCCTGCTCGGCCCGCTGTTTCCTGTCTTCGTCGGCGGATTGGCAGGCAGCATCGGCGGACAGGTGCAGCGCGAGGCGGTCAGCATAGAGGTCGGCCTTGCCATGAGCGCGGCGGACAATGCCGCGATGATCGCCGCGCATGATCGGCTTGCCCCGCAATTGGGCGGCGCCGTGCCTGCGTTGCGCGCCGTGCCCGAAGCCGCCAGCGATCCCGCCTTCAACGCCCGCGCCTTCATGGAAGCGCGTCGGGGCAATTATGCCGCGATTGTGACCGGCACGCCCGCCGCCCCCGCGCTGATCGGCACCGAAGGGCAGATTGCGCGCTGGAAGGGCCCGATTGGTCTGATCGCCGCCGATGCCTCCAGCGCCGCGCCCACCGCCTTCCCGGTGATCACCACCGAGATCGTCACCACCAGCGCCGCGTCCGAACGGTCAAGCCGGATCCAGACCGCGCAGATCGCGCAGATGCTGTTGTTCCTGCTGACCATGTTGCTCGCAGGCATGGTGCTGTCCAATCTGGTCGAGGAAAAGGCCAACAAGATCATCGAAATCCTCGCCGCAGCGATCCCGATGGACGCGGTGTTCATGGGCAAGCTGTTTGCGATGCTGGGTGTGTCCTTTGTCGGGATCGCGGTGTGGGGCAGCGCGGTGTGGGCCCTGTGGGCCGTGGGCGGAGAAGCGATCTCGCAGGCGAGCGGGTTCGATCTGACCCGCCTGCCCGCGCCTGCCGTCGGCTGGCCGCTGTTTATTGCGCTGGGGGTGATCTACTTCGCAATGGCCTACCTGCTGCTCGGCGCGCTGTTCCTGACGATCGGCGCGATGGCGAACACCGTGCGCGAGGTGCAGACCCTGTCGATGCCGGTCACCATGCTGCAACTGATGGTGTTTTTCCTGGCGGCCTTCACCATCAACCAGCCGGGATCGGGGATGGAGATGGCGGCGATTGCCTTCCCGCTGTCCTCCCCCTTCGCCATGCTCGCGCGCGCCGCGATGGAGCCGCAGCTGTGGACCCACGCGCTGGCGCTCGCATGGCAGGCGCTGGCAGTGGTCGGGATCGTCAAGGGCGGATCGCTCTTGTTCCGCAAGCGGGTGATGAAATCGGGCGGTGCGGGGCGCGTCAAACAGCCGTGGTTCGGCCGCCGCGCGCCAAGCCCGCTTGAACCGGCAGAATAAGTCCCGAATCGAAACTGTTATTGACATCCCTGTCAGTTGAGGCAGGATGCGATTCGGATGAGAGCGGCCCAGCCCGAAGGCCGCCTGACGGGAGAGAATCATGGCCACCATCGCAGCCCCACCACGCCCGCAAGTGCGCCGTGAACCCACCGCCTATGATGCGCTGAAGGCCCATTTCGCCGCACATCCCGAACAGCGCATGCAGCACACCCACCCGTGGGATGTCAGCCGCTCCGACATCTATTTCGAAGACACCTGGCAGCCGATTTTCGCCGAAATGCGCGCCGCCGGGCCGCTGCATTATATCCCTGAAAGCCCGCTCGGCCCCTATTGGGCGGTGGTTGGCCACAAGGCGATCCAGCATATCGAGGCGCTGCCCGAAACCTTCTCGTCGAGCTGGGAATATGGCGGGATCACCATCCTCAACCGCCTGACCGAGGCAGAGGCCGCGGCGGCCAATATCGACACGCGCGAATTGCCGATGTTCATCGCGATGGACCGCCCGCAGCACACGGGCCAGCGCCGCACGGTCGCGCCCAAATTTACGCCATCGGCGGTCACCGATATGGAGGCCGAGATCCGCGCCCGCACCGGCGAAGTGCTCGATCGGCTACCGCGCGGCGAGACCTTTGACTGGGTCGAAAATGTCTCGATCGAGCTGACCACCGGGATGCTGGCGATCCTGTTCGGCTTCCCGTGGGAAGACCGCCGCCTGCTGACGCTATGGTCCGACTGGGCGGGCGATACCGAGCTCGCCTCGGTGCGCGAACTTGATCAGATGCGCTGGAGCTTCCTTCAGGAAATGGGCGCCTATTTCCAGTCGCTGTGGATTGAACGCACGATGGACAAGGAGCCGGGCAACGATCTCATCTCGATGATGCTCCATTCTGAAGCGATGAACCAGATGCGGCCCGAGGAGTTCATGGGCAATCTGGTGCTGTTGATCGTCGGCGGGAATGATACCACCCGCAACACCATGTCGGGCATCATCCATAGGCTCGACAAGTTCCCCGATCAGCGCAAGCTCTTCGAAGAACGCCCCGATCTCATCCCCAACGCGGTGCAGGAATGCCTGCGGATGCAGACCCCGCTGGCGCATATGCGCCGCACCTGCACTGAAGATACCGAGGTGTTCGGGCAGACGATCAAGAAAGGCGACAAGGTGGTGCTGTGGTATCTCAGCGCCAATCGCGATGCCGAGGTGTTCGACAACCCTGACAAGCTCGACATCGCGCGCGACAATGCCCGCCGCCACCTCAGCTTCGGCTATGGCATCCACCGCTGCGTCGGCGCGCGGCTGGCCGAGCTGCAACTGAAGGTGCTGCTCGAAGAAATGCACAAGCGCCGGATGCGGGTGCATGTTGCGGGCGATGTTGAACGTGTGCGGGCGAACTTCGTCCACGGCTTCCGCAAGCTTGAGGTCGAAATCACCGAATTTTGACCACGAGGCCGGGCAGGTGAAACTTCGCGGGTTTTTCGGGCGTATAAGGGAACAGAGACCCTGCCCTGCCTGTGGAGATTATTTCGATGCCCCTGCCCTTCTTCAGCCGCCGCCGCCTGCTGGCCGCCACCGCCGGGATCGGCGCAATGCTGCCGTTTGTGAGCGCCTGCGGGGCCTCGCCCGCCGAGGCGAAGAGCTTTCCCAAGGGCAAGACTGACGCCGAATGGCGCAAGATCCTGACCAAGGATCAATATTACGTCCTTCGCGAACAGGGCACCGAACGCGCCTTCACCTCGCCACTCGACAAGGAAAAGCGCAAGGGCACCTTTGTCTGCGCAGGCTGCGCCAACCCGCTCTATGCCTCGGCCCACAAGTTTGACAGCGGCACCGGCTGGCCGAGCTTCTGGCAGGCGGGGGACAAGGGCGCTGTGGGCACCACTACCGATTACCTGATCGGCTATCCCCGCACCGAAGTGCACTGCGCCGATTGCGGCGGGCATCTGGGCCATATCTTCGGTGACGGGCCCAAGCCCACCGGCAAGCGCCACTGCATCAATGGTGACGCGCTGAACTTCGTGCCGGCCTGATTTTACTCTTCGAGCAGCGCAGGGGCCTGAAGCTGGACGGCGAGCCGGGCGAAATCGCCCAGCGTGAAGGTGTCGTCAAACACCAGCCCATATTGCGATCCGCGCCGCCAGCGCACCTTGGCGCGGACTTCGCGCATATTGCCGCCGATGCCGGGCGCCTCGATCCGCACATTCTGATCGATCGCCAAAAGCATGGGGCAAGTGATGCGCGCGCCCTGCTGCGACATGTTCTCGACCTCGCCTTCGCATTGTCCGGCGATGGTGGACACGATGATCGGGAAACACAGGCCGAGCCGGATTCCGCGCTTGGGATAGTCGCCCGATTCGTTGATCAGCTGCGCCACGTCGACCGGCTCGGCAAAGCGGAAGCCAGCCTCATTATCGCGCTGCCACACCGGGATCACCGGATAGGCCGTGCCGCCGGGCATGTGCAGTTCAAACGCCGCGCAGCCAGGCCGGGCGTGAAACATCCGCACGCTGACCCCGGTTTCGGATACATCGCGGATAACGCAGACGAATTCGCCCTGTCCTGACACCAGCTTGGCGGCGCGAATCAGCAAGGTAAAGCGCGGCGTAACACGCTGTTCGGCGCCGTCGTCCGGCACCCCATCCTGCAATTGTGCCGCGCTCGCGCCGGTGTCCATGCCCTGTTGATCCCAAACCGCCGCACCCAGAGGGCATCGACGGCACATTACCCATTCCTGATTATGCATAGTGCCTAGGAACAAGGGGTTAATGCCCGGATAATGGCGATTACGAGGCGCGGGCCAATATGGGCCTGTGCGGTCATGTGCGGGCGGCGGGACTCGAACCCGCACGAGCAAAGCTCAGGGGATTTTAAGTCCCCGGCGTCTACCATTCCGCCACGCCCGCATGGAAATGCCCTTGGCACATTTACTCGGCAAAAAGCCAGAGGTTGCCAGCCGCAGCGTGAACGCCCATCTCCCGGCCAAGGTATTCGCGAAAAAGGGGCGTAGCATGGCAGGCGAGGCGGTTGAGGGCGCACATTCGGTGGTCGCCACGATCCAGCCAGCGATCACGCTGTTGGGGCTGGGCATCGGCGCTGCACTGGCCAGCCGCGCGCTGCGACTGAACCCGATTGTTGGCTATCTTGGGCTGGGGCTGGGTCTGGCGAGCCTTGGCGTGGCGGATGATTTCAGCGGGCCGGTGGTGGCCGCGATGGCTGAAGCGGGGGTGATGTTCCTGCTGTTCAACCTTGGCCTGCATTTCTCACTCGGGCGAATTCGGGCCGAGGCGGGCAATATCTTCGGGTTTGGCAGCTTGCAGATGCTGGTCGCCGGCGGGGCCTTCACCGGGGTGCTGGCCGCCTTTGGCCTGCCGATCACCTTTGCGGTGATTGCCGGATTCGGCCTTGGCCTGTCCTCCACCGCGGTCGTGATCGGGCTGGTGCGCGAACGTGGGCAGGAAGATTGCCCGGTCGGGCGCGCGGCGCAATCGATCCTGATCTTTCAGGATATTGCCGCGATCCTGCTGCTTGTGACTGCTGGTGCGCTGGCGAGCGGCGGCGCGCTCGCGCCTGCGCTGGGGCTGGCAGGGGCCAAGGCGCTCGCCGCCTTCGGCATCGCCGTGCTGTTCGCGCGCTATCTCACCGAGCCCTTGTTCAGCCTGATCGCGCGCGCGGGCACGACCGAGGTCTATACCGCGACCGCGCTGTTCATCGCGCTCGCCGCTGGCTGGGCAACTGGCATGGCGGGCCTATCACTTACGCTTGGCGCTTTCCTCGGCGGGATGGCGGTCGCGGATTCGCGCTACCGCATTCTGGTGCAGACCGAGATCGATGCCTTTCGCGGACTGTTTCTGAGCTTTTTCTTCATCTCGGTCGGCCTCAGCATCGATCCCTTGCTGCTGGTGGCGGATTGGCCGCTGGTGCTGGGCGTGACGCTGGGGATGATCGCGCTGAAATGTGCGGCGAACGTGGTGGCCGGGCTGCTCAATCGCTGGTCGGTGCCGGGGTCGATCCAGCTTGGCTTTCTGCTGGGGCAGGGGAGCGAGTTCACGCTGGTGCTGCTCGCCCTGCCTGCGGTGGCCGGGCTGGCGGAGCCGCACCTGATCTCTGCACTGGTTACGGCGCTGGCGATCAGCCTTGCGGTTACCCCGCTCATCTCGAATATCGGCCGCAAGCTCGCCGGACGGCTGCGCGCCGGCCCGCCCGATGCCAAGCTGTCGGGCGAGGATGCGCCGGTGCTGATCATCGGCATGACCCCGGCCGGGCGGGCGCTGGCCGATGCGCTGGACTTCAATAATATCGGCTACCTCGCGCTGGAGGCGGATCACGAACGGTTCCAGATGGCGCTGGCCGATGGCTATCACGTCCACCGCGCCTATCCCGCCGATCCGCGCAGCTGGGATGCGATCGGGATGGAGCGGCGCCGGGTGCTGGTGATCGCGACTGGGCAGTTGCAGGCGTCACGCGAGTTGACCCCGCTCGTTCAGGATCGTCTGCCTGACGTGACTCGCGTGATCGCCGTCCCCGATGCTGACGCGATCGAGGAGTTCAGCGCGCTCGGCATGGTGCCCGTCGACATAAGCATGAGCGGCGGGGCCGAACGGCTGACCGATCTCGTCTTCGCCGCCCTGGACCGGACACGCGCGCTGCCCGTGCCGGGGCTGGCGCATGATGAGGTCAGAGTGCTCGCGGCGTAGCCAAAGCTGGGCATCTACCCACTACCGTTCGCCCTGAGTCTGTCAGAGGGCCGCTCTTCACTTTCGACCAAATGGCCCTGCAAGCAAGAAAAGCGGTCCTTCGACAAGCTCAGGACGAACGGAAAGAGATAGAAGCGAAAACGCTCTCGCTTAATCGTTAAGGCGCTCGCGAATTTCCTTGCCGGCCTTGAAATAGGGCACGCGCTTGGAGGGCACGTCCACCGTTTCGCCGGTGCGCGGATTGCGCCCGCTGCGCGCGTCACGATCACGCGTCGAAAACGCGCCGAAGCCGCGCAGTTCCACCCGGCCGCCTTCGGCCAGCCGCTGAGCGATCTCATCGAAGAAAATATCCACCACCTGTTCGATTTCATCTGCGCGCAGGTCGGGATTGTCTTTGTGCAGTTCTTGCAACAACTCGGATCTGATCATGGCGATCTCCCGGTGCCTATCGGCGGACTGGCCGCCGTGTGACACCGCATTGCGGGTTACCCCGTCGTTTTCCTCAAATCGCCTCCGACCCGTGAGGCGGCCCCATTAATCGCGCTGCAGGATAAAATGCAATCCCTGCAAGCGCCAAGATGAACACATTGTCAGAAAACGGGAAAGTCTGCAACCTTCAGCGGTGTCAGTAACACTTTTATCAGGAGGTTAGCGCCAATTCCGCTGGGCTAAGGCCAAGGCGCTGCATCCGTCGGCGGATTTCGGGCCATTCGTGGCGCACAAACGCCTCCCGTTCGGCCGCGCGCAGACGGTCTGCGGCGCCGCGCACGACATACATGCCGACTCCGCGCTGCACTTCGACCAGGCCATCATTCTGGAACTGCTGATAGGCCTTGGCGACCGTCAACGGGTTTGCCCCCTGCTCCGCAGCGAGCGCGCGCACCGACGGCAACATCGCGCCTTCGGGATAGACGCCATCGATAATCGCGGCTGCAATCTGATCGCGCAGCTTGAGATAAACGGGGCGGTTGGCGTTCATAGGTGCATCAGTGCCATAATACAGCCATGCGGTCAAGTTTGTGCGGCTTCGCCTTGGGTCGCGCCGGCGCGCGAGCAGACCCCCCACCCCGCCTCCCCGCCCCGCCACCAATAGTACCACTATGTTATGGTGGCCGGGTGGGGAGGCGGGGCGGGGGGTCTGCGCCACCGAAGGTGGCCAACAACAAGTATCGGGGCGGACAGTCTGCATCGTGCGCAAGCACGATCACAAGCAAACACGCAACAAAAGCTTCACATGACCGATTGAGGCGCTAGGTTGCGCCCCCATGGGACCGCGTCCGAGGGGGCGCGAACAAGGGATATTTTCGCACATGGCCACGACCGCCGCCGACAGCAGTCACGACCGCAGCTTCTTTGGACATCCGAAGGGCCTCGCCGTTCTCTTCTTCACCGAAATGTGGGAGCGGTTTTCATTCTACGGCATGCGCGCCATGCTCACCCTGTATCTGATCCAGCATTTTCTGTTTGGGCCTAGCGAGGCCGCGGGCATCTATGCTGCCTATGGGTCGCTGGTCTACCTCATGCCAGTTATCGGCGGGTTTATTGCCGACCGCTACCTTGGTAGCCGCAAGGCCGTCACGATCGGTGCGATACTGCTGGTTCTCGGACATTTTGGCATGGCGTTCGAGGGATCGGGCTCGAAGCAGTTCGTTAGTTTCGGCGGCCAGCAATATGAAGTGGCTGCCGATGGACGGGGTGAAGACCGCAAGCTGCAATTGCTCCTTCCGGATGGCGGCACCACGCCAATTGAGTTTACCCCCGAGGGGGTTGTGTTGAGAGAGGGTGCTGCCGTCGGGCTTCCTGCATCCATCGCCGATGGCGCCTACGGTACCGAGGTGGTGCAGGAACCGCTGTTCGTACAAATTCTGTTCTTTTCGCTGGCATTGATCATCGTCGGGGTCGGGTTCCTGAAGGCGAATATCTCGACAATCGTCGGTGCGATCTACGAAAAGACCGATACCCGTCGCGATCAGGGCTTCACGATCTTTTACATGGGCATCAACCTCGGTTCTGTGCTGGCCACGGCGCTTTGCACCTATTTGGGGTTCACTTACGGCTGGGCCTATGGTTTCGGGCTTGCAGGGATCGGCATGCTGGCGGGTCTGGCGACCTTTCTGTGGGGTCAGAAATACCTGATGGGCAAAGCTGAACCGCCGGTTCCGGCGCGGATTGCTGCCAAGGCAGTCGGGCCGGTTTCGGTTGAGGCACTGATCTATATCCTTGGACTTATCGCGGTTTTGCCGATGTGGCTGCTTGTGGGTAGACAAGAGATTGTTTCGACGGCCTTGACGATCGGTGCACCGCTGATTTTCCTCGGCATGTTCATCTGGGTGGGCCTAAAGCTGCAAGGTGACGAGCGCGCCCGCATGTTTGTGGCGCTGATCCTGATCGTCTTTTCGGTGCTTTTCTGGACGCTGTTTGAGCAGGCTGGCAGTTCCCTCACGCTCTATGCAGACCAGAACACCAACCTATCAGTGTTCGGCCTGTTTTCGATCAATGCTGGTCAGACCCAACTCTTCAACCCCGGCCTCATTGTTCTGCTCGGCCCGGTGTTTGCAGGGGCATGGGCTTGGCTGGCGTCACGCAAGGCCGAACCGTCAACCGCTGCCAAGTTCGGGTTGGGCATCATTCAGGTTGGCCTTGGGTTCCTCGTGCTGGTCATCGGCATCGAGTATTTTGTCGGCCCGGATTTCCGGGTGCCGCTGATTTGGCTATTCCTCGCCTATCTGTTGCATACGACCGGGGAATTGTGCCTTTCGCCCGTCGGCCTTTCGATGATCACACGCCTTTCTGTGTCGCGCGTTGTGGGGCTGATGATGGGGGTCTGGTTCCTCAGTTCGGCGCTTGCACACTCGCTCGCTGGATTGATTGCTCAGGCCACGTCGACTGACACTGTTGCTGGCGTCGTCAAGGATCCCGAAGCCCAGCTTGCCAGCTATCAGAGCGTATTCTCAACGATTGGCTGGGTCGGTGTGGGCATCGGCGTGCTACTGGTCTTGCTCTCTCCAGTTTTGAACAAGATGATGCACCTCGACACCCTCAAGGACGAAGCGCCCGCAGCCGATGCCGAAGCGCTCGATTTCCCTGCCGCCGCGCGCCCGGCGGAATAGACCAAGCGGACACGGGAATCGTCCAAACGTATAGACACCCTTCGGATTTCCCGTCACACATTGTGACAGGGAAACCGAAGGGGCTATCCATGCTTTCACACGTCAAACAGCGCGCCCGCACCGGCGCGCTGGTTACCATTGCCAGCGCCATCGCGCTGACATTGTGCGCCACCACGATCAGCGCGCGCGAAAAGGACAAGAAGAAGGACAAGGACGAAGAAGCGGCCCCCGCCTTCGTCGCCAAGCGCGAAAGCGAGGGCGTGTTCCCTTCCACCTACAGGCCCTATCCCAATGCCGCCACCGCGCTGACCGGCGCGACCATCTATGATGGCAAGGGCGGCAAGATCGATAATGGCGTGGTGTTCATGGCGGGCGGCAAGATCGTCGCGGTGGGCGGGCCGGGCACGACCATTCCGGCCGATACCACGGTGATCGACGGCACCGGCAAGTTCGTCACCCCCGGCATTATCGACATCCACTCACACCTCGGCAATTACCCTTCGCCCGGCGTTGAAGCCCATTCGGACGGGAACGAGGCGACCAGCCCGACCACGCCCGAAGTCTGGGCCGAACATTCGGTCTGGCCGCAAGACCCCGGCTTCACCCGCGCGATGGCCAATGGCGGGATCACGTCCCTGCAAATCCTCCCCGGATCGGCCAATCTGATGGGCGGACGCTCGGTCACCTTGAAGAACGTGCCTGCGCGCTCGGTTCAAGGGATGAAGTTCCCCGGCGCGCCCTATGGCTTCAAGATGGCCTGCGGGGAGAATCCCAAGCGCGTCTATGGCGGTCGCGGGCGGATGCCTTCGACCCGGATGGGCAATTTTGCCGTCAACCGCGACACTTGGCTCGCCGCGATTGACTATGCCAACGACCCGAAAGCCAAGCGCGATCTCGGCAAGGAAACGCTGGTCGGCGTGCTGAAGGGCGAAATCCTGGTCCACAACCACTGCTACCGCGCCGATGAAATGGCGCTGGTGATGGATATGGCCAAGGAAATGGGCTATAAAGTCAGCACGTTCCACCACGCGGTTGAATCCTACAAGATCGGCGATCTACTGCGCGAAAACGGCGTGTGCAGCGCGATCTGGGCCGATTGGTATGGCTTCAAGATGGAAAGCTACGACGGGATTCTGGAAAACGCCGCCTTCCTCCAACGCGAAGGCGCCTGCGTGGTGATCCACTCGGACGATGCGAATGATATCCAGCGGCTCAATCAGGAAGCGCGCAAGGCGCAGAAGGCGGGCCTCAGGGTCGGGATCAACATCCCCGATGCCGTGGCGATCCAATGGATCACGCACAATGCCGCCAAGGCGATGGGCATTGGCGACATGACCGGCAGCCTTGAACCCGGCAAGATGGCCGATGTGGTGCTGTGGAACGGCGATCCGCTGAGCGTCTATTCGCGGCCCGAGAAGGTGTGGATCGATGGCGCGCTGATGTTCGATGCGCTCAACAGCAAAACCCGCCCGGTGAGCGATTTTGAGCTGGGCCAGCCCGGTGAAGGAGATGTGAAGTGAAGCGCCTCCTGCACATTGCTGTCAGCGCCCTTGCTGTCACCGCCGCCGCGCCTGTCTTGGCGCAGGACATGGTCGTTACCAATGCCAAGCTGGTGATCGGAGACGGCAGCGAACCGATCGACGGCGGTGTGGTAATCGTGGACGATGGCAAGGTGGTGTTCGCCGGACGGCCCACCGCCGGCCAGACCTTTTCGACCGATGTCGTTATTGACGCAGGCGGAGCATGGGTCACCCCGGGCCTGTTCGCTACCGTCACCACGCTGGGCCTTGCCGATGTCTCCGCGGTGACCGAATCGAATGACGAACGCGCGGCCGCCTCGCCGTTCAGCGCGGCGCTGGATGCCGCGAGCGGGATCAACCCGACCTCGCAGCACATCCTTGTCCACCGTGCCGCCGGGATCACCCGCGCGGCCAGCAGCCTGGTGCCGACCGGCTCGATCTTTGCAGGGCAGGGCGCGATCATCGATCTGGACGGCGATGCCAATGCCGTGGTGCAGGCGCGCGCGTTCCAGATGGTGGATCTGAGCGAGAATGGCGCACGGCTTGCAGGCGGCAGCCGCCCGGCGGCGATGTCCTTACTGCGATCGGCCCTGCGTGAGGCGCAGGCGCTGGTCGGCAAGCCCGGCACGCCGCAAACCAGCGAGATCGTCAAGGATGATGAAGTGCTTCTGAGCCGCTTCGATGCCGAGGCGCTGGGCGCGGTGGTGACGGGCAAGCAGAAGCTTTATGTCGAGGTTAACCGCGCATCGGATATCCGCCATGTGCTGGCGTTGAAGCAGGATTATCCGGCGCTCGATCTGGTGCTGGTAGGCGTGAGTGAGGGCTGGCTGGTGGCCGATGCGATCGCGGCTGCGGGGGTGCCGGTGATCGCCAATGGTCTGATTGATCTGCCCGATACCTTTGAGCAGCTCGGCGCGACTCAGTCCAACGCTGGGCGGCTTGCGCGGGCCGGCGTGAAAGTGGCGATCAACACCGCCACCATGGAAAACCCGCGCCGGTTGCAGCAGGCGGCGGGCAATCTCGTCGCGCTGACCCGCGTACCGGGCGCTACAGGCATGGCGTGGGGCAAGGCCTTCGCCGCGATCAGCTCCGTCCCCGCAGAGATCAGCGGCATGGGCGGCAAGGCGGGCGTGCTGAAGCCCGGCGCGCTGGGCGATGTGGTGCTGTGGGATGGCGATCCGCTCGAAGTCGGCTCGGTGCCGACGCAGGTGTATATTGCCGGGGTAAAGCAGGATCTGACCAACCATCAGACCCGGCTGCGGGATCGCTATCGCGAGCTTGACGAAAGCGCCCGGCCTGAGGCGTATGATTGGTGAAGGGGCGAATGATGATACGCAGGTTTGCAAAGCCGCTGGCGGCGGTGCTCATGCTGGGCACGGTGCAGGCTGCTTATGCGCAGAACGCGCCCGCCGAAGCGCCATCCAATGCGCAAAGCCCCGCCTGGCATGCGCAGCAACAGATCTATCTGCTGGACCTGACGCCGGAAGATGGCTGGCACTTCATCGAAGGCGGGGTGCGCTGGCGCTGGATCAACTACCGTGCGTCCAACGCCAAGCCGACGGTCGCCGATGTGGTCACTGTCCATTACGAAGGCAAATTGCTCGACGGGACGGTGTTTGACAGCTCCTACCGGCGGGGACAGCCTGCGACCTTCCCGCTCCGCCAATTGGTCCCGGGTTGGCAGCTGGCAATCCCGAACATGGGCGTGGGCGAGACGATCGAGATCGCGATCCCTTCAGACCTCGCCTATGGCCCGGTCGGGCGTGGGCCGATCCCGCCCAATGCGACGCTGGTGTTCAAGGTCGAATTGATCGGGATCGAAGGCTAAGCAGGGATTATCTGCGGCCAGTGGCCCGCGCGCTCGCTCTCGGCGAACAGGTGCGTGCTGCTCCAGCCGGCCATTTGCTCGAACACAGGCACTAAAGCGCGCGCGCTGTCGGTGAGGATGTAGCGCGCGCGTTTGCCCTCGGGCGGCTCGCGGCGCAGCAATCCTGCCTCTTGCAGGATCGCAAGGCGAGATGTCAGCGCGGCGCGGTTTATGCCGAGTCGCTCGACAAATTCCTCAAACCGCTCGGCCCCCAGAAAGGCATCGCGCAGGATCAGCAGCACCCAGCGATCGCCAAGCACGCGCGCGGCGCGGGCAATCGGGCAGGGCGCGCGCGAGGGAGTGTAGGTCTTCATGCGTCTGATTATCAGACTTGCGCACCGCCATGGCAAGGGGCATAAAGTCTGCAATATAGACGTTACAGGAGCCCTCCCATGTCCACCTCCCGCTTTGACTCCCCCGAAGCCTCGATCGCCTACATGAAAAAGGTCGCGGTCGGCCGTTCGGGGTTCTCGACATGGCTCGATGTTGAACCCATCACCGTGTGGGAAGGGCAAAGCGAGCTGCTGCTCCAGCTGCGGCCCGAAATGACCCAGCATCACGGCTTTGCTCATGGAGCAATCGTTGGCTTGATGGCAGACAATGCCTGCGCCTGGGCGGGGGCATCGGTCGCGGGCGATGTGGTGACGGGCGGCTACACCATCGACTTCCTGCGCCCCGCCAAGGGCGAGCGGCTGCGCGCCAAGGGCAGCGTCATCAAGGCGGGCAAGCGGCAGGTGGTGGTGCGCGCGGACGTCTGGGCGGAAAGCGACGGCGCAGCGCCGGTGCATGTCGCGGCGGCGCAGGCCACTATTGTTCCAACCGGCATCGTCCCCTGACATAAGCGCGCTGGCCGATCCTGTAGCAGGGTGATATCCTCCCAGCCATGGACGGGGCAATCATCACACTCATCGCTGCAAATATCGCCTTTGTCGGCACGCATTTTGCCATGTCGCATCCACTGCGCGCGCCGATGGTCAAGGCCTTGGGCGCAGGCGGGTTTCAGATCGCCTACAGCCTCGTCAGCTTTGCGACGCTGGGATGGGTCTATTTCGCCTTTATCGCCGCGCCGCCCGCTGATCTGCTGGGATCGGGCGACATCGGCTGGATCATCGCTACCGCGCTCACCTGGCCCGCGATGGTGCTGCTGGCGGGGTCCTTCGTCGGCAATCCCGCCTTGCCCACCCCGATGGCCGAGGCGCAGGCGCGGGCTGAGCCTGCGGGCGTGTTCCGCGTCACCCGCCATCCGATGATGTGGGCGATTGGCCTGTGGGCGGCCTCGCACATCGTGCTGTTCTGGAGCACCCGCACGATGGTCACCGCGCTGGCGATGGGTGTCCTCGCACTGGTCGGCGCGAAATTGCAGGACGCCAAGAAGGAGCAGCTGATGGGCGACGCCTGGGCGCGGTGGGAGCGCAAGACGAGCTATTGGCCGCGCTGGGGCCACTTCTTCAGCGTCGGCGTTGTGCCGCTGTCGCTCGGCACCGTGCTGTGGCTGGCGGGCAGCTGGGTGCACCTGTGGCGCGCCGGCATCCCGGCTGGGGTGTTCCGGTGGCTGGGTTGACCCCGACCTAGGTAGCGTCGGGCGTGATGCAGGCCTTGGCGCGCGAAATGATCGTGGGCTCCGGCACGCGTGGTCCACCCGGAATCCGGCCGATCATCTTGTAGGACTTGAGCTTCACCAAGCCGAGCAACTCATCGGGGCCGATCTTTTCCGCCTCCACATAGATCGTGCCATAATGCGTGTAAGCTGCGATCCCGTTCGCCTTGACGAATTCGGCGTCAGCGTTGCCGGGCTTTACTTCCATCAGGTTGTTCACGGCGAACAGGTTGACGGCACAATCGAAGCTCTCCTTCGGCGGCAGATCCTTGAAGGCCGCACCACCGGTTGGGCCGCAAGCGGCAGTAAAGCCAAGCGCGGTGCTGGCGAGAATGGCGACGTAGTGGCGTGACAGCATGGTGCAAACCCCTGAGGCAATGAGGGTTGCACGATAGCCCGATATGGTTGAAATTTGCCTAATCGCCCAACGGGTTCGGCGCTGGATCAGTGCTGCCGTGACTTCAAAGCCCCTGCTCTGCCAGCCATGCCAGTTGCGCCGCTTGCGCATCGGGCTGAAAGGACAATTCGTGCCCGGCCCCGGCGAAGGCTTGGAAGGTCGCGCGCGGGGACGCTGCGGCAAGGCTTTTGCCCTGCGCGAAGGGGACGACCGCATCCGCGGTTCCGTGGAGCACAAGCACCGGGATCGCCAATCCGGGCAGCTTGGCGCGATTGTCAAACTTGTCGCGCACCAGCCATTGCGCCGGGGCAAAGGGCACGGCGGCTGCGGCGGCATCGGGCAGCGCGGTGAAGGGCGCGATCAGGATCAGCGCGGCGGGCGAAAACTGCCGCGCCATCTCGGTAGCGGTGCCGGTGCCGAGTGAATGGCCGCCAATGATCGTGCGTGCGGGCGTGACGCCTCGGGCGGCCAAAAACGCCATCGCAGCGCGTCCATCCATATAGAGGCCCTGTTCTGACGGCGCGCCCGGATTGCCGCCATAGCCGCGATATTCCACCAGCAGCACGCCGTAGCCGGACGCCGCGAACTGCGCCGTTTCCGCCGCCGCCCCCGCCAGCGACCCGCCATTGCCATGAAACCACACCACCGTGGCCCGCCCAGCATCCGGCGCGCGCAAATGGGCTTGCAAGGCCAGCCCGTCGCTGGTGGTGAGGGTCACGGCGGCAAAGCCCGCTGCCGGGGCGTGGCGTTCCTGCGGGGCGGGGTAGATCAGGCTGCGCTGGCCCACAAACAGCGCCGCCAGCATCGCCACATAGGCAATCAGCGCAACGATCAGCAGGCGCCGGACGAACTTCGCCACCGGCCTACTCCCCGGTAAACACGCCTGCGCGCTTTTCGATCAGCGCCGCCACCCCCTCGGCATGATCGGCGGTGGTGTGCATCATCGCCTGCGTGTTGGCGGCGAGTTCGAGCGCGGTGTCATAGCTGGTCTGCTGGCCCTGCCGCAGCAGGTTCTTGGTGTGACGCAGCGCGTGCGGGGGGAGCGCGGCGATCTTGGCGGCGAGCTCGCGGGCTTCGTCCAGCAAGGCTTCGGGCGCGACGACCCGGCTGACCAGACCCCAGTCCTTCGCCGTCGCAGCGTCAATCACATCGCCGGTGTAGAACAGCTCGGCCGCGCGGCTCATCCCGATCACGCGCGGCAGGATCCAGGTGCCGCCATCGCCGGGGATGATGCCGAGCTTGAGGAAGGTCACGCCGAACTTAGCATTCTCGCTGGCAATGCGGATATCGGCAAGGCAGGCGACATCGCAGCCGAGGCCAATCGCCGGGCCATTGACCGCTGCAATCACCGGCACGCGGATTCCATACAGCGCGCGCAGCATCAGGTGGATATTGTCGCGGTAGCCATCCGAAATCGCGGGCGCGGTGCCGCCAAAGGTGCCGGTCTTGTTCTGCATCGCCTTCACATCGCCGCCCGCGCTGAAGGCCCGGCCCGCGCCGGTCAGGATCGCCACGCGGCATTCCATGTCGCGATTGATCGCGTTGGCGACACTGACAAATTCATCCCCATCGCCCGGTGCGCCGAGGGGGTTCATCGTCTCTGCCCGGTTGAGCGTCAGAATGGTGACTGGGCCTTCGCGGGTAATGTCAATCAATGCCATGGGATACCTTGCACAATGGGGGCGGATGTTTCAGTCTGCGTAACTGCGGGGCAAAGCAAGGGCAAGGCTGACAGCCTGTCCAGACCATTCATGTCAGGGGGCATGAGCGCGGAGAATAATGTTGCCGAGTCTGTCACTGCTAACGACGTCCCCCCCGCTCTTGAGCGCCGTACTCTCCGTAGCCTCGCCGCTGCCGCCGACGGCTTCCGCCGCGGCACTTCCCATTGCGCCTGTGGAATGGAGCCTCGCGCCGCAGGATGCCGATGCGCCCTCCAGCCCGCCCGCGCCTGAGGCCCAGACACCTGCGCCGCCCGAAGGCGAAGAGACCGAAATCATCGTCGAGGGCGATTATGGCCCGCCTGCGGGCGACCCGGTCGAGAAGCTCAACGCCGAAAGCTACCGCATCACTCAAGCGGTCGATGAGGCCTTGGTCGAACCGCTAGCCTATGCCTATCGCGACGGGCTGCCCGAACCGGTCCGCGATGGCCTTGGCAATGTCGTGCGCAACCTTGGTGAGCCGAGCAATGCGCTCAATTTCCTGCTGCAAGGCAAGGTCGGCAAGGCGTTCGAGACATTGGGGCGGCTGGCGATCAATTCGACCATTGGCGTGGGCGGGCTGTTCGATGTGGCGGGGAAGAAGGCGGATTTGCCCTATCGCCGCAACGGCTTTGCCAACACGATGGGCTTTTACGGGGTGGGGCCGGGGCCGTATCTCTATCTGCCGGTGACCGGGGCGACATCGGCGCGCGATCTGCTGGGCAGCACGCTCGACCAGCTTTTGCTGCCGATTGCGGTGGGCAAGCCGTTCAACCAGACCGAATTTGCCGCAAGCTACTTCGTGGTCAACGGGCTCGATCAGCGGCTGGCGTTCGACGAGGAGATCGCCGCCATCCGCGCGACCGAGGACCCCTACGGCGTGCGGCGCGACACCTATCTGGCGCAGCGACGCAAGGAGATTGCCGCGCTGAAGGGCGAGGTGGTGGAGGAGGACGCGGAGGCGGAAGTGCCCGCGTCAACGGGCGACTTGCCACCGCAAGGCGATTTGACGCTGCCTGAGAGGGTGCAGCTGACCGCAGGGGCCGTCCCTCAGGGGCGGTAAGCGGCCTCACCCTCACAAACTCAGGGCGAGCGTGGGACTCAATCAGGCCCGCGCCTCTTCCGCCGCAACGCCTGCACTGTTGTGCTTCAGCGCCTTCAGCACCGTATCAACGATCTGCGGCGCGTTCAGCCCGGCTTCGTCATATTGCTTCATCGGATCATCGTGATCGATGAAGATATCGGGCAGGCGCAGCGTGCGCACCTTCAAGCCGTTATCGGTTAGGCCGGTGTCGCTGGCAAAGGTCAGCACATGCGCGCCGAGCCCGCCGATTGAGCCTTCCTCGACCGTCACCACCACCTCATGCGTGCGCATCAGCTTGGCGATCAGGTCTTCGTCCAGCGGCTTGGCAAAGCGCAGGTCGGCGACCGTGGTCGACAGTCCCTTGGCTTCCAGCAGGTCAGCGGCCTTGAGCGCTTCGGTCAGGCGTGAGCCCAATGAGAGGATCGCGACCTTGGTGCCTTCACGCACCAAGCGGCCCTTGCCGATCTCCAGCTTCACCGGAACTTCGGGCATCGGCACCCCGGTGCCGTTGCCGCGCGGATAGCGGAAGGCGATCGGGCCGTCGTCATACTCGGCGGCGGTGTAGGTCATATGGACCAGCTCCGCCTCGTCGGCGGCGGCCATCACCACCATGTTGGGCAGGGTGGCGAGGTAGGTGATGTCGAAGCTCCCCGCATGCGTCGCCCCGTCCGCGCCCACCAGACCCGCGCGGTCGATAGCGAAGCGCACGGGCAGGTTCTGGATACACACATCGTGCACCACCTGATCGTAAGCGCGCTGAAGGAAGGTCGAATAGATCGCCGCAAACGGCCGCATGCCTTCCGCTGCCAAGCCCGCCGCGAAGGTCACCGCGTGTTGTTCGGCAATCCCGACGTCAAAGGTGCGGGTGGGATGCGCCTTGGCGAACTTGTCGACACCCGTGCCCGAAGGCATGGCGGCGGTGATCGCGCAAATCTTGTCATCCGTCTCAGCCAGCTTCGCCAGTGTCAGCCCGAACACGTCCTGATAGGCCGGTGCACCCGGTGCGCTCTTCGACTTCTCGCCGGTGATGACGTTGAACTTGGGCACGCCGTGATACTTGTCGGCCGAGTTCTCCGCCGGGGCGTAGCCCTTGCCCTTCTCCGTCACGACATGGATCAGCACAGGGCCTTCGCTGGTATCGCGCACATTCTCCAGCACCGGCAGCAGGTGATCGAGATTATGTCCGTCAATCGGGCCGACATAGTAGAAGCCCAGTTCCTCGAACAGCGTCCCGCCGGTCACCATGCCGCGGGTGAACTCCTCGGCTTTGCCGAGCGTATCGTGCATCCGGCGGCTCATCTTCTGGATCACCCGGCTGGCAAGGCTGCGGATGCCGAGATATTCGCTCGATGACACCATGCGCGCGAGGTACGCCGACAGCCCGCCCACCGGCGGCGCGATCGACATGTCGTTGTCGTTGAGGATCACGATCAGCCGGTTGCCCGCCTGCGCGGCGTTGTTCATCGCCTCATAGGCCATGCCTGCGCTCATCGAGCCATCGCCGATCACGGCAATGCCGCGTCCCGACTTGCCCTGCATCTTGTTGGCCATCGCAAAGCCGAGCGCCGCGCTGATCGAGGTGGACGAGTGCGCCGCGCCGAACGGGTCATATTCGCTCTCGCTGCGCTTGGTGAAGCCGCTGAGGCCCCCGCCCTGCCGCAGTGTGCGGATGCGGTCACGCCGCCCGGTGATGATCTTGTGCGGATAGCATTGATGGCCCACGTCCCACACCAGCTTGTCGTCGGGCGTGTTGAACACGTAGTGGATCGCCACGGTCAGCTCGACCACGCCAAGCCCCGATCCCAGATGCCCGCCCGAGGTGCTGACCGCATCGATCATCTCGGTGCGCAGTTCATCGGCCAATTGGCGGAGCTGTTCAGGCTTGAGGCGGCGCAGATCGTCAGGCGTGTTAACCAGATCGAGCAGGGGTGTATCAGGCGATTGTGTCATAGCGTCCAGCTTTACACACCGAAATCGGGCGTGTCGATTCGCGGTTGCGGCCAATCAGGCGTGGCTGGCCAGACCTTGGCCCTGTTCATCTTCGGGCCTGTTGGAGACACAGGTTACACTGTCCAGAAGCGAAAAACCTGCCCTCGCTTCGCCCGATAGTGCAGCGCGGGGGGAGAGGGGGAAGCGATCGGCCATCAAACCCCTATGCCCACCGCGCGGGCCGTAGGAAACCGCCAGCAGCGTCAGGCGCAAGCCTTGCACAGCCCGCGGATCTCCAGCACGGGTCGTTCGGCCTTGAAATCGCGCGCGGTGGCGATGGCGCGCACAGCGCGGCTTACGTCTTCGTCATCGACATGCGCGGCCTCACCGCATTCGTCGCAGACCAGGAAGATGCAATCATGCGCGCAGCCCGGATGGGTGTTCGCGAGGTAGGCGTTTGCGCTTTCCACGCGCATGGCGAGGTTGTTTGCCACAAACACATCAAGGATGCGGTAAATGCTGTTGGGCGCAACGCGCTTGCCGCGTGCTGCCGAAAGTTTGTCGGCAATGTCATAGGCCGAAACCGGGCGATCATGCCGGGCCAGTTCGGCAAACACCGATTCGCGCATCGCCGTCCACTGCTCGCCTGAAGCCACCAGCGCGCGCGCTGCGTCAGCCACCAGATCGGGGCCGCGGTGTTCGTGATGTGTGTGTGCGTGAAGGCCCATACGCGGCAATATAGGCGGGGTGGTGTCGATGCGCCAGTGGCAGCGTTTGCGCTCAAGTCCCTCCCCATTCGCGAGCGAACAGGGAGGGACTAGGCGTCAGCTCGCGTCGCGCAGGAATTCGGCGCGGTAGTGGTTCGGGAACATCGCCTTCAAAGCGGCCACCTTGGGCGCATCCCAGCGGACGATGTAGCCAGAGCGCGGGTTCACCACCATGTAATCCTGATGATAGGCTTCGGCCGCATAAAACGCCTTGTAGGGCTCAATCGCGGTGACAATCGGACGCTTCCACAGCCCGGCCTTATCGAGCTGCGCGATATAGGCCTTGGCCACGGCGGCCTGTTCGGCATTCATCGGCACGATTGCGCTGCGATAATGTGCGCCCACGTCCGGTCCCTGACGGTTCTTCAGGGTGGGATCAGCCACAACCGAGAAGAAAATTCGCAGCAACTGATCGTAACGCACTACGGCAGGATCATAGGTGATCTTGACGCTTTCGGCGTGGGCCGTGGTGCCGCTGGTGATGATGTCATACTTGGCCGATGCCGCATTGCCGCCGTGGAAGCCCGAAACGGCGGATTTCACGCCCTTCACATGGCTGAACACGCCTTCGACGCCCCAGAAACAGCCGCCCGCGAAGATCGCGGTTTTGAGGCCTTTCGCTTCTTTGGCGACACGGGTGGCAGCGGGGGCATTAACGGGCTCTTCGGCCGCGATGGCCGGGCCGGCGCAGGCGCTCAGCGCCAGCGAACCTACTGTGATCAGCAGGGCAAGGGTGCGCATTACTTCGTTCCTTCAGCCGCAATCACGAAGTCCGCTGCAACCGGGGGCGCCTTGGCCAGCTGCGCAGCATGCGCAGGCGAGGCCAGCTCGCCGCTCCAGCTTTGCGCATTCGCTCCGACCACAAGCAGCGCGCCGATGACAAAGCCGACGCTGAAATTGCGAATGAGATCGGAAGAGAACAGGCGCATGGATTGGCTCGTGATTGTTGGTGGCCTCTATGCTCTTGCCCGACGCCGAATTGCAGCCGGATGAACATAGCGGTCAGGTGCGAGTTAGCTTGGCACCGGCTAGTAGTTACGCCGCGCCTGATAAAAAGTTGCGGCGGGGCGGCGGGCGTGCCGAACCGTGCGCAATGTGCGGCGGGATGAGTGTGGGGCGAGGGGACGTGCTCGAACAACAACACGGCCCACAGGGCCGCAAGGGCGACCGCCCGCCCGCAGGCGCTTCGTAGCGAAGCGAAGGAGCCTCGCCCTCAAGTAGCGAAGCGGTAGGGCAACAAGGACTCACCGAGGACGAGCGCGCGGAGGCGCGCTCGCAAAACAAACTAATGCCGAAAATGCCGCATCCCGGTGAACACCATCGCGAGGCCTGCCGCATCCGCCGCAGCGATCACCTCGTCATCGCGGATCGATCCGCCCGGTTGGATCACAGCGGTCGCGCCTGCTTCGGCGGCAGAAATCAAGCCGTCGGCAAAGGGGAAGAACGCGTCCGAAGCGACCGCGCTGCCCACGGTACGCGGTGCGGCCCAACCATGGGTTTCGGCGGCTTCCTTGGCCTTGATCGCGGCGATCCGGGCGCTGTCCCGCCGGTTCATCTGGCCTGCGCCGATCCCGGCGGTCGCCCCATCCTTGGCATAGACAATGGCGTTGGACTTCACATGGCGGGCGACAGTCCAGGCGAACAGGCAGTCTTTCAGTTCCTGATCAGTGGGAGCGCGCTGGGTGACGACCTTGAGGTCATCAAGGCTCACTGCCCCCGCATCGCGCGACTGGATCAACATGCCCCCCGCGATGGTTTTCATCGCAAACCCGCCCCGGCGCGGATTGGGCAGCGCGCCGCATTCAAGCAGGCGCAGGTTCTTCTTCTTGGCGAACACTTCGCGGGCCTCGGCGCTGACCGAAGGGGCGATCACGACTTCGGTGAAGATGCCCGCGATGGCCTCAGCGGTGGCGCCATCAAGTTCGGTGTTCACCGCGACAATCCCGCCGAACGCCGAGACAGAATCGCAGGCCAAAGCCGCCTCCCACGCTGCCAGCAGCGAACCCGATTGCGCCACGCCGCAGGGGTTGGCGTGCTTCACGATCACCACGGCAGGCGACTGTCCGGCAAACTCGGCCGCCAGTTCCAATGCGGCATCGGCGTCGTTCAAATTGTTGTAGCTCAGTTCCTTGCCCTGCAACTGCACCGCCTGCGGCACCCCGCGCGCGCCGATCACCTGCGGGACATAGACCGCTGCGCTCTGATGCGGGTTCTCGCCGTAACGCAGCACCTCGGCGCGCTTGAAGGCGAGCGGCATGGTCTCGACAAACGGCGTCGCGTGGAGCGCCTCGGCCCCGAGCGGATGGGTGAAGGCATCGCCAAAGGCGAACCAGCCCGCAATCGCGGCATCATAGGACGCGGTACGGGCATAGGCCTTGCCCGCCATGCGGATCCGGAACGCGAGTGACGTCGCGCCGTCGTTCGCCGACAGTTCCTCCAGCAGTGCGGGGTAATCGGCCGGATCAGTGACAATCGTCACGAAGCCATGGTTCTTAGCCGCCGAGCGCACCATCGAAGGCCCGCCGATGTCGATATTCTCGATGATCTCCTCACGGCTCGCGCCTTTCGCGACCGTGGCCTCAAAGGGGTAGAGGTTGACCACGACGAGATCGATCGCGCCGATCCCGTGCGCTTCCATCGCGGCGACGTGCTCGGCATTGTCGCGCAGCGCGAGCAGTCCGCCATGCACCGTCGGGTGCAGGGTCTTCACCCGCCCGTCCATCATCTCAGGGAACCCGGTCAGGTCGGAGACATCCTTCACGCTGAGGCCTGCATCGCGCAAAGCCTTGGCGGTACCGCCGGTGCTCACCAGCTCCACGCCCCGCGCCGCCAAGGCTGCGCCGAGGTCAGCCAAACCGGCCTTGTCGGACACTGACAGCAGTGCCCGCTTGATCAACTGCTCGCTCATGGGATGCCTACCCTGTCTTCCTCAGCAGCCAGGAGAATTGCCCCCCGCTGCGCAATGCCAAGCCTTCGATCACCAGCTGCTGCGTCGCATGCGGACGACCATCGCCGTCGATCCACAGGCTGTCTTCAACCGACAGGGTGATCGCACCGGCGCCCGCCCTATCGCCGCGCAGTCGGAATTGCCAGAGCCGACCATCGGGCAGCAGCAGGCTCGCCCCGCGCTTGTCACCCGACATCTGCGTTTCAACCCCGCGCCCCAGATGGAACCGGATCGCAAAACCGATCTTCCCGCGCTTGCCGTTCTTGGCGCTGGGGATCAGGATATCCTCGCCCGCCAGCTCGGTGCCATCGCCGCTGAGGGTGAGGATGCGCTGGTGGATCAGGCCAAAGCGGCTGGCATAGCCATTATGCGTGCTTTCGATCCGGGTGGCTTCACGCCCGCGCCCGGCCAGCGTGCGCCGCTCAACCTCGACCGTCTCCACCCCCTTGCCGAGCTTGCCGTGGAGCAGCACCGCGGTGGAATTGGCATTATCGAGCACCAGCGTTGAAAACGCCGCTGTGGCCCGCAGACCCTGAGCAATGCGCGCCGGGACCAGCCCGCCGGTCATCCCAGCGCCGCCGCAATTGACGATCACCCGCGCCGGACCGTCCGAAAGCTCGAATGCCAGCGTTGAAGCGCAGCCAATCCGCGCATGGCGGGTGCGCGGCGGCGGCGCGGTGTCGAATTGCAGCAGCGTTTCGCCGGCCTTGATCCGCTGATATCCCCAGCTTGTCGTGGTGCCGAGCGGGCGGGTGCGGACACCCGATGCTTCGATTACAGCGTTAACCCGGTCAGCGGCAATCGCGCCCTGCCCCTGCCAACTGCCAAGCGCGCCGTCGCCGTGCCGCAACGCCAAGAGCGGCGGCACCAGCAATTCGCGGATCACCCCCAGCGCGGGCGGCGGGGCGATTTCCATCGCATCATAGCAGGCGATCAGATCGGTCAGCAGCCGGATCGCATCGAGCTGCGCGGCCGGGCAGCGCGACAGCACGCCGCCATCCTCACCCACCATATCTCCCAGCGCCTTGACCAGCCCGGCTTCTCCATAGAGCCGCCGTGGCTTGCCATTGGGCAGCAGCAGCCCGGCGGCGACAATCCCCGCCCAGCCAGCGACCTGACCGAAACCCGCACCTTCGCGCGGGGTCTTGCGATCGAGCCAGGAGGCGGTGTCGGCAATCGCGGTGAGCAGGCGCGACTTCAAGCCCTTGTCGTTGCCAGCCAGCACCAGCGGGGCGTGGACCAGCCAGGCTAGCAGGCGCAACCCGGCATATTCGACATCCCACGCCGGTCCCTTGCCCGGTTCGCGGTGGGCGTGGAGCCATTGGCCGATAATGCGCTCGGCCACGGCAGAGCCATCGCTGCGCGGCGCGCTGGCGGCAAGATCGGCGAGCCAGCTGAAGCTGTGCAGCACCCGCTCCACCCCCGGCGCAAGATGCGCAGCGGGTGCGAAATCGAGGCTGGCGATCGGCAGGCGCGCGCTGTGGACCAGAAAATGCCCGGCGCGCAGGGCCGTGCCCGCCGCGCGGTCACCGCGATTGGGACTGTCCACGGTCGCCAGCACCCGCACCGGTGGAGGGCGGCGGAACGGCTGGCTGAGCGCCTGACCGGGCACGCCAAGGCGATAGGCCAAGCGGATCAATGCCTCACCCGGGCCAGCCTTCACCGCGATCGCATCACTCAGTGCGAGCGCCCGCGACGGTTCGGCCGCAGGCGGCTCGCTCGCGGGTTCGGCGGGGGTGATGGCCCCCGGTTCCGGTTGATCGGCGAGGATCAACGTAGGGCTGTCCCCTACCCGCTCCACCAAGGCATCGGCGCGGCGACCCGCCGGGGTGCGGAGCAAGGTCGCCATTACCTGCCCCCCTTCAATGCGGTGATATTGGCCGCGTAATGGTCCGGCCCGCCTTTGAATGTGGCCGATCCTGCCACCAGCACATCCGCCCCGGCTTCGATACACAGGCGCGCGGTTTCGGCGTTGACCCCGCCATCTACCTCAAGGTGGATCGCCCGGCCCGAACGGGTGATCATCGAGCGGATGCGGGCGATCTTCTCCAGCTGCGACGGGATGAAGCTTTGCCCGCCAAAGCCGGGGTTGACGCTCATCACCAGCACCAGATCGGCTAGATCCATCAGATTGTCGAGCACTTCGACCGGGGTGCCGGGATTGATCACCACGCCCGCGCGCTTGCCCAGCGCCTTGATCGCCTGCAGCGTGCGGTGGATATGCGGCCCGGCTTCCGGGTGGACAGTGATGATGTCGGCCCCGGCATCGGCAAAGGCCTGAAGGTAGGGATCGACCGGCGCGATCATCAGATGGACGTCAAACGGCTTGGCCGTGTGCGGGCGCAGCGCCTTGACGACATCGGGGCCAATCGTGATGTTGGGCACGAAATGCCCATCCATGACGTCAATATGGATCCAGTCCGCCCCCGCTGCATCGATGGCGCGCACTTCCTCGCCCAGCCGGGCGAAGTCGGCGGAGAGGATCGACGGGGAAATCAGAGGTGCGGGCATGGCGCGGCGCTGGCCTTTTTGTAACGCTTGCCATGCCATACGGGAGCCGCGAATCGGGGGACAAGCGCGGATCGTGCCTTTTCCACCGTGGCGACCACGAGGTGAACGGCGAGCCGTGCGGCAATTAAGCCGCAATTCAGGCATGTTTGGGCAAAAGCACCGCCAATTGGAACGATCCCCAAGCCGCGCTGATGCCCCCGCGCCGCTTTTTCTCCTTTCACCGTGAGATGCCCATGAACCGCTTTGCTTCCTCTCTGCCCCTGCCCGATTGGCTGCGTCTTGGCGGCACAGCAGCGTTGCCCGTGGCTGTTGCTGGATTGGCATTTGCCGGGATCGCCGCCGCTGCGCCCGTTGCCGCACAGGGCTACACCTATGCCCGATCCGGCCCCAATGACTTGAACCAGTGCGCGCCCGGCAAGGGCCCGGCAGTCCGCATCGCGGTGAGCGGGCTGAAGTCCTCTACCGGCAACCTGTTCGTGCGCGCCTACCCCGCCAAAAGCAGCGATTGGCTCAAGTCCAAACGCTATGTCATGCGGGTGGATGCCAGCCCACGCGAAGGCAGTGTGACCGTGTGCGTGCCGCTGCCGGCACCGGGTGATTATGCCATCGCGGTGCAGCACGATGCCAATGGCAACCGCAGCACCGATATCTCCACCGACGGCGCAGGGATGTCGAACAACCCCGGGATCAAGAAGATCCTCGGCCTCGTCCCGCGCCCGCCGTCGGTCGACAAGGCGCGCTTCACCGCGGGTGAGGGCATCACCCGGATGAACATCGCGATTCAGTATCTTAATTAGAGCCTTGCCGGTGGCGCCACAGGTCGATCAGGACTTGCGGCGCCGCCAGCAGCGGAAAGCGTTCGCGGAACGGCGTTAGCTTGACCGGCATTCCCGTGTGCCGCTCGATCTTCCATGCGGCATAGCGCGCGGCCCCTTCAAAGGTGGTACTGGCCTTGACCAGCCGCACCAGATTGAGCGGCTTGCCCAACCGCCTGCGCCGCGCCCACCAGGCCAGCACGCTACGCCGCTGCGCCGGGGCGATTTGCGGCACAAGGTTTGCGCCCATGTGATCGAACGCAATCCCGCCTTCCTGCCACGCCAGAGGCAACAGCCCGGCGAAGTGATCGGCGTTGACGCTGAGAATTTCATTCTCCCGCCCGCTTTTCTCCACCCGGAATTCAGCCCTGTAGGTCGCCCGAAACAGGGCGCGCCAGTAATCATCGGCGGTGCCGCTGGCCGGGCCAAGCGCCGCCGCCAGCCGGGCTGCGGTGACGGCGGCTGCGGCGATGGCGGCGCTCACCTTGGCTTTGGCGGTGTCATCTTCGGCCCAGATCAGCGCGCTTGGCTGAACGAAGCGGGCCCAGATTGTGGTATCGGTGCTCTCACCGCTCGCCGCGCGGGCGAAGGTGGTGAGCCGCATGGTTGCGACCTTGGCGCGCAAGGTCTGCCCATCGACCAGACGTTCGTGGTAGCTGACCGTTGGCCAGATCGCGCTTTCCTGCGTGCCGGGCAGCAGGATGTAGAAATCCAGCACCCCGTCCAATGATCCGGTGCGCAGGTTCGATCCATAGAACAGCACCGCTTGCGCGCACGCCGCATCGGCCAGCGCATGGGCGAAGTCGGCGACGGCGGGATCGACCGGGACCGCAAGCCGGGCGGCGATCCGCTCTGCCAGCGGATCAGGCGCAGGGCTCATGGAGTGACGAAGGCGAGCTCCGGCCCCTGTTCGATCCGGTAATCGCCCGGCGGGAACGCCTCACCATCCAGGATGAAAGGATCATCGATGGACAGGCTGAACTGAGTCGCTGCCAGCTGGTGAATCCCCCGACTGCGCAAGGAACCGCGCAGCTTGCCAAGCAGCACCAGCGGGATCAGCGCCGTGGTCCGGCGCGAAATTTGATCGACCGCAACCAGCTTCAGGCCATTCTTCAACGCGCCAAAGGGCCGGATTCCGGCGGGCAAGCGTTCAAGGGTCGAGGCGAATAGCAATTGCCGCATGGCCGGATCGCCGTGGCCGCTGTGTGCCATTGGCGCGTTGGCTGTCCCAAGCCCGATGCTCATCCGCGAACCCCTGCGCCAAGCGTTGGCGCGGCCGGCAAACAGGGATTGCAGCAGCGCCCACAGCGCCGTCACCGCCACCACCATGCTGTCAAACGCGCCGAGCTTGTGCGCGCTTTGCCCGGCTTGCGTCGCCTTGGTGAAGGCGCCCGCGCCGAGAATGAAGCCTGCCACGCGCGAAACGCTCTCGCGCTTGCCTGCATCCCCCTGCGAAGACACCACCATCGGCCGCCGCCAGGTGCGCTCGCCATGATCAAGCGCATCGATCGCGTCCTGCAAGGTCCAATCGTCAGGGATGCCGAGATCCACCGTCAGCGCGTTGGTCTTGCCCTTCGGCAGCACCGCGACCGCGGGCCAATCATCGCCAAAAATCGCCTGCCCACAGGTCAGCACGTCGCGCACGGTGCCATCGCCGCCATTGATCACCAGCAGATCAATGCCGCGCTCGGCAAATTCGGTCAGCGCGATCGGCAGTTGGGCGCGGGCGCGGGGCTGAGCGATGTGGACATGCGGGCACAGGCCGCAATCGAAATCGGCGCCCAGATTGCGGTGGCTGCGGGGATTGTAGATCACCCCGACCGTCGGCGCTTGTCCCAGATCGCGCACCCTGCGCGCACGCGCGCGCGGCCGCGCCGCGGCATCGAGGCGTGGAATCTGGGCAAATTCGTAGATCGGCGTTGCCATATTGGTCCTATACCGGTCGAAGAACTAACTTTCTACTGTCATCTTTTCCGCAAATCGTAACATTCCCGGCTGGCGCAGATCGGCGATCCGCGCCAGAAAACAAGAGGCGACGCGACGAAGTTCAACTTTCCTGCGATGAGCGTCTTTCATAAGATTGCCGCAAGCGCGCGAAGAACCGACCACAGGCCAACCCGCGCGAAGAGGGTGGCGGCGTCATGGAGCGATTAAGAAGAGCTGGCCCGCCTCGCCGGACAAACATAACGAATACGTGTCGCCGTTTGCACTACTGTAGCGCCGCCGTTGAACATCACACACCGCCGCTCACCGACGGATTTCTCCCCGAGAGATTTTGATGACTCATTCTGAGCATTATGAGATAGTTGCAGTATGGTAAGTTCTGACCAGTGAAGGGGCCGAGGCGGTTGAGGTGGATGGCTCCCGATCATGGCATCTCGGTGCAGATATGGGTAGCAGTGCATCGAACCAGCGGGCTCTCGTCATGACCGCGAGACCAAATGGGGGCAGGTCACGCGCAAAGGTGAAATCCAGTGTCGCCGTCGGTGAACCGCCCGTGACATGCTAGCCTTCAACGACGACCTTTGGTCAGGCCAATTGACACGGGCTGCCTTGCCAGCAAGAGCCTTGGGCGCGTTGGGCCGAATCAGCGCTCCGCACTCGGTAATGGGAGGCGAATGACCATGCTGCCGGGTAAGAACGCAGCCCACAGTTCATGCCCCCAGCGGCGAATTCTGATCGAAGCCCTCGACGTCGGGCTGGACGCTGTGCGCGGGGAAGCGTGCCTTGATGGGCGCCTTTGGCCTCACCCGGTGGCGGGCCGGACCGTCATTCTCGCGGTCGGCAAGGCCGCCGTTGCCATGACCGCGGGCGCCTGCCGGATCCTCGGCGGCGATGTCGAAGGGATTGCCCTCACTCGTTACGGCCATGCCGGGGCATTCGCGCTGCCCGGTGGTATCGCCGTGATCGAGGCGGCGCATCCCGTACCCGATGCCGAAGGGGAGGCCGCCGCCCGGCAGATCCTTGCGCTCGCAGAAGGGCTGACGGCCGATGATCGCCTGATCGCGCTGATCTCGGGCGGGGGCTCCTCGCTGCTGGCGCTGCCGGGCGAAGGCGTTAGTTTGAGCGACAAGCAGGCGGTGAACCGCGCCTTGCTGGCAAGCGGGGCTTCGGTTGCCGAGATGAACTGCGTGCGCAAGCATCTCTCGGCGATCAAGGGCGGGCGGCTGGCGCTGGCGGCCGCCCCGGCGCGGGTCGAGACCTATTGCATTTCCGACGTCGCGGGTAATGATCCGGCGCTGATTGCGAGCGGGCCGACCGTGCCGGACACCAGCACTCAGGCTGACGCGCGCGCAGTGTTGGCGCGCTACGCGATCGTGCCATCGCCCGCTATCGCGGCGGCGTTGAACGATCCTGCCAATGCCTTGCCGCCCGCCGATCATCCGGCCTTCGCCGATACCACGGTGCAGGTGGTGGCGAGCGCCGGGGCGGCGATCACGGCTGCGGCCGAGCGGCTGGCGGCTGCGGGCTACACTCCAGTCATTCTCGGCGATGCACTTGAAGGGGAGGCGCGCGAGATCGGTGCCGCCCATGCAGCGCTGGCGCTTGCAGCTCTTGCGCGGGGGGGACGTCAGGCGCTGATTTCGGGCGGCGAGTGCACCGTCACCATCCGCGATCCCGCTGGCAAGGGCGGGCCGAATGCCGAATACCTGCTGTCGCTGGCGCAGGCGCTGGGCGGCCATCCGGGGATCATGGCTTTGGCAGTAGATACCGACGGTATCGATGGGAGCGGCGATAATGCCGGGGCCATCATCGATCCCACCACGTTGACGCGGGCGGCGGCGTTGGGGATCGATCTGGCCGCCGCGCTGGAGCGCAACCGGTCCTATGCCACCTTTGCCGCGCTGGGCGATCTGGTGATAACCGGGCCGACCTTCACCAACGTCAACGACTTGCGGATCGTCCTGGTCGAGGGGTAAGCGACACGCGGTGGAGCTGGCTTGCCAATTGTCCTGACCAAATTATAGACTGGTCAGGCACCTGCCAGAGGGGAAGTGGACATGCTTGATCGACGCACGGCAGTGGGCGCGCTGCTGGCGGGCACGGCACTGCCGCTGATGGGCTGCCGGACAGCCATGAGGCCTGAAGCACCGGGCTGGCTTGCCGATCCCTGGGGCCGGGCTGACCGGATAGTCGCCGCGATCCGCCCGGTTGCGATCCCCGCGCGCCGCTTTGCCCTCGGCGACTTCGCCCCCGATTCCACCGACGCGCGCCCCGCCATCCTCGCCGCGATCCGCGCTGCGCATGAAGCGGGCGGCGGGCGCGTGATCTTGCCGGAGGGACTCCACCTCAGCGCCGGACCGGTGCACCTTCGCTCAAATGTCGAGCTGCATCTTGAGCAAGGCGCAATCCTGCGCTTTCTGCCGGGGCAGGAGCGCTATCTCCCGCCCGTGCGCACCCGCTGGGAAGGCACCGAATGCTACACCTTCTCGCCCCTGCTCTATGCCGAGGATTGCGAGAACATCGCCGTTACCGGCCCCGGCACGATTGACGGTCAGGGCGCAGCGCACTGGTTGCCGTGGCGCGCCAGTCAGAAAGCAGCGCAGACCCGGCTGCGTGACATGGGCCGCGACGGCGTGCCGGTCGAACAACGCATCTTCACCGGCGAACACCGCTTGCGTCCGCATTTCGTCCAGTTCAATCGCTGCAAGCGGGTGCTGGTCGATGGCCCGACCCTGACCGATTCCCCGTTCTGGATGGTCCACCCGCTCTACTGCGAGGATGTGGTCATCCGCAACATCCGCTGCAAATCCGATCATGTGAACAGCGACGGCGTCGATCCCGACAGCTCCCGCCGGGTGCTGATCGAGAATTGCGATTTTGACGTCGGCGATGACGGCGTCTCGTTGAAATCGGGGCGCGATCAGGATGGTTGGCGGGTCGGCATCCCGACCGAGGATGTGGTGATCCGCAACTGCACCTATAGCGGGCACGCGGGCGGGGGCATGGCGATCGGTTCGGAAATGTCGGGCGGGGTGCGCAACGTCTTCGTCGACGGCTTTCGCATCGCCAAGGCGCGGCACACGCTGTATTTCAAGGCCAATCTCGACCGTGGCGGACGCATCAGTGATATCTTCATCCGCAACATCACGGCAGGCGAAACCGCCTCGCTGCTGGTCTTCACCAATGCCTACCATTCGTATCGCGGCGGCGATTTCCCGACTGTGTTCGAGCGGGTACTGATCGAGAATATCGTGGTTCGCAGCACGGGGGCGGGCATTGCGATTGGCGGCCATCCGCGTGCGCCGGTTCGCGATGTGGTGATCCGGGGCGTGACAATGGGCAGCGCCGCGCAGCCGCTGATGCTCAGCCATGCCGACGGGATCGTCATCAATGACGTCACGGCAGGCGGCAGCCCCGTGACCCTCGCCAGCGCGGTCCCGGTGCCGGATACGGTTCCGGGCGGCTATTGATCCGGCTTGACCTGCGGCAAGTGGTCTGCCAATTCCAGAGTACAGGTCAGGCCAGTTGCGTCTGATTGAAAGGGATGAGGCATGCAGGGCAAGCGGCTCTACGAACGCGTCGCGCAGGCGGTGGCAGGCGACATTTTCGCGGGCCGTTATAAACTGGGCGAACGCCTGCCATCAGAACGTGATCTGGCGGCGCTCCACGATGTCAGCCGCCCCACCATCCGCGAGGCGATGATCGCGCTCGAGGTTGACGGACTGGTCGAGGTCGTCACCGGATCGGGCGTCTATGTCCGCGCTCTGCGGCGCAAGCATGGCAAGGCTGCGCCCGCCGATGTCGGCCCGTTCGAACTGCTCGAAGCGCGCGCCCGGATCGAGGGCGAATCCGCCGCGCTCGCCGCGCAGCACATTACCGATGATGAACTCGCCGCGCTCGATCTGCTGGTTGCCGAGATGGAGGCCGAGAACGTACGCGATGTGGTGATGTCGGAAGATGCCGACCGGCGGTTCCACATGACCATTGCCGCTGCCACTCGCAATTCGGCGATGGAGCAGGTGATCGAGGGACTTTGGGAGGCGCGCAACCATTCGCTCCAGAACCTCCGTTTCCTCGAAAAGGCCCGCGCAGAGGGCGTGAAACCGCGGATCGAGGAGCATTCGGCGATCGTCGCCGCGCTGCGCACCCGCGATCCGCGCGCCGCCCGTCACGCGATGCGCACCCATCTGCGCGGCGTGGCCGACATGGTATTCGCTGCCACCGAGGCCGAGGCAATGGAGCGCATCCGCGCCGAAATTGCCGGAGAGCGCCGCCGGTTCCAGCTGGGAGATTGATGACAGTGACGCGCCTTCATCTGCACGAGGACCGGCTGTTCCCGGCCGATCCCGCCACCCGCGACATTGCCCGCAGGCTCCATGCCAGCGTGCGGCATCTGCCGATCATCAGCCCGCACGGGCACACCGATCCTTCCTGGTTCGCCGACAATCAACCCTTCCCCAATCCTGCCGCGCTGCTGATCACACCCGATCACTATGTCTTCAGGATGCTCTACAGTCAGGGCATTCCGATGGAAGCGCTCGGCGTCCCCAAGCTGCCAGGGGCGGACGGCCCGCCGACCGAGACCGATCCGCGCAAGGTGTGGCGGCTGTTTGCCGCGAACTATCATCTGTTCCACGGCACCCCTTCGCGGATGTGGCATGACTGGGTCTATTCAGAGGTGTTCGGACTGGATGAGATCCTCTCCCCCGCCACTGCCGATCACTATTACGACGTGATCGACGCCAAGTTGGCGCAAAGCGATTTCCGCCCGCGCGCGCTGTTCGAACGGTTCAATATCGAGGTTATCGCCAGCACCGAAGACCCGCTCGATCCGCTGGTGCATCACGCCAAATTGCGGGCCGATGGCTGGGGCCGCAAGGTCATCACCGCGTTCCGGCCCGACAATGTGCTTGATCCTGATTACGAGGGCTTTGCCGCCAATGTCGCGAAGCTTAGCACGATCACCGGCTGCGATACGGCGACCTTTCAGGGCTATCTCGACGCACTGATTAACCGCCGCGCCTTCTTCAAAGCCCACGGCGCGACCTCGACCGATCACGGCCATCCCACCGCTACCACCGCCGATCTCCCCCGCGCCGAGGCCGAGGCGCTGTTCGCCCGCGCGCTGGCGGGCCAGTGCTCGCCGCAGGAAGCCGAGACGTTCCGTGGCCAGATGCTGACCGAAATGGCGCGGATGAGCCTGGATGACGGGCTGGTGATGCAGATCCATCCCGGATCGTCGCGCAACCACAACGCGCAGGTTTTCGCGCGATTCGGCCGCGACAAGGGCGCAGATATTCCGATGCGCACCGATTACGTCGCCGGCTTGCGCCCGTTGCTGTCGCGTTACGGCAACGATCCGCGCCTCAGCGTGATTGTCTTTACCCTCGACGAAAGCACCTATGCGCGCGAGCTGGCCCCACTCGCCGGGCATTATCCTGCATTGAAGCTCGGCCCGGCGTGGTGGTTTCACGACAGCCCCGAAGGGATGCGGCGCTTCCGCGACAACACCACCGAGACGGCGGGGTTCTACAACACGGTCGGTTTCAACGACGACACCCGCGCCTTTCTGTCGATCCCGGCCCGCCACGATGTCGCGCGGCGGATGGATTGCGGGTTTCTGGCAAGGCTGGTGGCCGAGCACCGGATGCTGGAAGACGATGCGCAGCAAGTCGCGCAAGACCTCGCCTACAACCTCGCCAAAGCCGCCTACCGGCTCGGCGCATGAGCACCCTTCCGGCCGCTATCGCAACTCCGCGCATGACCCGGCACCGCTGGGCGATCTGTGCGCTGCTGTTCTTTGCGACCACCATCAACTATGTCGATCGGCAGGTGATCGGCATCCTCAAGCCGACGCTGACCGCCGAGTTCGGCTGGTCGGAAACCGACTATGCCGACATCGTGTTCTGGTTTCAGGCGGCTTATGCGCTGGGGCTGCTGCTGGTCGGGCGGCTGATCGACCGGATCGGGGTCAAGTGGGGTTATGCGCTCGCGGTCGCCGTATGGAGCCTGTTCGGCATGGCTCACGCCGCCGCCTTCAGCATTGCGACCTTCGCCATGGCGCGGTTCGGCCTCGGGATCGGGGAAGCGGGCAATTTCCCCGCTGCGGTGCGCGCTACTGCCGACTGGTTCCCCAAAAAAGAACGCGCCTTTGCCACCGGCATCTTCAATTCCGGGTCGAATGTCGGCGCGATCCTGACCCCGCTGCTGGTGCCGATCGTCGTCATCGATCTGGCGCTGGGCTGGCAGGGGGCGTTCATCATCACCGGGGCGCTGGGGTTTGGCTGGCTGATCGCCTGGTGGCTGATCTACCGCGAGCCCGAAGGCAACGCCCGCGTCAACGCCGCCGAACTCGCGCATATCCGCAGCGATCCGGAGGAGCCGACCACGCCGATCGCCTGGGGCGAATTGCTTAAGCACCGCCAGACCTGGGCCTTTGCAATCGGCAAGTTCCTGACCGACCCGATCTGGTGGTTCTTCCTGTTCTGGCTGCCCGATTTCTTCGGCAAGAATTACGGGCTTGATCTCAAGACCTTCGGCCCCGCGCTGATCGCAGTCTATCTGATGGCGGATGTGGGGAGCATAGCAGGCGGGTGGTTCTCCAGCTTCCTGATCAAGCGCGGGTGGAGCGTCAATGCCGGGCGCAAGACCGCCATGCTGATCTGCGCACTGTGCGTGCTGCCGGTGAGCCTTGCAATCTATGGCGAGAACCTGATCGTGGCAGTGGCGATCATCGGGCTGGCGGCGGCGGCGCATCAGGGGTGGTCGGCGAACCTGTTCACCCTCGCCTCCGACCTGATGCCGCGCCGCGCGGTCGCCTCGGTGGTCGGGCTGGGCGGCATGGCGGGCGCGGTTGGCGGGATGCTGATGGCCAAATATGCGGGATATGTGCTGGAGAATGTCGGCAGCTACGCACCGATCTTCCTGCTGATCGGATCAATGTATCTGATCGCGCTGGCGATCATCCACCTGCTGGTGCCCCGGCTAGACCCGGCGCGGATCGACCCATGAACCAGACCGCCCGCCTCACCGCCGCCACGCTGGCCGATCTGCCCGCCGATTGGGCGCGCCCTGCCTATGATCGCAGCCAGCCGTGCGGGGTGGTGCATCTCGGCACCGGAGCGTTTCACCGTGCCCACCAGGCATGTTATTTTGACGCGTTGCTGGACGCCGGGCATTCGGGCTGGATGATCCGGGGCGCGAGCCTGCGCTCGGCTGGCGTGGCAGAGGCGATGAACCCGCAAGACGGGTTGTTCACCGTGATGGTGCGCGATGGCGGGGAGGAACACGCGCAGGTGGTAGGATCGGTGCGCGATGTGCTGGTCGCGCCCGACGATCCTGCCGCGCTGGTGCGGGCGCTCGCTGATCCGGCGGTGGCGTTGGTGACGTTGACTGTGACCGAGAAGGGGTATTGCCTCGATCCTGCCACCGGCGCGCTGCGGGTCGACGATCCGGCGGTCGCTGCCGATATCGCCAACATCGCCGCGCCGCAGACCGCACCGGGTTTTCTGGTCGCAGGCCTTGCCGCGCGGCGAGCGGCGGGCGTTGCGCCGTTCACCGTGCTGAGCTGCGACAACCTGCCCGAAAACGGCCAGCGCACCCGCGCCGCCGTGATCGCGTTGGCGCAGGCGGTCGATCCGGCATTGGCCAATTGGATCGCCGCCGAGGTCGCCTTCCCTTCCTCGATGGTGGATCGCATCGTCCCCGCCACCACGCCCGACGACATCGACAATTTTGAAAGCGCGACCGGCTGGCGCGACGAAGCAATGGTGAAGACCGAGCCCTTCACCCAGTGGGTGGTGGAGGACTGGTTCTGCAACCGCCGCCCGCCGCTGGACACAGTCGGCGTGCAGTTCACCCGCGATGTCGCCGGGTGGGAGAAGGCCAAGCTGCGGCTGCTCAATGGCGCGCATTCGGCCATCGCCTATCTCGGGGGGTTGGCGGGGTATGCGCATGTCCATCAGGCGATGGCCGCGCCCGGCTTTGATGTGCTGATCGACGCGCTGTGGGACGAGGCGCAAACGACGCTCGATCCGGTCGATGGCTTCGATCCCGCCGCCTACCGGGCGCAATTGCGCGCGCGCTTTGCCAACGGCGCGCTGATGCACCGCACCCATCAGATCGCCATGGACGGGAGCCAGAAATTGCCGCAGCGCTGGCTCCAGACCATTCTCGCCGCCCGCAAGGCCGGGGGCGATGTGCCGCCGGCGCTGACGCTGGCGCTGGCCGGGTGGATGCGGTGGCAGGCAGGCGTGAATGACGCAGGCGAGCCGTTCACAGTCGACGATCCGCTCGCGCAGGAAACCGCCGCCGCACTCGCCGCCGCCGATGGCGACCATGCCCCCGCCGTGGGCAACCTGCTCGCGATCAAAGCGATCTTTGGGAGCGAGCTGCCTGCCGACGCGAATTTTGCCGAGCAGCTGACGCGCGAATATACCCGCCTCGCCAAAGGCACCGTGGGCGAGGCCGTTGCCGCCTTCACTGCAACACGCGCCAGCCATGGCTGAGGCGCGCGTTCTCACCATGCACCCGCGCGACAATGTCGCCCTGTGCCTCGATCCGGTTGCACCCGGCGATGGCCTGCCGGGGGGCGGATTGGCGGCTGAAGCGGTTGCAGCGGGCCACAAGATCGCGCTCGCACCGATTGCTGCCGGAGAGGCGGTGCTGAAATACGGGCAGGTGATCGGCCTCGCCAGCACGGCGATTGCGCCGGGCGTGCATGTCCACATTCACAACGTCAGCGCCGATGCGGGCGACCTGCGCAGCGCCGCCGCGCCGCAATCGGCTGCCCTGCTCGCCCCGCGCCGCGCCACGTTTCGCGGATACCGCCGCGCATCGGGCAAGGTCGGCACGCGCAACTACATTGGTGTCATCACCAGCGTGAATTGCTCGGCCCATGTCGCCCGCGCCATCGCCAGCGCCTTTCCCGATACGATGTTCGACGGTGGCTCCGGCGCGGTCGATGGCGTGGTCGCGCTGACCCACACCACCGGCTGCGGCATGACCCCGGCGAGCGAGGGCACCGCGAACCTCAGGCGCACGCTCGAAGGCTATCTCGCCCACCCCAATTTCGGCGCGGTGCTGGTGGTGGGGCTGGGGTGCGAGATGATGCAGATCGCAGGCTTTGCCGATGAGGTCGAAGCGCGCCGCAATGGCGTCATCTTGCGCACGCTGACAATTCAGGACGAAGGCGGCACGCTCAAGTCGATTGAGGCAGGCCGTGCTATCGTGCGCGAGCTGATCGCCGAGGTCGGAACTGACGTGCGTGAGGAAGTCTCTGCCGAGCACCTCATCCTTGGCCTGCAATGCGGCGGGTCAGATGGCTGGTCGGGTGTCACCGCCAACCCCGCGCTGGGGCGCGCCGCCGACCTGCTGGTGGCGGCAGGCGGCACGGCGATCCTGTCCGAAACGCCCGAGATTTACGGCGCGGAGCAGCTGTTGTTCGCCCGCGCGGCCAACCCTGCGGTACGCGCGGCTTTGCAGGAGCGGCTCGACTGGTGGGCCGATTATGTCGCGCGCAACGGGGCAGATCTCAACAACAATCCCTCCCCCGGCAATATCGCTGGCGGGCTGACGACGATCCTTGAAAAGTCGCTGGGCGCGGTGGCCAAGTCGGGTTCCAGCCCCTTGCGCGCGGTCTATCGCTATGGCGAGGCGGTAACGCAGCACGGCTTCGTGTTCATGGACAGCCCCGGCTATGATCCCTGCTCGGCGACCGGGCAGATGGCGGCGGGGGCCAATATCCTCGCCTTCACCACCGGGCGCGGATCGGTGTTCGGATCGAAGCCCGCCCCCTGTATCAAGCTCGCCAGCAACCGCGCGCTGGCGGTACGGATGGCGGAGGACATGGATATTGATTGCTCACCGGTGCTCGGCGGCGTGAGCCTCGATGCGATGGGTGAGGCGATCTTCGATCTGCTGCTCTGCACCGCGTCGGGCGAGAAATCGAAGTCGGAGCTGCTCGGCCTCGGCGATCTCGAATTTGTGCCGTGGCAGATGGGAGCGGTGATGTGAGGCGGGCCTTGAGTGCAATGCTGGCACTGGGATTGGCTGCCTGCGCAGGCGCAACGCCTACCCCGATTGCCGCGCAGCCATCCGCGCCGCCACCGGATGCGCGCGATGCGGCGGTGCGCCAAGCGCTCGGCGAACTGGCTGACCAAGCTGCCAACGTCTTGATGACCGAGGAAGGCCGGGGCCGCGCGGATTACGACATCGTCGCTGCACGCTGGCATTCCTACGAGGATCACTGGCACACCGGCCAGCTGATCTGGGCCTTGCTTGAGGCAGGCGCGGTGCTGGATCGACCCGATCTTGTCAACACCGCACGGCGCGGCGGCGACTGGTGGGTTTCGACCGAATATTCCGCTGGCCACCCGCTCGCCGGACTGGTCGCGGCGGCACATGGCGACCGGCTGGGCGACCTCATCAACTGGACGACCATCGCCGACGGCACCCCCGGCCTGTTCGCGCTGACCCGCGCGACCGGCGATCCGCGCTATGCCGACACCGCGGCGCGATCGGGCCGGTGGCTGTGGGCCAATACCCGCGTCCCGGAAGGCACCCCGGGCGGCGACGGGCTGTTCTACAACATCATCGATCCTGCGACCGGCGCAGTCTGGCGCGATTGGGACGTCCACACCCAGGGCCCTGAGCGCGATGCGGCTGCGGCGGCGCGCGCGCCTGCTCCCGTCACCCGCGTCGCCCGGCCCAATATCGAAGGCTTCCTGTTCCACGACATGTGCCGCCACGCTGGCGAGGCTTTGTGGTGCGAGCGCTTCATCGCGCAAGCCGACGCGCTGCTTGCACGCCAGCATGACAGCGGCTTGTGGCTGGAGTTTGAACCCAACGAGGCCGACGGCAGCCAGATCCATCCGCGCTTCAACATCTGGAATGCGGAGGCGCTGCTGCAAGCCTACGAGGCTTCGCGGGATCGCAAGTATCTCGAAGGCGCGGCCCGCACCGCGCGCTGGGCGCAGCAGGTGATGGCGAAGGACGGCACGATGTTCTACCGCACCAGCATCGGCGGAACATCGAACCGCGCAGAAGTGACCGGATCGGCGGTGGCGTTCAACGGCATTCTGATGCTGCGGCTGCGGGATTACGGCTACACCGAATTCGCCCCTGCCATCGAAGTCTTCGCCAGCTGGCTGCTCGCCAACCGCTATGCCGCCGATCACCCTGACCGCAATCTGGCGGGTGCGGTGATCGACACACGGCTGAAGCTGTCGGGCGGCCAGGTATCGGTGTTGAACCGCGACGTCGGCAGCACCTTTGGCTTGCGGTTCCTGTCGCTCTACCTGCGCGACCGGCGCGGCGAGGATGTCAACGTATGGCTGAACGGGAGCGAGCGATGATCCGGTTTACCCGCCGCACTGCCATCAAGGCTGGCCTTGCCGGGGCCGCAGCGGGGACGCTGCCCGCGCCGTTGCTGGCGCAGGATGGTGAGGCGTCAGGCGCCCCGCCAACCATTCTCGCCAACCTGCCGGGGCGCGAGCGGCTCGCGCTGGATGGAACCTGGAAATTCATCCTCGATCCGTTCGACGTGGCGGGCCGCAAGCCGAGCAAGCGGCGCTCGTTCTGGCTGGGCACAATCGAAACGCCCGAAACGGGCCTGATCGAATATGAATGGGCCTCCAGCGACGAGATGGCGCTGCCCGCCGCGTGGAACGATGCGGCGGGCGAGCTGACCTATTACGAAGGCCCGGTCTATTTCCGGCGGCTGCTCGATGCCGCCCCGCGCGCCGCCATGCGCCAGTTCCTGCATTTCGAGGCGGTCAATTATGCCGCGACCGTGTGGCTGAACGGCGTCGAGATCGCCCGTCACGAAGGCGGCTTCACCCCGTTCGAGGTCGAGATCACCGATATGCTGGCCCGCGCCGGTGCCGGGCCGCACAGCCTTGTCGTGCGGGCTGATAGCCGCCACGGGGCGCAGAGCGTGCCGGGGCTGGATTTCGACTGGAAGAACCGCGGCGGAATCACCCGCTCGGTGTGGCTGGTGGCGGTGCCTGAGACGCATATTCGCGACACCTATGCCCGCCTGGACGGGGCAGCGCTGGCGGTCGATGTCGCGCTCGACGGCCCGGCGCGCGGCGGGCAGGCGGTGACGCTGACGCTCGCCGGGCGATCTCTGCGAGTGACGACCGATGCCGACGGGCTGGCACAGGCACGGATCAGCACGCGCGGGCTGGCGCTCTGGTCGCCCGAAGCGCCCGTGCTGCATGATCTGACGGTCGCTGCCGCAGCCGACACGCTGACCGATCGCATCGGCCTGCGCACCATCGCCACACGCGGCCGCGAGATCCTGCTCAACGGCAAGCCCGTATTCCTGCGCGGGATCTCAATGCACGAGGAAGCCTTCGGGGCAAAAGGCACTCGCACGGTCAGCGCAGCCGAGGCGCGCGCGCTGCTGGGCGAGGCCAAGGCGCTGGGGTGCAATTTCGTGCGGCTGGCGCATTATCCCCACGCCGATCACGTCGCGCGATTGGCAGACGAAATGGGGCTGATGCTGTGGGCCGAAATCCCGGTCTATTGGGAGGAAATCGACTATTCATCGCCCCGCACGCTCGCGCTCGCGAGGGCGATGATGGGCGAGTTGGTGCGGCGTGATCGGTCGCGCGCCAGTGTGGTGATGTGGTCGGTCGCCAACGAGACCCCGCAATCAGATGCGCGCTTGCGCTTTCTCGAAACGGTGATCGCCGATGTCCGTGCGCTTGATCCCAGCCGCTTGGTCACCGCCGCGCTCAACAAGAACGTCGACGTCGGCGGGGTTGAGGACGGCGAAAGCGTGATCGAGGTGCGCGATCCGCTTGGCGCGGCGCTCGATGTGGTGGCGATCAACCAGTACGAAGGCTGGTATGGCAGCCGCACGCCCGCCGAAATCGCCGGGGTCAGCTTCCGCAACACCTATGACAAGCCGCTGATGTTCTCCGAATTCGGTGCCGATGCGCTCTATGGCGAGCGGGGCCCGCGTGAGGCGCGCTGGAGCGAGGATTATCAGGCCTGGCTTTATGAGGAGACGCTCAAGGTGGTTGATCGTACCCCCGGCTGCGTCGGGCTGGCACCATGGCTGCTCAAGGATTTTCAATCGCCGCGCCGCTGGCACGGGCGGTTTCAGGACCTGTGGAACCGCAAGGGGCTGCTCTCGCCCGAAGGTCGCCGCAAGCGGGCGTTTTTCGTGTTGCAGGATTACTACCGCGCAAAGGCCGGACAATGAGCGTCCTTTCCGCTGGCCTGATGGCGCTCGCCGCCACCGCCGCGCCGCCGGTCTGCGACATTCGCGACCATGGTGCGATATCCGGCGACGGCGTGCATGACACCCCCGCAATTCAGGCGGCGGTCGAGCAATGCGCAGGCACCGGCGGCACCGTGATGGTGCCGGCCGGCGATTGGTCGACCGGCACCGTGCGGTTGGGCTCTGCCATGACGCTGCATCTGGCCGAGGGGGCGGTGCTGGCGCTGCACCCGGATATTGCGCTGTTTCCGGAGGTCGAGATTGCACGCGATGCCGATATCACGGCGGCGCGCGCGGCGCTGCTGGCGGACGGGGTCAGCGGTCTCAACATCACCGGCACTGGCCGGATCGAGGGTAATGGCGCGGCTTTCTGGGACGAGGATTTCTACGCAACCGGCCTTGCCCGCCCCACCTTGCCGCGCCCCGGCCCGGTGATCGAGCTGGCCAATTGCCGCGATACGCACGTCGCTGGCATCACCCTCACCAACCTACCCGCTTATGCCTTGCGCTTTCACCGCTGTGACGGCGTGAGCGCGCGCGGGGTGACGATCCGTAACGATCCGCGCAGCCCGAATACCGACGGCATCCAGATCCGCGACACCTCCAACGCGGTGATCAGCGGGGTCGATATCCGTACCGGCGATGATGCCATCGTGCTCAAATCGGGGGATCGCCCGGTCGACAATGTGCTGGTCGAAAACAGCTACCTCGAAAGCGATGACGCGGCGCTGAAATTCGGCACCGGATCGCGCGTCGGCGTGACCAATTCGGTGTTCCGCAACCTCACCATCGCCAATTCTCGCTATGGCATAGCGCTGTTCATGATCGATGGCGGCGCGCATCGCAGCAATCTGTTTGAAGACATCAGCATCACCACCGGCGGGCGGCACCCGCGCCCGTTCCCGATCTTCATCGACATTGACCGGCGCGAGGCTGACCGTCGCTATGGCCGGATCATCGACACCACGTTTCGCCGCCTCACCATCACCACCAGCGGGGCGAGCCTGATTGCAGGCAACCCGGCGGCTCCGATCGAGGGGCTGGTGTTCGAGGATGTCAGCATCGCCGTGAAAGACGCTTTCGATGTCACACGCCGTTCCGCCAAACCACGCGGCAATGTCCAGATCGCCGCGCAGGCGGGCAGCACCGACTATTCGACCCGGCCTGCGCATCTGGTGCTGGCGCATGTCCGGGGGCTGGTGATGGAGAGGGTGACGTTCTCGCAGGCCGCCCCGGCTGACCGGCGACAGGCGCTCATCGAGATTGATGTTACCAGACAGGGAGCGGGCGATGGAACGCCGTGATCTGTTGAAGGCGGGCGGGCTCTGTGCGCTGTCGCTGGCGACAGGGGCCGTGGCCTCTGCGCGCGCGCCCATCGACGGCGCGGCCTGCACGCCCTTCGCTTCGCCGGGCGAAGTGACCGAGCGGCTGCGCGCCGCCGCTGCGCGGCCGGTGTTGCTCACCGACCGGCTGGGTAGCGATCCCATGATCATCGACAGCATCGACGTGCTGCGCCGCGACGGGCAATACTTTATCCGCGTGCGCGACCGTGACGGGGCGGAGGGCTGGACGCTCACCAATTCCGAACAATTCCCGTCGATGTACCCGCTGATCGCCAACAAGCTCGCGCCGGTGTTCGTGGGCCGCGATGCGCGCGATCTGGAAGCCTTGCAGGCCGAAGCCTACCTCTTCGACAGCAACTACAAGTGGCAGGGCCTCGCCCTGTGGAGCTGCATGGCGCGGCTGGAGCTGGCGTTGCTTGACCTGATGGGCAAACGCGTGGGCCTGCCGCTGAACCGCCTGCTGGGAGATCCGGTGCGGACAAGCACCGGCATCTATTTCGCCAATGGCGACCGCGCCCGCAGCGCCGAATGGGTGGTCGAACGCCTGCAACGCGACGTCGCGCAAAGCGGGGCCACGGCGGTCAAGTTCAAACTCGGCGCGCGCATGGCCGAGACCGAGGCCAGCACCGCGCGCGACCGCAAGCTGATCCCGCTGATGCGTGAGGCCTTCGGGCCGGAGATGGTGCTCTATGCCGATGCCAACGGGTCTTTCGGGGTCGAGAGTGCGATCGCCATGGGTCGCCTCTTGGAAGAGCACAATTACGGGTTCTTTGAAGAGCCGGTGCGCTGGGATCATCTCGCCGAAACCAAAGCGGTCGCCGATGCGCTCACGATTCCGATTGCCGGCGGGGAGCAGGATTCGAGCCTGTGGTCGCTGGAATGGCAGCTGGCCTCCGGCGCAATCCGTATCGTGCAGCCCGATCTCATCTATTTCGGCGGGCTGATCCGCTCGATGCGGGTGGCGCGCATGGCCGAGGTTCTGGGACGCAAGTGCGTGCCACATATCTCTGGGCGCGGGCTCGGCAGCCTCTATGTGACCCATTTCGCCAGCCTGCTGACCAACACCACCGATTATCAGGAATACAAGGGCGATCCCGATCCGGTGCCCTATGAGGTGACTGGCGCAGGCGGGCGGTATGTGGCTCGCGAGGGCCGGCTGCCCGTGCCGACCGCGCCCGGTCTCGGAATTACCTTCGACCCCGATTACCTCGCCTCGCTCGAACCCGCGCCAGTCTGACCGCTCGATTTCTGCGCAACGCCAACAATTCGTCCCGCCTCAAAAAAAGAAGGACAACCTGTTCGGGGTGCCCTTCGATAAAGCGTAGCCTTCGGAGAGATGGTGCTACGCCCCCTGGGGAGGTTCAGAAGCTCAAATTCACCCCCAACTGGAATATCCGGCCAAAGTCTTCGACCCGATTGAAGACGTTGCCGGACGCCTCATTGCCGCGATAGAACCGGATTTCCCGGGCTTCGAACACGTTGGAGACGTCAGCAAATATCTGGAAGTTCGGCGTAAACGCGTAACGCACAACGACATCGGTTGTCAGGATGCTGTTGCGGAAGACATCCAGTTCGGGATCGGATCCATCCAGGCTCTGCAACTGCTCGCCCCGGTAATTGGCGGCAATTCGAAGAAGAAACTTGTCACTTTCGTAGCCAGCGGAGAGGTTGGCGACGATGTCCGACTGGTCAGGCAAGGGCACCGTTTCGCCATCACGCACCGCGACTGAGCTCACTTCACTATCGATCAGCGTGACATTGCCCGACAGGAACAGGTTGCTCAGCCAGCCATCGAGGTAGGTGAAGAAGTGGTTCCCGCCGATTTCGATCCCGTACAACCTGCCTGAACCGGCGTTGATCACCCGGTCAAAGTCGGTGAAGGCAAGACCGGTTTCAGGCTCGATCACCGCTCCGCCGAGCAACTCGATGATGTCAGGATCATCGGTCGAAACCTCGATGAACGGGTTCTGCAAGTCCTTGTAGAACGCGGCAACGGTGAGCGATGTCGAAGGGTCGGGGTACCAGCCGAAGTTCACATCGAACTGATCCGCCGTCAGCGGTTGCAGACCGGGATTACCCCCTTCGGCCACGACGTCGAAATCGTTGCAGACATTCAGATTGTTACCGCCCAAGGTGATCGCCACGGTCGTGCAACCGGGCTCTTCGGCTTCGGTGTTGAATTCGAATGAATTGGTCTGAAGCGCGCTTGCGTCTCCAAAACTCGGGCGGACCTGAGCCTGAGAATAGCTGGCGCGAAACACGATATCCTGCGTTGCATCCCAGCGCAAATGCACGGCCGGCATGAATTCGCTGTAATCGTTATTGAAGGTTTCGACTTCGGTGCTGTTCGCCCCCGGTACCGGATCGCCATCCACCTCGGCACTGCGGGCAACCAGACCGGTGGTGGTGTATTCGGTCCGCTCAAGCCGTCCGCCGATGATCGCCTGAAAATTATCGGTCAGTTCCAGCGTCGCCATCAGGTAATAGGCCGTCGTGTCTTCTGATGCGGTGAAGTCACTGCGCAGGTCGGTCGCTTCTAGCCCGAAGATATCGGCCGTGCTGTTCAGCACGTCACGCAATTCGCCAAGCCCCGGGAACACCGCCCCGCCCGGAACACCGCCGCCAAAGCCAAGCGACGACTCAGGCACAAAGGTATCGGTGAAATCGCCAATGCTTTCGGGCAACCCGGTGCCGTCAAGTTCGCCCTCGACGCCCAGATCAAACTCGCCGCGCAAGAACGAACGATCACGCTGGCGCTGCTTGAAACCCGCCTGAACCGTGACGCCGACGCCGCCGATGTCAAACTCGCGCGCAAGATCGACGTTATACGAGAAAATCTCATCCTCGCGCCGCTCGTCGATGACCAGGGCGGAATCGTATAGCCACAGTGAAGGGTCGACGTCGTTGCCAAGCTCAATGCTGCTGGGCGAATCAAAGTCGCCAAGCCCGATCAACTCCCAATCGCCAAAGTCCCTGCCCCAGCTGGCATTGGCGATAATGTCGTCATCATTGCGGAAAGTGGCGCGCAGCCCGTTGGGCAGGGTAAAGTTGTTCTTCGAATAATCGACCGCGTAGGACAGCACCCACTTATCATCGCCAAAGGCGTTCCGCCCTTCGAAATGGAGCGCGTAGGTTTCTTCGGTGCGCTCCTGAAAGAACACCTGACGATCAACGTCGATGTCCGAAAATTCGCCAAAGCCGCGCACGATGTTGCGCCGTTCACTCGCTGCGGAATCGCGCAGTTCGACTTCCTGCTGGATGCGGATGTCGTTGTCCTGAAGCCTGCCATACAGGACGCTGAACGAAAACAGATCCGAACCATCGTTGGAGCGGTAATCGATCGTAGCGGTGCCGCCGATCCGCTCGCGCGACCCAGACTCGCGGCGGTGCTCGATTTCTGCGGGATAGAAAATGCCGTCCTGAAGCAGCAGGCCGTCGCCCGATTCGGATTCGGTCCGGTCAACAGCCACGGTCCGGTCGAAAAAATTGACCGCCGCAGCCACGCCAATTTCGCCGCCGCCAACATCGAACCGCTTGGTGAAGTCGGCGGTAAGCTTTGGCGTCACATCGCCCGCATACTCGGTGTGGACCGCAGTCGCAGCGAAGCGTGCGGTAAAATCCTCACCCCGGTCAAATGCCGAAAGCGGGCGAAGGTCAATCTTGGCGCCCAGTGAATCATGATCCTGATTGGGCAGCAGGGTTTTACCGACTTCAACGCTCGACAATAGTTCTGACGGGATGACGTCGAGCGCGACTGATCGGCCTCCGTCGGCATCGGATGACCCGATTTGCGCGTTGCTGATGGTGACCTGCGTGAAGGCGGCATCGAGCCCGCGCACGGTGATGAAACGCCCTTCACCTTCATCACGGATAATCGTGACGCCAGCGGCACGCTGCAACGCTTCGGCGATATTCTGGTCGGGAAACTGGCCGATATCGTCCGCCGTGATGACGGTGACGATGTTATCGGCCTGACGTTCGATGGTCGCCGCTTCGGAAAGCTGCTGGCGAACGCCGCGAACGACGATCGGCTGGCCCTCGGCTGGTGCCTGAGCCTCGGTATCGTCCGGCGCCGCATCCTGCGCGGCGGCCTGCGCGGCGAGCAGATTGCTGATGGCGAGCAGGCTTGCGCCCATGACCAGACGCCGCGAAATCACCAAACCATTCGAAGAAGGGCCCCACATTTTTCATCTCCCCCGTCGTCGCTACACCTTGTCCGTCACGGACCGAGCAGCGATCAATCAGAGCCCTTTGATTAAGTAGCTGTCATAAAATTGGCAAGTGTGATTTTTCATTTTGGTCTGTCCAATTGTAGACGGGTCGATCAAGTTACGGAAATTATGCGCAAACCCGTGTGCTGATGGTGGTTGCACCGACACTTTATATCCACCCTGCGGCGCGCATGGCGCGGCGGCATCGCCTACTTGAGCCAGAATTATATGAAGCTTTTGGCTATGCATCACGACATCCGGCAAGGTCGGAGCGTGCCCGTCACCTCAGTCCGCCTGCCATAGGTGAAGCCATCGCCTTCATTCACAGGCCAGCCGACACTTCATCCGCCCGCGTTGTCGCCTGAGGAAGAGCAGGCGACGGCAGCGGCGATCCACGATCCCAAATTGGTAAGGACAGTCCATTGATCTTGACAGACCAATATTTCGCGACGAGATAGCAAGTTGTATCAAATAGCCCGGATCGACAGGGCGGGACAGGAACCAGGGGCCATGCAGATCAAGTCGGCGCGCGTGATCGTGACGTGCCCGGGGCGCAACTTCGTCACCTTGAAAATCGAAATCGAAGGCGGCCTGACCGGGATCGGCGATGCAACGCTCAACGGGCGCGAGCTGGCCGTGGCGTCCTATCTCGAACAACACCTCTGTCCCGCGCTGATCGGCATGGACGCGCGCCGGATCGAGGATATCTGGCAATTCCTCTACCGGGGAGCCTATTGGCGGCGCGGGCCGGTGACGATGCGCGCCATCGCTGCGGTCGATGTTGCGCTGTGGGATATCAAGGCCAAGGCGGCGGGGATGCCGCTCTACGATCTGCTGGGCGGGAAAAGCCGCGACCGGATCATGGTCTATGGCCATGCCAATGGCGCGGATATCGACCAGACGGTGGACGCGGTCGGCCAGTATATCGCCATGGGATACAAGGCGATCCGCGCGCAGACCGGGATTCCGGGGGTCAAGGATGCTTACGGGGTCGGGCGCGGCACCTTGTTCTATGAACCTGCGGATGCGGCGCTCCCCTCGGTCACGGGATGGGACACGCGCAAGGCTATGAACACGGTGCCCAAGCTGTTCGAGCGGCTGCGCGATACCTACGGCTTCGATCACCACCTGCTGCACGATGGCCACCATCGCTACACCCCGCAGGAAGCCGCGCATCTCGGCAAGCTGCTCGAGCCGTGCCAGCTGTTCTGGCTGGAGGATTGCACCCCCGCCGAAAACCAGGAGGCCTTCCGGCTGGTGCGCCAGCACACCACCACGCCGCTTGCGGTTGGCGAGGTGTTCAACACCATCTGGGATTGCAAGGATCTGATCCAGAACCAGCTGATCGACTATATCCGCACCACCATCGTCGGGGCCGGGGGCGTGACGCATCTGCGCCGCATCGCCGATCTTGCTGCGCTCTATCAGGTGCGCACCGGATGCCACGGGGCCACCGACCTGTCGCCCGTGACGATGGGCACCGCGCTCCATTTCGATAGCTGGGTGCCCAATTTCGGCATTCAGGAATATATGCGCCACACGCCCGAGACCGACGCGGTGTTTCCGCATGACTACCGGTTCGAGGATGGCCACATGATCGTCGGCGAGACTCCCGGCCACGGGGTCGAAATCGACGAGGCGCTGGCGGCGAAGTACCCTTATAAGCCGATGCAGCTACCCGTCGTGCGGCTGGAAGACGGCACGATGTGGAACTGGTGACAGCGTGACTGAGAGCCAGGGCCCGCGCGGCCTGATCTGCTTTGGCGAATGCATGATCGAACTTGCCCGCAATCCTGCCTCTGGCGAGTTGCGGATGGGGTTTGCGGGCGACACCGCCAATGTCGCAATCTATGCCGCACGCCGCGGGGCGAATGTCGGTTACCTCAGCGCGGTCGGGACCGATCCTTATAGCGAGGAACTGCGCGCGTTCCTGACCGCACAAGGCGTGGATTGCCGCCTTGTGCTTTCCCACCCCACCCGCGTCCCCGGCCTTTACGCGATCCGCACCGACGCGTGCGGCGAACGCAGTTTTACCTATTGGCGCGAACAATCGGCGGCGCGCGATCTGTTTTCCCTGCCCGAAGCCGAGGCGGCGCTGGCTGAAGCGGCGCGGGCGCAGATGCTCTACCTGTCGGGCATCACCCTATCGCTGTTCGATGCCGCCGGGCGGGCGCGGGTGGTCGGACTGGCACAGGCTGTGCGCGCAGGCGGCGGCGACGTGGCGTTCGACGGCAATTATCGCCCACGCGGTTGGCCCAATGGTGCCGCCGCCCGCGATGCCTTCGCCTCCATCGCGCCGCATTGCTCTATCGTGCTGCCGACCTTCGAGGATGAAGCCGCGCTGTTTGGCGACGCCGATCCGCGCGACAGCATCGCCCGCTGGCACGGAGGCGGCGCGCGGCTGGTGGTGGTAAAGCTGGGGGAGGATGGCGCCTTGTTTTCGCAGGCAGGCACGCCCCCGACGCTCTACCCCTGCCCCGCGCGCAAGGCCCCGCGCGACACCACCGGGGCAGGCGATTCGTTCAACGCGGCATTCCTTGCAGCTCTCCTCGCCGGGGCCGAGCCGGAAGCGGCTGTCCTTGTCGGGCACCGACTGGCGGGTGAGGTGGTGATGCACCCCGGAGCCATCATCCCGCTGGAGGCGATGCAGCAATGATCCGACCGCAGCGCAATGCCTGCCGCCAATTCGCCGACCTGTCGGGCGTGTGGCACGTCGCCTTTGACGAGAGCGACAACGCCGACTGGTCGCACGGCATCCCGACTGACCGCGCCCATGCCATCGCCGTGCCGGGCAGTTGGAACGAACAGCTCGCCGAAGCGGGCTTCATGAATTTCTGCGGCGCGGGCTGGTTCGAGACCGAGGTGTTCCTTCCCCCCCTTGCGCCTGGACGGGATCTGGCGCTCCATTTCGGCTCGGTCGATTTCTATGGGGAGGTCTGGCTGGGCGGCCAGCACATTGGCACCAGCAGCGCGCCGATGCTGCCCTTCGAGGCGGCCATCCCCGCCAACCTTGCCACCGGCAGCCGCGCGCGGCTGGTGGTGCGGGTCGACGCCCGGCTTCACCCGGACGAGGCGACGCAGGGCATCACGCAAGCCACCAATGCCGAGGATCGCCGCCCGCGCGACGAATATCTGCCCGCGGTGCGCTTCGATTTCTTCCCCTATGGCGGGATCAATCGCCCCGTCCTGCTGGTCGAGCGGCCCACCCACGGTTTAATCGGCTGGCGGGCAAGCAGCGACCTCGCCGGAGTGACGCTGGCAGTGGAAACGAGCGCGGGGTCAGCCATCTGCGCACGCCTGACCGATGACGCGGGCGAGATTATCGCCGGAGCAACCGTCACCGATGGCCGCGCCGACCTGCGGCTGAACCCCGCCGCGCCCCGGCTGTGGGACCCGGGTAGCCCGCATCTCTACCGGCTCGACATCGACGTGCTGGACAATGACGGGCAGGTGATCGACGCCGCCAGCCAGCAGATCGGCCTCAGAACCTTCTCCATCGATGGCCCGCGCTTTTGCCTCAACGGCCAACCGATCCTGCTCAAGGGCTTCGGCAAGCACGAGGAAAGCCCCTTGCACGGACGCGGGTTGAACATGCCGCAGCTGGTCAAGGATTTCCACCTCTTGAAGTGGATCGGCGCCAATTCGGTGCGCACCTCGCACTATCCCTACAGCGAGGAGTTCCTCGATCTTGCCGACCAGTTCGGGGTGCTGGTGATTGACGAAGTGTTCTCGATCAACCTCGATTTCCGCCGCACGAATGCCGCAACCCTCGCCAACCACAAGCGCGCCGTCAGCGAGTTGATCGCGCGCGACGCCAGCCGCACCTGCGTGATCGCATGGTCGCTGGCGAACGAGCCGGGCTATCTGGCGGAAGCCAATTACCGCGAGGCCAGCGCCCCCTATTGGCGCGAACTGTTCGCCCATTCGCGCGCCTGCGATCCGACGCGGCCCATGACCCACGCCAATGTCGGTTACGCGGGCAATGATGATCCCGCCTTCCTCGAAGCCGATTTCGTCGGGCTGAACCGCTATCACGGCTGGTATTCCAACCCCGGCCAGATCGACGCCGCCGTCGCTGCCCTGCGCGCCGATCTCGACGCGGTGGCGGTGCATGGCAAGCCGGTGATGCTGCTCGAATTCGGGGCCGATGCGCTGGCCGGGCAGCACGCGACCTATGACCAGCTGTTCACCGAAGAATACCAGCAGCGCCTGATCACCGCCTATTGGGCCGAGATCGAACGTCACCCGGCTACACAAGGCGGGCATGTCTGGAACTTCGCCGATTTCCGCACCGCGCAGCATGGCCGCAGGGTGGTCCACAATCTCAAGGGCGTGTTCACCCGCACCCGTGAGCCCAAGATGGCCGCCTGGGCGCTGCGCCGCCTGTGGGCAGGCCAAGGGAATGGGGCATGAGCGAGATTCGTCCGCTTGCCCGAAAAGGCATGATCGGCTGGGCGGCGGGCGATTTCGGGTTCAACATCTTTTGGCAGACGCTCAATCTGCTGCTGCTGCCCTTCTACACCGACGTGCTGGGGTTGGACGCCGCGCTGGCGGGCACGGTGTTCCTGATCGCCAGCCTGTGGGACGGGTTTGCAGATACCATCATCGGTGCGCTGGCAGACCGTACCCGCAGCCGCTGGGGATCGTACCGGCCCTATCTGATCTTCGCCTCGCCGGTGCTGGTCGCATCCTTCATCCTCGCCTTTCTGACGCCGGAGTGGGAGCAGGGGGGACTGTTCCTCTATGCCCTGCTCAGCCAGGTCTTTTTGCGCACCGCCTATTCGCTGGTGTCGATCCCCTACAGCTCGCTCTCGGCGCGGATTTCGCAGGATGCTGATGAACGTAGCAGCATGGCAGGCTGGCGGATGTTCTTTGCCTTTTCGGGCGGGGCGTTCGTCACCTTCGTAATGCCGCAACTGGTGCAATCGCTGGGTGAAGAGACGCAAAGCACCACTTATGTGCTGGCTGCCGGGGTCACGGGCCTGATCAGCCTGCCGTTCTTCTGGCTGACCTTTGCCACCACCAGCGAGCCCGCAGCCTTGCGCGAAGCCAACCCGCGCGGTTTTTCGGTCGCGGCGAGCGTCGAGGATTTCCGCGATACCTTGCGAATGGCGGCAGCAAATGGCCCGCTGGTGCGGATCTTTGGGTGCATCATCGTATCGAGCCTCGCCTTTACCATGACCAACAAATGTCTGGTATACTACGTCACCTATTACCTCGATCGGCCCGATCTGGTGCCGCGCATCGTGCCGTTTGCGCTGGTCATCAATCTGCTGTTCGCGCCGGTGTGGGCATGGGCGGCACGGGCGACGAGCAAGCGCAGCACCTGGCTGGCGGCGAACGTGCTGAGCGCGGTCGGCTATACTGCGTTCTTCCTTAGCCCCTCGCGCGATCCGCTGGTGGCGAGCATGTTCATCGCGGTGATTTCGGCCGGTAATGTCGCCTATCAGGTGCTGTTCTGGGCGATGCTGCCCGACACCGTGGAATACAACGCGTGGAAGACCGGCCAGCGGCACGATGGCAAGGTGTTCGGCATCGCATCCTTCGCCAAGCAGCTGGCGCTGGGCGTGAACGGCGGGTTGCTCGGCGTGCTGCTGGTGTGGATCGGCTATCAGCCCAATGTCACTCAGAGTGAAGCGACCTTGCTGGGCTTGAAGGCGATCATGGCGCTGGTGCCGCTGATCGGCGTGGCGCTGTCGGCATGGCTCATCTGGGGCTATCCGCTGGATCGGGCAATGCACCGCAGACTGATGGAGGGAAGTTATGATGGCACGCATTGACCGGCGCGGGTTGCTGGCGGGAATGGCAGGGGCGGGCGCAGCCTTGGCCGCGCCTCTCCCCCTGTTTGCCGCCAATCGTGGCCGCGCGACAATCGCCAAGGTCGAAGCCTTCGCCGTCCCGCGCGCGATCTTCGTCAAGGTCACCGCCGATGATGGCACCGCCGGCTGGGGCGAGGCGGGCCATTCGGGCGGCGCGCTGGTGGAACGGGTAATCCGGCAGGAACTCGACAAGCTCTACGAAGGCGGCGACGTGTTTGACGGTGATGGGCTGTGGGCCAAGGCCTATTACGAGCTCGACGAGCTTGGCCCCGGCGGGCTTGCCAGTCAGGCGCAGGCCGGAGTCGATTGCGCGCTATGGGACTTGCGCGGCAAGCTGCTCGGCTTGCCGGTGTGGGCGCTGCTCGGCGGCAAATACCGCAGCAGTTTCCCGGTCTATGGATCATATAGCCTCAGCCTCGGCGACAACTCCCGCATGACCCCGGATCAGGCCGCCGCCAAAGCCAGCGAATTGGTGGGCGAAGGCTTCCGCGCGATCAAGGTCCGCATGGCGATCCGCGAGGAGAACGCCGATCCTGCCGACGATCCCACGTTGCGCACCGCGCTCGCTGTCAGAAAAGCGATTGGCGATGCCATCCCGCTCTATGTCGATGCCAATAACGGTTACCGCGCGGCACGGGCTATCGAAGTCGGCCGCGCGCTCTATGAACAGGCAGGCGTGGAGGTGTTCGAGGAACCCTGCGCCATGCACCACTATGCCAGCATGGCCGAAGTCGCCGATGCGCTCGACATGCATATCGCGGCGGGCGAGCATGAATACACCCCCTTCGCGTTTCGCGACCTGATCGATCAGGGCAAGCCCGATCTGCTCAATCCCGACGTGTCGAAGCTGTCGGGGCTGACTGCGGCGCGCCATGTCGCTTCCATGGCCTATCTGCGCGATATCCCGATTTCGGTGCACAACGCGCGGCCCACGCTGCTGTCAGCGGCGCACGCGCACTTCGTCGCCTGGGCCGAAACCGCGAGCCGTCCGCAGGAACACCCCGGCGCGGTGCGGCTGAAAGAGCTGTGGAAGTATTTCCGCGAACCGCTGTTGCCCAAAGACGGGGTGTTCACCGTGCCCGACACCCCCGGCCTTGGCCTTGAACCCATCGAAGCGGCGATCCGCGCCGATGCCGCCTAAAGCCTTTCGCTGACCTTGTACCGGTTGCGCTGCGCCGCCGCCTTGGCGCGGGCTTCCTCGATCGCTTCGATCTCGGTCGATGCCAGCAGGTATTCGAGCACCCGCCCAAGATGCTCGCGCATCGCCGTGCGCGCCGCAACCGGATCGCGCGACCGCAGCGCCTCGATAATCGCGCGGTGTTCGTCGATCACCGGCTTATGCCCCTTGGTGCGCGACTTTTCGAAAGTGCGGATGCATTGCGGCGATCGGTTGCGCACCATCCACAGATGCTCCACCGCCGATTGCATCGCGCTGTTGCGGGTGCATCCGGCGAGGAATTCGTGGAACCGCTTGTCCACCATCTCACCCGCATCCGCCTGATTGGCCGCTTCCATTTCGGCCAGCAGCCGTTCGAGCTCGGCGAGCTCTTCGTCGGTGATATTGGCTGCGGCGAGCGCGGCCGCCTCACCTTCGATGAGGATGCGCGCTTCGGTGAGTTCGAAGGCGCCGATATCGCGCTCGACACCTTCGCGGCTCGGGGTCTGGTTGATGACATAGACGCCCGACCCGATGCGGACCTCGACCAGCCCTTCAATTTCCAGCGCTATCACTGCCTCGCGCACGGTTGGGCGGCTGACATTGTTCATCGCCGCAAGCTCGCGTTCGGCCGGCAGGCGATCCCCCGGCTTGAATTCGCCGGAAGCGATCATCCGGGTGAGCTTTTCGGCAAGGGCCTGATAAAGCCGCGTGGTGTTTTTTGAAGGGAAGGAACTCATACGCGCATATTGTCCTGACCAATTCCGGTTGGCAAGCAGATCACCTGACTGCGGTGCAATCTAATCCGCTTGCGCATCCCGGCAATGTGCCGGAGCGATTGCAAACCTTGGCGCCTTCCATTGTCACAGGGCAATGGCTCAGAGGGAAAGAAAGCCACAGTTCAGGGTCACCGTCCTCCCGTTTACCACGCTAGGGTCAGGACCCATTAACCGCACCTTCGAGGCGGCGGAATGGCGAACAGATCGGTCCGTTTCGCGCGCCGGGAAGGCTGGTTGCCTTTCCAAGCGCGGGGCGGGCCGAGCTGGAAGCCATTCCGCCGTCCCGCAGGGATTTGGCCAAAAGGGCCCATCGCCGCGTCAGTTCGGTTGGAAATATCGACATATTCCTGCACCTCACTTCCTTGCGCTGGGCCCTTTTGACTCAAACCTCGAAGGCGCGGTTAATGGGTCCTGACCCTCGGTTCAGCATGGCGGGATTGACGGGAGAGCAGATCTTCAGCTTTCTCCTTGGCCGTGATTGGCCAAGAACAATTAAAAAGCGAACATCGCTTCCGCGCAGCCACTATGAGGTTTCTCGGGATGCGCGGGGCATTGGGCTAACGACCGGGATTAGGGCACTTTGTTAATGGCTCGCCCGGCGCAGTTCGAACTTGTTGCCGCTCGTCAAACCGGGCCTGCAACATCAAAACTGCCGCTTCTAACTGGTCGCAGCGGATGCGGTCCAAGCGAAGATAAAAGCGTCAGACGGCGGTAATTGGCGCACCCGACAGGATTCGAACCTGTGACCTCTGCCTTCGGAGGGCAGCACTCTATCCAGCTGAGCTACGGGTGCATGGTGCCATGCGGTGCGCGTTATATCCCGCGCGGGCGGCCGCTTAGCAAGAGGCTTGGTGCGGCGCCAGACAATTGTGTCGATGCATGCACCGGGCTCAGCTGGGCGCAGCATCAGCACGGGTGGGCTTAACCAATCGGCAAGGTGCGCCGCCTAGGCTCTGCCCTATGGCCACGCTTCCGCCCGAGATGATTCTGTCCAGCGATGCTGCGGCATTGGCAGGCAGGGCTGCACCCGCAGCGCTGATCTCAACCTGGGATGCGTTGCACGGCCAATCTGCGCAGCTCGCCCTGCTCGCCCGGCTGGCGCCCGAACCCGCCCAAGGCAATGTCACGCTTGAAGCGGCGCTCGCCGAGTCGCAGCCATGGCAGCGGTCGCTGGTTGCGCAAGGGATGGACGACATCGCAGCGATGCTCGACACCGGGCTGATGGCCTTGTCCACCTTGTCGCACCGCGGGCAGGATACTGCCGCTCCGGCCCTCACCCTGTGGCGCGAGTTCCACGCTGCACGCGCGGCGCTGCTTGGGGTGCTTGGCAGCAACGCTGCCGCCTGAACGCCAAGGCTGCGTGGCTTGACTGCGTTCACATTATGTTCCAACCGTGCGGCATGTCTGGTGCCGCGCCGCTCAATTCCGATTCGTCCCTCGAAAGCAGCATGGCTGCCAGCGCTGTCGCGCGTGGGATCGGGCGATTATTTGCGCGCAACGATATCTGGTGCCTGTCGGAAGTGCCGCTGCGCAATGGCCGCCGCGCCGATCTGATGGGGATCGATGGGCGCGGGCAGGTGGTGATTGTCGAGATCAAGGTGGCGCGCAGCGATCTGCTGGGCGACAGCAAGTGGCCAGATTACCTCGATTTCTGCGACCGGTTCTTCTGGGGGGTTCCGCCCGGGCTGGACCGTTCGCCGCTGGATGGCGCGGCGTTCCGGCCCGAAACCTGCGGGGTGATTGTTGCCGATGGCTATGATGCGGAAATCCTGCGCCCGGCGGCGCTGGAACCGCTGGCGGCGGCCCGGCGCAAGACGCAGGTCGAGCATCTGGCGCGGATCGCGATGCGGCGCCACACCGCGCTATTGGATCCGCTGTGCCTGGGGCTCGATACCCAAGGCTAGTTAGCACCGCGAGTTTGCCCTGTCGTGGCGGCGCGAATTGCGTCATAGCTTGCCCGCCATGCTTCCCGCCGACACCCCCGTTCCGCTTGCGCTGCTGATTGTCAGCTGTGCTGTCACGCTGATCGTTGCGCTGCGCTATCTGCTGGCCAGCGGGCTGTTTGCGATGATCACCGCGCGGGTCCGGCCGGGCCTTTATGCTGGCCGCGGCGAGCAGATCGGGCGTGAGCTGCGCTGGTCGCTGCTGTCGGCCGGGATTTATGGCGCGCCCGCAGGGATCGTGCTCTGGGGCTGGAACCACCACGGCTGGAGCCAGATCACCGCCGATTGGGCCGCGCTGCCGTGGTGGTATCACCCCTTTTCCGTGCTGATCTACCTGTTCGTGCAGGACACCTGCTTTTACTGGAGCCACCGCTGGATGCACCGGCCCAAGTGGTTCCGGATCGCCCATGCGGTCCACCATCAGAGCCGCCCGCCGACCGCCTGGACCGCGATGAGCTTTCACCCGATCGAGGCGGTGACCGGCGCTGTGGTGGTGCCGGTGCTGGTGTTTCTGGTGCCAATCCACATCAGCATGCTGGGCGTCGTGTTGACCGTGGCGACCGTGATGGGGGTGACCAATCATATGGGGTGGGAGATGTTCCCGCGCTGGATCGTTCATTCTCCATTGGGACATTGGCTGATAACCGCCAGCCATCACGAGCGCCATCACGAGGACTATCAATGCAATTTCGGGCTGTATTTTCGCCTCTGGGATCGCTGGTGCGGTACCGACAAGGGGCTCTCGCGCCGGATCGTGGCCGAGGCCGGGCACGGCGATCGGGCGGTCTTGTCGTGAAGGCGGCAGCCTTGGCGCTGGCGGGGGGCGCGAGCCTGCTGACGGCTGCGCCTGCGCTGGCGGGCGATGTGGTCATCACCATCACCGATGTGCGATCATCCAAAGGCGTGGTGCGCGCCTGCATGACCATCCGCGCGGATATCTTCCCCAAATGCATCAAGGATACCGGCGCGCATCGCACGGTCGTGCCCGCTGGCAAGACGGTCGAAATCCGCTTCACCGGGGTCAAGCCCGGCGAATATGCCATCGCATTGCTGCATGACGAAAATGACAACGGCAAGGCCGACCGGGCGCTGGGGATGATGCCCAAGGAAGGCTATGGCTTTTCGCGCGATGCCCCCGTCAAGATGGCCCCGCCCAAGTTCAAGGATGCGGTGATGACTGTGGGAGAGGGCACCAGCCGGGTCACCATCAAGATGCGATATTTCCTCTAATCCGCGATCACTGCCCGCCCGCCAATTCGCTGCCGCGTTTAACGTGATGTTTACCACGCCGCGCCACAACGGCTGCGGTAATGGTCACGAAAGGGCGGATGACAGCCATGGACACTCTGCGCGGCAACTTCGATCCGGACAATACGGCGGATCGGGGCTGGGACGCATCCGAAGAGGATAGTGCCGAACCGGCCACCCGCCGCGATTCTCCGCCCGAGGCTATTGGGCAGGATGAGCGCCGCATGCAGGTGCGCGCCTATAATCACTGGGCCAGCCTGCTCGGCGAACGGATGTTCCCGAATATCGAAGACCTTGATCCGGTCCATCTCCCGGATTTCGGCCCGCATTCGGTGCTGCTCGATTTCTCGTTCGGTATCGAAGATCCGGTGGTGCGCTTCCTTGGTGAAAAGCTGGCCGATGAATGCGCCGACAATGTCAGCATCGCGCGGCTTTCCGACGTGCCGTCGCGCTCGCTGCTGAGCCGCATCACGGATCACTATCTGCAAATTCTCGCCAATCAGGCACCGATCGGGTTCGAGGCCGAGTTCGTCAATCACCGCGGTCAGGCGATCCTGTATCGCGGCATTCTGCTGCCGTTTTCCAGCGATGATGAGACGATCGACTTCATCTATGGCGTGATCAACTGGAAGGAAATGGCCGACCAGCTGATCGCCGATGAATTGCTGCTGGAGATTGATCAGGCGCTCGAATTGTCGGCTGACAGCGAAATCGGCGAGGAGGCCCAGGTGCGTGCTGCCGATCCGGTTACCGACTGGGCGGATTCGCCCGCGCATGAAGTGGAAGGTGCGGCTGACGATTTTGCCGAAGACGTCGCTGATGACTTGGGCGCCGATGATTTGGGCGCCTATGATTTGGGCGCCTATGATTTCGACAACGTCGCGCCGCTTGACGCCGTCTTGGCTGAAGACGCGCCGATCTCTCATCTGCCGCTGCCCGATTTCGGGCAATATGCGCTCGACGATGAAGACGAAGAATATGACGAGGACGAAGGTGAGGCCGAAGGCGCTGGCTACAACTTTGCCTCGCTCGCGAGTTACACCGGGGCTCCGGCCAAAAAGGCCATCGATCCTGCCGCCTTCACGCTGATGCCGGAAAGCGCGGATGATGGCTTCGAGGCGGATTTCGTTCCTGAAACTGCGACAGACCACGTTGAGGTTGATACCGTCGATGCATTCGAAGCCGACGTTGGATTTGCTGACGACTATTATGTAGCAGAAACAGCGGACGATGACGTTATCGATCACCTGCCGGATGATGCCGGGCTGTGGGATTGTCTTGTTTCCGCGCGGGAATTGGCACGCACGGCCGACAGCACCGAAGACCGCAGCCGCAGCGCGCTTTATGCCGCGGTCAGCCGCGCTTACGATTTCTCGCTCGCCGCGCAGGCTGCGCCGGAAGACTTTGCCGAACTGATCGCCGAAAGCGGGCTGTCCGCGCAGGACCGTGCGCCAATGACTCCGGTGGTCAAGCTCGTGTTCGGGCATGATTACGACAAGACCCGCCTGACCGAATATGCCGCTGTGCTCACCCATGCCCACCGCCTGCGGTTGGAGCGCGGAAGCCTCGCCGCCTTCCTCAGGGACACTGATGGCGGCGTGAAGGCGGTGGTCAAGGCCGAACGCCGTCTGCGCCGCGAAGAGCAGGGCAAGCCGGTTGAAGATGCCGCTGCCGTGCGCGAAGCACTGGCGCAGCAGCTGCGTGCGCTGGAAGCACTATCGCTTGAGGAACTCGACGGCGCGGGGCCGGAATTCGCGCTGGTGCTGATCCGCCGTGACGAAATCGGCTGCACTGAAATTCTTGGCGAAGTGCCCGAAGACATCGGCCTGATCGAACGCGCGGCCCGCAAGCTGGTCGGCTGATCATTCCGCTGGCGCCCCCTGCGACGTATAGGGCGCCGCGCAGATCGCGGTGAAACGCAGTCTTCCGGCCGCGCTTCACTTTGCGTTCAGGCGCGACTCCGGTAGGGTGGGCGCAATGCGCATGCGCCCCTCTTTCCTTGCCTATGGTCTCGCTCTGCTGGCGAGTGCGGTGATCGCTGCGCAGCCTGTCGCTGCGCAATCGATCCTGCGCGATGCTGAAACCGAGGAATTGCTCAACGACATGATCGCCCCGCTGGTCGAGGCGAGCGAGCTTGAGCCCGGCAATGTCGAACTGGTGCTGATCAATGATGGCTCGATCAACGCCTTCGTTGCGGGCGGTCAGGCGATCTATGTCCATTCCGGGCTGATCAACGAAGCCGAAACCGCCAACGAAGTGCAGGGCGTGCTGGCGCATGAAATGGGCCACATTACCGCGGGCCACGTGATACGCTTTGGTGAGCGGACCAAGGCGGCCAACGGCATCACCATCCTGTCTCTGCTGCTTGGCGTTGGCGCTGCTCTGGCGGGGGCGGGGGAAGCGGCGCTGGGCGTGTTCGGGGCGGGACAGCAGGCTGCGCTTGGCAGTTTCCTGTCCTATAACCGCGATCAGGAGGCATCGACCGATCTGGCCGGTGCCCGCTATCTCTCTGGCGCTGGGATTACCGGGCAGGGGATGATCAAGTTTTTTGAGCGCCTGCGCGGCAATGAAATCCGGCGTGGCTACAGCCAGGCGGACGAAGCCGCTTACTCGCGCACCCACCCGCTATCGGGCGATCGCATCCAGACCTTGCGCGGGCTGCTGGAACAGGATCCGGCCTGGAATGTTGTGCCCGATCCGGCGTTGCAGGAACGCTTCGTGCGCGCCCGGGCCAAGCTCTACGGCTATCTTGCCGAACCGCGCCGCGTGCTGACTTTTTTCCCGGCGAGCAACACCAGCATCCCGGCCCGCTATGCCCGCGCCTATGCCTATCACAAGGACGCGCAGGTTGAGATGGCGCTGGCCGAAGCCGACGCGCTGTTGGCGGCAGAGCCGGACAATCCTTGGTTTCTGGAGCTGAAGGGTCAGGTGCTGCTCGAATCCGGACGCCCGCTTGAGGCGCTGATCCCGCTGCGCCGGGCGAATGATCTGACCCGCGCCCACCCGCTGATCGCCGGGATGCTCGGCCATGCCCTGATCGCGACCGAAGATGATCGCAATTTTGCCGAAGCCGAAAACGTGCTGCGCGCGGCGGTGCAGCGGGATCGCTTTAACCCCTTTGCATGGTATCAGCTCGGCGTGGTCTATGCCGCGCGCGGCGATATCCCGCGCGCGCGCCTCGCCAGCGCTGAACAATTGGTGATGAACCGCCGCTACCCTGAGGCGCTCCAGAATGCTCAGGCTGCCGAAGCCTATCTGCCCTATGGTTCGGCCGACTGGATTCGCGCACAGGATGTTGCCTTGGAAGCGCGCGCCGAACTGGAACGCCTGCGCGACCGGCGCTAGAGCGCTTTTCGACCTTCGGCCGACGGAACCTTCATGACCAACCCATCACCCCAAGACGCGCCTTCAACCTTGCGCAGCACACTGCTGACCGCTTTGCTGGCGCTGGTGTTCGGCTTTCTGGGCGCAGCGGCGTGGTCTTATTCCGGGCTGGCGGACAACCGCACCCGCGCCTTCCTGATGACCAATCCCGAGGTGCTGCCGCAGATGGCGCAGGCCTATCAGCAGCAGGAAGCGCGCAAGAATTTGGCGAAGCTGGAGGGCGAAGTGTTCACCGCCTTCCCCGGCGCGGTGCTCGGCAATCCTGATGGCACGCGCGTGCTGGTCGAATTCAGCGACTATAACTGCACCTTCTGCGAAGCGAGCGTGCAGGATGTGAAACGGCTGGTGGCCGAAGACCCTGACCTGAAGGTCGTGATCCGCGAATGGCCGATTTTTGAAGGCAGCGACGTGACAGCGCGGATGGCGCTGGCTGCGGCGATGCAAGGCAAATACGCCGCCTTCCACGATGCGATGTTCAAGACCGGCGACGTCGCCGCTGCTGCGCAAATCGCCGGGCTCGACATGGCCCGGGCCCAGACGGATGCGGCATCGCAGGCGGTGTCGACCGAGATCGCCCGCAACCTCGAATATGCCCAATCGCTGGGGTTTGACGGCACCCCGGCATGGGTCGCAGGCGAAACGCCGATGGGCGGGATGGTCGGCTATGCCAGGCTCAAGGCCGCGCTGACTGCGGGGACGACGGCGGGGTGATGCACGCCGTTCGCGCCGTAGTGGGGGCGATGCTGCTGCTGGCCGCTCCGCTTGCCTCGGCGCAGTCTCCGACAATTGACTACACCGCCGAGCGCGCTGCGATTGGGCGCTATCAGGACGCTGACCAGCGCTTGCAGGATGTGGGCTGGCAATTGGCGCACGGCAATGCGGCGTTTTGTCCCAGGGTCGTGCCGTCCATCGGGCTGCAATTGCAGGACATGGCGAGTTATGGCGCGCCTGCGATTGCGCGCAAAGCCTTGGGCCTCACCGGCGATTTTGCAGTGCAGACCGCCGTGCGCGGATCGCCATCGGCGCTATCCGGCGCTTTCGTGCGCAACCGCGAAATTATCCGCCTTGAAGGCTTTGATCCCAATACGTGGCCAGCCAGCCCAGCGATGGAGTGGCAGCGGCTGATCACGGCGCATGATCATGTCACCGCAATGCTGACCGAACACGGCGGGATCGCAATTGGCTTTGCCGATGGCGGCGACGTGCGCCTGCTACCGGTGGAAGTGTGTGCCACCCGCTTCGAACTGATGGGCGAAGGGAAGACTGCCGTGGCCGATGGCACCCGCGTGGTGATCGGCATTGAATTTCCCGCTTTCGCCTATGACGAGCCGGAATTTGCCGCGCTGCTGGCGCATGAATTGGCGCACAACGTGCTGGGCCACGACGCGTGGCTCGACACGAATGGACGCAGCCGCAAGCATGTGCGCCGGACCGAGCGTGAGGCCGACCGGCTGATGCCGTGGCTGCTCGCCAATGCGGGCTATGATCCCGCAGCAGCGGCGCGGTTCTGGCGGCAGTGGGGGACCAAGCATGATGCGGGCATCCTGCTGATCCGCAAGCATGATGGCTGGGACGAGCGGGAAGAATTCGTTGCGGCCGAAGTCCCGCTGATCACGGACCTGATGGCGCGCGAAGGCAAGGCTGACTGGTCGGTGCATTTCCGGCGTGAGATCGACCCTGCGGGCGGCCTTCTGCCCGGCGCCAAGCGATGATCCGTGCCGCGCCAGCGGCAGCAAGCGCAAATTGCCGTGTGGTTTGCGACGAAATGAGTTAGACCTCCCGGCCTATGGCAGTGCTCCAGATCCAGGCGGCGCCGTTCTTCGCGAGCAAGAACCGGGCGTTCTGGAACCTCCAGCTGGTGGGGTGGACGGGCGCGTTCATCTACCGCGGGGTGGTGGCTGTCTCCAACGATCAACCGCTGGATCTGCTGGCGTTGGTGCTGATCACAACAATCACCGGCTTTTCGATCAGCCTGATCCTTTCGGTGATCTATCGTCATTTGATCCGCCAACGACCGCTTATCACCTGGGGCGTAACCGCAATTGTGCTGATGCTGGCGGTGGTGCTGCACGCTTCGATCGATGCCTGGGTGCAGGGCGTTTATTACGCGGGCAGTCGCGATACCACCTTCACACAGCGGTTTGTGGGGCTTTCCTATCTGCCACTGACCCTGCTCGGCGGGTGGAGCGCGCTCTATTACGCGATCAATTTCTTCCTGACGGTGGAACAGCAGGCCGACCGGCTCGAGCGGCTTGAGGCGCAGGCCACCGCCGCGCAGCTCGCCATGCTGCGCTATCAGCTCAATCCGCACTTCCTGTTCAACACCCTGAATTCGATCAGCACGCTGGTGCTGCTGAAACAGACCGAACCTGCCAATGCGATGCTGACGCGGCTATCAGGCTTCCTGCGCCACACCCTGATCGCCGAACCCGGCAGTCAGGTGACGCTGGCGCAGGAGATTGAGACCTTGCAGCTCTATCTCGATATCGAACGGATGCGGTTTGAAGAACGGTTGCGCACACATTTCGAGATCGAGGATGCCGCGCTGGCTGCGCAGTTGCCGTCAATGCTGCTGCAACCACTGGTCGAAAACGCGATCAAATATGCTGTCGGCGCGCAGGAAGAAGGCGCGCGGATTTCGCTCACCGCGCGGATCATCGGGGATCGGCTGCGGCTGACGGTCGAAGATACCGGGCCGGGGGTGGATGAGCCCCTCCGGCTCGAACCGCGCGATCCATCCGAACTGCGCGAACCGCCAGTGCCGGGACGCCCGGTCTCCACCGGGGTGGGCCTTGCCAATATCCGTAACCGTCTGGCGCAAGCCTATGGCGATAACCATCTGTTTGAAACCCGATCTGAAGCCGGGGGCGGCTTTGTGGTGATGATCGAAATCCCCTTCACCCGGGATGAAATTGCCGAACCGCTCCCAGCACCACCCCCCAATGCTGTTGCTGGCGCGGGCGACAAGATTGTCCGCCTTACCCCCCCGCAAACCAAAATCGGAACCCCTGCATGACCATCAGAACCATCCTTGTCGACGACGAGAAGCTTGCCATTCAGGGCTTGCAACTGCGGCTTGAGCCCTTCGAAGATGTCGAGATCATCGACACCTGCGCCAACGGGCGCGAGGCGATCCGCAAGATCAAGACCGAAAAGCCCGATCTGGTGTTCCTCGACATCCAGATGCCCGGCTTTGACGGCTTTTCGGTGGTCAAGGGCGTGATGGATATCGAGCCGCCGCTGTTCGTCTTCGTCACCGCCTACGAAGAACACGCGATCCGCGCGTTTGAGGCCAATGCGGTCAATTACCTGATGAAGCCGGTCGACGAACAGAAGCTCGCCGACACCATCGAACGTGTGCGCCAGCGCCTCGCTGAGAAGAAGTCGTCCGAGGATGCCGGGCAATTGCTCGAGGTGCTCTCGGAAATCGCCCCCGAACGCGCCGCCGATTTCGTCGAAACCACTGCCCCCGCGGCGGAAAGCGCGGATCGCTTCGAAAAGCTGATCAACATCAAGGATCGCGGCCAGATCTTCCGCGTCGAAGTCGACACGATCGAGCATATCGAGGCGGCGGGCGATTACATGATCATCTCCACCGGCGACAATTCGCTGGTGCTGCGCGAGACGATGAAGGATCTGGAACGCCGGTTGGACCCGCGCAAGTTCCAGCGGGTGCACCGCTCGACCATCGTCAACTTGGATCTGGTGCGACAGGTGAAGCCGCACACCAATGGCGAGTGCTTTCTGGTGCTGGAAAGCGGGGCTGAGGTGAAGGTTTCACGCTCGTATCGCGATGTGGTGGCCAGATTCGTACATTAAACTCCGTTCGCCCTGAGCTTGTCGAAGGGCTGCACTTTTCTTTCTCCATTGGATAAGGAGAAGGACAGTGCTTCGACAGGCTCAGCACGAACGGGAGTGGGAATGACATTCGAGCTAGCCGGCTTCGACCTCGCCAAGTTCATCCGTGAAACCCTCGCCGAAGACCTCGGTGAAGGCTTGCCCGGCGGTGGGCGCGATGTGACATCGGAAAGCGTGATCCCGGCGGACGCGCGCTTTACCGGGGTGATGGATAGCCGCGATGCCATCGTCGTCGCGGGCCTGCCGCTGGCTGAGGCGTTTTTCCGGCACCTCGATCCCGATTGTGTGATCGAAGCCATCGCGCGGGACGGTGACAAGGTGCCAGCGGGCACCGATCTGATGCGGATCGAAGGCAAGGCGCGCGCGCTCCTCACCGCCGAACGTAGCGCATTGAACATTGTCCAGCACCTCTCGGGTATCGCCACGATGACGCTGGGCTATGTCACCGCGATGCGCGGGCCGGGGGGGAACCCTGCCTGCACGCTGCTCGATACCCGCAAGACCATTCCCGGCCTGCGCTTCCTTGAGAAATACGCCACCCGGCAGGGCGGCGCGCAGAACCACCGGATGGGGCTGTGGGATGCGGCGATGATCAAGGACAATCACGTCGCGGTTGCGGGCAATGTCGGCGAGGCGGTGCGGCGCGCGCGCGAGGCGGGGGTGACGCGGATTATCTGCGAGGCCGACAGCCTCGATCAGATCGAACCCGCGCTGGCAGCGGGCGCGCATCACCTGCTGCTCGACAATATGGACCCGGCGGCATTGCGCGCGGCGGTGGAACAGGTCGCAGGCCGCGTGCCGACCGAGGCGAGCGGCGGGGTGAACCTTGAAACCATCGCGGCCAAGGCGGCGAGCGGGGTCGACTACATCTCGGTCGGGCGCCTGACGCAAAGCGCGCCTGCGGCGGACATTGGGCTGGATTTCAAGCCGGTATGATTGCGCTTTCCAATGCCCGCCCGGCGAGCATCACCATCTTTGCTATCGCTTTTTTCAGTGCCGCCCTGAATCAGTTTATCGCGGGGCTTTTCGATATTCCCGGCCAGCAGGCCTATCTGCAAAAGCTATTCCCAGCGTTCGATTGGTCGCGCGAATGGGTGATTGTCTGGCGCAGCGCATGGCTCTCGATTGCGCTGATTCCGATCGCGATGGCGTGGCTTTCCGCCGTGCGCTTTGCCCGCTGGATGGTAACGGTGATGGCGCTGTTCAAGCTCGGGGCCGTGCTGATGGTCTTGCCGGCGATGCTGGAATACGGACTTTTCCAGCCTCTGGTGCTGGCGTCGACGATGCTGGACTTGTTCGCCGCAGCCATGCTGTTCACGCCTGCCAGCAATTGCTGGTTTGCACACAAGGGGGAGGTCGATTCTGCGGTGTTCGAATAGCCTCCCCGCATCCATTCGTCATCGCGAGGGGCGCAGCCCCGTCGCGATCCATGGCCTGCCGTTTGGATTGATCGCGTCGGTCCATGGATTGCTTCGTCGCTTGGCGCTCCTCGCAATGACGATGCTTTTGGTCACAAGTGCGTCCGTGACCCACGCACAGGCCTACCAATGCCGCGCGCCGCAAGTGACGAGCGTGCCGCGCATCACCCCCGACAGCCCGCCGCGCCGCCTTCCGGTGACGGGCTATACCCTCGCGCTGAGCTGGAGCCCGGAGTTCTGCAAACCGCGCGCGGATCATCGCTCTCACGGCGCGCAATGCTCGGGCACCAACGGCAGCTTTGGCCTGGTCGTCCACGGGCTGTGGCCCGAAAGCGGGCAAAGCTGGCCGCAATGGTGCGGCAGCAGCGCAGCGCTCACCCCCGCCGAGGTGCGCGGGGGCATGTGCATGATGCCGTCGGAACGCCTGATCGCGCGGCAATGGGCCAAGCACGGCAGCTGCATGGTCGACCGCCCGGCCAAGTACCTCAAGGTCACGCGCATCCTGTGGCAGGGCCTGCGCATTCCCGATTACGACCGGATCAGCCGCGAAGAGGGCCTCACCGCAGGCCGCATTCGCGCCGCCTTTGCCGATGCCAACCCGGCCTGGCCCGAGCATGCCATCGGCGTAAAGCTGAACGCGCGCGGCTGGCTGGAGGAACTGCGGCTGTGCTATTCCAAGACCTTCCGCCCGGCGCGCTGCTCGGCGTCGCGCTGGGGAGCTAAAGAAACGACCCCTGCCAATATCTGGCGGGGACTCTAGCGCGGAAATCCGTGCCGCTCATCCACCGGCTCGTCGCTCGCGCGCCTATGTGTGTTCATGAAGATCGCGATCTCGATCAACCGCGCCCAACCGACGGCAATTGCCCTGCATCGAGGTGGGCAAGAATCCGCTTCAGGGCTGCCACGTTGTTTTCGTCTTCCGCGCAGTCCAGCGCGTCTTGCAATACAGCGCGGATGTCATCGGCTTCAACGTGCTCCATCTCCCAGTGCGGGTAGAGACGTTCGCGTTTTTCAACACTCCGATCCAGCGTGACGATGTCATGATGGCGCGAATCGCCATGCAGGTTTGCGATCAGCCCGGTCACTTCTTCGGGCGGGCCTTCGATCCATTGGAAGAAAACCCCATTGCCAAACACCAGCACGCCGGTGATGCCGCGCGCCGCATTGCGCCTCTGGGAAAACGCGATGAGGCGGCTAACCTCGGCTTCGTCGACACTTTCAGCGGCGCGGCTGCAATAGACGAAGGTTTCCAGCGTCAATGCCGCATATTCGAAATCAGCGTCGTCGAAAGAATTGACTTCGTCGAACATGAGAAAGCTCACCTTGTCTGGGCCGGGCAAGCCATACTTCCCGGTCGCTTGGCACTAGCTTAGCGCATATCATTGGAATGTGTCACAGAAGATGGGACAGTCTGCCCCGGCCCAGCTTCTTGCGTGTGACCCCCTGTTCAAGCCAACCGCTCACCGCCGATCCTGAAAAAACGCTTTGAGCATCTCCGCCGCTTCCACCTCCCCCATGCCGCTGTAAACCTCGGGCCGGTGCAAACACTGCGCCTGCTCAAACACCCGTGCGCCGTGTTCGACCGCGCCGCCCTTGGGATCGCTTGCGGCGTAATAGAGCCGGGCGATGCGCGCGTGGGCGATCGCCCCTGCGCACATGGCGCAAGGCTCCAGCGTCACCCACAGCTCGCAGCCCGTCAGGCGCTCGTCGCCCAAGGCCTTGGCGGCTGTGCGAATCGCCATGATTTCGGCGTGGGCAGTGGGATCGTGATCGGTGCGGGGGGTGTTATGCGCCTCGGCAATCACCACGCCGTCCTTGACGATCACCGCGCCAATCGGCACTTCGCCCGCGTCAGCCGCAGCCTGCGCGGCGGCGAGCGCGCGTTGCATCGGCAGGGGGAGCGGCCACTGGGTCATAGCGCCGCGCTAGCCGGGGCGCGATACGGGCGCAACTTGCTTGACGATTCGGCATCACCCCGTTATGCGCGCCGCTTTCCCAAATTAGACCCAAACTTTACGAGAAGAGACACACCATGGCGCGCATCTGCGAACTGACCGGCAAGGGCCGCATGACCGGCCACAATGTCAGCCACGCCAACAACAAGACCAAGCGCGTGTTCCTGCCCAACCTGCAGAACGTGACGCTGATGAGCGAGAAGCTGGATCGCAGCTTCAAGTTCCGCGTTTCGACCCACGGGTTGCGCTCGGTTGAGCACAATGGCGGGCTCGATAACTGGCTGCTCAAGACCAACGACGAAAAACTTTCGGCCAATGCGCTGAAGGTGAAGCGCGAGTTGGTGAAGGCCAGCGCCGCCGCATAATTGGCGCCGTCCTTCGGGATGGCTGCGAAACGAACAGGCGCTCGGGCTTCCCGGGCGCTTTTCGTTTGTCTGCTTTACACTTTGGGATCGAAGATCAGCTTGGCCAGCAGAGTGCGCTGGCCGACCGAGAAATTGTCGTCCGACATCATCCACACATCCACCCGCCCATCGGCGCGGGGGCGAACTGCGAGCCCTTCATAATTCTCGCGCGGCAGCACATCATCGAGCCGCAGGGCGACCTCAGGGGCAAAGGTGCCGCCCGCTGCTGGAGGCTCTCCGATGGCCAGCAGCGCGGAAAATGGCGGCCAGCCCACTGCCGCTGACAAGGTCAGTCTGCGCATCAGCACCAGCAAGCGGCCATCGGGCAATTGCGCCAGATCGGTCGCGACATAGCCTTTGACCGGCTTGCGCAGGCGGAAGGTGGCGGGCTGCCCACCCTCCACCGGGTCCCGCGCGAAGATCACGCCGGTCTTGCCGGCTTCGGGCACGATCACGAACCGGCCATCGTCCAGCCGCACCATTGCCTCGATCCCGCGATTGGATGGCCAGTCGATCACATCGGCCAGATCGCGCACCCCGCTGGGGCTGCTGGCGTTGGTGCTGCGCTGGATCGCGTGCACCTGTTCATATCCGACCCAGTAATCGCCGCTGACGGGATCGCGGGTGGCGGATTCGCTGTCAGTCAGATCATCCTGCCAGCCGGGCGAAACCTGCTGGCGGTTCATTCCGCCGCCCGGCTGCGGCAAGTCAGGTTCTGAGAAGGTCATCCGGAAGCCGCGATCGGTGAAAGCGCGCAAGCGTCCGGGGCCGAGCGTGAGCATGGCCGAAAATCCGCCAAACCGCAGCCCTTCCGTCTCGTAATGCCAAACCCCGCCAAGCATCCAGCCGGGCGCGCCGGGCGCAGCTTTAGGCGAGGCCGAACCGATTTGCGTGACGGCGATGTCCTGCGGCGGCGCGGTATCGACTACTGAACGCAGCCAGGTGCCGGGAGCGCACAGCAGCGCGACGGCCAGCGCCGCAATCAGCCGCCGAAACCGGCGCATCTCAGTTCATTGGCCCGGTGAACAACAGCGGATCAAGCCGGGCGGCGTTCCATTTGAGGCTCCAATGCAGGTGTGGCCCAGTGGCGCGGCCGGTCGCGCCGACATTGCCGATATGCTGGCCCTGCGCCACCCGCTCGCCCTCTTGCACCACGATCCGCGAGGCGTGCAGGAACGCGCTGTTGAGGCCGTGGCCGTGATCGATAATGATCAGCGAACCTTCAAGGCTGAAGCCGCTGCGCGCCAGCACCACCACGCCATCTGCCGGGGCAACGAAGGGCACGCCGTGGCCCGGCGCAATGTCGATGCCCGAATGGAAGTCTCCCGGCTCGCCGCGATAGATGCGCTGGCGACCGAACAGGCCCGAAATCCGCCCTTTGACCGGCCAGATGAAGTTCTGCCGCCACCCCGCCGCGCCTGTCACTTGGGCGCGGGCCGTCTGAATCGCGTTGTATTCAGGCTCGCGGCTGGCCCAATAGGCCTCGCTTGAGCCGCTGCTGCGCTTGGCGGCATTGACGTGATCGATCTTCCAGGCGCGCGGCGCAATTGCCAGCGTTTCGCTGAGCTGCTTGCCGCTATCGAGCTGCGCCGTGAGCGTGAGTGCCTCCGGGCTGTCACGATCAAACGCGGCGAGGAAGCTGCCGTCCGGGGCCAGCGCGATCGGCTGGTCGCCCAGCAATACGCGCGTCGCACCGCTGGGGGCCAGCCCGCGCACGAACCCGCCCTGCGTCAGCGCGCCGTTGAAGGAGAAGCGCGTGGTAGGCGATTGCTCTGCCGAGCCCTGCGACGATGCCGGATCGCTTGCGCCCAATCCGGCCAATGCGACCGCCCCCAGCATTCCCAGGACGTGCGGTTTCAGCATTGAGGCTGCGTCATTCCAGCCCGAGCAAGCGGCGCGTGGCGATCTCGCACGAGGCATAGGCCTCCTGCCGCTCGGCGCTCCAATAGCGCAGTTCGGGCAGCGCGATCGTCTCGCCCGTGACGGCGCAATAGACATGCGTGCCGGGGCGCAGCACCCGGAAGCTGGAGGGCGCGTAGTAAAGCTTGGCGGCCTTATCGGCAGGAGTCATCAGCATGGCTGCAACATAGCATCAGAGCGCTATCCGAACAAATCATCTTGGCGCGCGGCAGGCGGCGTGCGCGGCGTGCGGGGTTTTGGAGCGGATGGCGCGGGCGGCGGCGGGGCATCGGCGGGCGTGGCGGTCAGCTCGCCATCGGCAAACTCGACGATGATGGCGGGTTGGCCGATCGCCGCCGCCCGCGAGGACAGGGCTTTGCCACTGGCATCGCGAATTATGGCATAGCCGCGTTCGAGCGGCTTTTTGGGGTGGAGCTGGCTCATCACCCGGGTCAGCGCAGCGAGCCGGTCGGTGCCATGGCGCAAGGGACGCTCGATCAGGGCAGGGCTCAGCCGCGCGCGATCCAGCCGCCTGCGCGCCTCGGCGGCCGAGCGGGCGAGCAGCGAAGGCGAAAGCCGCGCCGCCACCCCTGCCAGCCGCTCGCGCCCCTTGGCGGACCGCTCGGACAGCCCACGCCGTAGCCGGTCTGACAGATCGTCGAGCCGCTGGGCCTGCGGTTGCAGCAGGTTCTCGGGCCGGGGCAGCAGCCGCACCCGCGCCGCGAGCCGCTCGCGCCCCAGTTCGACCGGGCGGTACACTGCGCGGCGCTGGCGGGCAGCGAAATCGGCGAGGGTGAGCATGAGGTCAGCGCGCACCGGCACCGCCATCTCCGCCGCCGCCGTGGGCGTGGGCGCGCGGCGATCAGCGGCGAAATCGGCGAGCGTGGTGTCGGTTTCGTGGCCCACCGCGCTAATCACCGGGATGGTGCTTTCGGCGATGGCGCGCACCACCACTTCCTCGTTGAAGCTCCACAAGTCCTCAATCGACCCGCCCCCGCGTGCGACGATCACCAAATCGGGGCGGGGAACGGCACCGCCGGGCTCCAGCGCCGAGAAGCCCCGCACCGCGGCCGCCACTTGCTCCGCCGCGCCCTGTCCCTGCACCAGCACCGGCCAGACCAGCACATGGCTCGGAAAGCGATCCGCCAGCCGGTGGAGAATATCGCGGATCACCGCGCCCGTCGGCGATGTCACCACGCCGATCACCTGCGGCAGGAAGGGCAGGCGGCGCTTGCGGCCTGCGTCAAACAGGCCCTCTGCCGCCAGCCTTGCGCGGGTCTTCTCCAGCAGCGCCAGCAGCGCGCCTTCCCCCGCCAGCTCAAGACTGTCGATCACGATCTGATACTTGGAGCGGCCCGGATAGGTCGTCAGCTTGCCGGTGGCGATCACCTCCAGCCCATCCTCAGCGCGGAAGTTCAGCCTTGCGGCGTTGCCCTTCCACATCACCCCGTCGATCACCGCGCCTTCATCCTTCAGCGCGCAGTAGAAATGCCCCGAAGCCGCCCGCTTCACCCCCGACAGCTCGCCGCGCAGCCGCACAAAGCCAAAGCGATCCTCGACCGTGCGCTTCAGCAGCGACGATATTTCGGTGATGGTGAGGGGCTGCGCATTGTCGCCCGGTTTTGTCTCGGCAATCATGTCTGACATTTCGAGGCTTTCATGTGCCGATTAGCTGTGACCAAAGAAAAGCAGCCCTTCGACAGGCTCAGGGCGAACGGATAAGGGGAGGCCTCAATAACCGTTCGCGCTGAGCTTGTCGAAGCGTCGTCCTGTCTTTTGCGCGAGGTTTCGCCCATGAATATCCTCCTCCTCGGCTCCGGCGGCCGCGAGCACGCGCTGGCTTGGAAGTTGCGGCAATCCCCGATCCTCGCGCGCCTCTACGCCGCCCCTGGAAATCCCGGCATCGCCGAAGAGGCGGAATGCGTGGCGCTGGATGTGACCGACCACGGTGCGGTGATAGCCTTCTGCCAAGCCCGCGCGATTGGCCTCGTCGTGATCGGCCCCGAAGCACCGCTGGTGGACGGGCTGTCAGACAACTTGCGTGCAGCGGGCGTGCCGACCTTCGGCCCCTCGCAGGCCGCCGCGCAATTGGAAGGCTCCAAGGGCTTCACCAAGGACCTGTGCGCTCGCGCGGGCATCCCCACCGCGGGCTACGTCCGCACCGCGTCGCTGGAAGAGGCCCGCGCCGCCCTCACCCGCTTCGCCGCGCCCTATGTGCTCAAGGCTGATGGCTTGGCGGCAGGCAAGGGCGTGGTGATCGCCGAGACGCTCGCCGAGGCCGAGGCCGCGCTCACCGACATGTTCGGCGGCGGGTTCGGGGCAGCGGGCGCGGAGGTGGTGATCGAGGAGTTCATGCAGGGCGAGGAGGCGAGCTTCTTCGCCCTCACCGATGGCACCGCGATCCTCCCTTTCGGCTCAGCGCAGGATCACAAACGCGTCGGCGACGGCGATGTGGGGCCGAACACCGGCGGGATGGGCGCCTACTCCCCCGCGCCTGTGCTGACAGATGAGTTGCAAGCGCAGGTGATGGCGGAGATCATCGAACCCACGGTGCGGACCATGCGCGAGGAGGGCAACTCCTATTCCGGCGTGCTCTTCGCAGGCCTGATGCTGACGGCCAACGGCCCCAAGCTGATCGAATACAACGCCCGCTTCGGCGACCCCGAATGCCAGGTGCTGATGATGCGGCTGGAGAGCGACCTCGTCGCCATCATGCTCGCCTGTGCTGAGGAAGAGCTGGCGGGGATCGAGGTGGCGCTCAGCGACCAAACCGCGCTCACCGTGGTGATGGCGGCGAACGGCTACCCCGGCACGCCCGAAAAGGGCGGCGCGATTGCTCTGGGGGATGCTGAGGCTGGCGGGGCCAAGGTGTTCCACGCGGGCACTGCGCTGAAGGACGGCGCGCTGGTGGCCAATGGCGGGCGGGTGCTGAACGTCACCGCGAGCGGCGCCAGCGTGACCGAAGCGCAGGCGTGCGCCTACCATGCGGTCGACGCCATCGAGTTCCCGTCAGGCTTCTGCCGCCGCGACATCGGCTGGCGTGAGGTGGCTCGCGAAGCCGACGGCGAGCGCCCGCGCGAGAATTGAGTGGCATCAGAGCCAGACAGAAAACGACGACCGCTCTGCTGCGAGTTCGGGACAACGCTGCCGGTCGGCTAGCGACCCCAAGGCGGACACATCACGAACCCTTAGGGGGCGACAGTCGGCACCCAATCCGTTGGTAGCTGATGCCAAGGCGCTTCAGGATGCCGCCTCGCCAGTTCCTCTTTCACCTTTCGCTCTCTCCAGACGGGACCGCCTACGTGCCATTCCGCCGCCTCTTGCCCGAAGTCAGCTGTTAGTCGGGAAGGCATGTGCTGTTCGGCGTCCCAACCAGCCATGACTTCCAAGTCTTGTATAGCAGGATCATCTACGCGGGTTTCGGTGCCCGTGCCCCCCTGATCCCAGACCGTAACCGTGAGGGTTCCTACAGGCCATTGCACCACACGCCGACCTCTCTGGAGATCAGGAACAAGCTCAAAACGTCCAAGCTTCTGCCACCGACCGGAGCGGAGTGCTCGGGTGATCGACGGATAAACCACTAACACAACCGACATAATCGGTGAGGTGACAATCGCTTCAATGGCAGCGACTTCACGATCCCTGCACCGGAAGAAGCCTAGGGATTTGTCCGTTGTGACTTGGCCGTAGTAGACCCACTCCTGTTCACCGAGGACCGCATAAAGAGTGCCAGGCTTCATGTCGGCACGGGCCTTCGGATTAGATTCGAGCATCGGCACATTCTTCCCGCCTGCATCGAAAGGGTCAACGGCAAAAATCCACCCATTTGCAGTCGTTTGCACTACCCTGGTGCCATCCCTGAACCTGCCGGTCAGCTTCGGCAGGAATCATTCTGGAAGCCGAAGCACGCGCATCGTCTCCAAGCCGGGCATAGCTATCTCTCCCCTTGCGGGAGAGATACGGAGACTTGGCAGCTTGCTGCCTAGTCGCAGTTGAGAGGGGGGAGGGCCGGAGCATGGCTCCGGACCCCTCTCCCAACCCTCTCCCGCAAGGGGAGAGGGCTAGTGGGCTTTTCTATCGGGAGGCCTGCGCAAAAAATTGACGACGATCAAGGACAGGGCGGCAGGAAAGGCGCATGGTGCCCGCATGACCCAGCATCCCCTCCGCTCTTTCGCCCTCCTCGCCGTGCCGCTTCTGGCGCTCGCTGCCTGCAACACGCCGGGCACCGACAACCCGCCGCCGATGATCGGCAAATCCACCGCCCCCTCCCCCGATACCCGTGCTCCGGCCTTCATCGAGGCGGCCTGCGGGGGGTGCCATGCGGTGGAGCCGCCGTTCCTTTCGCCTAATCCGGCCTCGCCGAGCTTTGCGGCGATTGCCAACCGGCCGGGGCTGTCCGAAAAGTCGCTCGGCGATTGGCTCGAGGGGGCGCATAATTATCCCGAGCAGATGGATTTCACCCTCACCCGCCCGCAGATTGATCAGATCGCAGGCTATATGGTGACGCTGCGCCACGCCGGATACGTGCCCGACGAGTGACTTTCCTACAGGCAGGGTGCGGGGTTAGGGTGGGAACGCTTCCTTCTGACCCACCTCCGTTCGCCTTGAGCCTGTCGAAAGGTCGTCCTTTTTTTGGTAATCTGGCGCTAACCGCGAAGAAAATGCAGTCCTTCGACAGGCTCAGGACGAACGGGTGTGGGCGGTGTTAGCCGAACCGCTCTTTGTCATCGTCAGCCCGCCCACCCATCCGCGAAGGGAGAGGTTTTCGCTTCTTGGACAGTGTAACCTGTGTCTCCAACGTCAGGAAACCGGGAGCCAAGCTGAACGCCGACGGCTGCGCAGCAGCCGCGAGGCCACGCGGCCGAGCCGCAGGCGCTCAAGCCCGCAGGGCTTGAAACAGCGCCGAGCAGTCCTCAAGCAGCGAAGCGGTAGGACACAAGAGGGCTCGCCCGGAGGGGCGAGCGCAAAGCATCAAAGCCGCTCCGCCATCAGCGCCTGCATATCCGCCTCGGGCCGGGGGCCATAATGCGCGATCACTTCGGACGCGCAGAGCGCGCCGCGCTTCAGGCAGCGTTCGAGCGGTTCGCCCTTGACGTAGCCTGACAGGAACCCGGCGGCGAACTGGTCGCCTGCGCCGGTGGTGTCGATCACCTTGATCACCGGCACAGCGGCCACCTCGGCGCGTTCGCCATGCGCAATTGCGACCGCGCCCTTTTCGCTCCGGGTGGCGACCAGCACCGGCACCTTGCCGGCCACTGCCGCGAGGCCCGCTTCGAAGTCGTCCTCCCCCGTCAGCGTCGCCAATTCGCTCTCGTTGACGAACAGGATGTCGATCATGGCGTCTTCGATCATCGCGCGGAAATCATCGCCGTGGCGGGCGATGACGAAGCTTTCCGACGCAGTGAAGGCGATCTTGCGCCCGGCGGCGCGGGCCACTTTGATCGCGCGGCGCATCGCGCGGCGCGGCTCTTCCGGGTCCCACAAATAGCCTTCGAGGTAGAGGATCGCGCCGCTCGCAATCAACGCCTCGTCAAGCGCGGCGGCGGGAAGGAACTGGCCTGCGCCAAGGAAGGTGTTCATCGTCCGCTCGCCATCGGGAGTGACGAAGATCAGCACGCGGCCGGTGGCAGGCTCACCGTCGCGGGCGGGCGTGTCGAAATCGATCCCGGTGGCGCGCATATCATGCCGGAACACCTTGCCGAGCTGATCGTCCGCAACCTGCCCGATAAAGGCGCATTGTAGGCCAAGTGTGGCGAGGCCCGCCAGCGTGTTGGCCGCCGATCCGCCCGAAAGCTCGCGTGCGGGCGGCATGGCTTCGTACAACTCATCGGCGCGCGCCTCGTCGATCAGGGTCATCCCGCCGCGGCTGAGCTGAAGCTCGTCGATCAACTCCTCTGTGCAGGAGGCGATCACGTCAACCACGGCGTTGCCGATGGCGATCACGTCGTAACGGGCGGGGGTCGGTTCGGTCACAGCGGGTTCCTTGTCGTGAATGTGCTGCGCCGCCTAGCCGCCTTCCGCCTTCCAGCCAAGCACCTGTGCGCGAGCATGCGCGCCCGCGTTGACTTCGCGCCCCGGCCAACGCATCTCCCGCGCCATGTCCGCCGTTCCCGCCGCCTTGGCCAAAGCCTTCGGCCAGCTTGCTGACCGCGCCGTGGTGCTGGTCGTGGTCAAGAGCGTGGGCTTCACGCTGGTGCTGTTCGCGGGGCTGGGCGCGGGGCTCTATGCCGGTCTTGCAGCGCTGTTCCGCAGCGAGATGATCGCCGGGGCCGTGCCCGAAGCCTATGTCGGCGCGGTGCAGGCGTTGCTGGCGGCGGTGCTGGTTGTCGCGGCGTTCTGGCTGTTGTTCCGGGTGGTCGCGCTGGCGGTGTTGCAGTTCTTCGCCGACGAAGTGGTCGCGGCGGTCGAGGCTAGGCATTACCCGGCGCTGGCGGCTCAGGCGACGCCGCTGCCGTTCCACCGCGATCTGGCCAATTCGGTAAAGGGGTTGATGCGGGCGCTGGGGTACAATCTGTTCGCCCTGCCGCTGGCGGCAGTGCTGGCTTTCACCGCGATCGGCCCGGCGCTGGTGTTTCTCGCCGTCAACGCGGTACTGCTGGGGCGCGAGCTTACCGATATGGCGTGGCTGCGGCATTCGCGCGGTGATCTGCTGGGCAACCCGGCACCGCGCGGCGAGCGATTGCTGCTGGGCGGAGCGATTGCGGTGATGATGCTGGTGCCGTTGCTCAATCTGATCGCGCCGGTGATCGGGGCTGCGGCGGGCACGCATCTGGTATTGCGGCGGCTGACGGCGGCGCAAGGGGCGGGCGGAGGATGATCCGCGCCGTGCTTGCCATCGCCGGGGCGGCGATGATGCTGGGTGGCTGTGCCAGCGGCGGTGCACCTGCGCCCCGGCCTGTCACTCCGGTCGCCCAGGCGGCTCGCCCCGGCGTGATCCTCGCGCCAGAGGTGATGGCGGCCAACGGCCTGCGCGGGGTGATCGGGCTGCCTGCCCCGGCGCTGACCCAGCGGTTTGGCAGTCCTCGCATCGACCTTGTCGAAGGCGACGCCCGCAAATTGCAGTTTTCGGGCGCGGTCTGCGTGCTTGATGTCTTCCTCTACCCGGTCAGCGCCGGGGCAGAGCCAACCGCCACCCATGTCGCGGCGCGGGTGCGGCGCGGCGGGGGCGCCGCTGATGCGGGCGCGTGCATTGGCGAGGTCGAACAGCAATCAGCGGCTCGGTAACCCGGTCTTAAGCCTGTTCGTGCCATGTCCCTGCGCGAAACCAAGGGGACAAGACTGGCCATGACCACCCATTTCATCGATTTCGCCCAGCGCGCTGCTGCCGATGGGCAGGTGACCGCCGAAGAACTGCTGACCCTGCGCCGCGAAGGGTGGGGCGATGGCATCATCACCCGTGCAGAAGCTGAAGCGCTGTTCGTGCTCAATACTGCGCTCAAGCAGCGCAGCCACGAATGGTGCGATTTCTTCGTCGAAGCGATCGGCGAATTCGTGTTGAATGGCACGCCGCCGCGCCTGCAATGTTCGCTGGACGAGGCCGAATGGCTGATCGGGCAGATCGACCATGACGGCGTGGTCGAAAGCGTGGTCGAGCTGGAAACGATGGTGCGGATCGTTGAGCGCGCGGAAAACGTGCCCGACCGGCTCAGGAATTACGTGCTCGACCAGATTGAGCGCGAAGTGCTGACCGGCACTGGCCCGACCCGCTGCGGCGGTGAGCTGAGCGCGACCCACATCAGCGCCGCCGAATGCCGGATCATCCGCCGAGTGATCTTCTCTTCAGGCGGCCACGGCCCCGCCGCCGTGTCACGCTTCGAGGCCGAATTGCTGTTCCGCCTGAAGGACGCGACCCTGGCTGAAGAGAATGCCGCCGAATGGGATGATCTGTTCGTCGATGGTGTGGCGAATTTCCTCAAGGGCTTTGTCCTGCCCAATGCTCAGGTCAGCCACGAACGTATGCTCGAACTGGAGGCGTTTGTGGCCGATAATCAGGCGAATGTCGGGCGCTTCATGGGCAACGTTGCGCGGGAAGTGCCGCATGTGTTCAACCATCTCGGCAAAGCGTTCGGCAAGAAGAAGCCAGCCGGCACGGATTTCACAGCGCTTGCGGCAGCAGGCGAACCGATCACCGACTACGAAAACGAATGGCTCGACCAGATGGTCGACGCGAACGGTGAGGTCGACGAGCTGGAAAGCCGCCTGATCGCGCGGCTGGCGTCGGAGGACTGAGGCGCTAGCTGTCGAATTCGAGCGGGGCGGCAGCGCCTCCTTGCATGGGTGCTGGACCGCTGGGCGGGATCGCGGGGACCGGGAGGCCACTCTCCGGTGGCTTGCGGCGGCGGGTGGTGTAGTGCCCGCGTTGCAGCCGGTCGAGCGCCATGGTGAAGTGCACGATCTCGGCCTTGAGCAAGATCCGCTCGCTTTGATCAACCGTCGCAGCAAACTTCGCTTCGGCCTGCGCCAATTCGTCTGTCAGACGATCGACGATGGCCTGCAACTCACGCGCCCGCTGCGCCTTGAGCTCTCCGACCCGGTCAATCGGACTGTCTTTACTGCGCTTTGCCACATCAGTGCCTTAGCACACCAACACGGCCAAGGCGAATCAAGCTTACACCATAAAGCTCTCGCCGCACCCGCAGGCACCCTTCGCATTCGGGTTTTCGAACACGAATCCGGCGGTGAAATCGTCCTCGCGCCACTCCATCGTGCTGCCGATCAGGTAGAGCACCGAAGCGCCGTCGATGTAGAACACGCCGCCCGGCGTCACGATCTTCTCGTCGAACTTGGCTTCGGTGGTGACGTAGTCGACGGAGTAGGCCAGCCCTGAGCAGCCCCGGCGCGGAGTCGACAGTTTGACGCCGATTGCGCCTTCGGGCGCCTTGCTCATCAGTTCGGCGATGCGGGCCTCGGCGGATGGCGTGAGGATCACGGCGGCCTTGGGCGCGGGGCGGGTGGTTGTGGTCGTTTCGGTCATGTCAGCCTCTTCTGCCAGAACAGCGCCTGTCCGGCGGCGGGATCGAGTTGGTAATCGCCATAACCTTGTGACGCATAGAGCGCTTTGGCCGGATGATTGCCGCTCAGCACTTCCAATGTGACCTTGATGGACCCGCGCTTCAAGGCCTCGGCCTCGATTGCCGCGAGCATCGCCTTGCCGATGCCTGTGCCGCGATGGCCCGGGAGCACGGCGAAATCGTGGATGTTGACGATCGGCGCGGCGGCGAAGGTCGAATAGGCGATGAAGCAATTGGCGAGGCCCACAGGCTCGTCATCCAGCCACGCCAGCATCGAAAACGCCTGCGGGTTCGCCGCCAGATCGCCGATCAGCCGCGCCTTCACCTCATCGGCCAGCGGCGCGCTCCCACCCATCGGATCGCGGGCATAGGAATCCAGCAGTTTAATCACCGCCGCCGCATCGCGCGGGCTCCCATAGTCGGCGAGGCAGATGGTCAAGGCGGGTGCGTCAGTGAGCATGGGCGTCACAGCATCCCCAGCTCAAGCCGGGCTTCATCGCTCATCTTGTGCGGGCCCCAGGCGGGCTCCCACACCAGGACCACCTCGGCATCGCGGATCCCCGGCACCGACATGACGCGCATCTCAACCTCAGCCGGCATGGTCTCGGCCACCGGGCAATGCGGCGTCGTCAGCGTCATGGTGACGGTGGCGTCACGATTGTCATCCACCTCGACCCCATAGATCAGGCCCAGATCATAGATATTGACCGGGATTTCCGGATCGAAAATCTCGCGCAGCGCCGCGATCACATCGGCCTGCAATTCGCTGCCATCGCCGCCGACGGGCCCATCGCCAGTCTTGGTGGCAAGGAAGCCATCGAGATAGTCGCGCTGCCGCGGGGCCTCAGGCGCGGCTTCGGTATCAACTGCGTCAGCCACACGGGCGCGAGGGGGCTTGTTCACGGTCATCTCCGATTGATCGGCAGAGCTGTCCATCGCTCTCATCCTTTTCCAAAAATGCGGCGGGTGCGGGCGATCCCGGCGATCAGCGCGTCGATATCGGCCTCGGTCGAATAGAGCCCAAAGCTGGCGCGCGCGGTGGCGGGAACGCCGATGTAATCCATCAGCGGCTGAGCGCAGTGGTGACCCGCGCGGATCGCGACATTGGCCTCGTCAAGGATCGTGCCGAGATCATGCGGGTGGATGTCATCAAGCGCGAAGCTGACGATCCCGGCGCTGTCGGCGGGGCCGAACAGGGTGACGTCATTCATCGCCCCAAGCTCGCGCCGCAACCGGTCGACCAGCGCGGCTTCGTGGGTGTGGATGCGGCTTAGCCCGATGCCTTCAACATAATCCACCGCAGCGGCGAAGGCGATGGCCTCGGTGATCGCAGGCGTACCCGCCTCAAACCGCTGCGGCGGCGGGGCGTAGGTGGTGCGTTCAAACGTCACGCGGTCAATCATCGCGCCGCCGCCCTGATAGGGGGGCATTTCGGCCAGGATCGCTGCCTTGGCCCACAGCGCACCGATGCCGGTGGGGCCATAAAGCTTGTGCGCTGAGAAGACGTAGAAATCGCAATCCAGCGCCGCCACATCGACCGGCATGTGCGGCGCGGACTGGCACCCGTCGAGCAGCAACAGCGCTCCGACCCGGTGCGCCAGCGCAGCCGCGCGTGGGGCATCGAGCAGCGCGCCGGTGACGTTGGAGACATGGCCCCAAGCGACCAGCTTATGCGACTCGGTCAGCATGGCTTCAGCGGCATCGAGATCAATCTGATGGTCTGACGTCAGCGGGCAAACGTCGATCACCGCGCCCGTTTCCTGCGCCACCATCTGCCACGGCACGATGTTCGAATGGTGCTCGGCCTGTGAAAGCAGGATGCGGTCACCGGCCTTGAGGTTCGCGCGGCCCCAGGTCTGCGCGACCAGGTTGATCGCCTCCGTCGCACCGCGGGTGAAGATCAGTTCATCCTCGTGCCCGCCGATGAAGCGGGCGACGGTGCGCCGCGCCGCCTCGTAAGCGAGCGTCATCTCGGCCGAGCGGGCATAGACCCCGCGGTGGACCGTGGCGTAATCCTCACCCATCGCGCGGGTCATGGCGTCAATCACGGCGCGGGATTTTTGCGCCGTGGCGGCGGTGTCGAGGTAGTGCCAGGGCTTGCCTTCGGCGGTGGTGAGGCCGGGGAAGTCGGCGCGAAGGTCCGCAAGCGGCGTGTGGAGGATGGCGGGGGCGTTCATTTGAGCCGCTCCGGTGCGAGGCGCTCGAAATGCTCACGAATGAGCCGGTCGACGGTGTAGGTGGCCTCGGCGCGCAGCATGTCACGTTTGGAGATACTGCTGTGCGCATATTCGCCGAGTATCACGACCGCCTGCTTCGTGTCGGCGGCAGCGTTGATTTCGGACTCGCAGCCCTTCGCAACGTCCAACGCCCATTCCCAGCGCGTCTGCTCGTTGGGCTCGGGTCGCGCCTCGGCAATCAAGCGCTCGGTGCCCTTCGTCATGCAGGCGTAAGCGGCGTCGAGTTCGGCATTGGGCGTGGGCACGGTACCGGCGATCGCGGGTGCCTGCGCCAATAGGAAGGCGAGGGTCAGGCTCACTGCCCTGCTCCTTCCAGCGCCGCGAGCGCCGCTTCGAGCAGCCGCTCATGCTCCGCCGCATCATCGAGCGCGACAAAGGCATCGCCGATGAAGGCCTGCACCAGCAATCGCTGCGCCGCCGCCGGATCGAGCCCGCGCGCCATCATGTAGAACCGCGCCGCTTCATCGAGCGCGCCGACCGTCGCGCCATGCGCGCATTTCACGTCGTCGGCGAAGATTTCGAGCTGTGGGACGGCATTGGCGCTCGCGCCCGCCTCCAGCAGCAGGGCCTTGAAATCCTGCGCCGCGTCGGTCTTCTGCGCATGACGCGCGACCTTGATTTCGCCGAGGAAATTGCCGGTGCCGGTGTTCCAGTGAACCGCGCGGACCGTCTGGTTGCTGGTCGCCTCGGGCTCGGCATGGATCACCTTGGTGACGAATTCGCGCGTCGCCGTGCCGCCGCCGATGGTGACGCCGCCGAACTCAAAATGCGCACCCCTGGCCAGCGCGACTTCAATTTCGACTCGGGTGTAATCGTTACCGGCATTGGTCACGAAGAATGCAGCAGTCGCGCCTTCGCCCAGTGTCACGCGGATGCGGTGCAATTCGGGCGCATCGCCGCCGACGACCAGACAGCGCGTGATGCTCTCGCCCGCAGCCACTGCGAAGTCCTGCCACTGATCGAGCGCCGCAACACCAAGGCGTGCCATGCCGTCCATATCGGCATAGCGCCACGCTTCATCGCGGCGTGTGGGGAGGGTTGCGAGTGTCATGAACGCTTGCTCCGCCGCTCAACCACAAGCGAGGCGATCCGTGCTTCGCGCTCTGCGAAAATGCAGTCATAAACGCCGTTGTTCCGCATCAGCGCATCGAACTGCCGCTGTGCTTCCTCGCGCGGCACGTCAGCGTCATTAATCGCCTGCCATTTGGCAATGTGCGGTGTCAGACAGGCACGGATCGCGTCGCAACCAATCGCGTCGATTGCCTTGTCGCCCGTAGAACGCCGTGTCTTGCAGACAAGTGCGCCCTTGCGCAGTTTCCAGCTGCCGCTCCAATTGCGCAGTCGCTTGCCGACCACTTCGATCTCATTCTCGACCGGCAGCTCTGCCACCGGCTGCGTTGCGGCAAGCGCGAGGGAGGCGATAAGCACGCTCATCACGCCATCACCGCGTCGTAACCCTCGGCCTCAAGCCGCAGCGCGAGTTCGGGGCCGCCGGTTTCGACGATCCGGCCACCGGCGAGGATGCTGACCTTGTCGGGCTTCACGACGTCGAGCAGGCGCTGGTAATGAGTGATCAGCAGCACGGCCTTGTCAGGGCTCCGCATAATCGCGTTGATCCCCGCGCCCACGATCCGCAGCGCGTCGATATCGAGGCCAGAGTCGGTTTCGTCCAGCACCGCGAAAGTGGGGTCGAGGATGCCCATCTGCACCATCTCGGCGCGCTTCTTCTCGCCGCCGGAGAAGCCGACATTCACCTGCCGCTTGAGCATTTCCATGTCCATCTGGAGCAGTGCAGCTTTCTCTTTGGCGAGCTTCAAGAACTCGCCGCCGCTGAGGGGTTCTTCGCCGCGCTGACGGCGCTGCGCATTCAGCGCCTCGCGCAGGAATTGCACGTTGGAGACGCCCGGAATCTCGACCGGATACTGAAAACCGAGGAAGAGGCCCTTGGCGGCGCGCTCGTGCGGATCGAGCGCCAGCAGATCCTCGCCCCGAAAGCTCACGCTGCCGCCGGTCACTTCGTACCCCGGCTTGCCGCCGAGCACATTCGACAAGGTCGATTTGCCCGCGCCATTGGGGCCCATGATCGCATGGATCTCGCCCGCGGGAACGGTGAGGCTGAGGCCCTTGAGGATCGGTTTGTCGCCGACGCTGGCGTGGAGGTTGTCGATAATCAGCATGGCGGGGTTCCGGTTCATTCAATGATGTCGGCGCGGCACAGAAGCACGCGCATCGGTTGGTCCAGGCGCTCGTGCACTCGGCGCGAGACAAGCAGCTTCTGGTACTTCGTGGCTCTGACCGTGCGGGGTTCCTGCCACCAGTCGCGGCTATGCACGGAAAACAGGATCGGCCGGGGCGCTGTGCCATAATTGCCGCGCCCGCTGTGGTGGGTGCGGAAATCCCACAGCAGCGCCGATCCCGGCTCGAGCGCGGGAGCGAAGTCGGGCGGCCCATCCCCATCGGGCTTGCGGTGAGACCGGCGCCAGAACGCGGTCGTGCCGCTGACTTCGTCAAGGCGCACCAGCGGGATCGCCAGCGACAGGGCAAAGCAGGGCAGGATGCGGTCAAGATTGGTGTCGGTAAACAACAGCCCGTCATGGTGGCGGCCCTGATTGGGAGAGCCGGGGCGCGACACCAGCAGCCCGAAGGACTCAAGGATGCGTTCCGGCCCAAGCATCACCGCTGCCATCTGCGCGACGATATCGGGCATGAAGACCTCACGCCGCGCCAGCACATCGTCAATCACCAACGGGGCGGTGTGCCGACCGGGATAGGAACCCAGGTAACGCTCGGGGTCTGGCGAGGCGTGGTCGGGATAGCGATTATTGATGTGCTGCCGGCATTCCGCCAGCAAGGCAGGGTCGACCAGTTGGTCGAGCACGACAACCCCTTCCCGGGCCAGAATATCCAGCGCGCGGGCAAGCGCATCGGCCTGGTCTACCCCTGATGCAAAGGACACGCGCATCTCGGGCGCGTCGGGCGTCAGACGGACGGGATCGTCATGGATGGCAGGGCTGCTGGTGGTCAGCATCAACTATCCGCCCTTGTCCTTCTGCGCGGCAGCAGCAGCGGCGTCGGTGCGGGCCTTGACCACGCTGGCATCGCGCAATTCGATCACCAACCCCTTGGGCCGCTCAGCCTCATAGGCGGTGGTGCGCGCTTCGGCCCCGGCCATGCGCGAGGTGAACTGCTGATCGAGATCGCGGCCGCGCGCGATGTGAATGCGGCCGATATTGGTGAAAAGCTGTTCGACCTCGTCCGCTGACAGCGCGGTCTTGGCACCGGCCAGTGCGGCGTTGGCTTCGGCAACGGCTGCGGCGCGGCGGTCGGCGCAGCGCGGCAGATCGGCGGCGTGCTGGACTTCGAAATCGGGGACGCCTGAGACCTTGCGGTTGGTCACCGCCAGGCAGCGCCGGTAATCGGCCACTTGCGGCTGGATCAGGCGCGGATATTCGACCGTCCAGGTTTCGGGGTTGTCATTCTTGATGGCGATCACGGCCTCGCCGGTGGATTGCAGGGCGAAGAGCGGGGCAAAGAGGGCGGCAATGATCACATGCGGCTCCGGGGCTTGGGGTTGCGGGTTGGGGCGTCGCCCTGAGCATTGGGGCGCGGTTTGGGGCGGTCGTAGCTTTGGTTCGGATTGGCCGCCTTGTGCGCGCGGGCGGCGGCTTTGCGCTCGGTGATCCGGTCACGCATGGTGGTGGTGAGGCGTTGGAGCACCGCGTCGATATCGGTGAGGATATCGCTCGCCGCGATCCGCATTACCCGGATGCCGACGCTTTCGAGGCTCTTGTCGCGGCGTTTGACGAGCGCATCGTTCTGCCCTTCCTCGTCAATCGCGAGCGCGAGGCCCAAGTTGTGGCAGTTGAAATCGACAATCGCGCTGCCGACGACGGCGTGCCGCTTGAAGGTGTAGCGGCCCAGTTCAGCCTTGCTGAACTTCTCAGCCAACGCCTTGTGCGCGTCGGACGAATGCCGCCGCATCTCGCGCGCCTGTTCGTGCAGCGCGTCGAGCCGCGAATCCGAAATCTCCCAACCGCGGCCCTTTTTCTTGAGCGCGGGCGCGGCTTCGGTGGCATCCTCGCGCAGGCCTAGAGTGGTGCGGGCGGTCGCGGGTTCTGGCGTGCTGTCGGTTTCGAGATCAGTCATTGGCACCCTCCGGCCCGATTTTCTGGAGCGTGCGCGGGTGGAAGCCTTCGGCCATCCGCTTGTTGTTCTCGCCAAACCACGTGCACATGATGTTGTCGGCATAGGTCGCCTGCTGAACGGTCATCAACGGACCGCCCGACTTGAGGCGTACCACATCGCCGACCTGAAACTGCGGAGCGCTCATGCGGGGCCTTCGTGATCATGCAGGGCATTGAGCTGCGGATCCGAAATCGCCCACCCGCGGCCCGTCTTCTTGAGCGCGAGGGCTTCTGTGGTGACGGCCTCGGGGTTGAGGGCGAGGGCTTTACGGGTGGTCATCACGCCCACAATACGATCACGGCGAACAACGGCACGCCAACAATCATGCCGAGCGAAACGCCCCACCAAAACACCACACGGCCCCGCGCTGCCTTGTAGCCGTTGCTCATTTTACGAACTCCTCGACCAAAATCGCCCCTTCGTCATTGCGAGCGCAGCGAAACAATCCAGTGCGGTTCGCGCTCACTCTGGATTGCCGCGCGGCTTCGCCGCTCGCAATGACGAGAAGGCAAAGGCGGGTCACCCGACCGAACCTTCCAGCGAAATCGCCAGCAGCTTCTGCGCCTCCACAGCAAACTCCATCGGCAGCTCTTTGAGCACTTCGCGGGCAAAGCCGTTGACGATCAGCGCCACGGCTTCCTCTTCGCCAAGCCCGCGCTGCATCGCGTAGAACAGCTGTTCGTCGCTGATCTTGCTGGTGGTCGCCTCGTGCTCGATCTGGGCGCTGGGGTTCTTGACCTCGATATAGGGCACGGTGTGCGCGCCGCATTGATCGCCCAGCAGCAGGCTGTCGCACTGGGTGAAGTTGCGCACGCCGCTGGCGGTCGGGCCGACGCGCACGAGGCCGCGATAGGTATTCGACGATTTGCCCGCCGAAATGCCCTTGGAGATGATCGTCGAGCGGCTGTTCTTGCCGTTGTGGATCATCTTGGTGCCGGTGTCGGCCTGCTGGAAATTGTTGGTGACTGCGACCGAGTAGAACTCGCCCACGCTATCCTCGCCGTTCAGCACGCAGGAAGGATATTTCCACGTTACCGCAGAGCCGGTTTCGACCTGCGTCCACGAGACCTTGCTCCGGTCGCCCTGACACAGCGCGCGCTTGGTGACGAAGTTGTAGATCCCGCCGATGCCCTCGGCATTGCCGGGGTACCAGTTCTGGACGGTCGAATATTTGATCTCGGCATCGTCCATCGCGACCAGTTCCACCACCGCGGCGTGGAGCTGGTTCTCGTCACGCATCGGCGCGGTGCAGCCTTCGAGGTAGCTGACATAGCTACCCTTCTCCGCGATGATCAGCGTGCGTTCAAACTGCCCGGTGTTTTCGGCATTGATGCGGAAATAGGTGCTGAGCTCCATCGGGCAGCGCACGCCTTCGGGCACATAGACGAAGGTGCCGTCGGAGAAGACCGCGCAGTTCAGCGCCGCGAAGTAATTGTCGCGCACCGGCACGATCCGGCCGAGCCACTTCCTGACGAGATCGGGATACTCGCGGATCGCCTCGGAAATCGAGAGGAAGATCACGCCCGCGCGCAGCAGTTCGGCGCGGAAGCTGGTGGCGACGCTGACGCTATCGAACACCGCGTCGACCGCGACCTTCTTTGCGCCCTTCACCCCGGCGAGCACTTCCTGCTCCCCCAAGGGGATGCCGAGCTTGTCGTAGATCCGCTTGATCTCGGGATCGAGGTCTTCGAGGCTGTCCAACTCGATCTTCTTCTTGGGCGCCGCGTAGTAATAGGCGTCCTGATAATCGATCTTGGGATAGCCGACCTTGGCCCAATCGGGCTCCTCCATGGTCTGCCACAGGCGGAAGGCCTTGAGCCGCCATTCGAGCATCCATTCGGGCTCGTTCTTCTTGGCGCTGATGAACCGCACCGTGTTCTCGGTGAGGCCCTTGGGCGCAAATTCGGTTTCGATGTCCGACGACCAGCCATGCTCGTAATCGGCGGCTTTCGCAGCGGCCTCGCGCGCTTCGACGTCCGTCTCCGGCGCTTCCGGGGTTTCAGGACGGGTCTGAAGATCGGTCATGCCGGAATTTCCTCGATAAGGGGGAGCGCGCGGGCCACTGGGGGTGTGCGCAGCTGGGCAAGGGTGATCCCCGCCAGCGCACCGCGCAGCGCGTCGTTGATGATCGGCCAATGGGCGCGCATGTTGCACCCGGTCTCGAAATCGCACGCGACGTGGTCGACGCAGGCGGTGAGCGCTATCGGCCCTTCAATCGCCTCGACAATATCCGCCACGGTGATCGCGGCTGCCGGGCGCCCGAGCTGCAAGCCGCCATGCGCGCCGCGCACCGAACGCAGCAGGCCAGCGGCTGTCAGCTTCGACACCAGCTTCTGCACGGTTGGCACCGGCAAGCCGGTTTCCGCCGCCAATTCAGCCGCGCTCACCCGGCCATCGCCGCAATGAACGGCGGCCTGGCACATCGTGATGACGGCATAATCGGCAAGGTTGGACAGGCGCATTGCGAGTGGTTCTCAATTCGGACGGAATCGTTCCGATTTCCGAATTAGGAGCGAAATGTTCGGATTACAACCGCAATTACCGCTGTGCCGTGCCATATCCCGCTAGGACGGGGCGATGCTCAGGTCAGGCCCTCAATTCCCGCAAATTCCGCTGATTGATCATCTCCGCCAGATAGGGCGTGGTCTGATCGCTGAGCCGGGCCGGCGTGCGACCGACAAAGTGGACGATCTCGCGGATCATGTGCGACTGATCGAAGAACGCTTCTGCCATCGCGGCTTCATCTTCGAGCGATAAATGCGGCGCCGCTAGCAGCGCAGCCGCCCGCAGTGCGCGGTATTTGCGAGCCAGTGCGCGCGGGGTCAGGCCGAAATACTGCTCGACCAGGCGTTGCACCTGCCGTGCTGAATAGCCCGCAGCCCCGATCAGTTCGTCGACCTCGGGATTGAACGAAGCACCCAGCCACTGCCCCACCGTTCCGATCAGTTGCAGGTGGCACGGATTGATGGGCCGCACGCGCTGTTCGATGAAGCTGCCAACCGCCATCGCACATTCGCGGCCAGTCATGGTTCTGCTGCGGTATGCTGCAAGCAGCTGTTCGCCCAGCACTGCGATTTCTTCGCCCAGCACTGACGCCGCAGGCAGCAACCGGTCGCGATGATCGCCCGCGTGAAGCGAGGTCAGCGCGGCCCAGCCCAGCGGAGTCAGCGCGGCACCGAAGGCGTGAAACGGCCCTTCGACCACGATTGGCGTGGCCCGGGACAGCGGGGTCAACAGGCCGACCGGATGATTGGGATCACGGTGGCCCTTGGCGAACAGCATTTCGCCAGTGCCATGCGGAAACAGGCACAATTGCCCGACGGCTGCGGGCTGGATGTCACGGATCAGCGGCTCATCACACCGGAAATGATAAAGCGTGGTGACATAGGGAGCGAGCTGCGGCGCGGGTTCGATATAGTCGATGGTGATTAGCGCTGCCGACGTCAGGCCAGCCTCATCTCCAAACAAGGCTTCCGGCACGGGCGTTGGCGATGTGGTCGCATCCATAGGCGCAAGACACCCCAATCCGACTTTGGTTCCACTAGTCAAAAAAGAGGCGGCGTCCCGCAAGGAACGCCGCCCATCTGAGTTGAGGAACTCTTTGCACTACTGCTCCGAGCCCTTCGGGTCGCGAGAAGTCCTCTATCGCGCGAATCACTGGTGGGATTGTATGCAAGCGACAAGTCGCATCGCTTGATCGTTACAGCCCGAAATTCCCTTGTTGCAGTGGCGTTACACCCGCTTCCTCTTGAAGACTGAGAGGTGACAGAATTGCGTTATTGTGACGCGATCCGCTCGACAGCGAAGGGCTGCTGACATAGGCGGCGGGTTATGCTGTTCCGCTTGCTAAGACCCGCCCTTTTTGCCCTCGACCCAGAAACCGGGCACCGCCTTGCCATCGCCGGGCTGAAGTCCTTGCCGCTGCGCGCCGCGCATGCACCATCCGGGCCGCTGGCAATCACGGTGGCGGGCCTCGATTTTCCCAATCCGGTTGGTGTCGCTGCGGGTTTTGACAAGAACGCAGAGGTGCCCGACGCTTTGCTGGGCCTGGGATTTGGCTTTACTGAAGTCGGCTCGATCACGCCCTTGCCGCAGGCGGGCAACCCGCAGCCGCGCCTGTTCCGGTTGGTGGAGGATGCAGCGGTGATCAACCGCATGGGGTTCAACAACGAAGGCGGCGCGGCGGCGCTGGCGCGCTTGCGGGCGCGGGCTGGTCGCCCCGGGATTGTCGGGGTGAATATTGGCGCCAACAAGGATTCGGCTGATCGCGTGGCCGATTATGCGCTTCTGGCCAAAATGATGGCGCCGTTTGCGAGCTATCTGTGCGTCAATGTCTCTAGCCCCAACACGCCGGGGCTGCGCGCTTTGCAGGATGAAGCCGCACTGGCCGGGCTGATCGATGCGGTGATTGCCGCGCGCGACGAGGTTGGCGGCACCGCGCCGATCTTCCTGAAAGTCGCCCCCGATCTTGAGCCCGCCGATATCGACGCCATCGCCCGCATCGCGCTCGACAAAGAACTGGGCGCGTTGGTGGTGTCGAACACCACGATTTCGCGGCCTGCGCTGCGATCCCACCATGCGGGCGAGACCGGGGGCCTGTCGGGTGCGCCGCTGCGCAGCCTCGCCACACAGCGTCTGCGCGATTTCCGCAACGCCACCGGCGGAGCGATCCCGCTGGTCGGCGTAGGCGGTATCGCCACAGCCGAACACGCGTGGGAACGCATCCGTGCGGGTGCCTCACTGGTGCAGCTCTATTCGGCGATGGTGTACGAGGGCCCCGGCCTTGGCGGACAGATTGCGTGCAAGCTGGAAGCGCTGATGCGGCGCGATGGCTTTGCCAGCATTGCCGAAGCCGTGGGAAGCGAATAGCATCAGCGCCATGCGCTTCGCTTTCCATTTGTTCGCCCCGGTGGCCCTCGCTCTTGCGGGTTGCGCCACGACCTCGGCCATCCCCCTTGAGGGTGTTGAAGATATTCGGTTTCTCAGGGGGGGCGCCGTCAGCAGTGCCGATCCGCGTGCGACAGCGGCAGGCGAGGCGATCCTTGCCCAGGGCGGTTCCTCGGTCGATGCGGCGATTGCCGTGATGCTGGCGCTGACCGTAGTCGAGCCGCAAAGCTCTGGCATCGGCGGCGGCGGCTTTCTTGTGCGGGCTGACGGGGCGGACGGCGGACTGGTGACCTATGACGGGCGTGAAACCGCGCCTGCCGCGGCCACGCCGACCCGTTTCCTTGATGCCAGCGGCAAGGTCCTCGGCCGCGAACAGCGCGTGTTCTCCGGCCTCAGCGTCGGGGTGCCCGGGAATGTCGCGCTGTCCGCCAAGGCCCATGCCGCCCATGGCAAGCTGCCCTGGGCCAAGCTGTTCGCGCCAGCCATCGCGCTCGCCGACAACGGCTTCGTGATGAACCGGCGGCTTTACGAATCGCTCAAGGGCAACAAGGGCCGGGCCGACAAGTCCGCTTCCGCCAAGGCCGTATTCTTCGGCGCTGATGGCGAGCCGCTGCCGGTCGGCGCGACAGTGAAGGTGCCGGAGCTCGCCGCGACCTTCCGCGCGCTCGCTGCCGAGGGGCCACAGGCGATGTATGGCAGCAAGGCGGCAGCCGAGCTTGCGGCCTATGTCGCGAGCGAGACCCCGCAGGACGGGCGGATGACCGCGACCGACGTCACCGCCTACCAGCCCAAGGAACGCGCGCCGGTCTGCGCGCGTTACCGCGTCTACCGGGTGTGCGGCATGGGGCCGCCGTCCTCGGGCGGGATCGCGGTCGCGCAAATGCTCGGCCAGCTTGAACGCTTCGATCTTGCGGCGATGGGGCCGGACAGCCCGGAGTTCTGGCACCTGTTTATCGAGAGCCAGCGTCTCGCCTATGCCGACCGTGAGCTTTATGCAGGGGACGCTGACTTCGTCTCCGTGCCGGTCGCCGGGCTGGTCGATCCCGCCTATATCGCGAGCCGTTCGGCACTGATTTCCGCTGACACCACCATCGCCAAGGTCGAAGCCGGCGTGCCCCCCGGTGCGCCGCTCGCGCGCGGGGATGGGCCAGAGGAGCCGGAGAACGGCACCACGCATTTTTCGGTCGTTGACGCTGCGGGCAACGCAGTCAGCTACACCTCGACCATCGAGGGCGGCTTCGGATCGGGGCTGCATTGGGGCGGGTTCTACCTCAACAACGAACTCACCGACTTCACCTTGACCCCCGAGGCCGATGGCAAGCCGGTCGCCAACCGGGTGGAGGGGGGCAAGCGGCCGCGATCATCGATGGCGCCGACCATTGTGTTCGATGAGGCTGGCAAGGTGGTGCTGGTGATCGGCGCTGCTGGCGGCCCGACCATCCCGGTTACGGTGACCCGCTCCATCATTGGCGTGCTCGATTTCGGGCTCGGCGCGCAGGATGCGCTGGCCCTGCCCTTTGCGATGTCGTTCGGGGAGGCGGTCCTGATCGAGGAAGGCAGCGCGCTGGTGGCGATGCAGGGCGAACTTTCCGCACGCGGACACACCGCGCTGCGCATTGCGCCGGCGCCGATCAAGGCCAATGCGCTCGGGCGGCGGGCCGATGGCAGCTGGGAGGTCGCGACCGAGCCGCGCAATGCCGGGTTGGTTACACCCTGACCGGTCTTGCCGCTACGGCAATCCGCTCCTAGATTGATCTGCAACGGGGCCGCGCTGAGCCCCGAGGATATTTCCGAAGGGATCAGGAGCCTTTGCCAGTGCATTCCCCCATGCTGCATCATGCGGCCCGCGCGGTCGTTAACCCGGCGGATCACCCGTTGCTGCAAGACATTGACGGAGCGCCGAACCTCGTCGCACTGTTTCTGAAGCGCGCGGATGAAAAGGGCGATGCGCCCTTCCTTGGCCACAAGTTTGGCGGGGAATGGGTGACGCAATCCTGGCGCTCGGCGGCCGAGCATGTCTGCCTGCTGGCCGAAGCCTTGCGCGCCATGGGATTGCAGGATGGCGACCGGGTGGCACTGGTATCCGAAAATCGGCCCGAATGGTGCATCGCCGACCTTGCGATCATGGCGGCGGGGTGCATCACCGTGCCAACCTACACCACCAACACCCGCCGCGATCACGCGCATATCCTCGACAATTCGGGTGCACGCGCGGTGTTCGTCTCGAATGAGAAACTGCTCGCGCCGGTGGTGGGCGCAATCGGGCAGACCGGGTTGGTCGAGCATGTGATCGAACTCGACAAAGCAAAGCCTCGGCAGGCCGGCAGCTTTGCCTATCACGATTGGGCCGCACTCGTCAGCGGTGACGCGGTGGCAGCGCGCGCGGCGGTGGATGCGCGGATCGCCGGGATCACCCGCGATGATACCGCCTGCCTGATCTACACGAGCGGCACCGGCGGCGCACCGCGCGGCGTGATGCAGCATCACGGCATGATCCTGTGCAATGCGGCGGGTGCAGCGGAGGTGCTGATCAACGATTTCGGGCTCGGCACCGAACGCTTCCTGTCATTCCTGCCGCTCTCCCACGCCTATGAGCACACCGGCGGGCAATATCTCCCCATCGGCGTGGGCGCGGAAATTTTCTATTCCGAAGGGCTGGAAAAGCTCGCCAGCAATATCGAGGAAACCCGCCCGACCTTCATGGTCGTCGTCCCGCGCCTGTTCGAAGTGCTGCGAACCCGGATCATGAAGCAGGTCGAAAAGCAGGGCAAAGTCGCCAATTTTATGATGGATAGCGCGCTCAAGATCACCGAAAAATCGCGCGGCGGTAAGAAGCGCCTGCGCGACCGGCCGCTCGATTTCCTCGTCGAAAAAACCCTGCGCCCCAAGATTCGCGCCAAGTTCGGCGGGCGGATCAAGGCGATGGTTTCAGGCGGCGCGCCGCTCAATCCCGAAGTCGGCAATTTCTTCGACGCGGTGGGCCTCACCATGCTGCAAGGCTACGGCCAGACCGAGGCCGGGCCGGTGATCAGCTGCAACCGCCCCAAGGTCGGGCTGAAGATGGACACGGTCGGCCCGCCGCTGCGCGGTGTCGAAGTGCGCATCGCAGAGGATGGCGAGATCCTGGTGCGCGGTGAGCTGGTGATGCACGGCTATTGGCGCAACGACGCGGAAACCGCGCGCACCTTGCAGGATGGCTGGCTCCACACCGGCGACATTGGGCACATCGACAACAAGGGCCGGATCGTCATCACCGACCGCAAGAAGGACATGATCGTCAACGACAAGGGCGACAATATCGCCCCGCAGAAGGTCGAAGGGATGCTGACGCTCCAGCCCGAAATCGCGCAGGCGATGGTGAGCGGAGACAAACGGCCCTATGTGGTCGGCTTGGTCGTGCCCGACGCCGAATGGGCGCTGGAATGGGCGCGGGCCAATGGCGAGAAGTTCGATCTGAAGGCCTTGCAAGAACTCCCCGCCTTCAAGAACGCGGTGCGCGCGGCAGTGGATCGCACCAATGCCGATCTGTCGGTGATCGAGAAGGTGCGGCAATTCGCCTTCGCGGATGAGGCGTTCTCGATCGAGAACGAGGAAATGACGCCAAGCATGAAGATCCGCCGCCACAAGATCCGCGAGCGGTATCAGGAACGGGTTGATGGGCTTTACAGGGGGTGACTTCGAGTCCTATCGCGTCTTGAACGAATTGAAGAGGTCCTGACATGAGCTATGCATTTGGCGTTGGGGCTTACACACCGATTGAAGCCGCCAAACTGCTTCACATGCCTCCGTTAACCTTGCGGCGCTGGCTGTATGGCTATTCGTTCGAATCAGATTCTGGACGGACGACACAGCCGCCCCTTTGGCGAGCCCAGTACAACGCGAACGAAGCTGGCGAACTTCTCGGGTTCCGAGACCTCGTCGAAGCTCGCATTGTTGGTGCACTTCGGAAATGTGGCATCAGTCTTCAGACTATCCGGCTGTGCCTTGATCGAGCACAGGAAGTATTCGGAGAAGAACACCCGTTTTCAACTACTGCTTTCAAGTCGGACGGACGAAAAATTTTTCTTGAGATCACGAGGAATATCGAAGAACCCAAGCTGTATGACCTTAAGGATCGGCAGCATGTCTTCAGGGACGTTGTTCTTCCATCGCTAATTGGACTTGAGTTTGGCGATGAACGGGCAGAACGCTGGTGGTTGCTCCCGGATCGCAAGACTGTCGTTGCTGATCCCGACCGTTCTTTCGGCCAACCAATCCTAAGTGATATCGGTCTTCTCACTTCCCGAGTTGTCGAAGAGGTGCGGGCCGAAGGCTCGGTACGTCGAGTAGCAAGGTTGTATGGAGTGCCCGTTTCCAGCATCAACGACGCACTGCGTTTCGAAGAGAGTCTTTCGCGGCGGGTCCATTGAAGCTCTTCGTCGACAACAACTTACCGCCCGATCTTGCGAGAGGCTTACACGTCCTCTTTGGGGGCGATCACGAGGTCATCTGTCACAGAGATAAATTCGGCTTGACTCATATCGCCGATGAAGAATGGATTGCCGCATTAGGTGATGAGGGAAACTGGGTTGTCCTGTCCGGTGATCTCAACATCGCCCGAAAGCGCCCCAGCAGGGAATTGTTTTTGCGCTCAGGCCTCGTTGGCTTCTTTCCACGTTCCGGTGTGATGACGCTGCCGCTGGCAAGGAAGGCAGCGCGTGTGCTTTACCTTTGGGACCATATGGAACGCCTTTCCAAAAGTGTCCGACCGGGTCTGTTCGAGCTTCAATTGAGCGGCGAGAAGTTTAGCTCCCTGTGAGGCCACCGGATTAATAAGGCACTTCCCCCCGCTCCCGCTGCGCCTTCGCCGCTGCCGTCCACCACGCCAGATCATCGGCAAAGCGCGGGAACTGCTTCTCCAGCGCCTTCCCGCCATCGCCCGTCGGCTGCCCGTCTTCGCCCAGCGTATCCTTCATCGGTCCCACCGCGATGGTGCTCGACACCACCACCATTCCCATCTCGCCGAGGATATCGCGCCAAGCCAGCGCCGCCCTCACTCCGGCAAAGCGGCCCGCCGAATAGGAGGCGATCGCGGCGGGCCGCCAGAACCATTCCTCCAAAAAGTGGTCGGTAAGGTTCTTCAGCCCCGGCTGCACGCTCCAATTGTATTCGCCAACCACGAACAGGAACGCGTCCGCCGCGCGAATCTTGCCCGCCAGCGTTTCCAGCACCTCTGGCGCTTCGCCCTTGGGATATTCCTTGTACATCCGGTCGAGCATTGGCAGACCCACCGCCTGCGCATCGATCAGCTCCACCTCCGCCCCGCGCGCCGCCAGCTGCTGAACGCAGTAGTCGGCGAGGCGGATGCCCTGCCGGTCCCGGCGGTAGGAGCCGTAGAAGACGAGGATGCGGTCAGCCATGGGGGCACTCCTTTGTAAGCGAAGCTACCCCAGGCGGATGGCAATGGCTTGTCGAATCGAGCCGCGCCGTGCCCCGTTTGCGATACGAAAAATTCGGGGTGGCCCGGTTTTCGCGCCCGCCCTAAACCACGGGAATGACCACCGGCCTCAACGGACTAACTGAAAAGGAAAAGGACGCCCTGCGTCTGCTGCTGCGCGGGCATGACGCCAAGTCTTCGGCGCGGGAACTTGGGCTTTCGGTCCACACGGTGAACGAACGGCTGCGCGATGCGCGGCGCAAGCTTGGCGTCACCAGCAGCCGCGAGGCAGCGCGGCGGTTGCTGGCGGTGGAAGCAGCTGCCCCCGAAACGCTGAGGGACAAAGCTTTGGGGGATGCAACGACGGCCGTTCCCGATGCACCAGTGACGGCATCCGCTAGCCAGCGGTTGGCGTGGTTCGGCCTTGTGCCCAGCCTTGCCCTGACCTTGATCGGAGTGCTTGCTATGTCTTTGATTCTTGCTGCCCTGCTCGTGCCCGCCTCGCCGCTTTCTATCACACCAGCCACTCTGGCCAGCACCGCCGCCACTGCAACCGCCGAACCAACCGAAACCGCCGCCGCCCGCTCCGCCGAGGCCTTCCTCAAGCTGGTCGACGAGGGCCGCTGGGCCGAAAGCTTTGCCGCAACCGGGGCGGAGTTCCGCAGGCTCAATACCCTCGAGCGCTGGGCCGAGGTGTCCGAGCGCGTGCGCCCGCCGCTGGGCAAGCTTCTCACCCGCAACTTGGTCGCCAATGAATTCGTCCCCGCCCCGCCTAAAGGCTACCGCCTCATCAAGTTCCGCTCGACCTATGCCAATGGCACCCAGCAAACCGAGAGTGTCTCGCTGGCGTGGGAGGATGGTGCGTGGATGGTGGCGGGGATCACGTTTGAAGCTGACGCAGGTCCGACGCCACAAACCGGTGCGCCGGTCGATCTCGATCAGCTTCAGACGGTCGCCCGGTCTTGGCTCGCGTTGATCGACCAAGGAGAATGGCAAGCCAGCCACACCGCCAGCGGTTCTTCCTTCCGCAGCGCGATCTCCGCCTCGGCATGGGGACAGGCGGCGGCCCAGGCGCGGCAACCGCTTGGACGGGTGGTGAAGCGCGAACTGCTTGAATATGGATCACAATCGGCGCCGCGCGAGATGCGGATCGTATTGTTCCGGACTGACTTCGCCAATCAGACGGGGACGACCGAAACCGTTACGCTGGAACCCGAGGGGGACGCGTACCGTGTGGTGGGATATTGGATCAAGTAGGAGCGCCGACGGCAAAGCCGCCGGGTGACGTCAGACGGGTTCGGCGGGTTGGCCCGCCGCCCCGCTGGCCGACACTCGGGCTGCCGCTTCGCGGCACCGCCGCGCAGCTAAGCTGCGCGCCTGCCTTCGCTAATACATATGCTGCCCGCCGTTGATGCTCATCGTCGAACCCGTTGTAAAGCCGCCGTTTTCGCTCGTCAGAAACGCCACCCCGCGGGCGATTTCCTCGGCCATGCCCAGCCGTCCGACGGGAATCTTGGCAACAATCTTTTCCAGCACTGGCGGCGGCACCGCGGCGACCATGTCGGTGTCGATATAGCCCGGTGCGATCGCGTTGACCGTCACACCGAACTTCGCGCCTTCCTGCGCCAAGGCTTTGGTAAAGCCATGAATTCCGCTTTTCGCGGCAGCATAATTGACCTGCCCGTACTGCCCCGCCTGCCCGTTGATCGAGCCGATGTTGACGATCCGCCCCCAGCCTCTTTCGCGCATGCCGGGGAAGGTTGCCTTGGCCATGTTGAAGCACCCGCCGAGGTTGATGCGCATGACATCGTTCCAGTCGTCAAAGCTCATTTTGTGCAAGGTGCCGTCGCGGGTAATGCCGGCGTTGTTGACGACGATATCGACCGGGCCGTGATCAGCTGCGACCTGCGCGCATCCGGCCATGGTTGCTTCGTGATCGCCGACGTCCCATCTGTAGGCAGGGATGCCGGTTTCCGCCGTGAAGGCCTGGGCCTTTTCCTCATTCCCGGCGTAGTTCGCGATGACCGTGTGGCCCTGCCGGGCGAGGCGCTTGCAGATCGCCGCGCCGATCCCGCGCGTTCCTCCGGTAACGATGGCAACCCGGCCCATGGCATTTCCTCCCCTAATGCAGCAATACGTGTCGCGATCAGCCTAGCGGCGTGCTTCCGTAAGGGAAAGTGGGGAATAGCTATGCGCCTGATGGAGGCAGAATTGCGCCAGAATCAGGGGGTCTAGAAGGGGTCTAAGCGGGGTCAAGGCGGGTTTAACCCGGCCAAGCGGGGGTCTGGACAAGGCTAACCGGGGTCTGGATTTTCAACAGGCCGCCGCGCCGCGCCCTACAAGACCCAAATCAGAACTTGATCTGAGTGCCCACGTAAACGGCCTGACTATCCGTGACCGAATTGGTCAGCGGATCGATCCGTTCGCGTTCCTTGGAATAGCGCACGCCTGCCGTCACATTGAGGTTGGGCGAAAGCGAGAAGCTGCCGCCAACGCCCACGGTCTGCTGCCCGATTGCATCAAGCGTGTTGGGCGAACGGCCGGCGATCTCGCGATCTTCCAGCTCGATCCGGGGTTGCAAACGGCTCGGCTTGTCTGCGACCTTGGGACGCGAGGGTTCAAACTGAGCCAGATCGGGCAGGTTCAGATTGCTGACATTGGCGCTGAGATCGACCGGGCGGGCAAAGCTCTTGTAACCGCGCGCTGCACCCAGCTGGAACCGGCTGGCATCAGGCCCGCTGATCGCCAGCCTGCGGCCTGCCAATACCTCAACCGGCTTGCGAACCGAAATCGCCCGCGCGGTGGTATCATCATCCACGCGCACTGCGACTGTGACCGTGCGCTGGCCCGCCAATGGGGTGGCGCGCATCGGGGTGAAGCGGATGCCGCGCGCCCGCGCCTTTTGCGCCACGCGCGCCGCGAGCGCCGGATCGACCGAGGCAGGGGTGAACACATCCATCCCCAGCGCGGTGAAGGATGCGGCGCGGCTTTGCGTGCCATTGCCCGCCAGCGCGAATCCAGCCGAAGGCACTGCCAACACCAGCGCGCCGCACAGCGCCAGCAACGGCAGCTTGCGCCCCGCCTTTGCTGATCTGCCCGCCTGTGCCGTCATTGTGTTGCCCTGTTCCCTTTATCAAACTGCAATCGCCAAACCCGACTAAGCTTTTTTATAAGCCATTTACCAGCTTAACCGCAGCTGAGTCGCATCAGGACATTTGCCCTGTGATAAGCACGACATGTGGCGTTGCAATGACCTTGCGGCATTGATCAGGGATTCCTCGCCCACCTGTGGCGCGATACACACAGACTCGGCTATGGTGGCGGTTCAGCCCGCGTAAAGCCCGCTGCCTGCTGTTGTGCATCCGCCCGCAAGGCTGATGATGCTTGCCGCGCCGGGTGTGGGGGTTATAGAGCATCGCCAAGACAGATGATGAGGATAATCCGGCAGTGACACCCGCCCATTCCGCTCTTTTCCGCCAAACCTTTGCCCGCCGCCTGCGCTTTGCGCTTCTGGGCGGGGTAACGATCGCGTTGGCCGCGTGCGGCGGCGGGGATCGCCCGCGGACCGAATTGCAGGCCGCGCAGGTCAACACCATTGGCGTCAACGCCTATCTCTGGCGCGCGGCGCTCGACACGGTCAGCTTTGCGCCGCTGCTTCAGGCGGACAGTGCGGGCGGCGTGATCGTGACCGATTGGTATGCCAACCCCACCAACCCCAATGAGCGGGTCAAGCTGACGGTGACGATCCTCGATCAGGATCTGCGCGCCGATGCGCTGCGGGTGGCCGCCAGCCGCCAGGTCGCCGAAAGTGGCAATTGGGTCGAAGCTCCGGTGCAGGCCGCCACGGTGCAGAAGCTGGAAGATATCATCCTGACCAAGGCCCGCGATCTGCGTCGTCAGGCCTTGGCGTCCTGAGTTTCCGCTCCTCACGGAAAGAATTCCCATGACTGAGACCCGTTTCGATCCGTCCACTGCTGACGGGCGCTGGCAGCGTGCTTGGACGGACGCCGGGACGTTCACCGCCGACAGCGATAGCTCCAAGCCCAAGAGCTACATCCTCGAGATGTTCCCCTATCCCTCGGGGCGAATCCACATGGGCCACGTGCGCAATTACACGATGGGCGATGTGCTGGCGCGCTATCAGAAGATGCGCGGGTTTGAAGTGCTGCACCCGATGGGGTGGGACGCGTTCGGGATGCCGGCCGAAAACGCGGCGATGGAAAAGGGCGTGCATCCGGGCGGCTGGACCCGCCAGAACATCGCGCAGATGAAGGCGCAATTGCAGCGCATTGGCTTCGCGCTCGACTGGACGCGCGAATTCGCCACCTGCGATCCCGAATATTACGGCCACGAACAGGCGCTGTTCCTCGATCTGTTTGCAGCAGGCCTTGTGTATCGCAAGGAATCGACCGTTAACTGGGACCCGGTCGACATGACGGTTCTGGCCAACGAGCAGGTGATCGACGGCAAGGGCTGGCGGTCTGGCGCCGAGGTCGAGAAGCGCAAGCTGAACCAGTGGTTTTTGAAGATCACTGATTTTGCGGATGATCTGCTGGCCGGGTTGGGGACACTGGAAAGCTGGCCCGAGAAGGTTCGCCTGATGCAGGAGAACTGGATCGGGAAGTCGCAGGGGCTGGGGTTTTCGTTTGAACTTCTCCCCTCCCCTTCAGGGGAGGGGCCGGGGGTGGGGGCGTGCCACACGGACACCCCCCCCCCCACCCCCCCCCTGAAGGGGAGGGGCTCTGAGCGTCTCCCCGTCTACACCACCCGCCCCGACACCATCTTCGGCGCGAGCTTTGTCGCCGTGGCCGCCGATCACCCGATCGCGCAATCGCTGGCGCACGACCCCGAGGTTGCCGCCTTCATCGAAGCGTGCAAGCGCGGCGGGACCAAGGCGGCGGAGGTCGAAACGGCGGAGAAACTGGGCTATCTGACGTCGATCACGGCGAAACATCCCTTCACCGGCGCGGACCTCCCGGTCTTCATCGCCAACTTCGTGCTGATGGAATATGGCACCGGCGCGGTGATGGGCGTACCGGGGCATGACCAGCGCGACTTTGAATTTGCCACCAAATTCGCGTTGCCGATCACCCGCGTGGTCGCCACCGATCCGGCGCGCGCGGATGAACCCTTCAAGGCCGAGGCCGAGGCGGGTGACGGGGTGATCGTGAACAGCGATTTCCTCAATGGCATGAGCGTCGAGGATGCCAAGCAGGCCGTCATCACGCGCGCCGAAGCCGGTGGCTGGGGCGAAGGGCGCACCGTGTGGCGGCTGCGCGACTGGGGCGTGAGCCGACAGCGCTATTGGGGGACGCCGATCCCCTTCATCCATTGCGACACTTGCGGCGTGGTGCCGGTGCCCAAGGCGCAATTGCCCGTCACCCTGCCCGAGGATGTCAGCTTCGACATTCCCGGCAACCCCTTGGAGCGCCATCCGACGTGGAAGCACGTGGACTGTCCGCAATGCGGCAAAGCGGCGCGGCGCGAGACCGATACGCTCGACACGTTTGTGGACAGCTCATGGTACTTCCTGCGCTTCGCCAGCCAGCCCGCCGACCGTCCGTTTGACCCCGTAGAGGTCGCCAAGTGGCTTCCGGTGCAGCACTATATCGGCGGGGTAGAGCACGCGATTTTGCACCTGCTCTACGCCCGGTTCTGGACGCGGGCGCTGGCCCACATGGGCCAGATCGATGTGGCCGAGCCGTTTGCGGCGCTGTTCACGCAAGGGATGGTGACGCACGAGACGTATTCGAAGCTTGTTGCCCGTCCTGCCCAAAACTCCGTTCACCCTGAGCTTGTCGAAGGGTTGCTTTCCCTTTCAGCGGCATCGGAAGGGAAGGACAGTCCTTCGACAAGCTCAGGACGAACGGAAGAGGGGGCGATGGTTACCCGCCAATTCCTCGACCCAAGCGAAGTGCGCAAGGATGGCGACAAGGCGTTCGAGATCGCGACCGGCGAAGAGATCGAAGTCGGCCGCGTCATCAAGATGTCGAAATCGAAGAAGAACGTCGTCGACCCCGATGCGATCATCGCCCGCCACGGCGCGGATGCGGTGCGCTGGTTCATGCTGTCGGACTCGCCGCCCGAACGCGATCTTCCGTGGTCGGACGCGGGAATCGAAGGCTGTGCGCGCTTCGTCCAGCGGCTGTGGCGCTTGTTCGCCGCCTACGATGCGGGCGCCGACGGCGAGGACAAGAGCCTAGACCGCAAGACGCACCAGACCATCGCCGCCGTCGCCAGCGACATCGAAGCGCTGGGCTTCAACAAGGCGGTGGCGCGCATTTACGAACTGACCGGCGCGGTGGAGAAGGCCGCGCCGTCGGCCAGCCGCAGCGCGGCCATCCGGGCCTTGGCGCATCTCGCAGCGCCCATGATGCCGCACCTCGCGGAAGAAGCATGGTCGGCAATGGGTGAAGGCCTGATCGCCGATGCCCTCTGGCCCGCAGTCGATCCGGCGCTACTGATCGATGACGAGGTCACCATCGCGATCCAGCACATGGGCAAGCTGCGCGACACCATCACCGCGCCCAAGGGGGCCGACAAGGACACGCTGGAAGCCCTGGCGCTGGCTTCGGCCAACCTGCAACGCTCGGTTGATGGCGCTGCGATCCGCAAGATCATTGTGGTGCCCGACCGTTTGGTGAATATCGTCACCTGATGCGCACCATTTTCGCCCTGCTGGCCGTGCTGGCCCTGTCCGCCTGCGGCCTGTCACCGCTCTATCCCGGCGGGGCGAGCGCGGGGGTGGCGCAAGGTACGGCTGCGGTCGATATCCCGGCGATTCAGGGGCGCGGCGGCTGGCTGATCAAGAACGCGCTCGAAGCGCGGCTGGGGGTCGCAGGGCAAGCGACACCGCAATACCGGCTCGACGTGCGGCTGTACGATTCGCTCGAGGCCTTGGGCGTCCTCAACGATGACACCATCAGCCGCGAACGCCGCATCCTTCGCGCGCGCTATCAGCTGGTCGATCTGGCGAGCGGCGCGGTGCTGCTCGATGCCACCGCCGGCTCGGACGCGGGGATCGATGTGGTCAGCTCCGAATATGCCACCATCGCCGCCGAGCAGAAGGCGCTCGAAAATCTCGCCGTCGATGTGGCTGACCGGATGGTGACGCAGGTCGCCCTGACGCTGCGCAACCGCGCCGCAGCGGGCCAGTGAAGGCCAGCCAGAAAGACTTTTTGCGCGGATTGCCGCCCGCTGCTGGCGGAGCGCGGATCTTCTTCTTTTGCGGCGCGGATGAAGCCGGGGCCAGCGCAGCGGCTGCGCGGGTCGCGGCGGCGCTCCCCGATGCGGGCGACCGGGTTGAGCTCAGCGGCGCTGATTGCAAGCGCGATCCCGCATTGTTGGGGGACGAGGCGCGGTCATCCTCGCTGTTCGGCGGGGGCCGCCATATCTGGGTGCGCGCCAACGGCGATGAGGCGCATGATGCGCTCGCAATCCTGATTGAAACCGGCGATGCGGGCGCGGGCGCGGCAGCCCCGGTGATCGTCGTTGCCACATCCGCCACCGACAAGTCGCGCACCGCCAAGCTGCTGGAAAAGCGGAAAGATGCACTGGTGGCGATGTTTCATCCGCCCGATCTCCAGAACGTCGCCAGCGCGGTGCGGGCTATGGCGGATGCAGCGGGACTGCGGCTGGGCGGCGATCTGGCCGAACGCATCGCGCGCGGAGCGGGGCTCGATGTGCGGTTGGCGCAGTCGGAGGTGACCAAGCTGGCGCTTTATTGCGATGCCGATCCGCAATCGCCGAAGCCCGCCACACCCGAAGATCACGCCGCAATCGGTGCCGCAACCGAAGAGGATGGCCTTGCCCCGCTGGTCAACGCCGTGCTGGGCGGCGAGTTGAACCGCATCGGCAATGAAGTGCGCCGCCTGCGCGAATTGGGGCTCAACCCGGTTGGCGTTGCGCTGGCGCTGGAACGGCGCGCGGCGCAGCTGGCGCAGATCGCCGCGCGGATCGGTCCCAATGGCAAGATCCCGGCGCTGGGGCCGGGCGAGAAGATGCAGCTCGGCATCTTTTTCAAGGAAGAACGCGCGATCACCCAGCAATTCGAACGCTGGACGCAGCCTGCGGCGCGCGGGGCGCGGGCCACCCGGCTGGACCGTCTGATCCCGCGGCTGGTGCAATTGCACCGGAGCTTGCTGGCCAACAGCCAGATTGCCGAGCTGCTGCTGGCGCAGGAACTGGCCGAAATCGCCCGTTTTGCCGCGAAACGATAGGTAAATCTAATCAGCCGCTTCTCGCACCTGCACAAATTCGTCATAGGCGTGTATTGAACACTAGGTAATTATCCGGGGTCGCACCTCAAGGGGGTTTAAGGTTCAATGAGCCGCATCACGCCGAAGTTGTTGGAAGCGGCCCCGCACGATGCCGTTGAAACAAAGATGGCGCCATCGCTGGAACGGCGGCGGCTGCGTGCATACATGCTGCTGGTGCTGCTTGATGGCGTGCTGTTAAACCTCTGCTTCGCGCTGGCATCGACTGTCTGGGAAGGTCGCTGGTGGGAACCGCGCACCATGCTGGCCGCGCAGGCGATGCTGCCGGTCTATTTTACCATTGCGCTGTACAACAGTACCTACGGCGTCAAGGCGCTGACCGACTGGCTGTTTGCCGCGCGCAAGGCGGTGATCGCGCTGGTGGTGTCGGCCGGGCTGATCAACTTCGTCGGCTTCTACACCAAGACGAACGAGGATTTTTCGCGCGCTTCGGTCACTCTTGGCCTGCTGTTCACCGCGGTTCTGCTGGTCGCCTTCCGCCGGATCATGGCGATGGTCATCCGCCAGCGCTGGAACGGGCGGATTATCAACCGACTGGTGATTGATGACGGCGGGTCGGGTTTCCCGATTGAGGGCGCCGAGATCATTTCAGCCGCGCAGCACAACCTTGATCCCGCCAGCCACGATCCATTCATGTTTGATCGGTTGGGCAAGCTGCTGCGCAATCAGGATCAGGTGGTGGTAAGCTGCCCGCGCGAACGGCGCGGCAATTGGGCCTGTCTGCTGAAATCCGCCGGGGTCTATGCCGAGATCGTCAGCGAGCCCGCGCATGAGCTGGGCGCCGTCGGGGTGCATAGCTATGACGATATTGATCGCACGACGCTGGTGGTATCCACCGGCCCGATGGGCCTGCGGGCGCGCATACTGAAGCGGTTGTTCGATATCGCCGTGGCCAGCGCCGGGCTGGTGGTGCTGTCGCCGCTGCTCGCCATCACCGCGCTTCTGATCAAGCTGGAAGATGGCGGCCCGGTGCTGTTCATCCAGCGGCGACTGGGGCGCGGCAACCAGTTCTTTGACATGTTCAAGTTCCGATCCATGCGCGAGGAGCGGCCCGATCCCAATGGCAGTCACTCCACCCGGCGCGATGATGAACGGATCACCCGGATCGGCGCTTTCATCCGCCGCACCAGCATTGATGAACTGCCGCAATTGATCAACGTGCTGAAAGGCAACATGTCGATCGTCGGCCCGCGTCCGCACGCGCTTGGCTCCACCGCCAACAACAAGTTCTTCTGGGAGGTGGATCGCAAATATTGGCAGCGTCACTGCCTCAAACCGGGGCTGACCGGGCTGGCGCAAGTGCGCGGCCATCGCGGGGCGACCGAGTTTGAAAAGGATCTCACCGACCGGCTGCAATCCGATCTGGAGTATATCGCAGGCTGGTCATTGCAGCGCGATGTCGGGATCATGCTGCGCACCGTCATGGTGCTGCGCCACAAGAACGCTTATTGAGCGGGCTTGTCGCGGTTCTGCGGCACGGAGAAGCTGCCGGTGACGCGGCCATTGCTGCTGCTCGGATTGCCCGGCGTCCCACCGGCCGCGTTGCCGTCCACCGATGATAGGCCGCTGCGCAGATCGATCACCAATCGCCCGCCATTCAGCGTATCATTGCCGCGGCGCAGGCGGACATTGCCGGCCATGGTGATGATCCGGCGATCGAAATCATAGATCGCATTGTCGCCGCTTGCGCGTTCATCGCCCCGCGTCACTTCGACCCCGCCGGTGGCAGTGATCCGCAGCAATTCAACCCGGCCCGCATCGTTGAAATCCAGCAAGGTGCGGTCCGACCGCAAGGTCAGCCCGGCCTGCTGGATAATCACCCCGCCCGACAGGACCACCCGGTTTTCCCGGTCGTCCAGCACGATTTTCTGCGCATCAAAATCGACCGGCGCCTCGGAATTGTGTCCGCCAATGCCCTGGGCCTGCAGCGCCATCCCGCCAGCCAATGCGGCAGTCAGCGCAAAGCCAGCAAGGCCATAGCCAAGCGCCAGTTTGCGTAAGTGGGAACGGCGGGTGGAATGGTTCATTGCGGCATCCTCAACTGGCCGGGGATCATGGTCAAGCGGGCATCGCCTTCCAATGTGATGGTGCGCGTGACCAGATCGGCGCGCAGGCTGTTGGCGGAAAAGGTGCCCGCCGACACTTCGCCGGAAACGCCGCCATCCCCGCGCATCGCCCGGGCCTTCAAATCAACCGATACTCCGCGCGCAACCATGGCATAGCCATCGCTGGCGGTCAGCCGCACGGCGCCATCAATGCGGACGGTTTCGGCCTCGATATCATAGGTGCCGCCATCGGCAGACAGGCGCGCCGGACCATCGGTCAGCAGCAATTGCGCGACCAGATCCTGCATCCGCACCAGCCCTTCCACGCTCGACCGCTGCACCGCTTCCCCCGCCATCAGCGAGAACGGGCGGCCCTTTTCATCGCGCCCGCGATACATCGCATTATCAACACTCAGGCGCTCATCAATCAGCGCCACCTTGTTGCGATCGAGCAGAAAGCTGACTTCGCCGCGCGGGGATAGCGGGGTGATCACCATCAGCGCCGCGATCACACCCACCGCCATCGGCAAAGCGCGGGCGAGGAAGCCGATCAGCCGGTCATGCGATCCGCCCGGCGCGGCGAAGCGCTGACGCAGGCTGCGCAGCGCGCGCGCTTCACTGGTTTCCATGGTCGGTTCGACGGGGGCCATGATGCTGATCCTGCCTGCCGGGTGCTTACATGTGGCTGAAGATATCGCTCTCCGCCCAGCCTGCAAGATCCAGCAGCGCGCGGGTGGGGAGGAAGTCAAAGCACGCTTGCGCGATGGCGGTGCGGCCTTCGCGCTCCAGCCGCAGGGTCAACTCGTCGCGCAACCGGTGGAGGTAACGTACGTCGGAAGCGGCATAATCGCGCTGCGCTTCGGACAGCACCGGGCCGCCCCAGTCGCTCGACTGCTGCTGCTTCGAGATATTCTCGCCCAGCAATTCCTCGACCAGATTTTTCAGCCCGTGGCGATCAGTATAGGTGCGCACCAGCTTGCTGGCGATCTTGGTGCAGAACACCGGCCCGGCCATGACGCCGAGATAGTGGTGGATCGCGGCGAGATCGAACCGGCCGAAATGGTAGATCTTTACCCGCGCCGGATCGCCCAGCACTGCTTTCAGGTTCGGCGCATCATAGGCGCTGCCGGGGCCAAAGCGGACGAGATGCTCGTCTCCCGTCCCGTCCGAAATCTGCACCACGCACAGCCGGTCACGCGCGGTGACGAGGCCCATGGTCTCGGTATCGACCGCCAACGCGGCGGTTCCCGCCAATACGCCGGGGGGGAGGTCTTCTTCGTGGAAATGCACTGCCATGCCTGCGCCCTACGCTGATTGGGGAAAGAGGGGAAGGGGCGAGTGGCTTGGGGCTTCTGCCTGTCCTATCCCGCTCGACACGAACGGAGTCTGCGATGTCCGAAACCATCCCCGATAGCTGGAGTGCGGCGCTTGAACCGGTGCTTGCTACCCCTGAGGCCCGCAAGCTTGGCGGTTGGCTCAAGGCGGAGGAGGCCGCGGGCAAGCAGGTTTTCCCCCCGCGCGGGATACGGCTTGCGGCCTTGGCGCTGACGCCATTGGATCAGGTGCGCTGCGTGATTCTGGGGCAGGATCCCTATCACGGGCCGGGGCAGGCGCATGGGCTGGCCTTTTCGGTGCAGGCGGGGGTGCGCGTGCCGCCCTCGCTGCTGAACATCTACAAGGAGCTGGAGGCTGACCTTGGCCTGCCGCGCGCGGCAGGCGGCGATCTGACCCCGTGGGCGCGGCAGGGCGTGCTGCTGCTCAACAACACGCTGACGGTGGAGGCGGGGCAAGCGGGCAGCCATGCGGGGCGAGGGTGGGACGCGATCACCGATGCCTGCGTGGCCGCCGTGGCCGAGCGCGCAGAGCCGACCGTGTTCATCCTGTGGGGCAGCCACGCGACAAAGAAGGCGAGCCGGGTGCCTGCCTTGGCCCGTGCACTATCCGGTTCGGGCCACCATCTGGTGCTGACCTCAGCCCACCCCAGCCCGCTTTCCGCCCACAACGGCTTCTTCGGCTCACGCCCGTTCAGCCAGACCAATGCCTTTCTGGAAGGTGCCGGGCGGGGCGTGATTGATTGGCGGGTGTGACCATAGAGCCCGCGCGCTGACCTTTTCTTCATCAAATCATGCGATTGCGGGTGCGATCAGGTGATTTGACGGAGATTCGATGTGGCGCGCATCCTTCAGGCAGCATGGCTGGCGCTGGCCGCATTGATGCTTCCCGCCTGCACGGCCGCCGAGGACGCTCCTGAGGACAAGGCCCCCGACTACCGCTACCGCCTGACGGTCGAGGTCGAAACGCCCGAGGGGGTGAAGACCGGGTCGAGCGTGATTGAGGTGCGGCAGTCGATCGGCCGCACCACTATGGACGGTTTTGGCGAGCAGATTTATCTTCGTATTCGCGGCGAAGCCGTCGCAGTCGATCTGCCGGATGGGCGCACGCTTTACGCGCTGCTGCGCTCTGGCGGCGATGTCGAGTGGGCCGCGCGTGTGATACCCCTCCTGTCGCCCGACGCAAAGGACGACAATTCGCTTGATGATTTTCTGCTGCTTGAGGGCAAGCAGGAGCTGCCGCGCAGGTGGACGGCGCAAGGGCCATTCAACAATGTTTCGGCCTATCCGATGATGGTGACCTTCGGCGATCTCGCCGATCCGACCAGCGTGGAACTGGTTGATCCCGATGATCTAGCGGCGACCTTTGGCGAGAGCGTGAAATTGAAGCGCATTACCGCGGAGTTGACCCATGATCCGGTGACCACCGGCATTGATGAGCGGTTGGGGTGGTTGCCGAATTATTATGACAAGATGCTTGATGGACGGACGATCCACACAATCGAGGCCGAAAACCGCCTCGCAAACAATCTGTCCCAAGGCGATTTCTCAAAGGGTTTATTGCAATAAACTGCAAAGGCTCCCGTCACCCCAGCGAAAGCTGGGGCCTAGGGCTGCACTCCTTCCCCGTTCGTCCTGAGCTTGTCGAAGGACTGTCTTTCACTTCAGACATCACGCTTGGCTCGTCGAAGAAAAAGCAGCCCTTCGACAAGCTCAGGGCGAACGGAATGGGCAAAAATCCAGCCCCTCAACGCGGCAGTTCGCTGACCCCCATCAGCGCCTGATCCACCGCGCGGGCGGCCTGCCGCCCTTCGCGGATCGCCCACACCACCAGGCTCAGTGCCACGCTGGCCTGTTCGAGCAGGAGCTGTTCTTCGCGCTCACTGACGGCACAGCCTATCTGCGGGCGCTGATGCATGCCGATGGCAATATCCGCTTTGCTGATTATCTCTCAGAGCAGCAGGTGATCGACGACCTCACCGCCAATGGCTTTGCTTCCAGCCCGATCAGGAACGAGTATCTTGTGGCTGAGTTCTTGGAGAAAATGCGGTGGGCCGATGGTCTCGTGCGCCGAATTGGTCAGGCGATATTCACTCAATGCAAGATAGCCCGTAGGGCAAGGCCCAATGTCCGAATGAATTGGACGTGGTCGCCGAGTGGGCCAGATATTCCCGACGCGGCGTCAAGCAGTTTGCGAAGGTGCGACTTGATAGGCATGCATAGCCGATGAAAAAGCGCCGGGTCGCACCGCGAAGTCCCTCTGTGTGCACAACAGATCCCATGGCCGATGCGCCGGTTGCCCTATCGTCAGCCGATCCGGTGCTGCTCGATGTCACGCGCCTTGTCGCGTTGCGCTGGTCTGGACGCCAGCCCACCGGCATTGACCGGGTTGCCTTGGCCTACATGCGGCATTTCCGCCCGCGCGCGCACGCGGTGGTGCAACACCGCGGGATCATCCGGACATTGTCGCTGCCGCAGAGCGAGGAGCTGTTTGCCTTGCTGGACGCACCACAACGCAACCCCCGCGCACGGTTGACACGGGCGCTTTCGGCACCGCTGGTCAGCGGTTCGGCTGCCCGCAAGGATCAGGCAGGCCGGGCCTATCTCAATGTCGGGCACACCGATTTCGATCTTCCGGTCCATCATAATTGGGTGCGCCGACAAGGCTTGCGCGCCTTTTATCTGTTGCATGACCTGATCCCGATCTTCCACCCTGAATTTTCGCGCCCCCCGGCCGTGGCTCGCCATCTGGGCCGGGTGCGCGGTGCGGCGGCGCACGGGGCAGGCATCATCGTGGCGAGCGCTTCGGTTGAGGCTGAACTTCGCGCCTTTGTCGCAGCCCAAGGCGTGCCTCTCCCCCCGGTGGTGACAGCGCATCTGGCTGGGGCGGAGCTGCCCGCAGCACCGGCCGCTGCCATGGCGGCACCGCCGCGGCCATTTTTCCTCTGCCTCGGCACGATCGAGCCGCGCAAGAATCACCGCTTGCTTTTGGAGGTGTGGCAGCGCCTTGCCGCTTCGATGGGGGCGGCCACGCCGCGCCTGATCATTGTGGGGCAAGCCGGGCCGATGACCGGCGATCTGCTTGGCCCGCTGGCCAGCGACCCTCGCCTGCGCGCGCATGTCGAGCATCGTCCGGCGTGTAGAGATGACGATTTGGCGCAGCTGCTGCACAACGCCGCCGCATTGCTGATGCCGAGCTTGGCAGAGGGTTTTGGCCTGCCATTTGTTGAAGCCCTGCAGGCAGGCACCAAAGTGATTGCCAGCGATTTGCCTGTGTTTCGGGAATTGGGGCAGGGTGCGGCGCAGTTGCTTGATCCCTACGACGCTGCGATATGGGAGCAAGCGATCAGCACAGCCGCCAGCGGCAGCGATACGGGACGGCGCAAGTTGCCGGGCTATATTGCTCCGTCATGGATCAATCACTTCGCGGTGGTTGATCGCTTCATCGCCAGCCCGACCTTGCCAACGCCATCTTGCCGTGAAAGAGAAATTGCCGCGTGATCAGCCGTTTGAAATCGACTGCGGGCCTTGCCCTTTTGCTGGTGATTGTGCCGACGTTGCTGGCGATCGTCTATTACGGCCTGCTGGCTGAGGATGTCTATGTGTCCGAAGCGCGGATCGTGGTGCGCAACCCGACGCAGGGGCCGCGCTCGCCGCTGGATGCCGCGCTCGATCAAACAGGATTTGGCGCGGCTAATGAAGGCAACAGCACCGTTATCGCCTATCTGCAATCGCGTGCCGCAATCAGCGAGATCAATCGCGACGGCAAGCTCAAGGCAGCTTACGCCAGTCCCAAGCTGTTCTGGTTCGACCGATTTGGCCTGTTCGGGACAAGTGACGAGGAATTCTATTCCTACTTTCAGGACAAGCTCGAAGTCGAAGAGGGGGCGACGACACAGGTCCTGACGATCAGTGTCCGGGCCTATGATCCCAAGCAGGCGCAGACGATCAACGCCCGGCTGGTCAATCAGGCAGAAATGCTGGTGAACAGCCTGTCGGAACGATCGCAGGCCGATCTCATCGCCATTGCCGAAGGTGAGGTGGAAGAATCGGCGCAGAAGGCGCGCAAGGCCGCGGTGGAGCTGGCGCGTTATCGCAACACCAGCGGGATCGTCGACCCGGTGCAGGAATCCGAAGTCGGTTTGCAGATGATCTCGAAGCTGCAGGACGAACTGATTTCAGCCCAGACGCGGCTGCGACAGTTGCAGACCTATACGCCCGATGCGTCGCAAATCCCGTTCCTGCGCACGCAGGTGCGCGATTTGCAGCGCGAGATCGATTCCGCGCGCAGCAATTTGACCGGCGGGCAATCCTCGCTGTCGTCAGCACTGGCCCGCTATCAGGAGCTTCAGGTGGATGTCGAGTTTGCCGAAAAGCAGCTTGCTGCCACCCGCGCAGGATTGCAGGAAGCTCGCGCCGAGGCGCGCCGCAAGCAGGCCTACCTGGATAGGGTCGCCGCACCCAGTCTGCCTGACTACCCGGTTGAACCGCGCCGCATCCGCAGCATCTTTGCCGCAATTGCGCTGGGCCTGCTGGCCTGGGGTGTGCTGTCGATGCTGGTGATTGGCGTGCGCGAGCACCGCGACTGATGGCCAGCACTGCGCCCGCCGATCAACCAGGCTTTTGGCACTCGCTGCAGATTGCGCGGCGCGTGATCGGCGCGCTGCTGCGGCGCGAGATGCTGACGCGCTATGGCCGGCACAATATCGGGTTCCTGTGGCTGTTTGTCGAACCGATGATCTTCACCATCGGGGTGACGATCCTGTGGACCGCGACCAAATCCGTGCATGGCAGCGATCTGCCGATCTCATCCTTCGCGCTGACCGGGTATTCCAGCGTGCTGCTGTGGCGCAACATGCCGGGGCGCTGCATCGGCGCGTTGCAGAACAATCTGGCGCTGATGTATCACCGCAACATTCAGGTCGGTGATATCTATGTGGCGCGGCTGATGATCGAATTTGGCGGGGCGACGATCTCCTTTGCCTCGCTCGCCGTGCTGTTCATCGCGATTGAATGGATGGAGCCGCCGGAGGACTTTCTCAGAGTGGCCGCTGGCTGGCTGCTGCTGGCGTGGTTCGGCGGCGCGCTGGCGATGATGCTCGGCGCGGCGTCGCATATGAGCGAGCTGGTGGACAAGCTGTGGCACCCGGCGTCCTACCTGCTGTTTCCGCTATCAGGCGCGGCGTTCATCGTCGCGGCCCTGCCGCCGTTTGCGCAGGATATCGTGCTGTGGATACCTACGGTGCACGGGATCGAATATCTGCGCGAAGGCTTTTTCGGCACTCGCGCGCGGGCGATCTATGATCTGGGCTACATCATTCCGTTCAACCTTGTGTTGACGCTGATCGCCTTGATCGCGGTGCGTTACGTATCGCGCCGGGTGGTGCCGGGATGATCCGGGTGCGCAACCTCAAGAAGGTTTACCAGACCCGCTTCGGCGAGAATCTGGTTTTTGAAGACCTCAGCTTCGACCTTGCGATGGGGGAGCGGCTCGGGATTCTCGGCCGCAACGGCGCAGGCAAATCGACGCTGGTGCGGCTTATCAGCGGGGCCGAGCGGCCGACCGAAGGCACGATTGAAAGCGATATCTCGATTTCGTGGCCGCTGGCATTTTCGGGCGCGTTTCAGCATCAGCTGACCGGGATCGACAATATCCGCTTCATCAGCCGCATCTATGATCAGGACTTTGATCGCAACCTCGCCTTTGTCGAGGAGTTTGCCGAGCTTGGCCCTTACCTGCGCGAACCGGTGATGACCTATTCATCGGGCATGCGCGCGCGGCTGGCCTTTGCGATTTCGATGATCATCGAATTCGAATGCTTCCTGATCGACGAAGTCGGCGCGGTGGGTGACGCGCGGTTTCACGAAAGATGCAATTTCGAACTTTTCCAGAAGCGTGCCGACCGGGCGATGATCATTATCTCGCATGATGCGTCCTATATTCGCGATCATTGCAATCGTTTTGGAGTTTTGCATAATAGAGGTCTGACTCTGTTCGATGAATTTGATGCTGCGTTTTCGTATTACGCAGAGTGTGTTGATCTCACCAACGCCGTCGCCGATAGCGATGCTCCGGTTTCTTTCGCCAAGCGCAGCGCAGCTCTCGACAGTCTGCGCCGCCTCGCTCTTGCCGATGACCGGTTTCGTGTCGCCGTAAACCAAGGTGATTGGGCGCGGGATCGCGCGGATTGGCACACGGCACTTGATCGTTATGGAGCAGCGCTTGCGTTCCATCCATATGAACGGAGTTACTGGGCGCAATTGGGCAATGCTGCCCGAGAAGGAAAGCAGTTTGCGCTAGCCGAATGTGCCTATCGCAGCGCTTGCGCGTTTGGCGAACCCTTGCGCCCGCTGATGCCATTTCTTGCAGCTTCGCTTGAGGCGCAAGGGCTGTCGCCTCAATCGTTCCCCCAACGGGGACCCGACCATGGTCCGCTGGCTCAACAACCTCCAGCCTTTCCCGATTTCGCCCTGCTCGCTGCTGCATGCCTCGGCATTAGCGATTGTCCGGCGGAGGAAAGCGCAATGATTCTTCGAGAATGCCAAACACTCGATCAACTGGCTAGTCGTCTCCTTACTGATCCCCGTGCGCGGGCGTGGTTGGCAGGCCCTATCGCCGCATTGCCCGTCAGCATTGTCATGGTGCCGCAGTCTCACGGCTTGTGCAGCAACTGGCAATCCGATTTATGGCGCTTGATTGGCACGGCGCCCACTCTCGGAACGCTAGAGGCCAGCGGTTCTGCGCCCGGCACCACTACTACAATCGTCGAAGCGCTCGCCCATTGCCAGGCCTTTGACAACTGGCCCTTGGCCAGTCAAGAATTTGAGGCGATGATGAAAGAACTCACGCCCAGTTTTTCCTCCCATGATCGCAGCTGAGAGAAAATTCATGAATGATCTGAGAAAGACGCTTAAATCCATGTCGCGCGCTAAGGCAGAGAGTTATTTTTCTGGACATACTCGCAGTGAGTATATGGGAAATAACACTATGATTTGCCAAATTCTTGGAAATATGAAATTATTCGCCCTCGCCGATGATATCGGCTTTACTCCACACATGGTATTCGATGGATTCTGGGAGTACTGGCTCACCAGGTACTTCGCAGAAGCGGTCAAACCAGGTGATTGCGTGATCGATATTGGTGCAAACCAAGGTTATTATACCTTGCTCGCGAGTGAATTGGTTGGCTCGAATGGAAAAGTGATTTCGATTGAACCAAACCCCGAGGTTTTTTCAAAATTGCTAGCCAGTGTCCAAATCAACGGGTTTTACAGCCGCGTAAATCCAATGAATGTGGCACTCGCTTTTGAAGGGGGTGCGGGGCTTGTTCCGTTTTGGGTGCCTCATCGCGATTGCAAGAACGGAAGATTCATTTTCCCAGAAGACAATCATGATTTATTGGAAGCTCATGGAAACATCATAGAGGTCGAAGCTATTGATCTTCAAGTCGATCAATTTGATCGGGTCGATTTTATAAAAATTGATGTCGAGGGCGCTGAGCTCGCTGTATTAAAACAGATTCGCCCAATAATTGATCAATTTCGCCCGGGCATAGTGTGTGAAGTTAATTTTGGGCGCAATTACAGTTACAATGATTTGATCGAAGCGGTAGGGACGGATGATTTGCTCTATCTGGACTTTGATAGCAAAATCAGGAAATTCAACAAAGACTTGGCTGAGAATGAAAACATTAACGAAGATTGGTTGATCTGTCTTGAGCGTAACAGATGAGCAGAATTTTAATCGATGGGTACAACCTCGGCCTGGAAAAAGGCACCGGGGTGGCGACCTATGCGCGCAATCTCAGCTATGAGATCGCCAATCTCGGGCACGAGGTTGACGTGCTCTACGGCAACCGGGCGAGCGCCACCCGCAATGATCTGCTGCGCGAGATCTACTTCTTCGATTCCAGCGTCGATGATCGGGACCGGTGGCTGGAAATCCTTGATCAGGCCTATCGGGCGATCGAGGGGCCATTCACCTTCAGGGCCAAGCAGATTCCGGTGACCGGGCGCGTGATCACGCGCACCTTCCAGTCGCGCCTGCCGAAGTTCGATCGGCTCTACAATGCGCCCGATCTGTTCACGCGGGCGCAGAGCGCATTCAAGCTGTGGAAGCGCCCATCGACCATCCGCATGCCGCACAAGCCTGATCTTGCGCACTGGACCTATCCGATCCCACTGCACGTAACGGGGCGACCAAATATCTACACGCTGCACGACGTCGTGCCGTTGCGGCTGCCGTACACGACGTTGGATCATAAGCGTCGCTATCTCCAGCTGCTGCAAACGCTCGACAAAAAGGCCGCGCATTTCGTCACTGTATCGGAAAGTTCCAAGCGCGATCTGGTCGATCTGGTCGGCATTGCGCCCGATCGCATCACCAACACCTACCAATCGGTCAGCATCCCCGACAAATACCTTAACAAGCCCGAAGATCAGGTCGCGCGCGAAGTCGAAGGGCTGACCGGGTTCGATTACAAGGGCTACTTCCTGTTCTGGGGCTCGCTTGAACCCAAGAAGAACATCGGGCGGTTGATCGAAGCCTATCTGTCAGCGCAGGTGGACACCCCGCTAGTGATTGTCGGCGCGCAGGCGTGGAAGGCGGAACAGGAACTGAAGCTGCTCGGCGATACCGAAACCGTCTATGGCAGCATCGAACGCCGCCGGGGTGCGCGCAAGCGGATCATCCAGATGCCCTATGCCCCCTTCCCCCTGCTGGTCAGCCTGATCCGCGGGGCCAAGTTGGCGATGTTCCCTTCGCTTTATGAAGGCTTTGGCTTGCCGGTGCTCGAAGCGATGCTGCTGGGCACGCCGGTGATCTGCTCCAACACCTCATCCCTGCCCGAAGTTGCAGGCGATGCGGCGCTGATGGTGGACCCGTATGACACGCAGGCGATCACCCAGGCGATCCGCGCGCTCGACGCTGATGCGGCCTTGCGCGATCATCACATCGCCTTGGGGCACCAACAGGCTGCCCGCTATAGCCCCGAAATTTATCGCGAACGCTTGAAAGGTGTCTATGACCGCTTCTTGTGATGCCCCGTCGCGCAGGAAAGATACCATGCCCTCCAAAACCCCGTTTGCCCGCCTCAGCCTGATGGGCAAGGCCGCTGCCGTCGCCTTGTGCGTTGGCACGCTGACGGCTTGTTCCAGCCTTGGTGGCGCGGGCCCATCGACCCGGGCAATCCGCAGCGCGCAGGAAGAGGGGCAGACCTATGCCGATGGCGCGATACAAGTGCTCCCGCTTGGCGCAGAGGTGGTGGGGGCTTTGGCGACCTTTGAACGCGCCGCCAGTTTTGCTGAATTGTTCGGTGATTCGGGCGTTTCAGCGACAGTCATTGCGCCGGGCGATCTGATCGATATCGCGATCTGGGAAGCGCCCCCGGCTGTGCTGTTCGGCGCTGCGCCATCCGATCAGCAACTGGACGGCAATATTGATCTGGCCACCAATGCACCGATCCCACGCCAGCAGGTTGATGAAGCCGGGATGATCGGCATTCCTTTTGTCGGGCGGATCAAGGTTCTGGGTCTGCGGCCTGAGCAGGTCGAGGTGATCATCACTTCCCGGTTGCGGCGACGCGCCAATGATCCGCAGGCGGTGGTGCGGCTGGTGCAAAACGAAACCCGCACGGCCACCATCCTTGGCCAAGTGGGGGCTAGCCGCCAGATCGGCCTTTCGGCCCGGGGCGAGCGGCTGCTTGATGCGATTGCGGTGGCAGGCGGCACCAGCCAGCCGATCGAACAATCCACCGTCCAGATCGCGCGCGGCACGCAGCGGGCGATCATGCCGCTGGAACGGGTGATTAACGATCCGCAGCAGAATGTGCGGCTCAGCCCCGGCGATGTGGTGACGGTGCAGCACCAGCCGTTCAGCTTCGTCGCGCTGGGCGCGGTGGCGCGCAATGCCGAAGTGCCGTTCGAAGGGGCCGGGATCACTCTGGCCGAGGCTCTGGGCCGGGCTGGCGGGCTGAATGACCGGCGCGCCGATATCAAGGGTGTGTTCGTGTTCCGGCTGGAGGATCGCGCCGCCTTGCCCGCTTTGGCAAACCCGGATGTGCGCACCACCAGCGAGGGCAAGGTGCCGGTGGTCTACACCTTGCGTATGACCGATGCGGCGAGCCTGTTCACCATGCAGGATTTCCGCATGCGCGATGGCGACGTGTTGTATATCTCGACCGCGCCGGGCGTGGAGTTGGAACGCTTCCTGCAAACCATCTCAAGCACCGCGTTCTCGATCGTGGCGACGGGCAACGCGATCAGCCAATAACGGCGGCGGGTCAGGCGGCGAAGCGGCGTCCGGCGCCGAAGCCGAGTGCCATCGGTGCCTCGTCTTCGGCCATGGCGTGCATCCGCGGGTCATCGACATCGATCCACCAATGACCGGTGACATCGACCGTATCGGCAGTGCCGCGATCCGCAAGGCGCTGCATGCCTTCCGACAGACTGCCCGCTGCGCCATCGGCGACCGCTTCGGCAATCGCGTCGGCCAGATCGGGCGTGGCGATGAAGGCGCCGCAATCAACCGCGTCATAACGCGTCAGATGCTTGCCGATCTGCGCGATGGTACCATTGGCGCGGCGGCGCACCCAGGTCGCATCATCGGGATCAATCGCCGGGGCATTGAGGTTCCGATCAATCGCCAGCGCCGCCCCGCCATTCCGCTGCATCTGCTGCACAAGCGTTCGCAGCAGTCCGGCGGAGAACATGTGGTCGGCCATCATCAGCAGATAATTGCCTTCAATCCGCGCCGCCCCGGCCAGCACTGAATGGCCATTGGGGCGTGAACAATCTCGGATCCTGCACGGCTCCAGCGTCACCCCGGTGCGGTAGGCAATGCCCGGCAGCCGCATTTCGATCTCGCTGGCACGATGCCCGGTCACGATAACCGCATGGCGAATCCCCGCGCTGCCGGCTTGCCGCACCGACCATTCGAGCAGGCTCACGCCGGCCACGCCAACCAGCGGCTTGGGCGAACCCAGCGCAGCAATGCGGCTGCCAAATCCGGCGGCAAGGATCAAGGCGTTCATGGTGCGACTCGTGAGCGATGGGTTGCGGGGAGAGGGCGGCGTAATCAATTATGCGGGCGGTTGTTTGCCCTGCTATTCAATCGGTTATTCAGCGGCATCCAGTTGCAGTGCGGCGCGCGCGTCGAGCAAGGTGACGGCGGCGCCTTCGCTCATTTGTTGCACCGGGTGTTTGCAATAATACGCGCTTTCAGCAATCAACGCGCCGCTTTCGCCGCGATCACGGGCGAGCTTGCAGAAGCGGATGGCGTCCATCGCGCAGGCGGCGGCATTGGGGCTGTCTTCGACTGAAAGGCGCAGTTCTATATTCATCGGCACCCCGCCCCACTGCTCGGCTTCCAACCGCACAAATGCGATCTTGTTGTCGTTCTGCCAGGGCACATATTCCGATGGGCCAATGCGGATATTCTCGTCCGCCAGCCGCTCAGCCAGCGCGGCTTGTACGGCCTCGGTCTTGGAGTGCTTCTTGGAGGTCAGGCGGTTGCGATCCAGCATATTCATGAAATCGGTATTGCCGCCGGTATTGAGCTGGTAGGTGCGCTGGACTGTCACGCCGCGTGATGAAAACAGGCTGGACAAGGTGCGATGAATGATAGTCGCCCCCACCTGCGCCTTGATGTCATCGCCCACAATCGGCAACCCGCGCTGGCGGAAGCGGGCTTCCCACGCGGGATCGCTGGCGACGAACACCGGGATGGCATTGACCACACCGCACCCGGCTTCGAGCGCGCATTCCATGTAGAAGGCGCTGGCGGCCTGCGATCCGACCGGCAGGAAATTGATCAGCACATCGACCCGCTCTGCCCGCAAGGCCGCGACGATATCCTGCTGGCTGGGCTCAGGCAGATCGGCGAGCAGAAAGCCGCGATCGCCCGCTTCGGTCATGTGATCTGCCACACCGTCGAGGACGCGGCCCATGATCACCTTCGCAGTGCTGGGGGGGACGTTGGGTTCAAACACCGTGGTGTTGTTCGGGCCGGCAAAAATCGCCTGCGTGAGCGGCTTGCCAACCTTGCGGCGATCGACATCTATGCCCAGCACAAAGTCCACATCACCGACGCCGTAAGGTCCGACAGTCTCATGAATGAGGCCGGCGGACGATCCCGAGCGACGGTAATAAGCACCGCCTTGCACCAGCGAACTGGCACAATTTCCAACCCCTACTATTGCGACCCGTACGCGGTTCATCGGGTTCCCTTTGTTGCTATGCACAATCCATCAATGCAAACCAATCACCTGTCAACCTTAACGAATTGTGTCATAAAAGCCTTTGCGCTTGGAAAAATTTCCTTCAGTGGCCGGCCAATTGGCTGGAAACTGAATGCGTTCGACAGGGCAAAAAACACAAAATCGGATGTTGAAACGGGGGAACGGGAGTGCAAACTGGTCATATCCCAAAACCCTTTCGAGCCTGTCAGGAACCTGAACAGGACGCGCCGAAGTGGCGGAAATTCCAGATGAGACGAGCCGCTATAGGAGCGCGGCGCAGATGAGCGTGGGCCAATACAGTCGCCGTCCGCATATTGTGCTCGATTGCCGCTACATTGGGCCGCAGCCGAGCGGGATCGGCGAGGTGGTGGCTGCACTGGTCCAGCACCTGCCGCAATTGGCGCCTGAATACGATTTCACCTTCCTGCGATCTGTACGCCATCCCCATTCCTTGAGCGCGGCCGCCAATGTGCGCGAGCTGGTGGTGCGCGGCCCGGCCAATGGGCCAGTGACCTGGCTGCACCTGCCGCTGGCCGTGGATCTGACCGGCATCGACCTGTTCCATGCCCCGGCCAATATTCTGCCCGGCGGGCTGACCATGCCCGCGATCACCACCGTCCATGATGTGATGTGGCTGACCCATCCCAAATGGTGCAATCCCCGGCCTTGGGGGCAGATCGAGCGGCATTTTTATGGCCACGGCATCCGCCGCGCACTGGCGCGATCGGCGCTGGTCGCGACAGTCAGCGAGGCAAGCCGTGCGGCCATTTTTGCCATTGCGCCCGAAGCGGCTGATCGCCTTGTCGTGACCCGTTCGGGCGTGTCGGCGGATTTTCGCCCCGCCCCGCGTGATGAAGCCGCGCTGGCACAGATTGGTGTGCCGCCGGGGCGGCGTTACTGCCTCGTGGTCGGGCAAAGCGCGCCCTACAAGAACCACGAGGGCGCGATCCGTGCCTTTGCGCTGGCCTTTGGCGATAGGCCCGGCATCGATCTGGTGATGGTCCAGCGGCGCGGCGATGGCGGCACGGCGGCGCGGCATCTGGCTGACGCGCTGGGGTTGGGCGGGCGGGTCCATCTGCTCCCGCCGCTTGATCGCGCGGCGCTTGTACAGCTTTATGCCGGGGCCGCCGCATTGTTGCACCCATCCTTCATCGAAGGCTTCGGCAACCCGCTGGCCGAGGCGATGGCATGCGGTTGCCCGGTGATTACCAGCGATTGTTCGGCGATGCCCGAAGTCACCGGCGGCGCGGCATTGCTGGCCGATCCGCACGATCATGCCGCGATTGCCGCCGCCTTGCGGCAGGTGGTGGACAATCCCGCGCTGGCTGACGATCAGCGCAGGCGGGGGCTGGAACGCGCCGCCGCGCTCGACTGGCGGCAGTTTGCAGCCGATAATCTGGCGCTTTACCGGAGGGTGCTGGGAGAAGTTGCCTGATCGAGTGCCGCGCCGAATGCGCGCCGGACTCGCCCCAGCGATAGGGCAAGGATACCCCCAAGCACCACCACTTCAAACAGGAAGTACCAGTGAGGACGGCCCGCCAGCATCGCCGCGCCCACTGCGAGCGTGCGATAATTGGCGCTGAGCAGCGTCATCCCTCCCAGCCATATGCTTCCCAGCGCACGCATCGCTTCGCGCAAGGCATCGCGCCGGGCAGGGTCTTGTGCTGCGGCGGTGAGAGCGGGGCTTAGCGGCACGATCCACCCGGTCAGCCACAGGTAATAGGCAACGAAAGGGTGCCTGCGCCCCTTCGCCGTGGTCACCGGCGCATCGCTCGCCATCCAGCCTGTGCCATAGACGGCAAACTGATATTGCCGCCGCGCGCCTTCGTAGTGCGCCGCCTGCATCACCCGGCTGGCGCCCGCCAACCACATTAGCGCCCAGCCCCATCCGCCAATCTGCCCCGCGGCGATGATCCCCATCGTGACATAGAGGACGATGTGCCCGGCATAGTCGCAGATCCCGTCCACCAGCTCGCCTTGCGCGGAACTGCGTGCCGTCAGCCGCGCCAGATCGCCATCCGCACCATCAAGCACATGCCAACCCATGTGCAACGCCAGCCCTGCTGCCACGCCCCATGGCCAACTCATCTGGGCATAGGCGAGCGTCGCCAGCATGATCGTTCCCGCGCCTGCCACGGACACCATGTTGGGCGAAATCGCCGTGGCGGCCAGCCGCCGCGCCAGCCGCCACGACAGCGGGTGATATACGCGCGCGTTGAGCCAGTCTTCAAGCTCTGCCGGGCGCTGCGGGCGATGAAGAGGGGCAGGTTGCGTCACGCATCACCGGTTGCGGGCCTGGGCGGAGTTGCCCTACCTTGCGCGGGTTCTGCATAAGCGCAGGCGGTTTACGGCGCAAACCCGCGCGGTTACGAGGACTAATGCAAGCCCCTGCCAGCTTCCGTTTTGCTTCGGCCCGCAGTGCCAATCGCCTTGTGGCGGGCGTGCCCGCTGCCGCTCGGCTCGCACGGGCCTGGGGTGCCGCCTGTCCGGGATCACGGCTGGTCTTGACGCTGGCCGATTCGGGCACGCTCGACCCCTTGACCCACGCCGAAATCGCGCGGCTTGCGCCGGGAGTGGTGGTCGCAATTGGTGGCGATGCTGTCCATGAACCGTCCCAGCCCGGTGAGCTGCTGCCCGGTGCAGACGACATCGCTACGATGCTGGAAGGGGCCATGCCAGTCCCGCCGCCGCCTGCTGATCCGATCGCCGCTCTGGATAAGGCCGGGCGCGGGATCATCCGTGCCACCGCCAAGCCGGGTGACGGGATCGTCTCGCGCCACCTCAATCGCCCGGTGTCGCAAGCTGCATCGACCTTGCTGCTGCGCTGGGCGTGGATCCGTCCGGGCCATGCGACCGTACTGACCGCGCTGGTCGCGGCGCTGATGCTGGCCTGCTTGCTGACCGGGACAGTCGCGGGCCTGATCGCTGGGGCGGTATTGTTCCAGCTGGCGTCGGTGGTGGACGGGATCGACGGCGAAATCGCGCGCGCCACTTTCCGCACCTCGGCCAGCGGCGCGGCGTGGGACAGCGGAGTGGATGCGGCGACCAATCTTGGCTTTCTTGCCGGGGTGATTGTCAATCTCTGGCTGAGGGATGAGGTCGGCACGGCGATGATCGGGCTGGCAGGCCTAGGCACGCTGGCGCTTGGCATGGGGCTGCTGGGCTTGCACGCCCGCGCGCGGGGCGAACCGCTCCATTTCGACGGGGCCAAGCAGATGCTGGCCAAGCGCGAGACGGCCCTGACCCGCTGGCTGCGCTATCTGACGATGCGCGACTTCTATTGCCTGTTTCTGGCGGCGATGATCGCTGCCGGGCTCACCACTGCGGCGCTGATCATCTTTGCGCTGGCCGCGGCGGGCTGGCTGGTGACAGTGTTCGCGCTGTTGTGGCGCGCCCGCGCCTCAGGTTAGCGCAATATCCGGCGCATCTTCCTGTTTCATCCCGACCACATGGTATCCGGCATCAACATGGTGTGTCTCACCCGTGACGCCCGAAGACAGGTCGGACAGAAGATACAGCGCCGATCCGCCGACATCGTCGATGGTGACATTGCGGCGCAGCGGCGCGTTGTATTCGTTCCACTTCAGAATGTAGCGGAAATCGCCGATCCCGCTCGCAGCCAAGGTCTTGATCGGCCCGGCGCTAATCGCGTTGACGCGGATATTGCGGGGGCCGAGGTCGTTGGCGAGGTACTTCACGCTCGTCTCAAGCGCCGCCTTGGCCACGCCCATCACGTTGTAATGCGGCACGACCTTTTCCGCGCCATAATAGCTCAGCGTCAGGATCGCGCCGCCGCTTTCGGGCATCATCGCCGCGGCTCGCTGGGTGATCGCCACCAGCGAATAGGCCGAGATGTTCATGGTCAGCAGGAAATTGTCTAGGCTGGTGTCGACATACTTGCCGCGCAGTCCATTCTTGTCGGAAAAGCCAATCGCGTGGACCACGAAATCGAGGCTGTCCCACCGCTGCTTGAGGGTCGCGAAGGCGGCGTCGAGCGAGTCCATGTTCGAAACGTCGCATTCAAACGTGAAATCGCTGCCCAGTTCGGCGGCGAGCGGGATCACCCGCTTGGCCAGCGCATCGCCCTGATAGGAAAAGGCCAGTTCGGCCCCATGCTCGGCGAGCTTTTTGGCAATGCCCCAAGCCAGTGACTTGTCATTGGCGAGACCCATGATCAGGCCGCGCTTGCCGCGCATCAGTCCGGGCATCATTCCATCCATTTACGCATACTCCTCGCTTGCATCGCCCGGGGGCGTCGGCCGGCGGGTGTGCGCCAGCGCCGCGTTCAATTCCGCGCCGATAACGAGGCCAAGCCCAACCAGCCAGAAAAACAATAGGGTCACCATTGCCCCTGCAAGGCTGCCATAGGTGAGATCATAGGTGAAGAATTGCCGCAAAACCACAGGGAGCGCGGCGGCGACCACGATCCACCACAGCGCGGTGAACACCGCCCCGGGCCAGCGCGGCGCGCGGATTTTTCGAAATTGTGCCGGGGTGAGCGTGGCGAACAGCACATATAGCGATCCCGCAAGGCCCAGCGCAGGGACGATTCGTGACAGGCTGAGCGTGGCAATCGCTTCGGCCAATTGCGGGAAATAGGCGCCGATCACCTCCTGCGCGGTGCCGATCGCCACCTGCGCGAACAGCGACAGCATCAGCACCACCACCGCGCCAAGGATCAGCCCGGCGGAAAACAGCCGGGTTTTCCAGAAGGCCCGCATCGGCGGGGCGCCATAGGCGCGGCGCATGATGTCCCGGATCGTCTCGATCAGGCTCGACACGGTCCACAATCCCACCGCAGCCCCCAGCCACAGCAACCAGCCAGACCGGGCATAGATCACATCTTCCGCCACCGGCCCGATCACGCCAGCGACCGAGTCCGGCAGCGCGCGCGTCACCGCGCTGATCATCGCCGCAGCATTGGCGCGTCCGCCAATCAGATCGAACAGCGCCGCGCCCAGAATAAAGAATGGAAAGATCGCCAGCATCGACAGATAGGCAAGATTGCCCGCGTGGATGAAGCCATCATTGAAGGTGCCGGTAACCACCCGGCGGATCACTTGAGCGGACTTTTGGATGAGGGCAGGATAGCTCAATGCAGCAACAACGCGCGCCCGGCCATCACAGACCGAACTTCTCCCGCGGGCGGGCGGTATCGACCCAGCCATCAAGCCGCAGTTCAAGCGCTGCAAGATCTGCCGGCAGCTGGATTTCGAGCGTGACGAGCTGATCACCGCGCTCGGGCTTGCCATCGATGACCTTGCCGTGTTTCTTCGTCCAACCCTTGCCCGCCAGCCGCAGCACCGTGCCGCCGTCACTCCCCGGCTTGATCGTCAACATGACCGCGCCATCGACCGTGGGGCATTTGACCTTCGCGCCGCGCACCGCCTCGTCGAGCGTGATCGGCAGGTCCATACGGATATTGTCGCCATCGCGGCGGAAGAAGGGATGGGTGCCGACGTCGACCATCACGATCCCGTCGCCATATCCGCCGGTGCCAGGGTGGCCCTTGTCCTTCAGGCGCATCATCGCCCCGTCTTCGACCCCGGCGGGCAGTTTCAGGCTGATCGCCTTGCCATCGGCCAGCGTGATGCGCTGATCGCGACCGGCTGCGGCATCGACGAAGGGCACCGCGAGCCGATACTGGATATCCGCGCCGCGCCGTGGCGGGGGCGGGGGCGGTTGGCGGCCAAACCCGCGCTTGGCCCCGGCTTGCTGACGCCCCTTGCCGCCGAACAAGCCTTCGAACAGATCGCCCAGATCAACTTCGTCGGCGCCAAAACCATTAAAGTCGCCGCCACCCGGTGCGCCGCCCGGCCCGGCTCCGTAAGTGCCGCCCCGGCCATAACCGGGCCGCCCGCCCATGCCCGCAAAGGGGTTGGCCGGGTTGCCCTCCCCGTCGATTTCGCCGCGATCATATTGCGCGCGCTTGGCCTTGTCGGACAATAGATCATAGGCGCGGGTCACGTCGGAGAATTTCTCCGCCGCGTTGGGATTGTCGGTGTTGCGATCGGGGTGCAGCTCTTTGGCGAGCTTGCGATAGGCACTCTTGATGTCCGCGTCGGAGGCCGTGCGGGGGATGCCAAGCGTGCTGTAGGGATCGCGCATGGCGTATTAGCTAGGTGAGACAGTCGTCTTACGCAAGCGCGCGTGCCGCGCCGGGCTTTCCTACCTGCGCATTTCCGCCCACCACCGTTGCGCTGCGTTAGGGGCGTCCCTAGATGACACGCGCCAATCGACCCGCCGCAGGGCAAGGGTTTTGTGCTTCTGGACAGTGTCACATCTGTCTCCAACTTCAGCTTGAAGGCCGCGAAAATGAACGAACCGGAAACCGCCCCGCTCGACGAGGCCCAGCTGGCCGATTCCGTGTTGCCCGCAGGCGCCGATCCCTTCGAGCTGTTTGAGGAGTGGTTTGCCGCTGCGCAGGTGGGCGAGTTCAATGATCCCAACGCCATGGCGCTTGCCACGGCGACGGCTGATGCGGCTCCGTCTGTCCGGATGGTGCTGTTGAAGGGGCACGGGGCGGGCGAGATCGCGGGCGGCGGCTTCACCTTCTTCACCAATGCTGACAGCCGCAAGGGCCAGCACATCCGCGCCAATATGCAGGCCGCATTGCTGTTCCACTGGAAGAGCCTGCGCCGCCAGATCCGCATCGAAGGCCCGCTGACCGAAGTCTCGCCGGAGCGCGCCGACGCCTATTTCCACTCACGCCCGTACAAAAGCCAGGTCGGCAGTGCCGCCAGCGACCAGTCGCGCCCGCTGCCCGAACGCCAGACCTATCTCGACCGGGTGCAGGAGCTGTGGGCCGCGCACGAAGACGAAGGCAAGGTGCCGCGCCCGCCGCACTGGACGGGATTTACTTTGTCCCCGACAAGAATCGAATTCTGGATTGATCGTGACAACCGGCTGCATGATCGCCGCGAATTCATCCGCTCCGCGCCGGACGCTCCGTGGTCCGATACGCTGCTTTACCCTTGAGGACGCCCCCGATGACCCAGACGATCCCCTATTGGCATGTCGATGCCTTCGCTGCGAAGCCGTTCGGCGGCAATCAGGCGGCGGTGATGGTGCTGGATGAATGGCTGCCCGATGATGTGTTGATCGCCATCGGGGCCGAGAACCTGTTTGCCGAAACCGCCTTCGTGGTGCGCGATGCGAGCGGAGAGGCCGATTGGGAGCTGCGCTGGTGCACGCCGACCTATGAAATCGCGCTATGCGGCCACGCGACGCTGGCGAGCGGGCATATCCTGCTGACCCGCGCCGATGGTTTTGGAGGCGGTGGGCGGGTGACGTTCCGTACGCGGAAGTCGGGCGTGCTTGAGGTTGTGAAGGCTGGAGAAGGTTACGAACTCGCGCTCCCGGCAATTGCCACCGCGCCCGATACGGCTGAGAAGCAGGCAGAGGCAATCCGCCTGCTCGGCGCCGAGCCGCTGGAGGTGTTTCGCTCGGAGCTGGGCTACAACATCTACCTGTATCAAGACGAAGCTGCGGTGCGCAGCCTCACTCCCGATATTCGTGGGCTGGAAAAGCTGGGCAAAGACCAGTTCATCGTCACCGCCCCCGGTGATGCGACCGACATCGTTAGCCGGGTCTTCGTCCCGGGCGGCGGGGTGGATGAGGACAGCGTCACAGGATCGGCTCATGCGGTACTCACGCCCTATTGGGCAAAGCGGTTGGGGCGCGACAGCTTCACCGCGTATCAGGCGAGCGAGCGAGGCGGCGATCTTACATTGCGGCTTGATGGCGACAAGGCATGGCTCGGCGGGCCATGCGTGACGGTGGTAGAGGGTGTGTTCTACCTTTGAGGGTAGAGTTCCAGCACGTCCCCCGCCTGTTGCAGCATCGGCGGGCGTTCAGCGCTGTCCGAATGGCCGAGCCGCACCAGCGTCACCCGCTGGCTGGGCGAAACCAGCACATATTGCCCCATATGTCCGATCAGCGAGAACAAGGACTTGGGCGCGCGGTCGGGGAACAGCGGGTGTTCGGCCGGGTCGGCGCCGGGAATCGAGCGGTTGAGCCACGTCTGGAACCCGTAATGCGGACTGGCCGGGCTGGGGGTGATCATGGCTTCGACCCAGCGCTGCGGCACCAGCTGTTCGCCGCCGGGCGCGCGGCCCTTCAACCGCAGCATCTCCCCGAACATGGCCCAGTCGCGCGCCGTGGCGTGCATCAGACTGCCGCCGATCAGCGTGCCCGCCGCGTCAAATTCCAGCACCATCGACTCCATGCCAAGCGGGCCAAACAGCCGCTCCTGCAGGTAATCGGCCACCGCCTTGCGCCGTGCTTCGGGCTTGGAACTGTCCGTCAGCGCATTGGCGGCAATATCGGCGAGGATCACGGTGGTGTTCGACGAATACTCGAACGCCTTGCCCGGCTCGGCCTCCAACGGCTGCTCCTTGGCCCAGCGCGCCATATCGTCGCGCCCGTCGAGGAACAGCATCCGCACTTCGCTGCTTTCGTAGGGCGGATCGCCGGATTCGGTGTGTCGCAACCCGCTGCGCATCTGGAGCAGGTGGCGCACCGTGATGGCCGATCGCGGATCGCCCGGACGCTGCCACAAGGCGACCGGCGCAGGGGCATCAAGGCTCAGCTTGCCATCGGCGACCAGCATTCCGATCAGCACGGCCGTGACGGTCTTGGCCATCGACCAGCTGACGAAGCGGGTGTCAGCATCATAGCCTGCGCCATAACGTTCGGCGGCAAGCTTGCCATCGGCCACCACCACCACAGCGCGGGTTTCGCCAAGGCCCGGCAGGGTAAAGAGATCATCAATCGCGCGGGCAAGCTGGTCCTTCGGCGCGCCGGCATCCTTGGTGATGGCGGCCAGCGCTTCCTCAGACAGGGGCGCTTCAGCGGGCGGCGCGGTGCCACATCCAGCAAGCATGAGCAGGGCTGGCGCAAGCAACAGGGCGCGGTTATGGAGGCAGACATGGGCGATCATCGCGCCCTCAATCACCGAAGCATGAAGGCTTGGCAATGGCGAAATCACCCGCGGTTTCATCCCGCACCCGGCCCCGTTACGGACTGTGGTTGCTTGCGCTCATCGCGCTTGCCTTGGCCGGAGCGGCGTGGGCCTTTCGTGAGCCGATCAACGGCTATGGCAGCATCGCCTCTGCCTATTCGGCGCGGGTCGGCTGTTCGTGCCGCTTTGTCGCGGGCCGCAGTCTGGATGATTGCGCCAAGGACAAGCTGGCCGGGATGGAAGCGGTGACCTTGGTCGACGATGTCGAGGTCAAGAGCGTCACCGCCCGCTTCCCGCTGGTGGCCGAGGCGACCGCGACCTACCGCGAAGGCTATGGCTGCGTGCTGGAGAAGTGGGAGGGGTAAGGTGTTTTTCCCACCCTCCGTTCACCCTGAGCTTGTCGAAGGGTCGTCCTTCACGTGAGAGGCTGGGCCATGTCTCGGAAGAAAGTGCAATCCTTCGACAAGCTCAGGACGAACGGGGGAAGTTAGGCGATGACCTTTTCGGTCGAATCGATCCAGCCGCCGCCGATCACCCGTTCGTCGGCATAGATCACCGCCGCCTGTCCGGGCGCGACGCCGAATTCGGGAGCGGCGAAGCGGATGGTGACCGCGGCCCCATCGCCCGGCACACCATCAAGCGTTACCGGCACGGGCTTGGCAAGACTGCGCACTTTGGCTGTCAGCGGTTCATCGCCCAGCGAGCCAATCCGGTTGGTCTCCGTCAGCCGTGCTGCGCTCACCGCCAGCATACGCTTGGGGCCAACCCGCACTTCGCGCGCGGTCGCATCCAACCCGATCACATAGAGCGGCTCGGGCTGGCCGCCGATCTCCAGCCCCTTGCGCTGGCCCACGGTGAAGTGGACGATGCCCTTGTGCGCTCCCAGCGTCTCGCCGGTTGCGGCATGAACGATGCTGCCCGGTGCCGCGCCTTCGGGCCGGACCTTGGTGACGATTGTGGCGTAATTGCCATCGGGCACGAAGCAGATGTCCTGCGAATCCGGCTTGGCCGCATTCCTCAGCCCCGCCGCCTCGGCCAATTCGCGCACCTGCGGCTTGGGCATGCCGCCCAAGGGAAAGCGCAGGTAATCGAGCTGCGCTTCGGTCGTGCCATAGAGAAAATAGGACTGATCGCGCGCCGGATCGAAGGCGCGGTGCAGCTGCGGGCCGTCAGGGCTCATCACCCGGCGCACATAATGCCCGGTCGCCAGGCAGTCCGCGCCCAATTCGCGCGCCATCCGGAACAGGTCGGTGAACTTGGGCCCCATATTGCAGCGAATGCAGGGCACCGGGGTGCGGCCGGCGAGATATTCGTCGGCGAACTGCTCGACCACCTCTTCGCGGAAGGCGCTTTCATGGTCGAAGACATAGTGCGCGATCCCGAGCCGGTCGGCCACAGCGCGCGCATCGCGGATGTCGTCACCTGCGCAGCACGCGCCCTTGCGCCCCGTCGCTGCGCCATAATCATAGAGCTGGAGCGTGATGCCAATCACTTCCGCCCCGCTGGCATGGGCGAGCGCAGCGACCACCGAGCTATCGACCCCGCCGCTCATTGCCACCACAATACGGCACTCGGCCGCAGGGCGCGGCAGATCGAACAGCGCGGCGGCAGCGGCGGATTCGAGGGGGGGCGCGGCGAGCGGGCCGGCAGCAAGAAGGGTGGATGTTTCCATGGAGCGCGCGCCATATAGCGATCACCGGCGCACTTCGCCAGTGCTGCATCGCCCCACAAGGCCATCTGTCGCACCAGCCTATTCCTAAGCATGGGTAAACGGCGGCTTTACCCGATCTTGACGAGCGGGCCTTATGACCAGTCACCATGTTCGAAAAACCACATTCCCCTTCTGCCGCATCACGCGTGCCAAATCCTGGACTCCATGCCGAGGGCAGCGGCCGGGCGCGCAGCATTGGCGCGGCTGCCGATTCCGGGCGATTCGAATCGCGTTCAGCTCGGCGCGCTGGGGATGCCCTGCGCGCGGTGGAATGGAGCGAAATCACCGCTCGGCTCAAGGCGGCGCGCGATCTGCGGCTGCTGCTGCGCGACGAAGCGCATGCCCCGATCGAAGCCGTCGCCGCCAGCTTTGGTGATGCCGCCGCCAGCTATTTCGCGCTGATTGATGATGGCGAACGGAACGTTAACCCTGATGGTTTAGGCCAATCTAAAGTCTTTGGTGTCACGGTTGAAGGTAGAGAAGCAAACCGTTCGGGCGATGTCGCAAGCCAGAATGCTGGTGCGGCCCTGGGCGATGCGAGAGAAATGCAATGATCGAGAACCAGGACATCCGCCCCGTGCAGGTTATCGGCCCACTTGGTGAGCCCTTGACGCTTGCTGACCTGCCTTCGCCCAAGACCAAGCGCTGGGTGGTGCGGCGCAAGGCTGAAGTGGTGGCTGCGGTCAATGGGGGTCTGCTGACCCTTGAAGAGGCGTTGGCGCGCTATGGCCTGACGCTCGAAGAGTTTGCCTCATGGCAGCGAGCGGTCGATCGTTCGGGTATGCATGGCCTGCGCGTCACCAAGATCCAGCACTACCGCGATCTCTACGAACGCCAGCTGAAGTATTGAGACGCTAGCCGGGCAGCCTACCAGAACTTGCTCGCTTCACCCTGTAATTGACCCAGCCTGCCCGTAATGCGTTGCGGGCTTGCGACGTTTCGCTCCAACCCATGATCTCGAGGTGCTGCGTGGATACACCGCGTTGGCTGCTCGCATGGGAGAAGCATTATGGGATGGATTATCGCGCTGATCGTCGGCGGCGTTGCGGGCTGGCTGGCAAGCCTGATCATGAGCCGCGATGCCTCGATGGGTATCGTGCTCAACATTGTCGTCGGCTGCATTGGCTCGGTTGTCGGCAATCTGATCGCCCGCCCCTTGCTCGGCATCAGTGGCAGCGTGCAGGAATTTTCGATCACCGGTCTGGCGATTGCCGTCGTAGGCGCCGTCGTGTTGCTGGGGATTTTCAACCTCATCCAGCGCGGCAGGGTTCGTTAAGCAACTGATTCGCCATTCCCGCACCGGGGTCGGCGGGCGTGCCCTTCGTCTAGGCTGAAAGTCACCCGTCGATGCAGGCATTGCCGGGCACGGGTTGCCGATCTATCAGCCATTGCACACGGTGACTTATACGGGTAATACACTCGGCAACGCCGGGGTCCCTGTTCGGGATGGCTCTGCGTGAGGGAATGGCGATGAACTACGAAACGACGATCACAGCCGAAGCGGCAGACGGCGTGGCGACCGATTTCAGCGGTGTGCGCTCGCTTGAAGCGCCCGCGATCCCGCGCTGGCTGATCCTCGGCGGATTGGGCGTGTTCGGCCTGCTGCTGGCGATTGCCGCCTATTTTGCGCTGGCTGGCGGTGAGCCGACTGCCGTCGCCGACGACAATTCCCAAGCCGCAACCGTAACCGTTGTCACGCCCGGCAAGACCACGATTTCAGGCGAGATCGAGGCCCCCGGCACGCTGGCTGCGCGCCGGCCAATGCCGGTTGGTGTCGTAGGTGAAGGCGGGCAGGTGCTGCGGGTGACCGTGGATGCAGGCGATTGGGTGCAGCAAGGCCAGGTGCTGGCGGTGATCGACCGTTCGGTGCAGGTACAGCAGGCCGAAGCGCAATCCGCTTTGCTCGATGTTGCCCGCGCCGATGCCAATCTGGCACAGGCCAATCTGGATCGGGCGTTGCAATTGGTGGCGCGCGGGTTCGTGTCCAAGGCCGATGTCGACCGGCTGACGGCCACGCGCGATGCCGCCACGGCGCGCGTCAAGGTGTCAGAAGCACAGCTGCGTGAGCAGCGGGCTCGCAACCAGCGGCTGAGCATCCTTGCCCCGGCCAGCGGTTACGTTCTCGCCCGAGCGGTTGAGCCGGGCCAAACCGTTGCTGCAGGCAGCCCATCGCTGTTCACCATCGCCAGCGGCGGCGAGATGGAAATGCTCGCGCAGCTCTCCGAAGAACAGCTGTCCAAGCTTGCGGTCGGCACCTCAGCCAGCATCACGCCAACCGGTTCGGATCAGAGCTTTACGGGCCAGATCTGGCAGCTGGCCCCTGTGATCGATCAGGCCACCCGGCAGGGCACGGCGCGCATCGCGCTGAGCTTCAATCCCGCGCTTCGCCCCGGCGGCTTTGCCACAGCCCGCATCGCCAGCGGCGCCTTCACCGCTACGCTGCTGCCCGAAAGCGCAGTGCTGGCCGATGATGACGGCAGCTTCGTCTATATCATCGACAAGGATAACAAGGCGGTGCGCCGCGCGGTGAAGACCGGGGCCGTGACCGAAAATGGCGTCGCCATCACCTCAGGCCTTTCGGGCACGGAACGGGTGGTGCTGCGTGCTGGCGGCTTCCTCAACCCCGGTGAAACGGTCAATCCGCAGCCGCTCAAGAAGTAAGCATCCATCCCGGCGCGGCTGTTCCGCGTAACTGACGGGGTTCAGATTCAAGTCCCGCGAAGCACAGGCAGAAACATTATGGCTCTCCGCGACATCTCGGCATGGTCCATCCGCAATCCTGTGATTCCGCTGGTGCTGTTCACCGGGCTGCTGTTTGCCGGGATCGTCAGCTTCCTGCAGCTCGACGTGACCAACAACCCGGATGTCGATTTCCCTGCGGTGTCGGTGAATATTTCCCAGCCGGGCGCTTCGCCAACCGAAATCGAAAATCAGATCACCCAGCGCGTGGAAAGCGCGCTGCGTTCGATCAGCGGCGTCAATTCGATCCAGTCGACCGCGCGCGAGGGCAGTTCCAACACCTTTGTCGAGTTCGAGATCGGCACCAACCTGATCGAAGCGGTCAACGAGGTCGAAACCGCGATTGACGGTGTGCGCGGCAGCTTGCCTGACGGTATCCTTGAGCCGCAGGTGCAGAAGGTCAACGTGGTGGGCGAACCGATCGGTTATGTCGCGGTGGAAGCCGACGATATGACCATCGAACAATTGAGCTGGTTCATCGACGATACGGTCGCCAAGCGCCTTCTCAAGATCCAAGGCATGGCCGAGGTTGACCGCTTCGGCGGGGTCGACCGCGAGATTGAGGTGATCCTTGATCCGGCGCGGATGCAATCGCTCGGCGTCACGGCCTCGCAGATCAATGCGGTGCTGCGCCAGTCCAATCTTGATGCGGCGGGCGGTCTGGCGGAAATCGGCGGCACCCGGCAGTCGCTGCGCGTGCTCGGCAATTCGGACACCGCCTATGCACTGTCGCAGACGCAGATCCAGCTCGGCGGCGGGCGCACCGTGCGGCTGGCTGACGTCGCCAAGGTGCGTGATGGCTATTCCGAACGCACCTCGATCAGCGAGGTCAATGGCAAGGAAGTCGTCAACTTCGCGATGAGCCGCGCGCGCGGGGCGTCTGATCTGGCCGTTTATGATGAAGCGCTGGCTGAGATGGACAAGATCGCGGCCGAGAACGAAGGCGTGGAGTTCATCAAGCTTGCGACCAGCACCACCTATACGCGCGATCAGTACACATCGTCGCTGTGGGCGCTGGTTGAAGGGGCAGTGCTGGCGGTGGTCTTCGTGTTCGTGTTCCTGCGCGATTGGCGGGCCACGCTGATCAGCGCTGTCGCGATCCCCTTGTCCGCCATCCCGACCTTCTGGTTCATGTCGCTGCTCGGCTTCAACCTCAATTTCCTGTCGCTGCTGGCGCTGTCGCTGGTGGCGGGCGTGTTGGTGGATGACGCGATCGTGGAGATCGAGAACATTGTGCGCCATATGCGCATGGGCAAGACCGCCTATCAGGCGAGCATCGACGCTGCGGATGAAATCGGCCTGCCGGTGGTGGCGACCAGTTTCTGCATCGTCGCGGTGTTCCTGCCGGTGGGCCTGATGCCGGGCGTATCGGGCCAGTTCTTCCAGAACTTCGGCCTCACCGTCGTGGTGGCGGTGCTGATGAGCCTCGCGGTCGCGCGGATGGTCACGCCGCTGATGGCGGCCTATTTCCTCAAGGCCAAGGGCCATGCCGAACATGGCGAAGGCCCTGCGATCGATGCCTATATGCGGGTGCTCGGCTGGACGCTCGACACCGGCAAGATGGTCGCGCGCCGCGCCGGGCTGGAAGGGCCGCGCAATCGGTTCGGCTATGTCATCGGCTTGCTGCTGACGGTGTTGGCGCTGCTGATCGTGCCCACTCTGGTGATGTTTGAAGTGTTCAGTGGCTCGGTTTCGGCAAGCATCGCCGCCGGTGCCGGTGGTGCGCCGCCGTGGAAGGGCCTGATCGGGCTGGAGGTCCACAAGCAGATTGCCACCGCAGTTTCTGCCGACACCAATACCTTCATCCATTTTCTGGTGGCCAAGGTGTTTGAAGTCGTGATCGTGCTGACCACCTCGGTGCTGTCGTTCCTGTCCGGCTATTTCTTGTTCCGCCTGATAGAGCTGCCCGCTGGCGGATCGAGCCGGTTTGCGCGCAGCACCCGCTGGATGACCGCACGGTTTTACGATCACCGCATCTGGATGCTTGGCGTCGGCTGGTTCTCGTTCCTCATCACGATCGTGCTGTTCGGGCAGGTCCCGGGGCAGTTCCAGCCCAGCATTGATGACGAAAACAGCCGGGTCGAGATCGAAATGGTGCCCGGCACGACGCTGGCCGATACCAAGCGGGTGGTGAACACCGTCGCCGCGCGGCTGCGGCAGGAACCCGAGGTTGAGCGCCTGTTTGAACGCATCCGTCTCGGCGATAGCTCGTCGATCTTCGTCAAGCTCAAGGAAGACCGCGCGCGCACCTCGATCGAGTTTGAGCGGGAACTTTCCCCGATCCTCGCCAAGTTCCCCGATGCCCGTGTGCGCTTCCAGTCGCAGAGCGGCGGGTTTGGTTCGGGCCGCGACATGACAGTGTTGCTGGCAGGTTCGGATCCCGTGCTGCTCGATCAGACCGCGACCCGGCTGGTCGAGGAGATGAAGGGGCTGAAAACACTGGTCGCCCCGCGCATAAGCGCCGATCTCAACCGCCCCGAAATCATCATCACCCCGCGCGACAAGATCGCGGCGGAATTGGGCGTGACCACAGCCGCGCTCTCGCAAACGATCCGCATCGCGACGCTGGGCGAGATTGAGCAGAACGCGGCGCGTTTCTCGCTGTCGGATCGCCAGATTGCGATTGTTGTGCGCCTCTCGGAAAAGTCCCGTACTGATTTCCGCACCATTGAAAACCTGCCGGTCACGACCGCCGACGGCGGATCAGTGCCGCTGAGCCGGGTGGCGGACATCAGCTTCGGCTCCGGCCCGACCGCAATCCAGCGTTACAACCAGAACCGCCGCGTGCTGGTTGGGGCTGATCTTGCCGCAGGCGTGCTGAAGGGCGAAGCGCAGGCGCAGATCGATGCCCTGCCGGTGCTCCAAAAGCTGCCAACCGGCGTCATCCGCGATGTTGTGGGTGAGGAAGAATGGCAGGCTGAACTGATCGCCAACCTCGTCATCGCGATCATCGCGGGCCTGCTGCTGGTGTTTGCGGTGCTGGTGTTGCTCTACAAGCGGTTGATGAGCCCGCTGGTCAACATGACCTCGCTGGCCCTCGCGCCGCTGGGCGGGATCTTGCTGATCTGGCTGACCGGCCAGCCGCAGTCCATGCCGGTCTATATCGGCATCCTGCTGTTGCTCGGCATCGTGTCCAAGAACTCGATCCTGCTGATCGACTTCGCGATCGAGGAGATGAATCAGGGCGTGCCCAAGCTCGCGGCGATCATGGATGCGGGCCACAAGCGCGCGCAGCCGATCGTTATGACCACCGTGGCGATGACCGCAGGGATGGTGCCGGTGGCGCTGTCACTGACGGGTGACGGCGCGTGGCGCCAGCCGATGGGGATTGTGGTGATCGGCGGATTGGTGCTTTCCACGTTGCTCACGCTGCTGATCGTGCCTGCAGGCTTCAGCCTGGCTGACGGGTTCGAAAAGCGTGTCGGCCCGGTTCTGCGGCGCAAGCTGCTGACCTACAAGCCGGGAGATGACGCCCGCCCGCATGGCGATTTTGAGCCTGATTTGCCCTTCCCCGGCCTGGCTGGCGGTGCGGTACCAATCCCCGCGCGGCGCCTGCCGCCGGGGGCTGAACCTGCCGAGTGAACGGGAAAAGCGTGACTGCTTGGGCGCAGACGGGCTAAGGCCCAGCGATGGCGACGCGTTCCTTGAGGCCTCTGACGCTGGGCGGCCAACCGCTCACCACGGACCGTGCGCGGCGCATGCGCTGGACAGCCACCGGCATGTTGGCGGCCATGGCGGTGGTCTTCATCGCAACCCACGGTCTTGTCGCAACGCATCCAGCCTGGGGCTATATCAACGCCTTTGCCGAAGCGGCGATGGTTGGCGGGCTGGCCGACTGGTTTGCGGTGACCGCATTGTTCCGCCACCCGCTCGGCCTGCCGATCCCGCACACCGCGATCATCCCTGAAAACAAGGACCGCATCGCCGACACCATGGCGGCCTTCCTGCGCGAGAATTTCCTCACCCCCGCCGTGGTCGCGCGGCGGATGGCGGGGATGAATATCGCCAAGGCGGCGGGCGAGTTTCTCGCCGCGTCCCCTGAGCGTGGCGGCACCGATCACCGCTCGCGCATCACCAGCGGCGCGGCGGAATTGCTGGCCGAGGTGCTGGAATCGCTCGATCCCGACCGGCTGGGTAATCAGGTACGCTCAGGGCTGGCGGGTCAGCTATCAAAGCTCGACATCGCGCCCCTGGCGGGCCGCATGATCGAGACCACCATGGCCGACAAGCGCCATCAGCCGCTGATCGATGGCTTTGTGCGCTGGGCGGGTCTGACGCTGGAGGATAACGAGGAAACCATCCGCGATATCATCCACCAGCGTGTGGCGGGCGTGCTGCGCTGGGCGGGGATCGACAAGACCATCTCCTCCAGCGTGCTCGACGGGCTGTATAAGCTGCTCGCCGAGGTGCTGGTCAACCCCGATCACCCCTTGCGCGGCAAGATCGAAGAGGGCTTGGCCAAGCTCGGCCAGGACTTGCAGCACGACCCCGAAACCCGCGCCAAGGTCGAAGACATGAAGCGCGATCTGATCGCCAACCCCGCTGTCGCGGTGTGGTGGACCGGGGTGTGGGAACGCATCCGCCGATCCCTGATCACTCGCGCGCGCGATCCCGAAAGCGGGATGGGCGGCGAAATGCGCAATATGCTCGCCGAACTGGGCGAGGCGCTGCAAGCCGATGCGCGGCTGCAACACCAGATCAACCGCTTTGCGCGCCGTACGATGGTCGGCGTCGCCACCCGCTACGGCGATCAGATCGTCCGGCTGGTGTCAGAAACGGTGAAGCGCTGGGACGCGACCACCATCACCGACCGGGTCGAAGGCGCAGTTGGCCGCGACCTCCAGTTCATTCGCATCAACGGCACGCTTGTCGGCGGGCTGGTGGGGATGACGCTGCATTTTATTGCGGCGGTGATGTGAGGGGGTCTATCGGTTGCCAATCACGTAGCGGATTGTGGTGGCATAGAAAGACCGCATCGGCTGCCCTTGCCCATCGCGCGCGGGCGCGAATTTGGCGTTTCGCATTTCCTTGCAGGCGGGCGATTCAAGCTTTTTAGCTATTGTCGATTCCTCGATCAGGCAATCCGACACCGATCCATCAGTCTCAACCGTCACCCGCATACGGAAAATTGCTTGCTCCCCCGCGCGGAGCGCCGACGATGGGTAAACCGCGACAATCCGCTTCGTCACCGCCGCCGCGTTGGCCCACATCGGTGGAACGTGGTTCTTGTGTGCTTCGGGGTCGAGCCCCCACTGCGTCAGCAAATCGACCGTGCAATTGTTGAGTGCTGCAATGGCATCCTTCATATTGCCGGTTTCGAACGACAAAACAGCGTTTCCCCGGCGCAGCACGACTCGGTCAACTTTGGCTGCCTCGTCAAGATTCACGCCAACCGGCCGGAGCGCATCGGCCGTCACCTTTGGGTCAATCGAGATCGTGCTGAAGATCAGCGCCGGCCCAAGATCAGCGATCTCACCTTTGCCGAACTGTTCAACGGAGTTCATCGGCTCATCGCGCTCAAGGCCAAGATCAACGGTGGCTGCAGTGCGAAAGCGCGTGATGCCGCGGCCTGCCAGCGTCAGCCCGAATTCGCCATTAGGCGCTGCCTGTTCGAGCATCAGCAAGTGCCGATCTTGTTCGGTGCCGAACACACGGGTCAGACGGCAGCGGTTTGCGCCGAAATCGATGTTCCATGGGCTGACGGGTTCAAGCCGGATTGCCCCATCTGCAGCAGCAACATCATTGGGGAAACTGTCTTCGGCTGCCGCAATTGCAGGCGCGAGTGCAAGGCTTGCGCCAATTACGAAGGTGTACGCGGGGTGGAGGCGCATCAAGAAATCCTCTGGTAGAGGTAGAGCGTGCCAGAGCTTTCTTGCAGTTTCAAGTCGTTATGGTGCGCCAAGGGGGCAGTGGGCTGGGACCTCCAACTTGTTCGCATCAACGGCGGGCTGGTGGGGATGGGGCTGCATGTTATTGTGGGGAGTTATGCTGCTCTCTTTCTGCTGCGTCGAAGCGCGGCAGTCACGTTGAGCCTCATTCGGACAACGTCTTCAGTTGCATTGAAAAGATCAGAAGCTTGGGCGACAGCTATTTGATGTGAGGCAATCCATAAGGCTGACTCTTCCGAAATCAACAATGCTGGACCTAACCACTTTGCTTCTTCTTCTGCGATGGGGTCGAAATGCCGTTGCCCCTCTATCCATGAAATGGTGCTCGGGTCATGGCGGAGTAGAATATGTGCCAGCTCATGTGCAAGATCCGATGCTTGCCGCTTCTTTGAAGTAAAGTTGCTTTGCACGACGAACGCCCTTGGTCCATCGAAGAGCGTCATCGCCGAAAAAGGAACACGGCCAGAAGTTGGTGCTAGAGGCGTAAGCGCTTCCGTTGGCAAAAATTGCTCAGCTCGGTAGACTGGCACAGCGAGGTGCTCTGCTAGCAACCAAGGGCAGAGGGGCTCCATTGGACGAATGCCCAGTTCAAGGCGCAATTCTCGAGCCCATGCATTGGCTTCAGTCTTGAAACCTCGTCGGAACGAAACTCTAGGCACTACGCTCCTTCTCTGAAGTGCTTGTAGGCCTCCCGAACAAGACTATCCAAGGCCGCTTTCCCACTTTCTGACAAGTTGGGGTCGGCCCGAAAAAGCGCAAGAGCCTCGCTCATCGGATTCTGACTCGGAACGAGAATTGTATTCAAAACGAAGCGGTTGGCATCGAGTTGCGCCCACTGGCACAGCGCAGAAAGCGTATCGACATCTGGCTTGCGTCCCTGCGCAATTCTCGTGAAAGTCGACGCGCTGACTCCCGCTGCTTCAGCGACCTTTTTCCACGTGAGGCCCTTCTCGGATCGAAAAGAGTCTAGTTCATCGAAGAACTTAGCGTTGTCGAATCCTGATGTTGGATTTCTATCTTGCAATGTGATTTGACCTATGCAATCTAACCTTGATTGCGAGATAGCAATCGATTCGCGACTTTGCAACGAGGAACTTATGTCCGGTAAAAACCAATATGTTGTCAGGAATGGCGAGCGCTGGGGTGTTCGCGGTGAAGGAAACGAGCGACTGTCACGTGCCTTCGACACACAGGCAGAGGCAATTAGCTACGGTCGCGACCGCGCGATTTCTGAAGGATCCGAGCTTCGCATTCAGGGTCGCGATGCACGTTTTCGGGAAGCGTGGAGCTATGGAAACGACCCCTATCCTCCGAAAGTGACCTGCTCCCCAGAAATCATGCCATTGGTAAGTTAGCTCGTCAGATGGAGACGAGCGATGCGGCGAAGTCGATTTACCGAGGATCAGATCATTGGGGTGCTGCGCGAGCATGAGGCTGGCGTG